>OHWR01000840.1_pt1 | contig 13287 bp, 10 predicted proteins | sample 1579771 | NCBI WGS metagenome assembly OHWR01 (sample SAMEA3882542, study PRJEB24775) | human gut metagenome | biome: human-associated habitat; feature: intestine environment; material: feces | place: Netherlands | collected 2009/2010 | reverse complement strand
CGCCTTTTTGTAGCAGCGCTCACTGGTCAGGGCGTCGTACACATCGGCCAGGGAGACGATCTGCGCGCTGATGGGAATGTCATTGCCCTTGAGACCGTCTGGGTAGCCCCGGCCATCCCAGCGCTGCGGGGTGGGGGTAAAATGGGCAAAAGATTGCAATAAAATCAAAAATCTGGTATGATAAAAAGACGTTTCGCATTGTATCTGTATAGGAGGGAAAAGCCATGCTGATTCCGGTTGTTTTATTTATCATCGGCCTGCTCTGCCTGATCAAGGGCGGCGACTGGTTTGTGGATGGCGCTTCGGCGCTGGCCCGGCGGTTTCACCTGCCGGAGCTGCTCATTGGTGGCACGGTGGTGTCCATTGGCACCACCCTGCCCGAGGTGATGGTCTCCACCATGTCGGCGGTGTCCGGCCATGGTGAGATCGCCTACGGCAACGCCATTGGTTCTGTCATCTGCAATTCCTCCCTCATTGCGGCCATTCCCATTGTGGCCAAGCCGGGCAAGGTGGACCCCAAGAGCCTGCGCACCCCGGTGCTGTTCTTCTTTGTGGCGGCAGCCTTCTACGCCGGTGTGGCCTACACCACCGGCTCCTTCACCCGCCCGGTAGGTCTGATCCTGCTGGCCATGTTCGTGGCTTACATCGTGTGCAACGTGCTGGCTATGAAAAATGCCCCCGCCCCGGAAGAGGAAGAGCAGGCTGAGGAAGGCTCCTTTGCCAAGGAGCTGGGTCTGCTGGCCATCGGCGCAGTGCTCATTGCTGTGGGCGCTGACCTGCTGGTGGACAACGGCACCCTCATCGCACAGGCGCTGGGCGTGCCGGAGTCGGTCATTGCGCTGACCTTTGTGGCACTGGGCACCTCGCTGCCGGAGCTGGTCACCGCCATCACTTCGCTGGTCAAGGGTCACGGTGCGCTGTCGCTGGGCAACGTCATCGGTGCAAACGTGTTCAATCTGGTGCTGGTCAGCGGCGTGTCCGTCACGCTGGCACCCTTCAGCATCCCGCAGAACTCCACCATCGCAGGCATGAACGCCTCGCTGGTGATGGATATCCCGGTCATGTTTGCCGTGATGCTGCTGCTCACCCTGCCCGCTCTGATCAAGGGCAAGCTGAGCCGCCCGCAGGGCATTGCACTGCTGTGCATCTATGCCGCCTTCTGCGCCGTGCAGTTCAGCATCTGATCCGCAAGTTAAATAGTTAAGGCTGCTGCACAGGGTTTTGTGCAGCAGCCTTTTTATGTGGGACGATTTTGAATGCGCTCCGCGACATCTTCCCCCGGAGCGGGTGGAAGTCTTTCCTCAAAGGGAGAGCCAAGAGCACTGCCGAAAGTCTCCTCATGATGCCTAATACTTTAGCAATGGGCTTTAAACCTTGGCTACCCCCTTCGGGGAAGCTGGCGCGGGAGCGCCTGAGAGGGTAAAAAAAGTGGGTCAGAAGCGCCCACAGACGTTTCTGACCCACAAATAGAACGATATTTTTGTTTTACAGCTGGCAGGCGGTATCGTAGCCGGTGCGGATGGCGTTGGAGATATCCGCAGCCTTACCAGCGGCATCGCCGATGGAATACACCGGGATGCTGGCAGCCTCCAGCGCAGCAGCGTCAAATGCGTTGGAGCGTGCGCCCATAGCCAGCACGATGTAATCGCAGGGGATGGTCACCTCTGCGCCGTCCTTGTTCTCACAGACAACGGCATCCATGCGGAACTCCTTGACCTTGTGGCTGGGGTACTGCTCCACGCCGTAGGTCTTGTAGTTTTCCAGCAGGGTGGGCAGAATGGTGGTGCTCTCGCCTGCGGCGATCTTGTCCATCATCTCGATAACGGACACCTTGCAGCCGCGGGCAGCCAGATACTCTGCGGTCTCGCAGCCCACCATGCCGCCGCCGATGACAGCCACCGTGCCGTACACCTGCTGCTCACCGGCCAGCACCTTCCACGCGTCGGCAACGTTCACGCTGTCGATGCCGGGGATGCGGGGTGCGGCGCTGTGTGCGCCCACAGCGTTGATGACAGCCTCGAAGCCGGCATCCTTCAGCTGCTCTGCGGTGCGGGTCTGACCCATGCACAGGTGCACACCGGCGTTGCAGACTGCGTGGATCAGATCCTGTGCGGCGCGGCGCATCTCCTCCTTGCGGGGAGGTACGCAGGCAATGTTCAGCTGACCGCCCAGAGAGGTGGTCTTTTCAAACAGGGTCACGTCATGGCCGCGCAGGGCTGCCACACGGGCGGCTTCCAGACCGGCAGGGCCGCCGCCGAGGACGGCGATCTTCTTTTTCTGCGCTGCGGGCTGGATGCTGCGGGTGTTCTCGTAGCCGTTCTCCGCGTTCAGCACGCAGGAGAGGAACTGACGGTTCTGGATGGCATCGGTGCAGCCCTTGTTGCAGCTGATGCAGCGGCGGATATCGCAGGCCTTCCCGGCAGCGATCTTGGTGCCCCAGTCGGGGTCTGCCAGCAGCGGACGACCCATGGCAACCATATCTGCCATGCCGCTCTCGATGACACGCGCAGCCATGTCGGCGTCCACGATACGACCCACGGCGCTGACCGGCACATTGACGGCCTTTTTGATGTCCCCGGCGATCTTGACAAAGAAGCCGTAGGGCTGCACGCCCATGGGAGGAATGGTGTCGGCCATGTTGCCGGTGTGGTTGGCCTGGGCAACGTGGAACATATCCACGCCGTCCTCTACCAGCCACTGGGCAAACTGCACGGCGTCGGCTTCGTCAATGCCGCCCTTGCCGCGCTGCGGGGTAACGATGGACAGCTTGTAGTCGATGACCATATCCGGCACAGCCTTGCGGATGGCGCGGGTCAGCATACGGGCAAAACGGACGCGGTTCTCCAGACTGCCGCCGAACTTATCGGTGCGGTGGTTCATGCGGGTGGAGCACAGGCAGCCGTTCAGGCGGTCGCCGTGGATCTGGATGACGTCCACACCGGCCTTCTGGGCACGCACTGCGCAGGCGCACATCTTATCGATGATGGACATCAGCATCTCCTCGCTGGCCTCATCGGTAAAGAACATCATGTCGTGATGCAGGCGCTGACGCATCTCGTCAAACTTCTTCTGCATGAACAGGCTGTTGATGGCATCCACATCGTACTCCGGGTGGAAGAGCTGGACGCCCAGCTTGGTGCCGTAGGCGTGTACGCTGTCGGCCAGTGCCTTGAAGGCAGGGATCTGGCTGTCGTCAAACAGCTTGGGGGTGGGAGAAAAGCTGTTGATGGGTGCCACATCGCCCATAACGATGTAGCCCACGCCGCCCTTTGCCAGACGGGTGTAGAAGCCCATGTCCTGCTCGCTGATCATGCCGTTTTTCTCGTAGCCGGTGGTCAGCGGGGGGAACATGATGCGGTTTTTAAAGGTCTGTCCGCCCACCTCGATGGGCTGCAGAATTACGTTTTCCATACAAAAGCCTCCTTGAAGATACGCTTTGCTTTACAGATTTGCTTTGATGAATGCTGCGGTCTTTTTCTCCACGGTGGCACGGGCTGCCAGCGTAGCAAAGTTGTGGCCGCCGCCCGCAATGGTGTCCACCTCGGGTGCGGTGTACACCTGTGCGTAACGGCTGCAGGTGCCCTCGTCCACCAGACGGTCATCGTCGGCGCGCAGCAGCAGCACCGGGCCGTTGTAGCCCTTGGCCTCGGTAAAGGGGTCGGGGTGCTTGGCCATCTCGTAGTTAAAGGCCATCTTGTAGCACAGACCCTCCATGTCGGCGTAGTCCTTGCCGGTCTGGGTCACGCCGTCGGCGCGCTGGGCGCAGCCGAACCACATCCCGGCGCCCGGGCACAGCAAAATCAGGCCGTGGGGCTGGATGACCGGTGCGCAGGAGGCGGCAATGTAGCCGCCCATGCTCTGGCCGGAGAGGAACAGCTTTTCGCTGTCCACATAGGGCTGCTCAGCGGCCCATGCAAAGATATCCTGTGCATCGGTGTGCAGGCCGTCGAAGCTCATATCCTCGAACTCGCCGTCGCTCTCGCCGTTGCCGTAGAAATCGAACCGGGCGCTGCCGATGCCCTGCGCTGCCAGAGCGCGGGACAGGTGGGTGTACATGGACTTGTAGCCGCTGCAGCTGCCGGCAAAGCCGTGCAGATGCACCACAAAGGGTACCTTGCCCTCGGTGTCGGGCAGGGTCACGATGCCGCGCAGGGTGTGGCCATTGCGGTTTTTAAACTGAACCTGTAAAATCTTCATGGTTTACTTGCTCTCCTTTGCGGCGCGGCGAGCCTTCAGCTCGGTCAGCATCTCAGCAGTCTTCTGCTTGGTCAGGGGGTAGACGAAGAACAGGATGGCAACTGCAATGCCGTAGCCCAGGAAGTAGACGCCGGTGTAGCTCTTCCAGATGGCGTTCACAACGCCTGCGGTCTGCACAGCGCCTGCGGTCACGTTGTAGCCGATGGCACCCAGCACAAAGCTGGACAGGCTGCCGGAAATGGCGCTTGCAAGCTTGCGGAAGAAGGAGTAGGTGGAGTAAACGATGCCCTCGTTGCGCTCGCCGGTCTGCAGCTCGTGGTAGTCGATGGCGTCGTTGACCATAGCCCAGATCAGCACCTGCATGCCGGAAGCGCCCAGATAGCAGATACCGTTGATGACGATGAAGGCCACGGGGTTGTGGACGGGGAAGAAGAACAGGATGCCGAACACGATGGCGGCAAAGCCTGCGCCCATGCAGCACCACTCCTTCTTGCCGAACTTGTTGGCAAGAGGCTGGGTGATGGCAAAGGACAGCACAGCGTACAGCACGCTCAGCATACCGGAGACAGCCTGAATTTTAACGTTGCCGAAGAAGTCCTTATACAGGTAGGTGTTCAGACCGTTGACCACGGAAGCACCGATCATGCCGGTCAGGCTGAAGAACATAACGCCCAGCAGAGCCTTGTTGTGAGAGATCTCCTTGAGCACGTGCAGGTAGTTCAGCTTTTCGCCCTGCGGACGCTCGGGCACTTCCACGCGCTCCTTGCACCACACGCAGGTGATCTGCAGGCACAGCAGGCCCAGCATAGCGCAGATGCAGGCCAGCATCAGGAAGCGGCCAGCCACGGGCTTGTTGTCCACATACAGGAACAGGGGGCCGATCATGACCATGACGGTCATGAAGATGGTGCCGCCAAGGCTGCGGTAGCGGGACAGTGCGGTGCGCTGGCTGACATCATCGGTCATCACGCTGGACAGAGTACCGAAGGGCACGTTGACGCAGGTGTACAGTGCCTCGTACAGAACGTAGGTGACGAACATGTAGGCCAGACGCAGGCCGTAGTTGATATTGCCTACATTGACAAAGCCAAGTATGCACAGCACTGCCATGGGGAAGGAGAAGGCGCGGATCCACGGGATGAACTTGCCGCCCTTGGTGGCCTTGCGGGAGTCCACCATGGCACCGATGATGGGGTCATTCACGGCGTCCCAGATCTTGGTGATCAGCAGCAGGATACCCACATGGAAGGGGTTGACCTGCAGGATCAGGGTGTAGAAGATCGACAGATACATGGCGCGGTACTGCTCCGTGAAGCAGCAGCCCAGATCGCCCAGTGTATAGCCGATCTTGTCCTTCATGGAGAAGGGTCGGACGGTCTTTTTCTGGTCCATTGTGTTTTATCCTCCTTAAAAACAGTGAAACCACGAGACTTTTCGCACAAGTCTCTTTTCTACGTTTGCATTATACGTTAAATTTCCATCAATACATATCCAAAAAATGATTGAAAACTATCACAAATTGATGTATTATGCAATTATAACAGTTGTACTTTTCTGTTGTGTACAACAAACTGTCGCACATGACAGTTTCACGGAGGTTTTTTTGGTGAACTATACAGTCAAGCGTTATTTTTTTGAGCAGAGCGCCGTCCGGGAATTCTATTCCGGCGCGTATTATGATTTGTTTCTGGTCATGCGGGGCAGCGGCGTGTTCCGGTGCAGCGAGGTGGTGCTGCCCGCACAGCAGCAGAATCTCATCATCTTCAAGCCCGGTCAGGGCGGCAGACTGGAATACGCCGGTGCTTACGGCCCGCTGGAACTTATTCGGGTGCAGCTGTCCCCCCAGACGCTGGCGCAGCTTTCGGACGCAGATACCGACCTTGAAAAAAGCTTCAACGTGGTGCCCTTCCGGCAGGTGGCTGTGCGCCCGGACAGCCAGATCTATATGCTGCTGAAAAACCTTGCCCGGAAGCTGCTGATGCTCCCGCAGGAGCGCACCCAGTTCGGTGCAGCGGTGTTCGAGCACGGTATTTTGCAAATGTTTGTGGTGCTGGCGCTGCGTGCCTGCATCCATGCAGAGTTCCACACCGCATCGGTCAGCCGCCACCACCTGATGCTGGATGAGGTTTTCCTGTTTATTCAGGCGCACCTCACCGAGGAACTGACGCTGGAGCGTCTGGAAAAGGAGTTTTTCGTCTCCCGGGAGCACATTGCCCGGGAATTCAAACGCCAGACCGGCCAGACCGTGCACCGCTACATCGTAAAGGCCCGGCTGGACCGCTGCTGCGCCCTCATTGAGCAGGGCCTGCCCATCACCGAGGTGTACAAGACCAGCGGCTTTGGCGGTTACAACCACTTTTTCCGCGCCTTTAAAAAGGAGTACGGCATGACCCCCAAGGAATATTTCAGCACCACCCGGCAGGATGCCCGGGGATGAGCCTTTGCAAAAGAAGTCCCGGCTGCAATTTTTGTGCAGGCTGAAACGTATCCTGTATAAAACGGCAGCTGCCGTTTTTCAACGAACGATCTCCATTACAGACAGGAGGAAAGCTCTATGAAATTTTCTGCTGATTATCGTGCCCTTGCGCTGGATGCCCTGCGTGGCAGATGGAAGACAGCTGTTCTGGCCGGACTGATTGCCAGTTTGCTGGGAGCCAACATTGTGAGCAGCTCAGACAGGGTCATCTCCAACATGAGCCAGAACGCCAACGGCGACACCCCGGGGTTTGCCGGGCTGCTTTCCACCGGCAGCGGCGGCTTGCTGGCGGTTCTCGTGATCTGCATCCTTGCCTGGGCAGTGTTCACCGTCATCGTGGGCGGTGCGGTGCGGCTGGGCTACGCCCGGTTCAACCTGAACCTTGCAGACGGCAGGGACGCTGCCCTCTCCGACCTCGCTTCCCAGAAGCACCGCCTGTGGGACGGCTTCTGCATGAATTTCCTGCAGGGGCTTTATGTGGCGCTCTGGTCGCTGCTGCTGTTCATCCCCGGCGTGGTAAAAGCCTATAGCTATGCCATGACCCCCTATATCATGGCCGAGCACCCCGGCCTGACGGCCAACGAAGCCATCACTGAATCCCGGCGCATCATGGACGGCAACAAGTGGCGGCTGTTCTGCCTCGATCTCAGCTTTCTGGGCTGGGAGCTGCTCTGCACCCTGCCCATGCTGATTGGTTTCTCTCTCGTCTTTGCCTTCACCCGCTCGGCGGATACGGTCCTCGTTCCGCTAATCCTGCTGTCCATCCCGCTGAGCGCCGGCTTTTTCTTTCTGCACCCCTACGAGGAAGCGGCCTGGGCGATCTTTTACCGGGATATCACCGCTGCACCTTCTGACACCGAGGAAATCTGAGAATGAAACATACCGCCTGCTATCACCTGCCCGGACTCTTCGAGTTCTACGAGCTCTACCGCCTGTTCCTGCCCCTGTTCCGGGAGCACCGGGAATATTTTTATGACTGGTGCGAGATCGGCTCCATCTACGGCGCGCCGCCGGATTGCATCTGGGGCGGGGGCCGCGTGGAGGCCGGGGAGCACTCCCCCGCCGAAGTTCTGGCCCTGACCCAGGAATACGGCATCTCTGCCCGGCTCACATTCAGCAATTCCCTGCTCCGCCCGGAGCACCTTTCAGACCGGAAATGCAACGCAGTGTGCCAGCAGTTTGCCCAGCGGGGCACTGTGCAGAATGGGGTCATCGTCCACTCCGAGCTGCTTTTGAACTACCTGCAGCAGCATTACCCGGAGCTTTATCTCGTATCCTCCACCACCAAGGTCCTGACGGATCTTCAGGCGTTTCAGGCAGAGGTCCGGCGGCCGGAGTTCCGGTATGTCGTGCCGGACTTCCGGCTGAACAAGGCCTTCGATGCTCTGAATGCACTCTCCCAGCCCGAAAAGGACAAGGTAGAATTTCTCTGCAACGAGTGCTGCTGGTTCGGCTGCACCGAGCGCAGGCGCTGCTACGAAGCCGTCAGCCGCAAAAATCTGGGGGAGGTCTGCGAACATCGGTGCACCGCCCCCGGCGCGCAGGAGGGCTACCGCTTTTCCAAGGCGATGGAAAACCCCGGGTTCATCGGCACTGCGGACATCCTGGAGCGCTATCTGCCGTTGGGCTTTTCCAATTTCAAGCTGGAAGGGCGCGGGCTGGGCAGCGCGCTGGTGCTGGAGTTTCTGCTCTATTATCTGACCCGGCCGGAGTATCAGATCCACGTCCGGGAGGCGATCTATCTGGACAACATGCTGGACCTCTTTTAAGGGTTGCGCCACCGGTGCAGTGTGGTATAATCAGCATAACAGAGCACTTGCAAGCGGCGCTCTGTTCCGTCCAATCCAAGTCAGGAGGAGATCGTTATGGAATTCACTCAGCTTATTGCACAGCGGTATTCCTGCAAAAATTTTGGTGCAGGCAAGGTAGACGCTGCCGCACTCCACACCATTCTGGAGGCTGGTCGGCTGGCACCCACCGCCAAGAACACCCAGGAACAGCGCATCTACGTCGTTCAGTCCGAAGAAGGGCTGGCAAAGATCGATGCTGCCACTCCCTGCCGCTACGGTGCCCCCGTCTGTCTGGTGGTCCCCGGCGAGCGGATGAACTCCGGCATGGAGGATGCCGCCATCGTGGCCACCCACCTGCTGCTGGGCGCTGCCAATACAGGCGTGGACAGCTGCTGGGTCAACTTTTTTGACCCGGACAAGCTGGCAAAAGCGCTGGGTCTGCCCGAAAACGAGGAGATCGTGATGCTCCTTGATCTGGGCCACGCTGCCGAGGGTGCAGGTCCCCTGCCCAACCACAGCTCCCGCAAACCTCTGTCCGAAACCGTCACGTTCCTGTAACCATCACAGGGATGCAAAAAAGCCCCCGCACGTTGGTTTTCCGGCCAACATGCGGGGGCTTGTGTTTTATTCCAGTTTTCAGTTCTGCGGGTGGACGATATCCCGCCAATCCAGATCTCCACGCTCCAGACCGTGGATGAGCACCTCCGAGGTGGCGATGTTGGTGGCCAGCGGGATGTTATGCACATCACACAGGCGCAGCAGGGTCATCTCGTTGGGCTCGCTGGGCTTTGCGTTGATCGGATCGCGGAAGAACAGGAGCAGATCGACCTCATTGCAGGCAATGCGGGATGCGATCTGCTGATCACCGCCCTGAACACCTGCCAGAAAGCGCTGGATCTGCAGACCCGTTGCCTCAGAGATCAGCTTGCCGGTGGTGCCCGTAGCCACCAATTTATGCTGGCTCAAAATCCGGCAATACGCCGTACAGAACTGAACCATCAGCTCTTTTTTGGAGTCATGCGCAATCAGTGCAATCGTCATCGGTCAACCTCTCCTTTGTTTTGCCAGTGGGCATTTTCTTGCATATATCATAGTATCACAGTTTCCGTTCTTTTACAACCGTTTTTTAGACAAACTTCATACTTTTTTCGGAAAAAAGCGCCAGAATTCACCAAAAGCAGTGTTTCAGCGTTTTATCCTTCTTCAATTGTCTAAAGCATCCTGCCCGGCAGGTGCGGTCTCCTGAGCAGCATCCGTGGTGCCTGCGGCGGGGTCTGTGGCCGTATCTGCTGCCGTATCCGTGCCGGTTTCGGTCTGGGCGGGGGCAGTCTGGTCAGCGGGGGTGCTGTCTGCGGCGGTCTCCTGCTTGCCGATGGTGCCATCCTCATTCAGGGTGCCGTCCTGCATGGCGAAGTAGGCATTGGCAATGTCCACCACCAGATCGCCGATTCGGGCACCGTAGCCGCCGTACTCAATGGTGATGCCAATGGCGATCTGCGGGTCATCGGCAGGCAGATAGGCCACCATCATAGCGTTCAGGTAGTGCTTGCCCGGGGCGTAGGTCTCACTGCGCTGAGGGGTGCCGGTCTTACAGGCAATGGCAATGGGGTAGCTGCTGATCTTGCTGTTGGTAATGGTGCTGGGCACCTGCCGCATCCCCTGCCGCACCAGCTCAAAGGTGTTGCCGGTACCCTCGATGATATCCATCACCTCGGGCTGAGTCTCGCTGATCACCTCGCCGGTGTTGGAATCCAGGATCGCCTTGACAAAATGGGTGCGGTAGCGGGTTCCGTTGTTGGCCAGCGTTGCAGCATAGGTGGCCAGCTGGATGGGCGTGACCACCGTGTTGCCCTGACCGATGGCTGCCTGAACGTCCAGCGACTCCATATAGTTGGAGTCGTTCTTGGAGGTCAGGTGGCCCACAGCCTCACTGACCTCCACGCCTGTGCGCTGACCCAGGCCCAGCTTATAGGCGTAGGCATCGTAAACATCACTGGTCAGGCGGCGGCCCACATCATAGAAGAAGACGTTGCAGCTCCACTTGATGGCCGTGATCACATCGATGTTGCCGCTGTGGCCATGGCGGGTGCAGCGGGGGCTGTACCCTTTATAAAAGGTGTACACGCCATTGCAGAACACCGTGGAATACTGGTTGATGAGCCCGGAATCCAGCGCGGCCACTGCCACGGCAGGCTTGAAGGTGGAGCCAGGGGTGTACAGGCCCTGCAGCGCCCGGTTGAACAGGGGCAGGCTGGGGTCGGCGCTGTACTCCGAATAGTTGGTGGCGTACAGGTTCTGGTCAAAGCTAGGATAGTTGGAGGCCGCCAGCACGCTGCCGTCCTTCACATCCAGCACCACCGCAGCACCGGCAGCGGCTTTCATATCGCCGGTGTTGTACACCCGGTTGATCATATCGATGTTATTGGCAAGGGCCTTGTCCACCGCCCGCTGAAAGTCGCTGTTGATGGTCAACTGCACGGTATGCCCCGGCTCCGGCACGGTGGTGATCTTGGTGTCCACGATCACGCCGTCCGAATTACGGGTGATGGTCTCCACACCATCCTTGCCGCGCAGCTCATCCTCGTACACGGACTCAAGGCCTGAGATGCCGATTACATCATTCATGCTATAGCCTTTTTCCTTGAGCGGATAGGTCACCTGACCGTTTTCGTCGGTCACCTTCCACTTTTCGGCGGTGATCTTGCCCACGCGCCCCAGCACAGCGGGCAGGATATCGCCCTGCTCATAGCTGCGGGTGCTGGTCTCCACGATCTCCACGCCCGGCAGCGTGAGGGAATGCTCCTTGATGGTAGCCACCGTCACCTGACTGACGTTTTCAGCCATAACAAAGTTATTTACGTTGGAAAAGGCCTGTCGGTCCATCTCGTAATGGATGCCCGCCAGCACCCGCTGCCACGGCAGCGAGAAACTTTCCAGGTGGTTTTTCTCCACCAGCATCTCCATCACATCGTTGGCGGTGGCGTACTGCTGCAGACCCAGCGTCTCCTTCATGTCTGCCAGCGTTTTCTGGTCGCTGGCACTGTCGGCGCTGTCCGTAAAGGTATAGTTTCCGGCGGCATCCGGCTCGCTGATGAGCAGGGTGTCCAGCCATTTTTCATCGTTCTTGCGCAAAAGCTCCACGATCTGCTGCAGCATGGTGTCCAGATCCTGATCTCCCATCTGCAGCTTGTTCAGCACCACATTATAACCGGTGCTGGTGGTAGCGATGTGCTTGCCGGTGCTGTCCACGATATCGCCGCGCGCAGCGGTGACCGTAAACTTATAATCCGTGGTGTTGGTGGCTTTTGCCTTAAAGTCGTCCCCATTGACCAGCTGCAAAAAGATCAGCCGGAAGGTGTACAGCCCCATGATGATGCAGGCCACTGCGATGAGCAGCAGCATCCGCCGCACCACGACCTTGCGTTCATTTTCGTTCATCTGGTTCTCCTTTTACGGGCTAGACCACACCGTTGTCGATCCTGAACCCGTCATGGATGTGCTGCACCAGCCAGAAGGCCAGCAGCGCTGCCGGGATGGTCAGCACCGCGCCGGGCAGTACAAAGGTGACATACCGCAGCGCTGCGCCGGTATAACCCGGCATATAGTAGAAAAACAGCCAGTCCAGCGAGAGTACCACCAGCGCCGTTGCGGTGCTTACTGCGGCAAAATTGCCGGGGTTCACCTGCAGATACAACTGCACCAGCACCGATACCGCAAAGCAGAGCAGCAGCAGCTCCAGCGCCAGCATACCTACCGTGCGTCCGGCCGTGCAATCCCACAAAAGGCCGCCCACCGTGCCCAGCAGTGCTCCGGCAAATTCTCCTTCAAATACCGCCACCGCCAGACACAGCGGCAGCACCAGCAGCGGCTTTGCCTCCCCCAGCTGAAACAGCCCGGGCGTGGTCTGCAAAGCGGCGCACACAAACAGCGCCAGCACATAACAGCCCCACTTCAGCAGCTGGCTGCGGCTGCGCCTGCGGCGAGATTCCATAGCAGTGTGTCCTCCTTAGTACGCAGTAACGATAAAAACGTGCTTGGCGGTGCGGGGGTCGGCACCGGGGCGCACCACCGCAATGGAGGATTTGCCGCTGGTCTCCGGCACCACGTCCTGCACCGTACCCACCAGAAGATCCGGGGGGAACACCCCGCCCAGACCGGTGGTGATGACCTGATCACCCGCACGGGTCTCGGTGCTGCGCTCCAGATTGGTCAGGGTGCACAGGCCGTCCGCTGCATAGGTGGTATTGCCGTTCAGAATGCCGTTTTCCCGGGTGCGGGATACCACGCCCGCCGCGTTGAAGCTGGGGTGCAGAATGGTCATCACCTTGCAGCTGGTCGGATCAGCCTCTACCACCATGCCCAGCAGATAGCCCCGGTCACTGATGACCGCATCGTTCACCGCTACGCCGTCTGCGGTGCCCTTGTCCAGCGTGAAGCCGCCGAACTCGTCCAGCGGGTCGCGGCCGATGACAAAGCCGGACACATAGGTGGCATTGCTGTTCTTTTCCTGAATGTTAGCCAGTGCCTTGTAGGCCTCGTTTTCAGCCTTGATGCGGTCATAATCCACCATCTGCTGGCGCAGCTCGGCGTTTTCCGCCGTCAGCTGCTCGTTCTGTTCCATGACCTTGTCGATGCTGGCATATTTTTCCCACATCGCGCCCACACCGCCGCTGACCACAGCCCCTGCCTTCTGGAAGGGGGTCAGGATCACGCCCAGCAGTTCCTGCGGGGCAGCGGTCAGGCGTCCGTTGGCACCGGCATAGGCCATGATGCCCACCAGAAACACCGCCACGGCTACCAGTATCTTAAATTTCCATGTGTCAA
>OHWR01000836.1_pt1 | contig 13365 bp, 9 predicted proteins | sample 1579771 | NCBI WGS metagenome assembly OHWR01 (sample SAMEA3882542, study PRJEB24775) | human gut metagenome | biome: human-associated habitat; feature: intestine environment; material: feces | place: Netherlands | collected 2009/2010 | reverse complement strand
CTGGAGGAGATCTGCGGCAAAAAGGCGCTCCGCACCATTGCGGAGGTGGAACCGCTCGGCCCGAAGTCCATGCTGGATGTGCTGGCGGTGGCACCCTGTACGGCAAATACAGCGGCAAAACTGGCGCACAGCATTACGGATACCACGGCGACCATGGCGGTGAAATCCATGCTGCGCCGGCAAAAACCCGTGGTGCTGGCGCTCGCCACCAACGATGCCCTGCGTGGCTCGGCGAAAAATATCGGACTGCTGATGAATACCAAGCACTATTATTTCGTGCCCCTGCGGCAGGATGCGCCGGCGGAGAAGCCCGCCTCCCTGGTGGCGGATTTCGAACAGCTGCCGGAAACCGTGTCCCTTGCGCTGGACGGAAAACAAATTCAGCCTGTGTTTTTCTCGTAGACACAAACCGTTAACAACCTTATGGTATACTAAAAAGCAGGTGGAAATCGACAGCTCGGTTTCCACCTGTTTGTGACTGGACGAAATATGCGGATGAAACGGGGAGAATGCATCAATGGCATGGATCATTTTGAAGCAGGCGGCGATCATGCTGCTGCTGAATCTGGTGGGCATCATCGCCTACCGCACAAAAATTGTGGACAAGAACGGCGGCCGCCAGTTCTCCAGCTTTGTGCTGGAGATCGTCACGCCGGTGCTGGTGGTGAACGCCTATTCCGAGGTGGAGTACGAGTTCCGGCTGGTGGTGAATATGCTGTGGACGTTCCTCATTGCGGCAATCTCCTACGTGGTGGCGATCACGGCGGCGTACCTGCTGATTCGCCGGAAAGCCGGCAGGGAGACGGAGATCGAGCGCTTCTCCGTCATCTACAGCAACTGCGGCTTCATGGGCATCCCTCTGGCGAGCGCCCTGATGGGCAACGAGGGGGTGTTCTACGCCACGGCGTTCCTCACCATCTTCTTCTGCTTTGCGTGGACGCACGGCATCATGCTCCTCACCGGACAGCACGACCGCCGTGCCCTCCTGAAAAAGTTCTGCTCTCCCACCATGATCGGCATTGCCATCGGACTGGTGCTGTTTTTCTGCCGCATCCAGCTGCCGGGAATCCTGCAAACCACCTTTGACTACGTGGCGGGGCTGAATACGCCGATGGCAATGGTCGCCTCCGGCATCAGCGTGGCGCAGGCCAACCTGCTGCAGGCGGTGCGCACCCCACGGGTGTACTACGTGAGCGCCGTGAAGCTGCTGGGCATTCCTCTGCTGCTGACGCTGCTGTTCCTGCCCCTGTCCTTTATCCCCATGGAGGTGCGGACGGTGGTGCTGGTGCTCATGGCAGCGCCCTCTGCGGCGATGTGCACGCTCCAGTGCCAGAAGCACAGCATGAACGACGTGTACGCCTCCGGCATCTTTGCCATGACAACGATTTTGTCCATGGCGGCAATGCCGGCGGTGGTGAAGCTGTTTACCACGCTGCTGGAACTGGTGTCGGCGTGACCTGCCGGAATGTGTATACGGTGTAAATTTTATCGGATTTGGCACTTTTTCAGTTGCAATTCGTAAAAATTTGTGATAAAATGAATAAATAAGAGAACCTCCGGATGGGTACGTGAGAGAAACCGGAGGCAAGAATCCGATTGTTCCGGAAACGGGATGGTCGGATATGTTTTGAAAAGAAAAGGAAGAACGTCATGAACGATTGTGGCATTAGTAAACTGGATCTCAAGCGGAGAAACCGCATGCAGATCCTGCGTGTGGTGCGGGAGCAGGGGCCGATCTCCCGTGTGGATATCTCCACGGCACTGCAAATCACCCGTGCGGCGGTTACCATCATCACCAATGAAATGATCTCCCAGCACATTCTGGAAGAGATCGGCGAGGAGCCGGTAGAACCCGGTGCGGCAGTCAAGAAGGGACGCCGGAAGATCCTGCTGGACATCAATGCAACGTATCGCTTTGCATTGGGCGTGTACGTGGATGAAAAGGAGATCTCCGTCGGACTGACCACATTGAATCTGGAGACCATGGACAAGAAGGTTATCATCCACGGCGGCAATCTGACGGCGGAATATGCGGCAGGGATCATTGCCTCCACGGCGAAGACCATGCTGCAAAACAGCTGTCTCACCTCGAAGAACCTCATTGGCATCGGCATCGGCGTGATGCCCGCTGTGTGGCAGCAGCTGGGCGGCGAGACCACCGAGGACGGCGTGCTGCAGTTCCCCCTGTTCCAGCGCCTTCTGACAGACCGCTGCAACACCACCATCTATCTGGGCAGCGCCGTGACGCAGTTCGCCATGGCAGGGGTGCAGTATCAGGCACGGAACCACGTCATCAGCAACCGCCAGCTCTTCCTGCACTGGGGGGACAACCACTTCTACGCCATCCCCATGCAGGGCGCAGAACCGCTCCATGACATTTGCAGCAGCCGGTACTACGTGGAGAATATGATCGTCGTGCCGGACGGCAGAGAGGCAGAGGGCTATCCCCGTGGCAGTGTGCGTGCAGAACTATCCCTCAGCGCCATCCAGAAGGACGTTTCCGCCGTATTCTCCGAGGCACAGACACCGGCGCTATACCAACTCACAGACGGCGACCTGACGCAGGTCACGCTGGCCTCCCTGCTGACGGCATCGGAGGAGGACGTGGCGCTGATTCCGGTGACGGAGCAGATCATGGCGAAGTTCAGCCTGCTGCTGAATAACCTCCGCTGTGCCTATTTCAGCGACAGCGTGTGTCTCCACGGCTTTGGCTTCACCCAGCGGAATCTGGAACAGGTGCAGACGTACCTGCGGGAGTACACCGAGGATACTTTCGCCGATACCGTGTCCCTCAGCCCCATTCAGGAGCGCTACCGCTTCCTGTGCGGCTGTATCTACGCCGTGCAGGAGGGCTTCTTCCGGCGAGGCGGACTGAGCTGAGAATTTGAATTGCTTTGTACCCGTTTCCGGCATCGCCGGAGACGGGTTTTTTTTGCGGGAACAGGCTCAAAAAACATCGAAACGCAACGAGGGCACCCCCTCTGGCGGATGCCTTTGGGAGTGCCCTCATGCGTGGCGCAGAAACTGCGCACAATTCAGTTGCGAAACAGATTACTCTGTGTTAACTCTTACTTTCTCTTCTTGGAAACCAGAGCTACGCCGCCTATAACAGCTACAGCTACAGCAACGCCAGCGATCGGCAGTGCGTCACCAGTCTTCGGAGAAGAAGTGGAAGCAGCAGCAGCCTTCTTGGTGGTTGTAGCTGCCGGAGTAGCAGCCTTAGCGGTTGTGGTAGCCTTCGGAGCTGCAGTGGTTGCAGCCTCAGTGGTAACAACCGGAGCTTCGGTGGTAACAACCGGAGCCTCAGTGGTCGGCTCTTCGGTGGTCGGCTCGCCCTTAACAACGATAGCGCCGGAAACCGGAGTGGTCAGACCGCCGTCGCCGTTTACGTTCTCGAACTGTGCCTTTGTGCCGTCACGGCCAGTAGCAGCTGCAGTGATGGTGTAAACGTCGCCAGGCTGAATGTCAGTATCCTTAACATCGAAGGTCAGGTATGCAACAGTTGCGCCCTTCTTTGCAGCATCATATGCCAGAACGTTACCGTCACGGTCAGCAGCGGTGCTCAGGAACGGCAGCCATGCGAAGTCATATGCCTCAGAGAAAGCAAACTTCAGAGCCAGAGTAGACTGGGTGCCTTCGATAGAAGTGCAGTCCAGTTCGTCAGTATTCCACTCAGCGCCCAGGGACAGCTTTACGAAGTTGTTGTCAACGCTTACCGGAACCTGGATCTGTCCAGCCTTAGCCTCTTCAACAGTTACTTCAACAGTGCCGATGGTTGCAGTGCCGCCAGCTGCGCTTGTCGGAACAGCCAGAACAGCAGCAGATGTAGCTACGATAGCAGCAGCAGAAAGAGCTGCCATTGTTCTTTTCAATGTAGTTTTCATTTTTCTATTTCCTTTCAAAAATAAATCTATGTTATGCACCCGGCGCAATATGCACCTTACGCCGGACACAGTAACAACGCACGAATTTGGGAATTGGGATTTGCTTACTTGCCGATCACGTCAGACCATACAACGTCCTTACCAGCAGCTCTGTAAGATACATACTGCAGGATGTTGAATGCGTCATCCATGGAGATCTCAGCATCTTCCGTCTTCTTACCAGCCTTGGACTCGGTATCAACGTCGCTTACATAGAATGCCAGCTTCTCCAGCAGTTCGTCAGAACCGTCAGTGAAGGTTACAGTCTTGCCAGCTGCGCTGGAAGAATAGTACTGCAGGGTATCGAATGCATCGTCCATGTCAACGTCGCCGTCCAGCTGAGTGTCACCCTTCATTGCAACTGCAACAGTGGGCTTGTCTTCCAGAGCGGTCTTGTCAGCATCGCCAACGTAGTAGATGTCAACTGCGCCCTTGTAGTACGGAGCAGTGTAAACATCTGCCGGAGTCTGCAGGAAGCCAAAGTAGCTTGCATCCAGATCCTTGGTAGTGCCGTCCTTCAGGGTAGCAACAGCAGATACGATCAGCTCAGAAGCATCAAAGGACTCTTCATCAGAGAAGTATACGCCCTCGCCAACCTCAACGGAGATGCTCTCGATGTCCTTCATCGGGATGATGTCGGTAGAAGTAGTGGTTGTAGTCTCACCGCTGCCGGAAGTGGTGGTAGTCTCACCGCTGCCGGAAGTGGTTGTGGTCTCACCGCTGCCAGAAGTAGTTGTGGTAGTGGTGGTATTGGTATCCGATGTTGTGGTAGTGGTGGTTTCCTTATCCTTCAGCTCGTATGTTACCGTACGGGTTACATCGAAGGAAACGGTACCGGTTGTTGCGAAAGTAACTTCAACTTCCTTTACGGTGTCGAAAGATACGAATTCCTTATCCGGATTCTGCTTTGCAACGTAAGCCTTAACAGCGTCCTGCTCAGCGTCCGGAATCTCGAATGTCAGGTCATATGCGCCATTGGTTGCGCTAGCCTTGAAGTTTGTGCCCTCGTTCAGAACAGCAGCAATGTCAGCAGCAGAGATGCTCAGCTTTACGTTTGCATCGCTCTGGGTCAGAACGTCGTTTACTGCGCTGATGCCCTTGTCGAAGTAGCTGCCGTATGCAGCAACCAGACCGTCAACGGTCTTCGGCTTGCTTGCAGCAGACTCGAAGCCGTTCTTTGCAGCGAAATCAACGATTGCAGCAACCACTGCATCGGCATTTGCATAAGAAGTTTCCTCGAAGGACTTTGCTGCGATTGCCTTGGTCAGCTCGGTGTAGCTGCTGTAGTTTGCAGCAGCCTCGCCCAGGATCTTGCTGAACTGTGCAACATCAGCAGCCGGAACAGCAGCCTGTACCTGTGCAGACAGATCAGCAACCACTGCGTTCAGGTACTCGTCAAAAGCCGAAACGGTGTAAGCGGTGTTGTTCTTGTCGTTGGTGATAGAACCGGTTACAGTAGCTTCCTTGCTGTTTTCCAGATCGGTGGAAACAACGAAGCTGTAGTGTACCTTCAGGATGGAAGCGTCTACGGTGTAGTCAACGCCCAGCTCGTTCAGCTTGTCCTGAATCTGCGGAACCATGTAAGCGCTCAGATCAGCGTCACCGGAAACGGTGAAAACGCCGTCCTTGACGGTCAGGGTCGGATTTGCAGAAGCGGAAACGATGTCCTTAACCAGGCTGGTGTACTTGCCGGTGCCGGACAGGCCTTCCACGATGCTCTTTGCGTCAACGCTGTACTCGCCGTTTACATCCTTTACATAGCCGGCCATACGGGTGTTCCAGTCGGAAACCTGCTTGCCGTCCTTGATCTCGGACTCCGGATTTACATACAGCAGCTTGTCTGCGGTGATCTGCGCTGCATCCGGCTTTACTGCTGCGGAGCTGGAGATTGCCAGTACCTGGCCCATAGCCACCGGTACTGCAATGGCTGCAGCGAGAACTCTGTTAAATTTCTTCATTCTCTTTTTACCTCTCTCTGTAAGAATTTTGTTTGTATTGCCGTCCGTCAATTTGGGCAGATACGATACATGGCGGATACGGCGCACCCCGTTCACATTGCTGATATGAAACTCTGCGGCAGACGCCGCAGCCGGTGTGTGCCGCCGTTTAGCGGCAAGAAATGAATATTTACAAGTACCCGCAAAAGGTCTTATAAATAATTTACAAGTGTATTTTAACATATTATTTCGCCCGTGTCAAGCCCATCCGACTAACTTTTTTAAAATTCTTTGGGGAATATCATGCCCGTTTTTGTAGCTTTTTCACAATTTTCAGCGAGTCCGGCGGGACAGCAGCAGGCTTTTCCGTCGATTTTGGCAGCCTGCGGAACGGCTGGGAAAAGTTTTCAACAGGTTTTCAACAACCCCGTTTGTGCGTTTCTACCAGTGCCGCAGACTTTTGGGGAAACCATGCACTCCCGCAGGAGAACCCTGCGGGGGTGCGCTTTTGGGACGAATCGCCTCAGCCGACCAGACCGGAGCGTTCGATGCCCTCGGTGAAGTACTTCTGCAAGAAGACGTACATGATCAGGATGGGCAGAATGGAGATCAGGCAGCCTGCCTCCATCCACACGATCTGTTCTCTGGGGCTGACATCTGCGTTATTGAACAGCTGCTGGGACAGCAGGGTGCTCAGGTTTTTCAGCATCAGCGCAATGGTCTGGTTCTTGGTGAAGAAAGTGGAGCTGACATAGTAGTCGTTCCAGTACCACACCACCGAGAACAGAAAGACCGTCAGGAACGAGGAGGATGCGTTGGGGATCATGACCTGTACGAAGGTGCGGAGCGAACCGCAGCCGTCCAGATAGGCAGCGTCCTCCAGTTCCTTGGGGAGTCCCTTGAAGAACTGGCGGAAGATGAAGATCATGAGTCCGGCACGGATGCCGTTGCCCATGGCTGCCGGCAGGTACATGCAGAGCTTGGAGTTGATGAGGTTGACCTCCAGCCCGAACAGACCGAAGTGCCGGAACAACATGTACTGGGGAATGGCGATGATCTGGGACGGCACGAGGATCATCATGACCACGATGCCGAAGAGCAGACCCTTGCCCTTGAACTTAAAGCGGGCAAAGCCGTAGCCTGCCAGTGCGCAGGAGGCGACCTGTACCAGCGAACAGCCGATGTTCAGCAGGAGGGTCGTCCCCAGCGTTTTCCAGATGTCCATGACACCGGCAGTCTCCTTGATGACCTCCAGCGTCAGGTGGCGGGGGATCCACATGACCGTGGGGTCGCTCATATCGGCGGAATCCCGGAATGCGCAGCTAATCATATAGATCAGGGGATAGAGGATGACAAAGCACAGACCGAACAGAATGAAGAATCGGAAGAACGGCCAGACCGCTTCGAAAACCCGCTTGCGGCGCATGTAGGCGATCTCGGATTTGTTCATGCTCCGCATGCGGATTCTGCGTGCCTCACGTTTGCTCATGCCGTTTCCCACTTCGGCGTCATCCTTGGGGGAAGAAACGGGTGTTGCACCCTTGACATTTTCCATGTTTGCCACCTCCTTATTCGACTTCGTAATACACGAACTTGTTGATGATTGCGGTAATGATGCCCACGGCAGCGAGGACAATGGCGAAATATACCCACGCCATCGCCGATGCCGGACCGTACTGCCAGTCGGACTGGAGATCCAGAATCCGTCCCATGACCACGTTGTTCGGGTCGGTGAAGGAGTCGATGATGGTGAAGATAAAGCACGCCAGAATCATGGGGCTGACATAGGGCAGGGTGATCTTCCAGAAGTATTCCCATGCCGTTGCGCCCTCCATCTGCGCCGCCTCCTTGGCGGACACCGGAATGTTCTGGAGGGCGGCGAGGAAGATCAGGATCTGGATGCCGGAGTTCCAGACGATACCGAAGATGTTGTCCGACACGGTTTCGATGGTGGTCTGGACGCCGTCCGAAATGCCGTAGATGCCGAGGAATTCCATCAGCTCGCCCAGCAGATCGGTAGAGAACATGGTGGAGAACTGGCTGGCATCGCTGTTGCCGGTGCTCTGGAGGTTGCCGTTGATGATGTTATACACCGGGCCTGTGGCAATGATGACCGGCAGGAAGAATACCGCACGGGAGAACGTGCGCCCCCTGAACTTCTGGTTCAGAATGACGGCAACGAACAGGGAGAACACCAGAATGAGCGGTGTCTTCCATGCGGTTTCCTCCAGCACCTTTACCAGATACTGGCGGTAGTTCGGGTCCACGTTAAAGGCATAGTTATAGTTGTCCAGCCCCACCCATTTGCCGACCATGCCGCAGGTGTCCGGTGCGATCTCCTGAAAGGAATAGAGCAGCGACTCCACCACGGGAATCAGAAAAAAGATCAGTGCGCCCACGAACCACAGTGCAATGAAGCCGTAGCCATACATGCTCTTTCGTTTTTCATACGCCATTTTCATGATTACTTCCAGCTCCCTTCCTCGACATACTCAGAAAGCGCATAGGTTTTGCCGTCTGCGGTGACGGTCTGCGCTGCAAGATCGACCTCGGTCACGGCGCCGTTTTCATAAGTCGTGGTGATGACGTCGCCCTCCCGCACGTAGCCGGTGATCTGCTGGTCACCCAGTCCGGCGGTCACTGTCTTGGCGAACGCATAGGACTGGGCGGCGTTGTCCTTCCAGTCGTCTGCGCCGGCGTAGTACAGTCCGTCCAGCACGGTGTCCTTCAGCTCGCTGGTCTCCCCGCCGATCATGTCATAGTGCAGGCTGCTGCCCGTTGCAATGGAGAGCAGCACGGTTTCCTCCGGTGTGGCGGAGGCGTTGACGGTGGTGGAGGCGTAGGGCTTCAGCCCGTGCATGACCATCTGATAGAACGGGATGTCCTCGTCAAACACATCGTAGCCGCTGGACTGAAGGGGCACATCGATCAGCTCCTGCACATAGGGGAGCGCATAGGCGTTTGCCGTATCCGCCAGCATGGCGATGTCTGCATCGGTGATCTGCTGGTAGGACCGGGTCAGGATCTCCTGTGCCTTGTCCCGGCAGATCTCCTTCTTGCCATAGTCGCCGTAGAGGGCAGAGGTCATGCTGCCCAGCGAAACTGCGGAGAGGTTTTTCTTGGTGAAGTTTCCGATGAGCTTCTCGTAGATCTCGGAGAACGCCGCCGGAGAGAGCAGCGAGAGGGGCTTCTCCGCACTGCTCTGGTTGCCGTACGCCAGATTGTACGGATAGATTCGGGCGTAAGAACCGGAGATGCGGACGGTGGTGTCCGTGAACGTGTAGTATCCGCTGCCGGAGGCAAAGGTCTGGTTGTCCACTGCCGGATAGATGGTAATGCCGTTCCTGCCGGCGTAGTCCATGAGGTCTTCCCAGTCGCCCTTGCCGCCCAGACAGCCGGCGGGCTTTGCCTTGAGATCCACCTTGTCGGTGATGCCGGCATTCGTCCAGTTGTAGTACTGTACCCGGATGTCCTCCGGCGAAACGCCGTCTGCGATCAGGTCAGTGAGGATGTCCTCCGCCTGCGCAAAGGTGGTGAGGGAGTTTTTCAGTGTCACGGGAATGCCCAGAATGGACTTCTCCTTTTCTGTTCCGCCGTAGAGGTTCAGGTACAGACCGGCATCGGCAGATGTCACGGTGGAGGTCACGCCCTGCTCCCCAGTGAGGTAGTTCCGGTAGGCGTTTGCCACGTCGCTGTAGTCCGGCGCATCCTCCGTTTCCAGCGGGTAGTACCGCAGCGCCACGGCATCCGTCTTGATGTCGCCGTCCTCAAAGACGGTGAGGGCGGTGGAGTTGTCCCCCGACATATCGTAGGAGTCGGAGTCCCGCAGGGTGAAGTCAAATCCGCAGACGTTATAGCTGCTCTTGGACTGTCCGCTGACGCTGGCGGTGAGCCTGGCGTTGGAGTCGCCCTCGGTGCACACCACCATCATGGCGCTGTCGCTGTTGACAATGCCGTACATGGGCAGGTACACCTGCTCCGTCACAGCGGGCTGCTGGAGGGGCACGGCGGTCAGGTCGGTGCCGTAGACATAGCCGGTATAGCTCTTGGCGCTGGTCTTGCCGTTGTTATAGCGGATCAGCGCACCGCTGCCGTCGGGAATGACGAAGTAGCCGTCCTCCTGATCGGAGGCTGCGCCGAAGCTGCTCATAAGGGAGAGGGAGGTGACCAGCTTGCCGGTCTGGGAGGTGTCCTCCTCGATCTCGTCTGTTTCAATGCGTGCTTCCAGGTAGTCATCCTCCAGCGTGTAGGTCACGGGAATGGTGATGCCCGCCTTGTGGAAGCGATAGGTGATCTTCACGCCGTCGCCGGTGTCCTTGACCTTGACCTTGCCGTCGCCGGTGGAGCGGAGCGTGGTGGTGCTTCTCGCATCCGGTTCGCCGTAGACCATGCGCAGGGAGGAGGAGAGGTCATTCACGATGGTGTTGGTGGCACGCTTATCGTGTCCCACGTTCTCCGGCGTAGACCACCACATTTTTTCCGCTGTCTTGTCGTACAGTCCGATGACTGCACGGTCATCGTCCACATACAGCGCCAGCCGATCGTTCTCGGTGACAAACCGTGCCGAGGAGATCACGGCATCGCAGGTATCGGAGAGCACCACCTGCCAGCCGTCTTCGTTGGTGTAGGTGACCTGGCCGTCCTTTGCCTTGCCGTCGGAGGTATAGCTGCGCTCCACCTCGTCGTAGTCCTTGCTGTACAGCTCCAGCGTCTTGTGATCTCTGGACTGGAAGAGCAGTTCGCTGTCCAGCAGGGAGACGATCTGGCGCACCTGAATGACCTTCTGGTAATCGGTGTCCATGTACACCAGCCAGCGTCCCTCCGGACTGAGGAAGATCACGAAGTCGCTGGTGTCGTCCTCCTCTTCCAGGGTGCAGACCACCTCGCCGGTTTCGTCGTCGATGCCGGCAAGCCCGATGTCGTCCAGCAGATCCACCACGTCCTCGTCGGAGATGGTGTCCTCATAGTCCTCCGGACGGCTGTAGAAGGTGATGCCGTCGCAGGCGTTCTTTTTCTCCATGTACCGGGTGACCTGCGCTGCTGTAATCGTAATTTCCTCCTGCGCCTCGGAGCGGGTCGCCTCCTCGGCGGTTTCCTCTCCGTCAGCCGGTTCGCCGTCCGCAACAGGCGTTTCCTCCGAGGTGTCGGAGATGAGGTCGATGTCCTCCTCGCCTTCCGCAGATGCCGGAAGCGCCGTTGCCGTCAGGCAGAGGCTCAGGGCGCACACGCCGGCGATCCATTTTTTCCAATTGTTCATTTGTCTTTCCACCGTCCTTTCTAGACTCTCACACGATAGGTGATTTCCGTGTAGACGGAAGAAACGAATACGTATACCTGCTGGAACAGTGCCACCAGCAGAACCACCAGAATCAGAATCATGAGCATTGCCACCACGGTGAGGATCAGCGCCAGAATCGTCTTACCGATGGAGTACTGGTGCACCGCCTTGATGGCGTTGAACATCAGGACGACTGACCAGACGGTGCTGATGACCGTGATGCAGGTGATGAAGATCGCCTCGTCCTGAATCAGCACGTGGGACAGGATCGTCCGGACGTAAAGCCCCACCACGTAGGGGATCAGGGAATAGGCACTATAGATATAGATGTTCTTTATGGTACCCTCGCCTTCCAGCAGGGTGCAGATCGACCAGTTGCCGATGACCCAGACCAGAAACAGCACAATGGTCTGGACGAGATACGGGACGATGCTGAACATCTTGGGATTGGTGACGGCGAACTGGTAGCCCACCAGATTGTCGTGCACGATCTCCGCCACGAACCAGAGCAGGACCACAATGCTGGCATACAGGACAGAACCGCCTTTTTTCCAGCGCAGGTCTTCGAAGCCCTCAAAGGGGTGGAACACACTGTGCTTGACCCATTGCTTTTGTGTGAGATCCATCATAGCAGCATCACTCCTCCTCTCCCTCATGCAGCATTTCCACGAGATTCCTGGGTTGGTTTTTCTTCTTCCTGACGCTCCGGATGTGGAGGAAGATCCACAGACCGATGAGCACCACAACCACGAGGATGACCCAGCCGAAGTTGCGGTTCAGCCACTCGGAGCGGTAGCCCTCGAACGCCTTGTCGTACAGATCACGGGACTGTGCCAGTTTCGCATATTTCATAGCGCCCTCATAGTCCCCCTCATTATAAAGGGCGGACGAGATGCCCACGTATGCCATCTGATAGTTGCCGTCCCGCTTCAGCACCTCCCGCCACGGCTGGAGCGCCTCGGCGTAGTAGCCGGCGTTATAGAGTCCCACTGCCTCGTGGACAATACCGCCGAACTCCGTTTCCGAGAAGATCGTGACGGTGTTCTTCATGGAGTCCGCCACGTAGATGTTCGTCCCCATGGTCTCCAGTGCGGACACCTTCATGGAGAAGCCGCCCAGCTGGTCGGAGGTGGAGCCGAGGATAAACAGCAGGTTGCCGTCCTCGTCGTACTGGAACACACGGCCGGTTTCCAGATCCAGACAGTTGATGCGTCCCTCGCCGTCGATGTCGATGTCCACCATCTTGGTGCTGTAGTCCTGATTGGTGTTGGAGTCGTAGACCGAATCCAGATCGCCAAAGGTCGCCTCCAGCGCAGAGAACAGGTTATAGCCGGCGGGGTTGACTTTCTTGACCCGATCCGCCTCGGAGGAGGAGGACTGGGTGACGGTGTAGATGAAGCCCTCATCGTCCACGTCAAAGTTGGTGATGCCCGCCGCCACGTTACGGGAGGAGTTGGCACGCATCTCGTCCGTGGCGATCATGTTCCAGAAGTAGTTCGCCACGACCTCTGCGGTAGCGTCCACGGAGTTGGCGCCGAAGTAGCCCTGGAACTCGCCCTCGCTGTTGAACATGGCTGCACCGTTGGTGATGTTGTTCAGCACCATGTAGATGTTGCCCGCCTTGTCCACCAGCACTTTCTGGGGCTTGAAGGTTTCGTTTTCATATAATGTGGAGTCCGGCCGTTTCAGTTCCATCTGCACGTTGCCGTCCTCATCGCACGCCAGCAGGCGGGAGTTTCCGGTGTCTGCGATGTAGATCAGACCCGTGTCCTCCGACACATACACGCCCTCGGGTGCTTTCAGTGTGGTTTCGCTGCCGTCCTCCAGCGTGAAGCGCTCCAGAATCCGGTTCACCTTGGTAAAGGTGCAGTCTGCCACAACAATGCGGTTGTTGCCGCTGTCTACAAGATAGAACTGGTCGTTCCAGTCACGAAAGAGATCCGAGGGGGTATGGAATGCCCCGCAGCCCAGATCCAGACCGCTGACGGAACGCTGTGCCTCATAGCCTGCCTGCGACGGCGTTGCCTCGCCCCAGCAATCGTAGTTATACACATGGTAGTGCTCCGCCGCAGAGACCGCAGGCGCACCCGCTGCGGTTGCCAGCATCAGACCGGAGAGCAGCGCAGCTGCCAGATATTTTGCCTTGTTCTGCAAGAATCCTCACCCTTTCTTAGAACCTGTCTTCACAAGCGTATACACGTGTCTTTTCGGCAAATTTTGCTGCATC
>OHWR01000829.1_pt1 | contig 13408 bp, 11 predicted proteins | sample 1579771 | NCBI WGS metagenome assembly OHWR01 (sample SAMEA3882542, study PRJEB24775) | human gut metagenome | biome: human-associated habitat; feature: intestine environment; material: feces | place: Netherlands | collected 2009/2010 | reverse complement strand
CGTTTTGCAGCGGCAGCACCGCGTTGGACATGGTGGTCATGCCGGTCATCAGCACAGCAAAGCCGATGAGGATGGTGCCAACACCTTTTTTCTTCTCACTCTTACACATATACAGCAAAATGCCAATAAATGCAAGCACAGGGCTAAAAGAAGTGGGCTTGAGCAGCTGGATGAACAGGCTGTCGCCCTGCAAGCCGGAAAGGCTCAGGATCCAGCTGGTCACGGTGGTACCCACGTTGCTGCCCATGATCACGCCAATGGCCTGGTGCAGCTCCATGATGCCGCTGTTGACAAAGCCCACCACCATAACGGTGGTAGCGCTGGAACTCTGGATGACGGCAGTCACACACAGACCCAGAAAAAAGCCCTTGAGGGGGTTATCGGTCAGTTTGCTGAGAATTTTCTGCAGCTGGCCGCCGGCCTGCTTTTCCAGTGCCTTGCCCATGATGTCCATACCGAACAAAAACAGGGCCAGACCTCCCAGCAGCGAAAAGACATTAAAAATGGTCATAAGTGTTTTCCTCACTTTTCTTGACGTGTTTTTCTCCTGTGCTTTAAGTATAGAAAAACAATGTAAAATCTGAAATCGCCGGAATGTAAAACCCATGTAAAGTAAGAAAAATGTAAAAATCCTGTGCACACGCTGCGATGCAGCGTTAGTTTCCCACTGCGGGTACAAAAACAGCAACCCGGGCGTTGTATTTGCCGCCGAATTTTATTATAATATGAATAAGAGTGCCCGCAGCACAGCGCGGCAAAAGGATACAGGAGGAACCAGGATGGGTACGTTCAATGTTTCGCTTAAAACGCTGACCGACCGCGTCAGCATGGAAGTGGTATACACCCCCCGGGCGCTGGATGAGATCAGCGTGGAGATCGCCGAGGTCAACCGCCCGGGTCTGTTTCTGGCGGGCTATTATGATTACTTCGATAAGCTCCGCCTGCAGATCATGGGTCTGGCAGAGATGAACTTTCTGTCCGGCCTGACGGCAGAAAAACGCTACGAGGCACTGGAGCAGCTGTTCCGGCAGCAGCCCCCGGCGGTCATCGTCTGCCGCAGCGAGGAGCTGGCGCCTTTCCCGGAGATGCAGGAACTGGCGCAGAAGCACGCGGTTGCCCTGCTGCGTTCCAACGAGACTACCTGCACTTTGATGGGCAGCCTGATCAGCGTACTGAATCTGGAGCTTGCGCCCCGCATCACCCGGCACGGCGTGCTGGTGGAGGTGTACGGCGAAGGCATCCTGATCCTGGGCGACAGCGGCATCGGCAAGAGCGAGACGGCCATTGAGCTGCTCAAGCGCGGTCACCGGCTGGTGGCGGATGACGCGGTAGAGATCCGCCGGGTGTCCAACTCTCTCTACGGCACGGCGCCGGAGATCATCCGGCACTATATCGAGATACGCGGCGTGGGCGTCATCGACGTGCAGCAGCTGTTCGGCATGGGCGCGGTGCAGTTCGACACGGAGATCGACCTGGTGATCCAGCTGGAACAGTGGGAAGACGGGAAGTTCTATGACCGGCTGGGCCTGGGCGAGGAGAAATACACCATGCTGGATGTGAGCTTGCCCATCGTGACCATCCCGGTGCGGCCGGGGCGTAACCTGGCGGGCATCGTGGAGATCGCCACCATGAAGAACCGGCAGATGAAGTACGGCTACAACGCGGCACGGGACTTCGTGACGCAGTTTGACAGCAAGGTGGACGCCATGCTGAAGAAAAAGAGCACAACGGGCGAGGCGGAGAACAGATGAAATACGTTGGCGTAGACATTGGCGGCACCAACCTCAAGGCGGGGCTGGTGGACGAAAGCGGAACGCTGCTGGCGACACAGAAGATGAAGGTCGCGTCCATCGTAGACCGTGAGGGGCTGGCGTGGACGGTGGCGTCACTGGTGCAGGAACTGGCAAAGGCGGCCAATATTCCGGTCAGTGATGTGGCGTCGGTAGGCGTCGGCGTTCCCGGAACGGTGGATATACGGGCGGGTTCTATCGCGTATACCTGCAACCTGCCTCTGCGGGACGTGCCGCTGCGAAAGCTGTTTCACAAATATCTGAATATCCCGCTGTACATCGAAAACGATGCTAACTGCGCGGCGCTGGCGGAGTTCCATGTGGGCGCGGGACGCGAGAGCAAGCGCTTTGTGACCATCACGCTGGGTACCGGCGTGGGCGCGGGTATCATCCACAACGGGAAAATATACCACGGCGCCAACGGTATGGCCGGTGAGGTGGGTCACATGGTCATCGAGCAGAACGGCCTGCCGTGCCCCTGCGGGCGGCACGGCTGCTGGGAGCAATACGCCAGCGCCACGGCACTGAAGCGCATGACGGCAGAGGCACTGGCGGCCTACCCGGACAGTATTCTGGCGCGGGTCATCACGGAGAATGACGGACACGTGTCCGGGCAGTCGGCGTTTATCGCGGCCCGCGAGGGTGACCCGGTGGGACAAATGGTGTGCGACCGATACGTGGACTACCTGGCCTGCGGCGTGGTGAACGTGGTGAATATCTTTCAGCCGGATACACTGGCCATTGGCGGCGGCGTCAGCAATGAAGCGGACGAGCAACTGCTGCTACCCGTGCAGCAGCGGGTGGCCAGAGAGAGCATTCCCTGCGGCAAGGACCGGCGGACGCGCATCGTCAAGGCGCAGCTGGGCAACCGGGCGGGTCTGATCGGCGCGGCCCTGTTGGGAAAGAATAAGCGTATCTGACAGGGGCATATACTACCGCTGGCAGTGTAGGGAACCCCTTATTTTCAAAGCTTGGAGGCATTATGAGCTGGTACGAGGAGCTGGACAAATGGGCGGCGGACTATCTGCCGGATATGGAATATGAGAAGGACGCGCCGCTGGATCGGTATACCTCCTTCCGCATCGGCGGGCCGGCGCGGCGCATGGCCTTTCCCCGCAGCGGGGAGGCGGCGGTGCTGCTGGTGAGCCATGCACTGGAGCTGGGAGCACGGCCCTTTGTGCTGGGAAACGGCACCAACGTGCTCTTCCCGGATGAGGGCGTGGAGCGTCTGGTGATCTGCACCCGGGACATGGCGGGTGTGGCGGCTGGTGCGGTCGCAGGTGAGATCACGGCAGAGTGCGGCGCATCACTGGCAAAGATCGCTGTTTTCGCGCAGAAGGCAGGGCTTTCCGGGCTGGAGTTCGCCCACGGGATACCGGGAAGCCTGGGCGGCGCAGTGTGCATGAATGCCGGTGCCTATGGTGGGGAAATGGCACAGGTGGTAAAGGAAGTGACCGTGCTGTTCCCCGAGGATGGTGTCAAGACCCTCAGTGGGGAAGAAATGGCGTTTTCCTATCGGCACAGCCTGCTGACAGAGCACCCCGACACGGTGGTGCTGCGGGCGACGCTCCGCTTGCAGGCCGGTATCCCCGGGGAGATACGGGAGAAAATGGACGAGCTGATGGCCCGGCGTAAGGCGTCACAGCCGCTGGAGTATCCCAGCGCGGGCAGTACCTTTAAGCGCCCGGCGGGCTACTATGCTGCGGCGCTGATTGATCAGTGCGGCCTAAAGGGGCTGACCGTTGGCGGCGCACAGGTGTCGGAGAAGCACGCAGGGTTCGTCATCAACCGGGGCGGGGCGTCCTGCGCTGATGTGACAGCTCTCATGGCAGAGATACAAAAGCGCGTGCGGGAGCAAACCGGCGTTGTGCTGGAGCCTGAGGTCCGGGTCATTACTTGAATTACGACCGCATTGATCACAGGTGTTTCAATGACCTTGATAGAAGGTATATAAAATGTGCCAGTAAATATACAAAAATGTTACAGTAAAGGTAATAAAAAAGAACGCAAAAGTGCAGCAAAAATAACGCCGTACCGGGCTTGTTTTTGACGGGATTCCGAATCACGCTTGACGGCGGGGGAGGATACTGAATTGGAAATACTCATTATTTCGGGGATGTCCGGTGCGGGAAAGAGCCGCGCCGCCATCTGTCTGGAGGACAGCGGCTACTACATCGTGGACAACCTGCCGGCGGAGATGATGGTCAAATTCGCCGAGTTCTGCGCGGCCGCCGGCGGTCGGTATGACCGCTTGGCTTTCGTGTACGACGTGCGGGCCGGGGAGCCCTTTGACCGGCTGACCGGCGCGGTGGAAGAGCTGCGGCGGCAGGGCCTGCGGTGTCGGCTGCTGTTTCTGGAGGCGGACACCAAGACCATTATCAACCGCTATAAGGAGACACGGCGGAGCCATCCTCTGTGCGGTGACGGAGCCTCCATCGAAGAAGCGGTAGCGCGGGAACGGGCGATGCTGGCACCGGTGCGGGCGCAGGCGGACCTGGTGCTGGACACGTCGGCATTTTCTGCGGCCAAGCTGCGTAGCACGCTGCTGACGCTGTTGGGCAGAGAGGCGGACGGCGGGCTGCACGTGACAGTGCTGTCCTTCGGGTTCAAGAACGGCCTGCCACCGGAGGCAGACCTGGTGCTGGACGTGCGGTTTTTGCCAAACCCCTACTATGTGCCGGAGTTAAAAAGGCTGACCGGGCTGGATGTGGCGGTGCGCGACTATGTGATGAACGCGGCGGCCACGAAGGAATTCTGGCGGCGTCTGACGCCGATAGTGGATTATTTACTGCCCCAGTACCGACAGGAGGGGCGGACAGAGCTGGTACTGGCTGTAGGCTGCACCGGCGGTCGGCACCGATCTGTAGCTGTGGCGCACCGGCTGGCGGCATACATTGACGCGCTGGGCTTTTCCGTGGCGGAAAGCCACAGGGATATGGGGCGGTAAGTGTGTTCCGCACCTGCGGTCGGAGCAAAAACAGGAGACGATGTATGAGCAAATACGATAAACTCTGGGAATGTGTGTTTAAGGATGGACGGGATCAATTTACGCTGTCGTTCGAGGAAATAGGACGTATTGCCGGTGTGCCCATCGACCACGCCTTCCTAACGTATAAAAAGGAGCTTGCGGCATACGGCTACCGGGTGGAAAAGATATCCATGAAGGCAAAAACGGTGACTTTCCGCCGTGCGGAACAGTGAGGTGAAGGGTCATGATCTCATTTGCGGGAAAGGTAAAAAATGAGCTGTGCCGCGTGGGGATAGGCCGCCAGTGCTGCGCCCGGGCCGAGGGCTACGGTGTGCTGCTGTACGGCAACACGTTCACGCCCGGAGAGATACGGATCATCACGGAGAACGGAGACTTCGCCGCACGGCTGCCAAAGCTGTTTCAGAAAGCTTTTGGGGTAAAATTCGACCGGGTACCGGAGGAAACGAACGGCAAAGGAAAGCTGATCTTCGGCATCACAGCGCCGGAAAAGCTGGAAAAGATCATCAACACACTTGGCTACGATGCGAGGCAGCTGACGGCGCTGCACGTGAACTTCGGAATACTGGAGGAGGATTGCTGCCGGACGGCGTTCCTGCGGGGGGCATTTTTGGCGGGAGGCAGCGTCACCGATCCGGAGAAGCGGTACCATCTGGAGCTGGCCACCAGTCATGTGCCGGCCAGCCGGGAGGTACAGGCGCTGATGGAGGAGATGGGGTTCCTGCCACGTTCCATACGGCGCGGCGCGGATGCACTGCTGTACTTCAAGCAGTCAGAGCATATCGAGGACTTTCTGACGAAGATCGGCGCGCCGGCGGCGGCCATGGACATCATGACGGCCAAAGTGGATAAGGAGATACGCAACGGCGCCAACCGGGCCATGAACTGCGATATGGCCAACGTAAACAAGACGCTGGACGCGGCGCAGGAGCAGGTAGGCGCCATCGAGAAGCTGCGCCGCAGCGCCCGGTGGGATACGCTTCCGGAAAAGCTGCGGCAAACCGCGGCGCTGCGGCTGGAATATCCGGAGTTGTCGCTGGTACAGCTGGCAGAGAAGTGTGACCCGCCGGTAACGAAGTCGTGCATGAACCATCGAATGAGAAAGTTGATGGAGGAGGCTAAGGAGCTATGAACATGAGAGAACGGTGCGAACGCGCGGAGGCGTACAGAAAAAACGGGGCCAACTGCGCCCAGGCGCTGCTGGCGGCATTCGCAGATGTAATGGGTATTACGGAGACCCAAGCGCTGGCTGTCGGTGCGGGGTTAGGCGGTGGCGTGCGAAGCGGGAACATTTGCGGCGCGGTAAACGCGCCGGTGATGATCCTGGGCTGCGCGTTTCCGGAAATGGCCGCCAGCAAGGCGAAATCTGCGGAGATCACCAAGGAATACCAGCGGCGGTTTATGGAGAGATTTAAGCATCTCAACTGCCGGGAACTGCTGGTGGAGAAGGAATTGCAGCCCACTGACACGGCCATGGCACTGGCGGCGGGGGATCACTGCGGGCTGCTTATCCTCAGCGCGGCGGAGATACTGTGCGGGATGATAGGGGAGAAGTAAAGGAGAACAGGTATGGGATTTGTGCATCTGCATGTACATACGGAATACAGTCTGCTGGACGGTGCGTGCCGGATACGGGACCTGCCGAAGTTGGTAAAGGAGCTGGGGCAGACGGCCTGCGCCATTACCGACCACGGCGTCATGTACGGTGCAGTGGACTTTTACCGCGCCTGCAAGGCGGAGGGCATCCATCCCATCATCGGGTGCGAGGTATATGTGGCGCGTCGGACACGGTTCGACAAGCAGCATGAGTTCGATGCAGAGTCGCGGCATCTGGTGCTGCTGTGCAAGAACGAGACGGGGTACCGAAACCTATCATACATGGTGTCGCAGGCGTATATCGAGGGGTTCTATATCAAGCCGCGTATCGATATGGAGCTGCTGCGCGCCCATTCCGACGGGCTGATCGCCCTGTCGGCCTGTTTGGCAGGAGAAATTCCCAAGCGGCTGATGAATGGTGACTACAACGGGGCCAAGGCATATGCACTGGAGATGCAGGGAATTTTCGGTGAGGACTTTTACCTGGAATTACAGGACCACGGCATCGCCGAGCAGACCGAGGTGAACCGGGGGCTTTTGCGGCTGCACAACGAAACGGGGATACCCCTGGTGTGTACCAATGATGCCCACTATCTGCGGAAGGAGGATGCAGAAAACCACGACGTGCTGCTGTGCATCCAGACCGGTAAGACGGTGGATGACGAGAACCGAATGCGGTATGAGCCGCGGAATTTTTATATCCGTTCCACAGAGGAGATGGAGACGCTGTTCGCCGGATATCCGGACGCGGTGGCCAACACGGAAAAGATCGCGGAGAAGTGCCAGCTGGAGTTCACCTTCGGCAAATACCATCTTCCGGAATTCAAACTGCCGGAGGGGTATGACTCACCTACATATCTGCGTAAACTATGCGATGAGGGGTTTGCTCGGCGGTACGGTCAGGCAAAACGGAATATCGGAAGCAGCTGGATTATGAGCTGGATATGATCGAGAAAATGGGCTTTACGGACTATTTCCTCATTGTGTCGGACTTTGTGCGGTACGCCAAGAGCCGGGGAATACCGGTGGGACCGGGGCGCGGCAGCGCGGCCGGATCTATGGTGTCTTACTGCCTGGAGATCACGGACATCGACCCCATGAAGTACGATCTGTACTTCGAGCGGTTCCTGAACCCGGAGCGTGTGTCTATGCCGGATATCGACATGGACTTCGGCGACACGCGGCGGGGTGAGGTGGTGGAATATGTCCGCAAAAAATATGGCGACGACCATGTAGCCCAGATCGTGACCTTCGGTACCATGGCCGCCCGAGCAGCCATACGGGATGTGGGCCGGGCGCTGAACATGACCTACGCCGAGGTGGATGTTGTGGCGAAGCTGGTACCGGCAGGGCCGGGGGCGCTGCATATTACCTTGCAGGAGGCGCTGAAGCTCTCGAAGCAGCTGGCAGATATGTACAGGGAGGAGCCAAAGGTCAAAAAGCTCATCGACACAGCCATGGCACTGGAGGGAATGCCGCGGCACGCCTCTACCCACGCGGCGGGCGTGGTCATCACAAAACTGCCGGTATACGAATATGTACCGCTGGCGCGGAACGACGACGCGGTAGTATGCCAGTATGTGATGACGACTCTGGAGGAGCTGGGCCTGCTGAAAATGGACTTTCTGGGGCTGCGGAACCTGACGGTGCTGGATGACGCCGTGAAGATGGTGCAGCAGCGGGAGCCAGAGTTCGCGCTGAGCAAAATACCGGACGACGACGCGGAGACCTATGACATGATCTCCCGAGGACAGACGGCGGGCGTGTTCCAGATCGAGTCCACGGGCATGACCGGTGTGTGCGTGGGGCTGAAGCCACAGAGTATTGAGGATATCACCGCCGTGATCGCGCTGTACCGTCCGGGACCAATGGAGTCCATTCCGAGGTTTATCGCCTGCAAGCACGACCCGAAGCTGGTGACGTATAAGCACCCAAGGCTGGTGCCTATACTGTCGGTCACCTACGGGTGCATCGTGTACCAGGAGCAGGTCATCCGCATTTTCCAGGAGCTTGGCGGCTTTTCGCTGGGGCAGGCGGACATGGTGCGCCGGGCCATCAGCAAGAAGAAGGCCAAGGAGATCGAGAAGGAGCGTCAGGCCTTCGTATACGGCGATGCGGAACGAGGAATCAAGGGCTGTATCGCCAACGGTATCGACGAGAAGACAGCGCAGGCCATCTACGACGAGATATACGACTTTGCCAACTATGCTTTCAACAAGGCTCACGCGGTGAGCTACGCGGTGGTGGCGTATCAGACGGCGTATTTCAAGTGTCATTACACCAAGGAGTATATGGCCGCGCTGCTGACCAGCGTGCTGGACAACAGCGACAAGGTGGCGGGGTATATCGGGGAGTGCCGCGACTGCGGCATTGCGCTGCTGCCGCCGGACGTGAACCGGTCCAGCGACCGGTTCACCGTGGAGCCGGAGGGGATACGGTTCGGCCTGGTGGCCATCAAGAACATCGGACGGGGTTTTATCCAGTCGGTGGTCCGAGAGCGGGAGCAGGGCGGCAGCTTTACGTCTTTGCAGGATTTCTGCGACCGGATGTATGACTGCGGCGACATGAACAAGCGGGCGGTGGAGAACCTGATCCGCAGCGGCGCCTTCGACAGCATGGGGGCGCGGCGGTCGCAGCTGCTGGCGGTGTATGAGAAGGTGCTGGACGGCATCGGCAACGTGCGGCGGCGGAACGTGGAGGGCCAGATCGATTTCTTCGGCATGAGCGCCGCCAACAGCACCGTGGAGACGGTGGTGATGCCGGACATTCCGGAGTTTACCGCCACGGAGCGGATGCACATGGAGAAGGAGACCACGGGGCTGTATCTGTCCGGACACCCCATGGTGGGCTATCGCGCTGCGGCCCGTAGCAGTGGGGCAGTGACGCTGAATGAGATACTGGAGGATGTGTCCTCTGAAGAGGGCCCCACACGGTTCGCCGACGGTATGCCGGTGACGGTGGCGGGCATCGTGGCGTCCAGCAAGACGCGGCCCACCAAGAACGGGACGCTGATGGCCTATGTGGTGCTGGAGGACGAGACGGCATCCATGGAGCTTCTGTGCTTTTCTCGGGTGCTGGACAAGTGCGCCAGCTATCTGGCAGTGAACAGCCCGGTACTTATCAAGGGACGGCTGAGCCTGCGGGACGAAAAGCCGCCGCAGATCGTGCCGGACGTGGTATTCCCGCTGGAGAGTTGCGGCGTGGGGGCGCTGCAGGACGGCAAGGCCGCGGAGAGCGACACGGCGGCGGTGTATCTGCGGGTGAAGAGCATCGATGACCCGGCGTTCAGCCATCTGCTGTTGGTGGCCACCATGTTTGAGGGAAAGGTGCCGCTGAAGATACGCATTGCCGACACCGGCAAGCTGTGGGGCGGCTTCTGCCTGGACCACCCGGCGTTTTTGAAGGAGTGCCGGGAATGGCTTGGACCGGAGAACGTGGTGGTGCGAAGGAAGGAAAAGAGCGAATGAGTGTCAGAGTGCGGCCTGCGGGCCGCACCCTTTTTGCCTTTTGGGCATAGAGTGGAATGAAAGAGGCCGTCTTTCACTACTTATTGGGAGGTCATTCTATGCCTGAAAATGTAATGCCGGGACCGGTCTGCGACCTGGGGAACGTCCGGGAGGCCGTGTGCATCCATACGCGGAAGATATTTGACTCATGCAGGGATAAGGACTGCGTGGAGGACCTGCGCTTTTACCCCACGGCGGCGGCGCAGGAGGTGCTCAGCGCGTCGCAGATGATCAAGGGCGGCACAGCGGAGCTGCTGTACGTCTACACCGATGTGGAGCCGGTGACGTTCAACCGGGGGTTCTATTCGGTGGATATGCGCTTCTACTACCGGGTGACTTTACAGGTGTGTACCGGCACGCCGCGATACACCGAGGTGGAAGGCCTGTGCGTGTTCGACAAGCGGTGTATCCTGTTCGGCAGCGAAGGGAACGCCAAGATATTCTCCTCGGACACGGTGTTCGACGAGTTGGATGTGCCGGGACGGATACGGACCAATCTGCCTATCGCCGTGGTGGAAGCCGTGGACCCGATCGTGCTGGATACCCGTGTAGCGGAGGTACCGGTCCCTGTCTCGACAGGCAGTTGTTTGTCGGAGATCCCGTCCTTTGTGGCGCAGAGCTTCGGTGGAGAGCTGGTGTTCGACGACAGCGCAGCACGGCGGCTGTATGTGACGCTGGGGCAGTTCACGCTGGTGCGGCTGGAGCGCGATACGCAGCTGCTGGTGCCGGTATATGACTACTGTGTGCCCCAGAGCGAGTGCGACTGCGGCAGCCAGGAGGATCCCTGCGGGCTGTTCCGCAGTGTGGCGTTCCCCATGAACGAGTTTTTCCCGCCCAACGCGGTGGAGACGCCCTGTGACTATAACAGCACCAAGAACTACTGTGCGTGCCATTGAGAAGCAGAACAGGGGACGGCGAGAGCCGTCCTCTGCTTTTTTCGCGGGGTTTCGCTTTACAAGCGGGAAAAAATTGCGTATAATACCAAAAAAGGAGGTGGACGATGTGGGTATCGCGTTTATTCAGGACAAGCTGGAGATCAAGTTCCTGATCCTGTACATTGTGTCGCGGCTGACGGAGCCAGTGGACGGAGCCGACTTGCAGGACATGACCATGTGCGACGAGGGCATCGACTACTTTGATTATGCGGAGTGTCTGGGTGACCTGGTGAAGACAGAGCATCTGCGTGTCACGGAAGACGGGCAGTATGTTATCACGGAAAAGGGACGGAGAAACAGCGGTATCTGCGAGAGCAGCCTGCCATACTCCGTAAGACAGCTGTCAGACAGGCATATTGCAGCTTGGAACAAGGCGGCGGTGCGGCGGCAGCAGGTGCAGGGACGGGTGACGCCGCGTGAAAACGGGACGTTCACCGTGGAGCTGCGGCTGCGGGATGACGTGGACAGCCTGATGACGTTGGATCTGATGGTGGCCGATAAGGCCGACGCCGAGGCGTTGGCGGAACGGTTCCGGAGGGAGCCGGAGAAGGTATACACGCAGATCGTTGCGGCGCTTCGCGGAAAATAAGAAAGAAAAAGCCTCCCCGACCGGGGAGGCTTTTTGCGAGGGGAGTGAGTTCTGTACAGAATTACAATGTTTTGGATCACACGCTGAAAAGAATATCCGCATAGGTGGGATACGGCCACGCTTTGGCGTCCACCAGCGATTCCAGCCGGCCGATCAGCTCGCCGGCCTTCTGGGTGCGGGTAACGACCTCGTCACGGTAATACCGGGCGGCATCTATGCCGCTGTCAGCGGCGGGGGCATCGCTGAGGGCAGCGTGCAACGCCTCGCAGGTATCAAACAGCTTCTCACCCAGGTCGGTAACACGCTGGGCCAGAGTCTTTTCCATGCGGGCGGACAAGGCCGGGACACTGTTCTCCTTGTGAAAGGCCGTCTGGGTTAGGCGGTCGGCGTAAGCACTGGCGGCGGGGAGAATATGACGCTGGACCATGTCCAGCAGGGTGCTGGCCTCAATGGCAGACACCTTGCAGTAGTTTTCCAGGTGGATCTCGTACCGGGCGCGCATCTCCGTCTCGGTGAGGATAGCGTGCCTGGTGAAAAGCTCTACATTCTTCCGGTCGATGTAGGCAGGCATACAGTCCACCGTGTCCCGCAGGTTAGCCAGGCCCCGGCGCTTGGCCTCCTGTACCCAGGCGTCATCATAGCCGTTGCCGTTGAAGATGATGCGCTGGTGGGCGGTGAAGGTGTCGTGCAGCAGCTTCTGGAGGGCGGACTGGAAGTCATCTGCCTTTTCCAGAATATCGGCAAACTGGCGCAGCTCCTCGGTCATAATGGTGTTCAGCACCACATTGGGGCTGGCGATGGACTGAGAGGAGCCCAGCATACGGAACTCGAATTTGTTACCGGTAAAGGCAAGGGGAGAGGTGCGGTTGCGGTCTGTGGTGTCCTGGGGTATCTCCGGCAAAGTGTCCACGCCGATGGTGAGCTTTTTCTTGGTGATGTCCACATACTCAGTGCCCTGAATGATGGCATCAAGAATAGCCGTTAATTCATCGCCCAGAAAGATGGAGATGATGGCGGGAGGGGCCTCGTTGCCGCCCAGACGGTGGTCGTTGCCGGGATAGGACACGCAGCAGCGCAGCATTTCCTGGTACTCGTCAACGCCCTTGATAAAAGCGGCTAGAAACAGCAGGAACTGGGCGTTCTGGCTGGGGGTGCTGCCAGGCTTCAGAAGGTTTTCGCCGGTGTCAGTGGCCAGGGACCAGTTGTCGTGCTTGCCGCTGCCGTTGACGCCCGCAAAGGGCTTTTCATGGAGCAGGCACACCAGACCGTGGCGGGCGGCGACCTTTTTCAGCAGCTCCATGGTCAGCTGGTTTTTGTCACAGGCGCTGTTGGCATCGGAGTAGATGGGCGCGATCTCGTGCTGGGCAGGCGCAACCTCGTTGTGCTCCGTCTTGGCCAGCACGCCCAGCTTCCACAGCTCTTGATCCAGCTCTCGCATGAACGCCGCCACCCGGGGCTTGATAGCGCCGTAATAGTGGTCGTCCAGCTCCTGCCCTTTGGAGGGACGGGCGCCGAACAGCGTGCGGCCGCACAGCTTCAGATCCTCGCGCTGGCGGTATACCTTCTCGTCGATCAGGAAGTACTCCTGCTCAGGGCCTACCTGCGGCGTGACATGCTGCGCCTCGGTGTTGCCGAACAGCCGCAGGATACGGATGCACTCCCTGTCAAGCACACGCATAGAGCGCAGCAGAGGCGTTTTTTTGTCCAGCGTCTGGCCACTGTACGAGCAGAAAATGGTGGGGATATACAGCGTCTCGTCCTTGACGAAAGCGTAGGAGGTGGGGTCCCAGGCGGTGTAGCCGCGGGCCTCAAACGTGGCGCGGAGACCGCCGGAGGGGAAAGATGAGGCGTCTGCCTCGCCCTTGCTCAGTTCCTTGGCGCTCAGCTCCATGACCACGCTGTCCTTGCCGTCGCGGGTAATGAAGCTGTCGTGTTTTTCAGCGGTAACGCCGGTCATAGGCTGGAACCAGTGGGTGTAATGGGTAGCGCCCTTTTCGATGGCCCAG
>OHWR01000821.1_pt1 | contig 13487 bp, 8 predicted proteins | sample 1579771 | NCBI WGS metagenome assembly OHWR01 (sample SAMEA3882542, study PRJEB24775) | human gut metagenome | biome: human-associated habitat; feature: intestine environment; material: feces | place: Netherlands | collected 2009/2010 | reverse complement strand
TTTGGAAAGCCGTAAAAGCCGGTGCGCAGCAGGCACTTGACGATCTGAACGCCTCGCTTGGCTACAACGGAAACGACAAAGTTTATATGACATTTGAAGGCCCGGAAAATGAAAGTGACACCAACTCTCAGATCAATATCATCGACTCTGTCATTTCGGAAAATCCGGACGCGCTGATCCTTGGCATCATTGACCAGCAGTCGGGACAGGCACAGATGGAAGAGGCTTCCGACAGCCAGATTCCAGTCATCATCGCGGATTCCGGCATCGAGAGTGATCTGATCACCTCGACATGTGCGACTGATCACGCAGCGGCAGCAAAGCTTGCGGCAGATCATCTCTGCGAGGCCATCGGCAACAGCGGAGAGGTTGCGATTGTTGCACATCAGTACAACACCGAGAGCAGCGCAGAGCGCGTGGAAGCATTTAAAAAAGAGATCGAAGAAAAATATACCGACGTGAAAGTGGTTCAGGTGAATTACGGAGATGGAGAAGAATCCATCGCGGACATGCTGAAGAATACACTTGAAACCTACCCGGCTCTGAAGGGCATCTTCTGTACGAACGAAGACATGGCAGACCAGACGCTGGATGCGCTGGCGGATATGGAAAATACTGAGCAGATTCAGATAGTCGGTTTTGATTCCGGTGAAAAACAGCAGAAAGCGATCCAGGAGGGACGCGAGTACGGTACCGTAACGCAGAATCCGTACGGTCTTGGCTATGCGGCAATCGTGGCGGCCGTCCGCGCGATTCAGGGACTTCCGGTAGATCAGAAGATCGATACGGGATATCAGTGGATCGACAAAGACACGATCGATCTGGAGACAAATCAGAAGTATCTTTATAACTGAAAATCAGGATAAAAAATGAACCCGGCAGACAAGGGAATGTTCCTTTGCCTGCCGGGTTTTCTGCGCTGCAGTGCGGATTACGAGTTCTGATCGTCTTCGTAAATTCTCTGTACCTCTTCGGAAATCTGCTGCCGGATCGCGGAGAGATCGACATCCGGGATGCCGTCCTCGGTGATCTGCGGTTTGGAAGGAGAGGTATACGGCTTCGTGTCGCCCATGGAAGCTTTTGGGGATGTTTCTTCTTCGTCAAACTCCTCCGGAGCGGTCGGTTTTGCGGATGGCCTGCGGCGGATGATTTTTGGAAGATCTTCCTCATCGTCGTCATCGTCAGGTTCTTCCGGAACAAAACGGAAATCGTACATGGTGTTCTGCGAAACACGGGTACGGTTCGACGGTTTCTGATAGCTGCGGTACGGATCTCTTGCGTTGCCGGAAGAAGAGGAAGAGGAGCCGCGGCGTTTCTTTTTCTTCTTTCTGGATGGAAGAGGATCGAAACCGGATCTGCGCTTCCGTCTGGCTCGCGCCTTTGCACGGTGTTCGCGTTCTTCTTCGTCGTCATCCTCCCAGTAGTCCGCCTCTTTCCACGGTTTAAACTGGAAGAGCATGCCTGCTGCGGCGAGAATGGCAGAGACAATCCAGAACATCATGTTCAGATCGAGGTCCTTGAAGAAATATGCCATGCGGATCGTTGTGAGGGCGCCGCAGATGGAGGTGACCAGGATTACGGAAATGCGTTCGAACGGAACGCAGATCAGGCCGATCACGAAAGCAACGAGGGCGACGAGTCCATAACCTGTGATATCGTTTGGATTGACGAGATGCCAGAGGCAAAAGCCGACAAGCCCGCAGATCAGAAGAAAAAGTCCGATCCGGTAGAGGACGAAGGCAATGATTGCGGTCAGAAGACCGGTGCCGACGGCAAGCGCCAGGGTGATCGTCGTGGTCTGATTCGTGTAGGTACCCGCTGCATAACCGGCGGCCGCGCCGAGAAAAAATCCGGGAATGACGCTCCAGAGCTTGCGGAGCGCATAGCCGAAGAAACAGTTCAGCAGGGCAAAAACAATCACAATCAGAAGAAGCTGCTGCTGGTAAACACCCATGACGTCCCGGACTTTATCGAGACCGCCAAGCAGCGTGTTGATGTTAAAAGCTTGCATATTCAGATTCATGATATTCACTCCTATATGATGTATCGGAAAAATAGATACAGGTTGTATTTTAGTACGGAACGGCGGTTTTGGCAAGTGAAATTGTGTTTGAGATCTGGAAAACGGCAGAATGGCGGCGGTGTGCATATGGTATAAGGAAGAGCAAAAAGGAAATAAAACAGGCATGAATCAGGATAGAGTGTATGAAAATAGAAGAAATTCCTATCAGGGAAATCCGATGGAGCGGCCGGAGCCGTTTTTTGCGGCACAGCCCTTATGGGGAAGAAGTATGGAGGAGCAGCAGGAAGCGCGGGAACGGCAGCGGATGCAGTCGTATTATTCCCGGACGGCATCTGATCTGCAGCGGCTGGTGGAGGCAGAGTGTGACCGCATGGATTACCGCGGCAGCATGATGTACGACGAATTGCCGGACCGGCTTATGATGGAGCACACCTGCCGGAATATCGCACGTCAGTACGGCAGGGAAAACGGCGGGAAGGATGAGAAAACGGCAGAAGAGGAACTGCTCGATTTGATCGGCGTTCTTTTTTATAATGAAATGTTCCGGAGGCGGAGCAGGAGGAAACATTATTACAATCTGTGGCTTTAAACCGCGCCATAAAGTAATAAGAGGGTAACACATTTTTAATAATTTTTCTGTTGTGGTTTTGCGGAAAACAGATTACAATATTAGCGGGGTTGTAAGGGGCTTTATTACACATGTTTACAAACGATTCAGAAAGTTTGGAGAGTATAAATGGAATTACAGAAATTATTACAGGATGAAATCCGGGAAGGGCTGTACCGTATCACGATCAGCGGCCCAAGAGGGGACAGTGAAGTGTCCAAAGTGAGAATACGCCCGGTTGAAATAAAAGGAAAACTGCTCTTTCAGTGCCAGGAGACCGTCGGCACGAAGGAGTTTCATAAAAATATGACAAAAGACGACGTGATCACCCGGATCAGAGACTGGATGAACGGAACCTTCAAGCAGATGCAGCTCGAATCCGACACCTGCACAGCATCCGTTCTGGTCAGCAAAAAGGGAACGATGACGATCAAAAAGAAACCGCATATGAAAGGAACCGGCAAACCCGTCAATCTGGCGCACAACCGGAAGAAACGGTATATTCTGGAAGAAGGAATCCCGGTTCCTTTTTTACAGGATCTCGGTGTTATGACAAAAGAAGGCAAAATCGTGCGGACCCGCTACGACAAGTTCCGCCAGATCAACCGCTTTCTGGAGTTCATCGAAGATATCCTGCCGCAGCTCCCATCGGACCGCGAGATCACGATTCTCGATTTCGGCTGCGGAAAATCGTATCTGACGTTTGCGATGTATTATTACTTCCGCGAACTGAAAAAACTGGATGTCAATATCATCGGACTTGACTTGAAAGAGGATGTCATCGCAATCTGCAACGGACTGGCAGAGAGATATGGCTATGAAAAGCTGCATTTCTATCAGGGTGACATCGCTTCTTATACCGGCCGCGACGAGGTCGATATGGTGGTGACGCTGCACGCGTGCGACACGGCGACTGACTATGCGCTGGAAAAGGCCGTCAAATGGAATGCAAAAGTTATTCTTTCCGTTCCGTGCTGCCAGCATGAGCTGAACCGCCAGATTGCAAACAAAGAACTGTATCCGATCATGGATTACGGCATCTTAAAAGAGCGCATGGCGGCGCTTCTGACCGACGGAATCCGGGCAAAGCTTCTGGAGAATGCAGGCTATGAGACACAGATTCTTGAGTTCATCGACATGGAGCACACGCCGAAGAACATTCTGATCCGCGCGGTAAAACGCCAGGAAGGCTCGAAAAAACTGCCGGAAGAACTGAAAGCGTGCATGGAAGCGTACCATGTGAAGCCGACACTGGCAGACCTCCTCACAGAAAAGGAGGAGCCGTGATGAATAAAAGAGCAGCAAGGATTCTGATCCTTTTTCTTGTTTTTGCCGCATCAGTCGGTGTGTTCACACACCTGATGAGCCACGAGACGACGGAGAATGCGACCGATCTGGACGCAGCGAGTCTTCCGGTGCTGTACATGAAGACCGCGGACACGACAGTGAACCGCATGTACGGATACCGCCAGGAGATGAACGGCGTAACGACAAGAGAAAACCTGACACCGCTGCCGACGGACCGTTCGCTTACGCTTGAAATTGATGCGAAGGGACAGAAAATTATAAACGTGACCTATACGGTGGAAAGCACAGACGGCGGAGCGCTGATTGAAAATTCGGTACTGAAATCGTTTGACGAGGACGGAAGCTATCTGAAAGCAGACTTCCAGTTAGAGACCGCGATTCTGATGAATCAGGAATATACGCTGAAGCTCGAGGTTGCCTACGGAAACGGCCAGTCTGCCTGGTATTACACCCGCATTGTACAGCGCAACGGCGTGGAGGTCGGCGATTATCTGGCCTACACGCAGATGTTTGCGCAGACATGCCTGGATAAAACGCAGGCGGAAGCGCTCGTTCCGCAGCTTGAGCCGGATGAGACGGGGGATAATTCTTCGTTCCTCAATGTCAACATTCATTCCAGCCTCGACCAGATTTCCTGGGGAAGCCTCGCACCGACGATCGTACAGCAGCCGGTGCAGCAGATCAAAGAAGCGAATGAGACGACGACCAGCATCAAACAGGAGTACATGATCAGTGCGCAGGATGAGAACGGACAGACGGAGTATTATACCGTAAGCGAGTTCTACCGGATGCGAGAGTCCGACGGAGAGATTATTCTGCTGGACTTCGAGCGGAGCGCACAGCAGATCTTTGATCCGGAGCTTGGTGTTCTGACGAAATCCGGCATTAACCTCGGTGTGACCGGCGAGGATACCAAGTATGTGACGAATACGGCAGGTGATATTGTCGCATTTGTAGTAAACGGTGATCTCTGGTGCTACAACCGCAGCGCCAACAAGACGATCCGCGTTTTCAGCTTCCGTGAGAACGGCAGCATGGATGACCGGGAACAGCACGGAGAGCATGATGTCAACATTGTACGTGTGGATGATGCGGGCGATGTGACGTTTGTTGTTTATGGCTATATGAACCGCGGAAACCACGAGGGTGAAGTGGGAGCAGCCGTTTACTATTATCGCGCCGAGCGGAATGTGGCAACCGAGGAGATTTTCGTTCCGGCGGATATTTCCTACGAGATGCTGAAAAAACAGCTCGACCGCCTCTCCTACGTCAACAAGCAGAGAGAGATGTATCTCTATCTGAATGAGAACCTGTGTAAGGTAGATATTGAAACCGGCACGACGACGGTGGTCCGGGAAAGTATCCCGGAGGACTGCTTTGTAGTATCGGAAAGCCAGGAGAGCATCGCGTGGATGGATGCGGACAATGCAAGCAGTGCGATGAACATCACCGTGATGAATCTGGAGAGCGGGGAAACGCAGCGCTTTGCGGCGGATGACGGACAGAAGATCCGGGCACTTGGCTTTATCAATGAAGACTTTGTCTATGGTATGGCAAACGACAGCGATATTTTAAAAGATATTTCCGGCAATGAAGTTTTCGCTATGCATACGGTGCGGATTGTCAGCATCGACGGAACCGTGAAAAAAGAGTATCACCAGAACGGCTATTATGTGACAGGCGTGTCGATTTCGGACGGCCTTCTGGAGCTGGACCGCGTGGTACGCCAGGAAAACGGCTATGCGGATGCGCCGGAGGATCACATCATGAACGGCGAGCAGCAGAGCCAGGAACTGGTGACGGGCCGCCTGGCAACGGTGGACGACAGAAGAGAGCAGCAGTTCCTTCTGGAATTCTCGACGAGCGGCAAAACACAGTCGCTTCTGACACTGACACCGAAATATATCTATTCAACCTTACGGACCGATCTTACGATGTCGTACGACACGGGCAGCGCAGATCTTTACTATGTATATGGAAAAGGAAAACTGATCGCCATTTTAAGCTCCCCGGCCGAGGCCGTACAGCTTGCCGATGAGAATGTCGGCGTTGTGCTGAACAGCAGCCAGTCCTATGTGTGGGAGCGCGGAAACCGCCAGCAGGGCATGCGCCTCGACGAGACAACGATGCCGTCGGGATTCCAGAGTGCATCTCTGGACGAAAACGTGCTGAAGGAGTCACTCGGTGATGATTACGAACTGCTGAACCTGACGGGCTGCACAAGAGAAGAAATTCTCTACATGATCAGCAGCGGCTACGGCGTTGTTGTAAAGACCGGCGCGAACGAGAGTCTGCTTCTGACCGGATACGATATTTTTGGAAATTCCTGGCTGTATAACCCGGCAACGGGCGAGACAACTGCACTTTCTGACGATGACAGCGATGCATTGTTCGCACAGAACGGCAATGTCTTCATCAGTTATATTAAAAAAGTAAAGATCGAGTGATTTGCGGGGTTTTCTAATGACGCAAAAAGTGCTAGAATAAAGAAAGCACTATGAATATTTAGGGAGAAAAAAGACAATGAAACTTACAACCATCCGAGAGATTTATAAAAACCGGGAAGCATACCTGGACAAAGAAGTAACCGTAGGCGGCTGGGTGCGCAGCGTACGTGATTCCAAAACCTTTGGTTTCATCGTTCTGCACGACGGAAGCTATTTCGAAACCCTGCAGATCGTATACCACGATGAGATGGAAAACTTCGCTGAGATTTCCAAAATGAACGTCGGCGCAGCCATCATCGTAAAAGGTATCCTCGTTGCTACCCCGCAGGCAAAACAGCCGTTTGAGATTCAGGCGACAGAAGTTACCGTAGAGGGTGTTTCCGCACCGGATTACCCGCTGCAGAAAAAACGCCACTCCATGGAATACCTTCGTACCATTTCCCATCTGCGTCCGAGAACCAACACCTTCCAGGCAGTATTCCGTGTTCGTTCCCTCTGCGCCTATGCGATCCATCAGTTCTTCCAGGAGAGAGACTTCGTTTATGTCAACACCCCGCTGATCACCGGAAGCGACTGCGAGGGAGCCGGCGAGATGTTCCAGGTAACCACCATGGATCTTGACAATATTCCGAAAACCGAGGACGGCGCTGTTGATTTCACACAGGACTTCTTCGGAAAGAAGACAAGCCTTACCGTAAGCGGACAGTTAAACGGCGAGACCTTTGCACAGGCATTCCGCAATATCTACACCTTCGGACCGACCTTCCGTGCAGAGAATTCCAACACCACCCGCCATGCAGCAGAGTTCTGGATGATCGAGCCGGAAATCGCTTTCGCTGATCTGGAGGACGATATGGAGCTTGCTGAGGCAATGCTGAAATATGTCATCCGCTACGTTATGGAGCATGCACCGGAAGAAATGCAGTTCTTCAACAGTTTCGTGGACAAGGGACTGATCGAGCGTCTGAACCATGTCGTAAATTCTGAGTTCGGCCGTGTAACCTACACCGAGGCTATCGAGCTTCTGGAGAAAAACAACGACAAATTCGATTACAAAGTATACTGGGGATGCGATCTGCAGACCGAGCACGAGCGCTATCTGACCGAGCAGATCTTCAAGAAGCCCGTGTTCGTCACCGACTACCCGAAGGAAATCAAGGCATTCTACATGCGCCAGAACGAGGACGGCAAGACCGTGGCCGCCGCCGATATGCTGGTTCCCGGCATCGGTGAGCTGATCGGCGGCTCTCAGCGTGAGGAGCGCCTCGACGTGCTGGAGGCCCGCATGAAGGAGCTGGGCCTGAACACCGCCGACTACGACTGGTATCTCGACCTGCGCCGCTACGGCAGCGTCAAGCATGCGGGCTACGGTCTGGGCTTTGAGCGCCTGCTGATGTACGTCACCGGCATCCCCAACATCCGCGACGTCATCCCCTTCCCCCGTACCTGCGGTGGTTTTTGATGCAGCCCATTGCCGCACCGCTGCTGCAATGGTTTGACGCAAACAAAAGGCTCCTGCCTTTCCGGCAGGAGCCTTCTGCGTACCATATCTGGGTCAGCGAGATCATGCTCCAACAGACCCGTGTGGCAGCGGCTATCCCCTATTATGAACGCTTTATCGCGGTTTTGCCGGACCCCGCCGCGCTGGCGGCCTGTGAGCCGGACGCCCTGCGCAAGCTGTGGCAGGGGCTGGGCTACTACAACCGCGTCAACAATATGCAGAAGGCTGCCCGCATCGTCTGCGAGCAGTACGGCGGCGACCTGCCCGCCGACTACGACGCCCTGCGCAGCCTGCCGGGCATCGGTGACTACACGGCGGGCGCGGTGGCCAGCATTGCGTTTGGCATCCCCGTCCCCGCGGTGGACGGCAACGTCCTGCGCGTTTTTGCGCGGCTGTACAACGACGACGCCGACGTCATGGCTCCGGCAACGAAGAAAGCCTTTACCGTGCGGGTGCTGGACCAGATGCCCAAGGCCACGCCCGGCCCCTACAACGAGGCCCTGATGGAGCTGGGTGCGCTGGTCTGCATCCCCGGCACGCCCCACTGTGAGGAATGCCCGCTGGCTGATTTGTGCCGGGGCTATGCGGCTGGCCGGGCGGACCAGCTGCCTGTGAAGCCCGCGCCCAAGGCCAAGGGCAAGGTGCCCGTGACGGTGGCGTTGATTGAAAGTGAGCAGGGATTGCTTTTGCAGCGCCGTCCCGCACGGGGGCTGCTGGCCGGATTGTGGCAGCCCGCAGCGTGGGAAAAAGCGCTGACGCGGGACGAGCTGACCGCCGCGCTGGCGGGCATCGGTGTACAGGCCGCGCTGGACGAGCCCCTGCCTCCCGCAAAGCACGTGTTTACGCACAAGATTTGGGAGCTTGGCGGCTGGCGAGGCACCGCCCCCGCCTGTGCTCTGCCCGACGGGTATGTCTGGGCCGCGCCGGAGGATTTGGCAGAGGTCTACCCCGTGCCGAATGCGTTCGGGGCGTATGTGAAGGCGAAGTGAGGGTGAGTTTCTCATGGCCATGAACAGCCAGAGCCCCTCAGGCCTCGCGGGCTCGGCCAGCTCCCCACTTCGTGGGGCGCCTTTTTTCGCGGGCTCTGCTCGTTTGCCGCTATGTATAACCTCCCGTGGGCTGTGCGCCAGCCACACACCTCCCCGGAGCGGTCAAGACCGCTCCCTACAAACCGGCCGTGAACGACATTCCGTAGGGAGAGGTCTTGACCCCTCCGCGCCCGTGTGCGGTTAGCGCCCGTAAAAAGGCAATAGAGCCGTAGGGGCCGCACATGTGCGGCCCGCAGCCTGCCCGTCAGCACCCGTTCCAGGAAAGCCGCGGGCGGCATATATGCCGCCCCTACAAGCCATCCCGCAAACGCCCGCCTGCCTTATACGTCCCGGGCCGGGCATGCCCGGCCCCTACAGTACATCAAACAAAAACAGGAGCATCACCACGCACGGTGACGCTCCTGTTCTTTTGTACATAGTATGGCTTGCTGCGGTCACTCCAAGTTACCGGTCAGCAGCATGACGGACGTCAACGCGGCTAACGGCGCGGTCTCGCAGCGCAAAATGCGGGGGCCTAACCCTACGGTCACAGCGCCCGCGGCCTTCGCGGCCTCGGCCTCCTCGACGGAGAAGCCGCCCTCGCTGCCGGTCACGATGGCAACGCGCTTGTACTGCCCGGGGTGCAGCACCTCCCGGAGGGGTTCGCCGCCGCCCTCGTAAAAGAACAGCACAACGTCAAAATCCGCAAATGCTTTGCAAACCGCGGCAAAATCGTTCAGCGGCAGGGCCACGTGGGGCAGCATGGCGCGGCCCGCCTGCTTGGCGGCCTCGGCGGCAATGCGGTTGTAGCGCTCGTTCTTGACATCCTCTTTTTTCGGCGTGGCTACGCAATACCGGCTGAAAAACGGCACGATCTCGGTCACGCCCAGCTCGACGCTGTGGCGGATGACCTCCTCCAGCTTGCCCGCCTTGGGGTAGCCCGCAAACAGCGTCACGGCGCAGTCCGGCTCGGCCTTGCTCGTCGTGCCGTCGGTGACGGAAAACTCCACCCGCCCCGGCTCGATGGCCGTGACCGTGCCGAGGTATTCCAGCCCGTCCGGCCCGCAGAGCACGACCTCCTCACCGATTCTGGCGCGCATGACGTCGGCCAGATGGTGGGCGTCGCTGCCGGTCAGCGAGGCGCGGCCATCGGCCAGCTCCCGCGTAAAATAACGATGCGGCATAGATCAAGCCTCTTTCTTTTCGCAGATGATGCAGACCCAGCCGCGCTTCTCCTTGACCTCGACAGGCTCGAGACCCGCGGCCTTCAGCCCGGCCAGCACCTCGTCCTTGCGCTCGTCGATGATGCCGCTGGCGATGAACCGTGCGCCCGGGGCCATGAGCACCGGCACATGCGGGGCCAGCGACAGGATGGCCGCCGCCACGATGTTGGCCGTGATGATGTTGTACTGGCCGCTGGCCTTGTCGGACAGGTCGCCGACGAGGACTTTAAAGCGGTCCGCCACGCCGTTGCGCGCGGCGTTCTCGCCTGCGGTGCGCACGCACATGGGGTCGATGTCCACGCCCTCGGCGGAGTCTGCGCCTAATTTCAGCGCGGCAATGGCCAGAATGCCGGAGCCAGTGCCGATGTCGAGCACGCGCTCCCCGCCATTGACAAGGCTGTCCAGCGTCTCGAGGCAGAGCGAGGTCGTCTCATGCGTGCCGGTGCCAAAGGCCATGCCGGGGTCCATGACGATCCTGATGCGGTCCGTCCGGTAATCCTCCCAGCCGGGCACGATGGCGAGGCGCTCGCCGATGTCCATGGCGTGGTAGTACTTCTTCCAGGCGTTCTGCCAGTCCTCCTGCTCGACGCCCGTGGTGTTGAGCTGGTAGCCGATGCCGCTGTTTTTCAGCCGCTCCTCAAACAGGGGCAGCACCTCGGCGGGATTCTCGTCAGGGGCAAGGTACATGTGTACGATCACGATGTCGCGCGGTTTGTCCAGCAGGTCCTGTTCAATTAAATCTACGTGGGCAATCTCCCACGCCTGCTGCTCCAGGTCGCTGTAGTCCTCAATATAGATGCCGCCGTTGGCAACCATCGTTGCGATGGCTTCGGCAGTGTCGGCGTCGCGCTTGGCGACGGTGATGCTGATGTCAGTCCATTCCATGTGGGTGGCTCCTTTATAAATTGCTTGCGGGCGCATACGGAATGCGCCCCTACGAATAACGGGCGCGTTGTAGGGGCGGCCATTGGCCGCCCGCGGAACGCGGTGGCTGCCGCAATGTGCCTGCGGGCGGGCATTGCCCGCCCCTACATGCCCGTAGGGGCGGATCCCATATCCGCCCGAGAACTGCGCCATAACCCCATTTTTACCTATTATACCGTATTTTCCCCCATAATTCAATCACAGAAAGGAGAAATCCCCATGCAAATCACACGCTTGTCTGCTGCTGAATGTGAGGACCTCTACCGCTCTGCCCTGCCGCGGGATTTCCCTGCCGCCGAGCTGAAGCCGTTTGCCGAGATCCAACGCCTGCTGGAGTCCGGCGTCTACGAGCCGCTCCTTCTGACCGATGACGCGGGCGCACGGCTGGCCTATGCGTGGCAGGTGGTGCTGCCGGGCCAGCGCACGGCGCTGCTGGACTACTTTGCCGTGCGGTACGACCTGCGCGGCAGCGGCGTGGGCACGGCGGCGCTGGGGCTGGTCCGGGACTACGATGCCATGCGGGTACACGACCTGGTGCTGGAATGTGAGCACCCCGCCGAGGCTCCCGACCCGGCCACCGCGCGGCGGCGCATCGGGTTTTACCTGCGGGCAGGCGCGCGGGCCACGGCGCTGGAAAGCCGGGTGTTCAGCACGCGGTACGCCGTGCTGGCCCTGCCCTGCGGCGGTACGGTCCCCGACGCGGCGCTTTGTAAAGAGCTGCGCACGCTGTACAAGGTCATGGTGCCGCACCCGTATTATCGCGGGCAGGTCATATTTTACGGCAGCTAGGCACATACTACCCCCAAAAAGAGGAGGAATGAAATGTGAAACTGGATCCCAGGCAATATGATGAGATGGTCAGCCGCGCGTCGCCGCCGTCGCCCGTGGTGCGGGACTGCGCGTGGGCGTTTTTGGTCGGCGGGGCCATCTGCACCCTCGGCGAGGCACTGCGGCAATTTTTCCTGATTTGGTACGACAAAACGCTGGCGGGTACGCTGACGAGCATTGCGCTGATTTTTCTGTCCGCCATTTTCACACTGCCGGGCTGGTACCAAAAGCTGGCCGCCAAGGCGGGCGCGGGGACGCTGGTGCCCATTACAGGGTTTGCAAACTCCGTCGTCAGCCCGGCGATTGAATTCAAGGCCGAGGGCTGGGTGACCGGTGTAGGCGCGAGGATTTTCGGCATCGCAGGGCCGGTCATCGCGTTTGGGACGCTGGCCAGCTTTGTGTGGGGCGTGCTCTACTGGCTGCTGGGAAAGGTGGGGTGACCGATGACGCGCAGAGGCGATACCCTGCTGTTTGACGCGCCGCCCACCGTGGCGGCCTGGGCCGCGGCAGGCGGCAAAAAGGAGAGCGAGGGCCCGCTGGCGTCGGCTTTTGACTTTGTGACGCAGGACGCGGCTTTTGGCGAGCAGGGCTGTGAAAACTGGGAGCAGGCCGAAAGCCTCTTGCAGCGCAAGGCCGTGGAGCTCTGCCTGCGCAAGGCGGATATTCCGCGTTCCAAAGTCGATATTGCGTTTGCGGGCGACCTGCAGGCCCAGTGTACGGCCAGCAACTACACGATGCGGGAACTGGGCATCCCGTTTGCGGGCGTCTACGGCGCGTGCTCGACCATGGCGGAGACGCTGGGCCTTGCCGCGGTGTTTGCGGCGGGCGGCATGGCCGAGCGGGTCCTGGCGCTGACAAGCAGCCATTTTTGCGCGGCAGAGCGGCAATTCCGCACGCCGCTGGAGTACGGTGCCAAGCGCACCCCCACGGCCCAGTGGACGGCCACCGCCGCGGGGGCCTGCCTGGTGCGGGCGCACGGCGGCGCGGGCGTGCCGGTGCTGTCGGTGACGTTTGGCCGCGTGCAGGATTTTGCGGTGCATGACATCAACAATATGGGTGCGGCGATGATGCCTGCGGCAGCCTCGACGCTGCTGCGCTATTTCTCGGCTACGGGGACAAGCCCGCAGGATTTTGACGCAATTTTTACGGGCGATTTGGGCGAGGTCGGTACGGCACTTCTGCATGAGCAGATGGCCAAAGAGGGGCTGCCGCTGGACAACCATAAGGACTGCGGCTGCTTATTATATGACACAAACAGTCAGAATGTACAGGCGGGCGGCAGCGGGGCAGGATGCAGTGCGGCGGTGCTGTGCGGAAAGATCCTGCCGATGCTGGCCGCGGGGCAGCTGCGCCGCGTGCTGTTTCTGGCAACGGGCGCGCTGATGAGTCAGACCACGTTTTTGCAGGGGGAGAGCATCCCGGGCATCGCCCACTGTGTCGAGCTGGGAGGTGCGGTATGAGCTATGTCTGGGCGTTTGTTGTGGGTGGGGCGATTTGTGTTGTAGGACAGCTTTTTATTGATTACACGAAGCTCTCCCCTGCCCGGATCCTGACCGGGTATGTCGTGGCGGGCGTAATCTTAAGCGCTGTCGGGCTTT
>OHWR01000811.1_pt1 | contig 13573 bp, 10 predicted proteins | sample 1579771 | NCBI WGS metagenome assembly OHWR01 (sample SAMEA3882542, study PRJEB24775) | human gut metagenome | biome: human-associated habitat; feature: intestine environment; material: feces | place: Netherlands | collected 2009/2010 | reverse complement strand
ACATACTTTCTTTATTTACAAAACTTTCCGCAAATATTTATCTTAAATAACATAGAAATTGTATCTTTGTCATTGAGTTTAAGTTATTATAAACCACAATACAATGAAATTGGAAATTAAACAAAGAGTAGCGGCTTTGCGTAAATTCATGCAAGGAAATGGTATACAAGCATTTATACTCCCCACCACCGATCCTCATAATAGTGAGTATGTTGCCTCGCATTGGGAAGCCCGCAAATGGCTGACCGGTTTCACCGGATCGGCAGGTACAGCGGTCATCACTATGAAAAAGGCAGGATTATGGACGGATTCCCGTTATTTTCTGCAAGCTGCCGAACAACTGGAGGGTACAGACATAACTTTATTTAAAGAACGTATGCCAGAAACTCCTTCTATTGCCGAATGGCTTTTTAAAGAACTTAAAGAAGGAGACATCATCGGAATGGACGGATGGGTAAACGGAATCGATTTTAAAGAATCTCTTTATGAGGCTTGTTCTCCCAAAGGAATCCAAGTGAAAAGTGTTACCGACCCTTTTGACGAAATATGGGAGGATCGACCCGCGTTGCCATCCGAACCTGTATTCATATTAGAAGAAAAATATGCCGGACTTTCCTGTCGAAAGAAAATAGAACTCATCAGAGAGGAGATACACAAAAATAACTGCCAAAGTATCTTACTATCCGCCTTGGATGAGATTGCATGGACACTGAACCTGAGAGGAAGCGATGTGCATTGTAACCCCGTATTCATTAGTTATATGCATATAACTCAAAAGGAAGCTACCTTATATATAATAGAAGAAAAACTTTCTCCTGAAGTCAAAACCTATTTGGAAGAGAACGGAGTTACCATTAAATCCTATAATAAGATAGAGAGCGACATCAAAAATGTACGTCAGAACATTCAGGTATCTCCAACCCTCAATATGAAACTTTTTAATGCTGCCGGCTATCCGAGCAGCCACGGTATTGACACCGGACATAAGATAATGGAAATTCCTTCTCCCGTCAGCCTTCTGAAAGCCATAAAAAACGAAACTGAAATAAATGGTTTTCGCCATGCCATGGAACGCGACGGCATAGCTATGGTTAAATTTCTGAAGTGGCTGAAAGAGGCAGTTCCTGCCGGAAATGAATCCGAGCTGAGTGTCGACCGGAAACTATATGAATTGCGTGCCGAACAAGCGAATTTTAAAGGAATCAGCTTTGATACGATTGCCGGATATAAAGAACATGCAGCTATCGTTCATTACGAAGCAACTCCCGAAACAGATATTCCTTTGAAACCCGAAGGTATGTTACTGCTGGACAGTGGCGCACAATATCCGGATGGAACAACCGATATTACGCGTACTATTGTCCTCGGTCCTCTCAGTGATGAAGAGAAAACAGATTATACATTGGTACTGAAAGGCTTCCTTCAATTGCAGAACGCTGTATTTCCTGAAGGAACCTGCGGAACACAGCTTGATGTTTTAGCGCGTCAAGCCATGTGGAAAGCGGGTATCAACTATTTTCACGGTACAGGGCATGGTGTCGGTCATTTCCTCTGTGTACACGAAGGGCCTCACCAAATCAGGATGAACCATATGCCCACTACTCTCCGTCCGGGTATGACGGTAACCAACGAACCGGGCATTTACAAAGCCGGCCGTCACGGTATCCGCACCGAAAACACGTTGCTGATAGTGCCTGCCATGGAGAGTGAATTCGGCTCTTTCATGAAATTCGAACCGCTTACTCTCTGTCCCATCGACAAAGAAGCCATTGTGACCGATATGTTGACCGACGAAGAAATCAACTGGTTCAATGAATACCATAAAATGGTATATAGCCGACTAAGTCCTCAATTGAATAAAGAAGAGCAGGAGTGGTTAAAAGAAAAGACCTCACCTTTAAAACGTTAAGAAAGAATTATGGCACTTATAAAATCGGTAAGAGGATTTACACCTCAAATTGGAGAAAACTGCTATTTGGCCGATAACGCCACCATCATTGGCGATGTTATAATGGGACACGATTGCAGTATCTGGTTTAATGCTGTACTGCGTGGCGATGTTAATGCCATCCGTATCGGTAACCGTGTTAATATCCAAGACGGAAGCGTACTACATACTCTTTATCAGAAATCGGTAGTCGAAATCGGCAACAATGTATCTGTGGGACATAACGTTACCATTCACGGTGCAACCATCAAAGACGGTGCGCTGATAGGTATGGGAGCAACCGTACTTGACCACGCCATAGTAGGTGAAGGAGCTATCGTAGCTGCCGGAGCCCTAGTCTTGAGCAATACCATCATCGAACCGGGAAGTCTTTGGGCAGGTGTTCCCGCCAAGTTCATCAAAAAAATTCCGCCCGAACAAAGTCGGGAACTGAATGAAAAGATTGCAAACGGTTATCTGATGTATGCTTCTTGGTTTAAAGATGAAGAAATAAATGAGACAAATAAATAATAACCCAAAAACAAACTAATTATTAATTTCTAATTTATTGATTATGAAAAAATTATTTATTCTTGCCTGCATGCTGGTATTATTTGTATGCGGTGCTCATGCTCAACAAGGCAAACAAGCATTTGGCTTTCATTTAGGTTATGGGACTGAAATCGAAAGTGTAGGTATCGGCGTTAAATACCAATACAACATTCTTGATGCACTCAGGCTGGAACCTTCCGTAGATTATTTCTTCAAAAATGACGGGGTTGATATGTTCGACTTCAACGTTAATGCTCACTATCTCTTTCCTGTTGCAAGCGGTGCACGTCTTTACCCTCTCTTCGGATTGACCTACACTAATTGGCACTGGGATTTAGGTGAAATCGATGGAATGGACTTAAGTGGAAATAAAGGTAAGTTTGGAGCTAATTTAGGAGCCGGTGCAGAATTCGACCTTAACTCACAATGGATGATAAACTTCGAAATCAAATATCAAATTATCAGTGATTTTGACCAAGGCGTATTCAATATCGGGGTAGCCTACAAGTTCTAAAAATCTACCGATAATATTTTTATTCACCTATAGGGAGGGGGATTCCAATCCTCCCCCTACGGTAAACAAACCAAACTGATTCCTACTCCCTTTAAAGTCTTTATCTGCACTTTTTCATCTTCAATCAACAATTTACGAAGCCGTGTGACAAAAACATCCAAACTGCGTGATGCAAAATAATCATCCTCTTTCTCCCAAAAAGTAGAAAGAATAACCTCTCGCTTCACCACTTCTCCCATCTTGACGCAAAGCATTTTCAGCAGACCAGCTTCACGTTCTGTCAGCGTCTTCTCCACTCCCGAAACCAGATATCTCAATATCGCATGAGCAGCATCGAACACATAGCTCTCACCTATTCTATACGTTTCACTCTCATTTTTGGCACTTACCCCCTGTTTCAATTTCAGAAGTGCCCCGATATGCGCATCCAACTCTTCAGCCAGAAAAGGTTTCTTGATATAATTATTCACACCCAGTTCATAACCTTTTACCACATCTTTGGGTGAGACACGCCCCGAAGTAAACAAAATAGGTGTATCCCCATCCAGTTCGCGAATACGTTTCACCATCTCATAACCGTCCATTACAGGCATTTCAATATCCGAAACAATCACATCAGGATGTTGCTCTTTCCATATTTTCAACCCCTCCTCCCCATCCGCAGCAGTCGTCACTTCATAACCTCCTATCATATCTTCCAGACCACCACGGATAATGTAGCAAAGATTAGCGTCATCCTCTACCAACAACAACTTTATCATAACTTCATCTCCTATTTTTTTCCTATTTGCTCCAAATCCATTATCACTTTTCTTCCACACTGTCCAAAAACTCTTTTTGAGGCAGAGAAAGAGAAAATTCGCTATACTCTCCTTCAATACTCTCTACTTCCACCGTTCCGCCATGAGCCTCGGCAACACGGAATACATAGTTCAATCCCAATCCGAAACCAGATGCTCCGCCTTTCCGACTGCGTTCTGTAGCCGATGCACGCTCATACTTTTCGAATATACGACTTTGATCTTTCAAAGGAATACCAAAACCATTATCTTTTACCTTGATGACAACCGCGCCATCCGGTTTACAGAAAGAAGAGATAGTAATAGCAACTGAAGCCCCCGAATACTTAATAGCATTATCAATCAGATTGCTGATTGCTTCCTTCAGAAACTCACCATCCGCCACAACCGTTTCCGCTTCAAGAGCTAAACTGAAATGTACCGGCTTGTCCGCCTTAGCAGAAAACTTTTCAATCAAGTCATCCAACATACTACGTAACGAAAGCATTTCGCGAAAAAGATTCAGTTGATGATTTTCCAATTTCGAAAGTGTCAAAACCTTCTCTGTCAACGCTAACAGATGTTCACTTTCATCTTTCAAAATATGAAAAAGCTTGGCACGCTTTTCAGGACGAGTATCCAACTTACCGGTCTCTAATATTTGAATCCCCATCAAAATACTGCTGATAGGTGTTTTCATATCGTGAATTAGCGCATAAGAAAAATCTTCGCGGATCTTAGCTATTTTATTTTGACGGGCAATGATACGAATCTGATAGACAATACAACCGATAATCAATATCATCATTATCACAGTGGCAATCAATAGCAAGGTCATTTTCTGAAAGATAACCCAATAAGGATTAACAATAAAAGCCTGCAGATTTTCCGTACGCTTGCAATTAGTGGGATATAACCGAGTCTTCAGCATATCATTCCCCCTCATCCATAACGCTCGGGAGCTCTTGAGAATATTTCCCGAAGAATCAGTAATACAACAAACCACCTCTGCATCAATACCTTCCATAAGCAGGTTCGCCCGATAGATAGAATCCAAATCTGCCAAAGAAACAGATACTTCATATTTCTTTACCACAGCTTCCTGGATAGAAACATACATATTAGACATCAGCCATTGATTGGCATTATCATTCAAAATCCCGCTTTCAGCAACATCATGATCATTATCCAGCTCCACTTTCACCCCTACAATGGTATCTTGAACTGCATATTTCTTTTTCAACTCCGCTTTCAGCTCCTCCATGCGATGGAAGAGTTCTTGCATAGAAGCATCTTTGAAAACTTCATTGCTCCTAAACTGAATGCTCTCTTTCGCTAGCTTATAGGTATTGACAAGCCAAACATATTGCAAGCCGAAAATAGCCAGCAAACCAACAATTGCCATCCATCGTATATGCTTTATTTTCATATCATTACTTCCTTCAAATTCATATTAACCTAACATTAACCTACCATTAACCACGTATGAAAAAAAGTAGCTCTACTTTTGTTTCGTCAAAGTTAAAGAAAATATTAAAAACCAACGAATATGAAAAAACAAATTATTATCGGCACATTATTATTTCTAATCTCTTTGGCAGGAACAGCCACAGCACAAACTATCAGCGGGAAAGTAACAGACGCCGAAGCACATCCCATTGATGGAGCCACGGTAATATTGCAGAGCATCGACTCCACTTTTGTAGATGCCCTCATCACAGACAGTACCGGATGCTTCCGGTTCAACCGGCAACCGGCACAATATCGGTTGATATTCCAACACATTCTATACACCACCCGCCAACAAGAAGGAACGGGTAGTGATACAGGCACGATTGTCCTGTCAGGCAAAGACTATACACTGGACGAAGTGGTGATAAAAGGAGAGCAACCGCTTGTGAAGGTAGAAGAAGGAAAACTCTCTTATGATTTGTCACGACTGATCGAACATAAGGTGGTGAACAATGCTTACGAAAGTCTGCAACAACTTCCCGGTGTGCAGGAAATCAACGGTAATCTTTCACTGGCAGGAACACCCGGACTCAGCATTATCCTAAACGGTAAACCAACTACGATGAGCTATGAACAACTGGTCAATCTGTTGAAAAACACACCGGCCTCGCGTGTGGAAAAAGCCGAAGTGATGTATAGCGCCCCTCCTCAATACCATGTCAGAGGAGCAGCCATCAATCTGATTCTGAAAGGATACCGTACCGGAGAAAGCGGACTGAAAGGGGAAGTAAAAGCCGGATACCTGCACGACTACAAGAATGGTGCACAGGGTGGTCTCAACCTGTTATATACCCATCCGAAATGGAATATAGACCTTCTGTATAACACTCAATACCGCCGGCACAGACAAAAGACGAACACCTATTCCCGCCATACCCTGAACAACAAGATATATGATATCCACCAACAAGGAATCATTGACAATAAAGGAATGACGCACCATATTCGCGTAGGGGCCGAATATAAGACCAATAAAGAAAGTAACATCAGTCTGGCCTATACAAGTGCCTTTACTCCCGACCAAAGAGGCCATACAGTTTCTGATGGAAACTTTGCCACATCTGACAATCGCACCAAAGCTAACAAGCAAATGCATAATCTGGCACTAGACTATGCGTCGCCTGCCGGACTGAAAGCCGGAGTGAACTATACTTCTTACCGGTCGGAAAGCAATCAGGATTTTACTAATAAGAACAGAGAAGAAAACACCAGCCGTTTCCAAACCACGAGCGGCCAAAACATAGACCGCTGGAAAATATACATGGACCGGGAGCATGCCATAAACAATATGGGCACGCTGAGCTACGGAGCTTCATTGACCTATGCCAACGACCACAACACCCAGTTTTATCACCCTGCCGGCACTACCGGCATGGACCAACTAAATACGGACAGCCGTTACAAGGAATACACCTGTGACCTATACGCCGGATTCAGCAAAAGCATGGGAGAACGGTTTTCATTCAATGCTTCCGTAACCGGAGAGTATTATAAGATGAGCAATTATCATGCCTGGTCGATTTATCCAACAGCAGCAGTGACTTATGTGGTAGAGCCCGCACATATCCTGCAACTCTCGTTTACTTCGGACAAGACTTATCCCGATTACTGGGATTTAAGCGAAAGCACCGGATATATCAGTGGCTACGAAGAAGTTCAGGGTAATCCGATGCTGAAGCCATCAACAGATTATTCGCTCAACCTGAATTATATCCTGAAGAATAAATATATTTTCAGCATGGCCTACGACCATGAACTCCACAGGTTCGACCAACTGGCCTATCAAAGTACCGAACGGCTGGCCTTGATTTATAAAACATTGAATTGGGATTATCAGCAGAGCTTCTCAGCAACAGCTATCATCCCATTCAAAATAGGCAATCGAGCAGAGGGACGCGCTACTCTTCAAGCCGAATATCATCAAGCCAAATGTGACAATTTTTTCGATATTTCTTTTAACCACAGCAAATGGACCTGCCTAGGGATACTGCAAAACAATGTCACTCTCTCTAATCATCCCGATATCCGTATGGAGTTGACCGGCCTCTATCTGAGTCCCTCCATTCAGGGAAGCTATGCACTGAGTCATGTATGGGCTGTCAATTCCGGAATACGTTGGAACTCTGCCAATCAAAAAGCCGGTTTAGTGCTAAAAGCTGATGATATATTCAATTCGATGCAAGGAAATATAGATATCAAATTGAGAAACCGAGGACAGTATATGGATATGCACAATAATAGCTATTCCCGTCATATTATGCTGACTTTCAGCTATAAGTTCGGAAGTTACAAAGAAAAAAAACATGAAGCGGTAGATACTTCACGATTCAAGTAAAAAGTTCCCAAAAAGAAGGAAGTCTTTTTAAAAAACACTTCCTTCTTTTCCAAAAATTCCAAGGTCTTTTCGGAAAAGGTGAAAGTGTTTTTTTTGAAAGAAAGTTGTCACAAATCTCTGCCCGACTGAAGTTTGTGAAATTTGCTTTCACACATAAAACGCTCGTCTTTCACAATAAACAGCTGGCAGACAATACATTACATTCCAATTCGTGTGAAAGCAGTTTAAAACGACACTCACTCTACAGGCCGAAATGCTCGTTCTTGTTCTCGTAGGCTTCCGTACCTCTGTTCTTCTCGCCGGAATAGTTCCATTCTATTTCATCCGTATACTCTTTGCCATCGCGGGACACAACAGCCTTCAGCCTATTCTTTCCGTCACACAGCGTTACATGGTCGAAAACATAGTGCACATCGGTATAGCCTTTACGGACGCCTTGCAGCTCCCGACCGTTCAGAAAGACCTTCGGCATGCCGATATTGGAGTAGACCGTTACCGAAGTTTCCTGCTTTTCACGATCCACATTGCGCCGTTGGGTCAGGTGCAGGACAGGTTCCTTACTCCAATTCGCCTTATACCAGAAGTAGGAATCCTTCCTCGTCTTACGGTCGAAAGTCATCAGCCCTTTCATGTTACGTCCGGGGATGCCCCCACGGTCAGCCATGGGCGTAGCAAAATCAAACATATTCCATAAATAGGAAGCAATGATATAAGGATGCCTGGCTATTACACTCCACTGATATTCGTGAGTCTTTGTTTGGAAAGTCTCAGGATAATAAGGCTTGGTCCAGTTAAGGGACTGTCCCAGATATTCAGTTTGATGATAAATATTGGCATCGGCGCCATATTCGCTCAGCATCAGTTTCTCGTACGGATATTTCTCTTCCAGGCCTTCCACCCATGCATCAATATCCTGAATTTTCTTTTCGTACCATCCGAAGTACCGGTTCATACCCTGAATATCGGCATTCAGGTTCACCGGATGTTCCATGTGCCCGTAACCATTCACCGAAACCGTATAGCGGTCGGGATCTTCCGTCTTGGCAAGGTCATGAAGAGCGGCAGTCAACTGCGATGTATATTCGTGAGGATGATATACCTCATTGTGCAACCCCCATACATAGATGGAAGGATGATTGAAATTCTGACGGATCAATTCGCGAAGCTGACTTTGCGCATTCTCTGCCTCATAACCGGTGACACGGTTCACAAAAGGAATCTCGGCCCAGACAATCAGCCCCAGGGAGTCGCAACGGGAATACAAGTAATCCGACTGCTGATAATGGGCAAAACGGACGGTGGTGGCACCCACATCCATGATCTGTGCCAGGTCGAAGTCGTGGTTCTCATTCTTCAAGGCACTTCCCAGGCCCCACCAGTCCTGGTGACGGCAGACTCCATACATCGGATATTTCTCTCCGTTCAGATAAAAACCTTTACCGGCTATAATCTCATACTTACGGACCCCCAAAGGCTGGACCACTTCGTCAATCACATGCCCATCCTGCATCAGGCGCGAAACCACCTTATAAAGATAAGGGTCTTCCCGCCCCTGCCACAAATGGGGATGGTTCAGCTTGAAGTTAGCCACACAAGCCTGTATGCCGTGGGGAGTCAGCTCGATATTCTGTTTTTGGGAAGCAACCTTCCTGCCTTCCTGAGTGTAAATCGTGTTTTCGAGAACCACGGGAACAGGATGCAACGCGGCGTTATCCAATTTGACTTTTACGGCAATGTCGGCCGAACGCTTCGATACATTCTTCTGAGTGATATAAACGCCGGAGGAAGCACAATCATTAACGGCGATGCTGCTCTTGCCGGTCACGACCAGCCACACCGGACGATAGATGCCTCCATAAACGCCAAACAGGACATGGTTCACCGGAATGACGTCGGGACGGGACTGGTTGTCGGCCTTCACCACGATTTCATTATCCGAGCCGGGGTTCAGCGAAGGGCCGATTTCAACCACAAAAGCTGAATAGCCACCCTTGTGCGTCCCTGCCAACCTGCCGTTTACATACACTTCCGAACAGGCCCCTACCCCTTCAAAACGCAAAAACACACGCTTGTCTTTCAAGTCTCCGGGACAGAAAAAGTTTTTCTTGTAGTAGCCCACCCCTTCATAGAAATTATTATACCGAACCTGCATATCCCGGGCATTCCATGTATGCGGGATTTCCACTGTTTCCCATTTACCCTCCCATTGGGAAGCCGCCTTCATCGCATCGGCTGAAAAAGGGCCTTTCTTGAATTGCCAGCCCGTGTTGAAAGAGGTGACATCGCGGGCGACGCCACTACCGCAAACAAACAGACCGGCAAGCAACAGACTTACTAATTTATTCATCTATACCAAAATATTCGTTTAAACTTTGAGAATTCAATCATTGTGCCATCTTATAAATCTGGTTCCCGGCCAGCAGGAAAGCGCCTACGCCGTACACCTCTGTCATCTCGCGGGTCACTTTGCGAGGGTCGGCCCCGATGGGCTGCACATAGCCCAGCTTACCTTCCGCAGAGACAGCATCAAGCATAGCCTGCCAGCCTTTCACCACAACGGGAGTAAACTTATCCTTATCCAACAAGCCCTCGTTTATGCCGTATGCCAGTGCATAAACAATGAAACCGGTCGCACTGGTTTCGGGAGAAGGATAAGATTCGGGGTCGAGCAGGCTGGCATGCCAGTAGCCGTCCTTGCTCTGCAACTCGGCCACGCGCGCAGACAAAGTGACAAACAGGTCCTCATAGAAACGGCGGTGCTTGTCCTTTGCAGGCAAGGCCTGCAAGATTTCACTCAGTCCGCCCAATACCCAGCCATTGCCACGGCCCCAAAACACTTTCTTGCCGTTGGCTTCTTTTTTATTAAAATAGCGGGAATCGCGGTAGAAGAGATGCTCTTCCTTATCGAACAGGAAATCGTATGTGGCCCGGTACTCACGATTTAGAAAATCAACATATTTCTTATCACCGGTCATCGCATAAAGCTTGGCATACACCGGAGGGGCCATGAACAGGGCGTCACACCATGACCAACGGTCCAGGCTCTCGATACGGCTATAGTCCAGCTCCAAATTCCCTTTTGCAGGATGCCCGATCACCCAATCGGTACGGGCCAGCGTGTGCCAGATCATTCTTTCCTGACCGTATTTATTATATAAATCGAGGTACACCTGCGCCACTGCGATAAAATCGGCATGATACATCCATGACCCAAGCTGATACTGGTTGCGGCTGCCTATACGAAGCAGCCAGCGGTAATAGAAATCATAACCGTCTTCCTTTTCACTCAGTTCGGCCCAGTCAGCCATTCCCGCATAAAGGACGGCGTGGGTCCATGACACGTCATCATGTTCATGGCCGGTATTGGGATGGGCTATCTGCCAATCCGCCACTTTACGCATCATATTCTTCGTTTCCACCTTAGTAAAAGGAATCTGGGAGGAAACGGAAACGGAGAACAGCACGGCAAGTGCTGTCCCAAACAACTTATACATATAATTCATCTTTTTCATCAGGTTAAAGCATCACGATATTTATCCACGACACCGGCTGCTTCTTTTATCTGCAGTTTGATGACAAACGGTTCGCCGGGTTCCTGTGCAGGCATATCCACATTATACTCATTCCGTGCCGTCTCAACCACCTTCACCGATTTTCCATTCAGCAATGCGGCTTTCACTACCCGGGTGCCCTTCGGTGTCTTCACCGTCAGATGCTTTGAATAAGGACAATTAAAGACAACCATGTAAACATCCGACCCCTTGCGGGTGTAATATCCCCAAGGCTGTTTCTCCCAACCGGCATAGTCGCAACCATAAATGCATTGGCCATTCTTCTTCATCCAAGCACCGATGGATTTAGCCAGTTCCTTTTCTTCCGAACGGAAATCCCCATCCGCCTGAGGACCGAAGTTGACAACCATATTGCCACCCATGGACACGGCATGAACGATACGTTCGAGCACCTCCACCGGAGTCTTGACATAACTGAGAGACCAGTCTTTATGGTATCCCCATTGGTTTTCGGGTACCGTCATACAGGCTTCCCAGTCCCAGCGGGTCACTTTCAAGTCCTTCACCGGGTCGGGCAAACGGCGTTCGTAACCGGATTCATAATCTCCCATCAAATGACCGTTGCTGTCAAAATGACGTTTCCCGTAGTCATCGGCACGCAAACGGCTGTTGATGGTCACGCCCGGAAGCATCTCCTTCAGCATACGCTCCACATGGGCCGTCCACCAACCGTTCTTCTTGATGCTGGCATCCCAGGTGCCGTCAAACCAGAAGTCCTTTACCGTCGGATAAAGGGTTGCAAGCTCCTTCAGCTGATTATCCGTAAACGTCAGAAAACGGCTGAAAGCAGCGCTGTCCTCGGGTGTCTTCACATCATAACGCCAGTCCGGGTGGCTCCAGTCCATCACAGAGAAATAGAAATGTACGTCAATGCCCTCATCGTTATACGCCTTTACCATTTCCCCCAAAAGGTCTTTCTTGTATGGGGTATTGGCCACTGTGTTTTCTGTATACTTACTGGGCCAGAGGCAAAAGCCTTCATGGTGCTTGGTGGTGATCTTCACATAACGAACTCCCATCTCCTTGGCCATCTTTGCCCACTTCCTGGCATCAAACTTCGTCGGATTCCACTGTTTCATCAACTCCAGCCACTCGCCTGACGGAACTTTTGCCCATGACTTGAGCCATTACGCAGCACCCGGATAGACTTTCCCGTTCCATTCACCACCGGGAATGGCATAAAGCCCCCAATGGATAAAAGCGCCCAAACGGTTGTCCCGAAATTTCTGCATATCCGCGTCATAACGTTTACCCAAACGATCGGCACCATAGTTCAAAGGAATTTCCTGTTCGGCAGGTAATAATTTATGACCGGGCTGAGCGGAAACCCCTGCCGACAATAAAGAAAAGAAAATAAAAGTCTGTAAGAATTTGTTTTTCATATTTAAATAATAGGGTTATTAATGCAGTCTTCATATTAATAATAAACATGGCAAAAATAACAAAAACGGTAGAATGACACCAACCAATATTGTTGTTATTACCTACACAAATTGTCTATATAAACTATAAAATTATAAGATTATGTTCTAATGACAGGTTTATAAGTTATATAAAAAAGTCCCTTGATTAAACAGCATTAAAATACAGAATTTAACAAGGGACTTTTATTCTTCAATAGAAAAAATTAGTCATTAGGTCTATCCATAGGTTCAATGTTATTTTCCCAACCATCGTATCCTGGAGTCTGATTAATATGCCCCTCTACATTTGTTGAAGTGGCTTTTAATGCAATAGGCCACAATACATGATATGGCTGCATAGTATAAGTTAACCCATAGGCATTTTTCACTCCTTTATTATAAAACTCCGTCAGTGACATAATTCTATCATAGAAATAATTTTCCGTCGAGAATTTATCTAATGAATAAGTCTTTCCATTATCCGCAGGTATGCCAGTTTTAGCATAAATATAAGCAATACGAGTCAGTTCACACTTACGAGGTTCTTCATAGAATAACTCACGAGCACGTTCATCCAAGACCTGTGATATAGATACTTCGCTAGCCGTAATAGGACGGGCACCTGCACGTTCACGTACCTTATTAATGTCAGCAGCAGCCAAGTTTTTCTCACCTTTCCAGACATAAGCTTCTGCTCTCAACAAATATGTTTCAGCTAAACGAAAGACATACCAATCAGCCCAACCTCCACGCCACCAATTTGCCTTTTGATCAGCTACATTAGTCTTATAATGAGGCCAATCCACCCAACAGCGAATTGTATCAGCAATCAAACATTCTCCTTTTTCATTATACATTTGTAAAGGTTTTCCATACCATTCGGATGTACCTTTTAGAGCAGGATTATTATATTTCAAATCTGTCATTTTCATCCAATTTCCTGGAGCGTGACGTAAATCCGTATCATCCAAAGTCCATA
>OHWR01000807.1_pt1 | contig 13582 bp, 12 predicted proteins | sample 1579771 | NCBI WGS metagenome assembly OHWR01 (sample SAMEA3882542, study PRJEB24775) | human gut metagenome | biome: human-associated habitat; feature: intestine environment; material: feces | place: Netherlands | collected 2009/2010 | reverse complement strand
TCTGGATGGCGGTGATGCCGCGACGGGTGCCGCCGACCTTGAAGTCCATGTCGCCGTGGAAGTCCTCGACGCCCTGAATGTCCAGCATCGTCATCCAGCGGCCGCCGTGCAGCGGGTCGCCGTCGGTGATAAGGCCGCAGGAAATGCCCGCAACGGGTGCCTTGATGGGCACACCGGCATCCATCAGAGCCAGCGTGGAGCCGCAGATGGACGCCTGGGAGGTGGAGCCGTTGGAGGACAGAACCTCGGAGACGCAGCGGATGGTATACGGGAACTCGGCCTGATCGGGCAGGACAGGAATCAGCGCGCGCTCGGCCAGATTGCCATGGCCGATCTCGCGGCGGCCCGGGCTGCGGGGTGCGCGGGCCTCGCCGACGGAGTACGGCGGGAAGTTGTAGTGGTGGATGTAGCGCTTGTACGGCGTATCAGACAGGTCGTCCATGAGCTGGGCGTCCTTGGTGGAGCCAAGGGTGCAGATAGTCAGGACCTGGGTCTGGCCGCGGGTGAACATGCCGGAGCCGTGCACACGGGGCAGCAGACCGACCTCGGCGGCCAGCGGGCGGATCTCGTTGATGCCGCGGCCATCGACGCGCTTGCCGTCCTCCAGCAGCCAGGTGCGGACGACCTTCTTCTGCAGCTTGTAGCTGATGAGATCGAGGTCAGCGGCGGTCAGCTCGGGGTGCTCGGCGGCGATGGCATCCATAATGGGCAGCATCGCGGCGTCGCGGACATTCTTGTCGTCGGTGTTCATCGCGGCCTTAACGTCCTCGAGGTGGTTGGCGTAGACGTCAGCCAGCAGGGCGTGGTCAAGCTCCACGGGGGTGAAGCTCTTTTTCGGCTTGCCGATCTCGGCGACGATGCTGTTGATGAACGCCAGCATCTTCCGGATCTCCTCGTGACCGGCGCGGATGGCCTTCATCATGGTCTCCTCATCGACCTCGTTGGCACCGGCCTCGATCATGACGATCTTTTCCTCGCTGGCGGCCAGCGTCAGGGACAGGTCGCTGTGCTCGCGCTGCTCCTTCGTGGGGTTCAGCACGATCTCGCCGTCCACCAGACCGACAAACACACCGGCAATAGGGCCGTTCCAGGGAATATCAGACATGGCGATGGCCAGGGACGCACCGTTCATGCCGGAAATTTCGGCAGAGCAGTCGGGGTCCTGGCTCATGACGGTCATGGTCACGCAGACATCGTTGCGCATATCCTTGGGGAACAGCGGGCGGATGGGGCGGTCCACAACGCGGGAGGACAGGATGGCGTGCTCGCCGGGGCGGCCCTCACGGCGCATGAAGCTGCCGGGGATGCGGCCTGCGGCGTAGAGCTTCTCCTCAAACTCGACGCTCAGGGGGAAGAAATCGACGCCGTCGCGGGGCTTGTCGCTCATCGTGACGTTGCAGAGCACGCAGGTCTCGCCGTAGCGGATCATGGCGCTGCCGTTGGACAGACCGCACATTTTGCCGGTCTCGACCACAAACGGGCGGCCCGCAAAGGTCGTCTCGAACTTGCGGTAGTTGGGGAAGGTTTCCAGTCTGGATGCGAATTCGTAAGCCATAGGGATTCTCCTTCTTTGGTAGATTTTTACTTTCAGCGCTCCCCTGCCCCGGTTCTGTACAATAAAGCCAGCAGCCAAGCCAGTTGCTTGGGTGCTCGATTTACTGCACAAAACGCGGCGGGGGGGACGGCTGTAAAATACGGGTGCAGTGGATTTTTGTGATGTGCCGCGTTGTAGGGGGCGGCAGCACACATGTATGAAAAATCGGGCAGAGTGCAAATGCACCCTGCCCGTTTTTGCGAAAATTACTTACGCAGACCCAGCTCAGCGATCAGGGCACGGTAACGGTTGATGTCCTTCTTCTGCAGATAGGCCAGCAGATTACGGCGGCGGCCGACCATCTTGAACAGGCCGCGGCGGCTGTGGTTGTCATGCTTGTTGGTCTTGAGGTGCTCGGTCAGGTGGTTGATACGAGCGGTCAGCAGAGCAACCTGGACCTCCGGAGAACCGGTGTCACCCTCGTGGATGGCTGCCTTGGCGATGATGGGCTGCTTATCGATAGCGGATTTCTGGCTCATGGGTATATACCTCTTTCATAAAAATGTATTGGCCGTCGGCGCAGTAAGGGGTAGTTGGAACCATTGAGGCATACGCCCCATACCGGGCCGCGGTAACAAGAATTAGTATACCACAACATTTTGCGGAATACAAGAGCCTTTGCGGCATTTCCGCAATTATTTTGCGCCGTTCAGGGCCGCAAAATACGCCTTGCTCTCGTCGGCGGCGTGGTGGATCAGCGCGGCCAGCTCGTCCATCGAATTGAACTTGCGCACCGGGCAGAAATATTTGTGAAATTCCAACACCGGCTGCTGACCGTAGACATTGCCGGAGAAGTCCGGCACAAACGTCTCGCAGGTCACGGCGGCGTTTTCACTGCTGTCCACCGTGGGGCGCTTGCCGATGCCGGTGGCTGCGGGTCGCCACTGGCCGTTCAGATAAATGCGGGTCAGGTAGACGCCCGCGCAGGGCTGCAAGGCCGCGGCGGGGTAATTCTGGTTCAGCGTCGGCGTACCGAGCTTTCCGCTGCCGATGCCCTTGCCGTGGACAACGGGCCAGTCGATGGCGTAGGGTGTGCCGAGCATGGCGTTGGCATCGTCGAGACGGCCCTCCTCCAGCGCAGCGCGGATGCGGGTGGAGGAGACGGTCTGCCCGCCGTACTGCGCCATCGGCACGATATGCACGCCGATGCCGAGGGGCGCGCAGAGCTCCCGCAGACGCTCCACGTTACCGGCGGCGCGGGCTCCAAACGTAAAGTTGTCGCCGCAGAACAGCTGCTTTGCGTTAAAGCAGTCCACCAGCACCTTTTGCACAAAATCCTCCGGCGTCAGCGCACGGAACTCGTCAAACGGTGCCTCCTGGTATTCCTCGATGCCTAAGCTTGCAACGCGGACGTGCTTCTGCGGCAGCGAGAGGATGCGCCCGCCCTTCAGCGTACTGCTGGCGGGCAGCTCAAACGTGAAGGCCGCAGCGGTCAGGCCACCGGCCCGGGCGCATTCGACGGCAGCCCCCAGCACAGCGCGGTGGCCGCAGTGGACGCCGTCAAAATAGCCGAGCGCCACAGCACTGCCCTGCGGGGCGTGGATGGGCGTCAGCCTTTGATAAATTTGCATTGGGCAGTCAGCCCCTTTCGCAAAATAGTTTTTCGACCTTGAGCACACCGCCCTCGACGCTGGCCAGACCCAGAAACGCGCCGGTCTCATCGTAGGTGCGGTAGCGGCCATCGGCGGCAGCGTAATGGCTCGTCGGGCAGCCGTTGAGCAGGTGCGCCTTGACGCCGCTGTTGACGTGCAGGGCGGGCAGCGGCGTAAAGACTGACTCGATGGGCAGTACCCAGCCGTTGGTTTCGAGTTCCCCGCTCTCGGCGGCGGCTAAAATTTCCGGCAGCGTGTGGCACTGGGCCAGACTGAACACACCGGCCTGCGTGCGGCGCAGGGCGGACAGCGTGGCGGGCACACCGAGGGCGTCGCCGATCTCCTCGGCCAGCACGCGGATGTAGGTGCCCTTGGAGCAGGCGACGCGGACAGTGTATTCGTCGGGCGCGGGGCTGCCGAGGTATTCGATGTCATAGATCGTGATGGGGCGGGGCGTGCGCTCAACGGTCTGGCCCTTGCGGGCCGCCTTATACAGCGGTTGGCCGTTGATTTTCACCGCGCTGTACATCGGCGGCAGCTGCATGCGGTCCCCGCGGAACTGCGGCAGTACGGCGCGCAGCTCGGCCTCCCCCACCATGGCGGGGGCAGTTTCCAGCGTCGTGCCGGTCACGTCGCCGGTGTCGGTGCGCAGGCCCAGACGCAGCGTAGCTTCGTAGGTTTTATCGTGGTCAAGCTGGCGGTCAGCGGCGGAGGTCGCCTTGCCGATAAACACCGCGAGCACACCGGTGGCCATAGGGTCCAGTGTGCCCGAGTGTCCCAGCTTGCGTGTGCCCAGTGCGCCGCGCAGCTTGGCCAGCACATCAAAGCTGGTCCAGCCTGCGGGCTTATCGACGGGCAGAATGCCGTTTGGCGTTTGCATAGCAGGGTTCCTTTTCTGTTGTTAGGGTTTAAAAGGCTTCCCCTTAGGGGGGAAGCTGTCACCGAAGGTGACTGATGAGGGGTAAGTCTGCCATTGCAGACCGTTTACGGGTTGCTGCGGGCAGGCTTTATTGCGCTTTCTCCGCGTCGGCGCGGTCCAGTTCCTTTTTGACTTCCTCGAGAATCGCGTGCTTGGCGTTGTCCGGGTTGCCGCTGATCTCACAGCCGGCAGCGCGGGGATGCCCGCCGCCGCCCAGACGCCGCGCAATGTTGCAGGCGTTGGTGTCGTGCCCGGTGCGCACACTGATCTTGAAGCTGCCGTCCTTCTGCTGGCGCAGGGTCAGACCGACCTCGACGCCCTCGATGGAGCGCGGCAGGCTCCTCCAGCTCGGCCCCGGCCACACCTGCGGCCTGGATCTGATCCCAGGTCAGACAGATGAGCGCACAGCGGTCATCGTAGTAAAACTCCAGGCTTTCTAAAGCCATGCGTTCCGCGATGACCCGCGCGTGGGAGCGGCTCTCGAACAGGCGCTCGTTCAGCCTTTCCACGTCGGCTCCGGCCTCGATCAGAGCCGCTGCCGCCTTGTGGGTCTCCGCCGTCGTGTTGCTGAACCGGAAGCAGCCGGTGTCCGTTGCCACACCCGTATACAGGCAGGAGGCAATTTCCGGCGTGATCTTCGCGCCCATCTCGGGGATGAGCGTCGTCAGCAGCTCGGCAGATGCGGCAGCCCCGGCGTCCACCAGCGTCTCATAGGCATAACCGCTGTTCGAGCCGTGGTGGTCGATGCACAGATTGACATGCTCGGCGTATTCCTGAATGTTGTTGCGCTCGCCAAAAAGCTGAATGCCCGCAACATCCACCGCCACCACAAACGCGGGGCGGAAGCTGCCGTCAAACACCGTGATGGGCATGTAGTCATACATGGCAGGGATCGGATCACTGCACAGCACGGCGGCATTTTTGCCCAGCTGCTGAAGCGCCAGGCAGAGCGCCGTGCCCGAGCCGATGGTGTCACCGTCGGGGTTTTTATGGCACAAAATCAGGATGTCATCTGCAGCAAGCAGACGCGAAACAACCGTCTCGCGGTCTACGTTCTGAGTCATAGGTTCCTCTTTTCTAACTGGGGTGCTTTACTCTGCGTCAGAGTCAGGCTCAATGTCCAGCTCACCCAGCAGCTTGTTGATGTGCGCGGCATAGGCTGCGCCTTCATCTTTGACGAATACAAAGCGCGGTGCCTTGCGGATGTGCATCCGGCGGCTGACCTCGGTGCGGACATGGCCGGACGCCTTGTTCAGCGCCTTGACCACCGGCTCCGGGCCGCCCTCACGGCCCATGACGCTGATGTAGACCTTGGCCTGATCGAGGTCAGGGGTCACATCCAGACGGGTCACGGTCAGCAGACCGCCCGTCACGCGGGGGTCCTTCATCTCGCCGATGATGGCGATCAGCTCACGCTTCATATCCTGGGCCATACGGCCATGGTTTTTGGTTGGCATTTACTTTACCTCTGCAATCAATCGCGGTACTCCTCCATCTTGAAGCACTCAAAGACGTCGCCTTCCTTGATGTCCTGGAACTTGGCCAGGGTGATGCCGCACTCAAAGCCCGCGGCAACCTCCTTGGCGTCATCCTTGAAGCGCTTCAGGCTGGCGATGGAATCCTCGCAGATGACGATGCCGTCACGGACCAGACGCAGCTGGGCGTCGCGGGTGATCTTGCCATCGGTAACGCGGCAGCCTGCGACGGTGCCGACGCTGGAGATCTTGTAGACCTGGCGGACCTGGGCCTCGCCCAGGGCGACCTCGCGGACCTTCGGGGCCAGCATGCCCTTCATAGCGTCGGAGACATCGTTGATGGCGTCGTAGATGACGCGGTACATACGCATCTCAACGCCGGTCTGCTCAGCCTCGGCCTTGGCGACGGCGTCGGGACGGACGTTGAAGCCGATGATGATGGCGTTGGACGCATCGGCCAGAGAGACGTCGGACTTGGAGATGGCACCGACACCCGCATGGATGACGCGGACGCGGACCTCGTCGTTGGAGATCTTCTCGAGGCTCTGCTTGACGGCCTCGGCGGAGCCCTGGACGTCTGCTTTGACGATGATGGGCAGCTCCTTCATATCGTTGGCAGCCATCTGGTCAAACAGGTTATCCAGCGTGACCTTGGTGTAGGCGGCAAACTGCTTCTCCTTGGCCTCGGCGGTGCGCTTGTCAGCCAGCTCACGGGCGAGGCGCTCGTCCTCGACAGCCTCGAACAGCTCGCCGGCCTCGGGGACCTCGGTCAAGCCGGTAATCTCAACAGGCGTGGACGGGCCGGCCTCGGTGATCTCCTGGCCCTTGTCGTTGCGCATCGTGCGGACACGACCCACAGCGGTACCGGCGATCAGGCAGTCGCCCTTGTGCAGGGTGCCGTTCTGGACCAGCAGAGTTGCGATGGGGCCCTGGCCCTTGTCCAGACGGGCCTCGACGACAGCGCCCTTGCCGCGGCGGCTCGGGTTGGCCTTCAGCTCCATGACCTCGGCCTCGAGAACGATACGCTCGAGCAGGTCGCTGATGCCCATGCCGGTGACGGCGGACACAGGGATGCAGGCGACGTCGCCGCCCCAGTCCTCGGGCACGATCTCGTACTTGGTCAGCTGTTCCTTGACACGCTCCGGGTTGGCGGTGGGCTTATCCATCTTGTTGATGGCGACGATCAGCTTGACGTTGGCGGCCTTGGCGTGGTTGATGGACTCGATGGTCTGGGGCATGATGCCGTCATCGGCAGCGACGACCAGGACCGCAATGTCGGTCATGTTCGCGCCGCGGGCACGCATCGAGGTGAACGCCTCGTGGCCCGGGGTATCCAGGAAGGTGATGACACTGTCATTGCTCTTGACCTGGTACGCGCCGATGGCCTGGGTGATGCCGCCGGCCTCACCCTTGGTGACATTGGTCTTGCGGATAGCGTCCAGAATGGAGGTCTTGCCGTGGTCAACATGGCCCATGACAACGACAACGGGGGGACGCTCGACCAGATCGGCGGCGTTGTCCTCCTCCTGCACGAACAGGCGCTCCTCGATGGAGACGTGGACCTCATGCTCGACCTTAGCGTGGAACTCCTCGGCGATCAGGGCCGCGGTGTCGAAATCAACAACATCGGAGATGGCGTGCATCTCGCCCATCTGCATGAACTTGGCCACGACCTTGGCGGCGCTCTGCTTCAGGCGGGCAGCCAGCTCGCCGACGGTGATCTCGTCGGGGATGGAGATCTTGAGCTGGGCATTGCGGGCCTTCTCAAGCTGGATGCGCTGCAGGCGCTCAGCCTCGGTCTCGCGGCGGCGGCCAAACTGCTGGCCGCGGCGGTTGTTGCGGTTGTTGAACTTTTCCTTCTTGCCGGTGGGCTGGTTCTTGCGCTTGCTGGGCATGTTGCGGCTGTCGGCCAGGTCGTCATAGCGGGCGTTGAACTTGTCAACGTTCACGTCGACGGTGCGGGTGTCAACGGACACCTGCACGCGGTTGACCTGGACCTGCTCGGTCTTGACAGGCTCTTTAATGCCGGTATCGGCGGCCAGCTCCTGCAGGGTGACACGCTTCTCGCTGCGCTTTTCCGCCTGCTTCTCGGGCTTGCGGCTGTCTTTCTTCTGCTCGGGCTTCGGCTCCTGCTTGGCGGCGGGCTTGGGCTGCTCCGCAGGCTTGGGCTTGGCAGCGGGCTTCTGGGCTGCGGCGGGCTGCTTCTTCGGCTCGGGCTTCTTTTCTGCCTTCGGGGCCGGGGCGGGCTCCTTGCCGCTGGCAAGGTAGGCGTCGAGGCTGTCCTCGGCGTTCTCGCGGGTCAGGGTCTCCAGCAGGACGTTGAGTTCTTTTTCCTCAAACGTGCCGGCGGTCTTATAGGCTTCGCCGGTCACGCCGGAAACGGTCTCGACGACCTTTTTGGCGGGCATGCCGAACTCCTTGGCAACATCAGCGATCTTGTATTTAAAATCCATATAGTGTGGTCCTCCTCATCAAAGGTATTTTGCGCACAGCTGTGCAAGGTGTTCGTCGGTCACGCCGAACACGGCGGCGGGCTTGGGGGTAAGCATGGCCAGGTCAGCGCTGGTCAGGGGCATCTGCTCACAGGCGACGATGCCGTCACAGGCGTCCTTCATATGGCTGACCGTGCGCTCACTGGCGTCCGAGGTAAGCAGCACCAGGGCCACTTTGCCGCGCAGTGCGTTTTCCTGTACGCGGTCATACCCGTGCAGCAGCTTGCCGGCCTTGCGGCACAGCCCCAGTGCACCCAGCAGCGGGTGCTGATCGTTATTCATGGCTCGCCGCCTCCTTTGCACTTTGCTCCGCACAGGCGATTTCCTCGGTCAGGCGGTCATAGATGCCGTCCGGGATGGGGACCTCAAATGTGCGTTCGAGCCGCTTGGCCTTGCGCGCCTTGGCAAGGCAGGCAGCCGAGGGGCACAGATACGCGCCGCGTCCCGGTGCCTTGCCGCGCAGATCAATACTGATCTCGCCCTCGGGGCTGCGCACGACGCGCACCAGTTCGCGCTTGGGGCGCTGGGCATTACAGCCCACGCACCGGCGCACGGGGATCTTTTTTTGCTTTAGCTGCTGCAACTGGCAGACCTCATTTCTAGAGAATAGATAAGAGATAAAAGATAAAAATATAGTAGACCGAGGCGCTGCACGCCGCTCGAAATTGCTCTGCCGCCGTAGGGGCGCATTCTATATGCGCCCGTGCTGCCTTACGGGAGCGGGCCGGGCGGATATGGAATCCGCCCCTACGGTTTTGGCCCTGCCAAAACTCCACATTTTATATTATCTTTTATCTATTATCTTTTATCTTTATTATTTACTCCTCGTCCTCACCGTAGTAGCCGGACTCGGGGCGGATGTCAATATTATAGCCGGTCAGATGGGCACACAGGCGCACATTCTGGCCCTTGTTGCCGATGGCCAGGCTCAGCTGGTGGTCGGGCACGGTCACACGGCAGCTCTTGGTCTCGCCGGGCAGCAGTTCGACCTTGACGACCTTGGCCGGGGACAGGGCCGCGGAGATAAACTCGGTGATGTCCTCGCTCCAGCGGATGACATCGATCTTCTCGCCGTTCAGCTCCTGGACGATCTTCTCGACGCGGACGCCGCGGGCACCGATGCAGGCACCGACGGGATCGACATCGGGGTTCTTGCTCCAGACAGCCAGCTTGGTGCGGGCACCGGCCTCACGGGCGATGGCCTTGACCTCAACGGTGCCGTCGTAGATCTCAGGGACCTCCAGCTCAAACATGCGCTTGACCAGGCCGGGATGGGTGCGGCTGATGGTGACGCGGGGGCCGCGGTCCGTTGCCAGTACATCCACGACATAGACCTGCACGGTCTGGCCCTCGGTGAAGGTCTCGCCGGGGACCTGCTCGTTGCGGGGCAGCACAGCGCTGCCGCCCTTGCCCAGATCCAGCACAACGTTGCCGCGCTCGGGGTCGATGGAGACGACGGTGGCGGCGATCAGCTCATGTGCGCGGGACTGCATCTCGCTGCACTGCAGGTTGCGCTCACCCTCGCGCAGGCCCTGACGGATGACGTGCTTTGCGGTCTGGGCAGCAATGCGGCCAAATTCCTTGGTCTTGAGGGGCGTGACCATGCGCTGGCCGACCTTGTAGCTCTTGCGGACCTTCTGGGCATCCTCCAGGCTGACCTGGGTGTGGGGGTTCTCGACCTCCTCCACGATGTCACGCAGCAGGCTGGCACGGAACGCGCCGAGCTCGGGGTCAATGTCCACAACGACATTGTCGTCCTCGACCTCGTAGTCCTTCTTGACCGCAATGACGATGGCCGCCTTGATCTTGTCGATCAGGTAGTCCTCGGGCAGGCCGCGCTCCTTTTCCAGTGCAGAAAGGGCCTCAAAAAATTCGTTGTTCGCAGTAGCCATGTTTCTGGTTTCCTCCCAATTATATTTCAAGTACACGCAATACAGTAGTTACAATCGCTCTGTCTCCCCTTTAAAGGGTTTGCCTCCGTAGGGGCCGGACATGTCCGGCCCTGCACAGAAGGGCAAAATCGAGTTTGCGGGAAAGCCGCAGGCCGGGCATGCCCGGCCCCTACAAGCCAGCCCCGCAGGTCAAATCAGCCGAACAGATCCTCGTCGTCGCAGAGCTTGACGTAGCCGGCGCTCTTGACGGGGAAGGTGTAGGTCTCCTCCCCGTCGGTCAGGGTCACATTGCCGTCGGCATCCAGCCCCTGCAGGATGCCCGCATAGTCGCGGCGGCCCTGCTCGTCGGGGCGGATCAGATGCGCCGCGCACTTCTGGCCCTTGAGCTGCTCGTAGTGCTCGGGGCGGGTCAGGCGGCGGCCCAGGCCCGGACTGCCGACCTCGAGGTAGTAGCTCTGTTCAATGGGGTCTGCCTCGTCCAGCAGCGGATCAATGGCGCGGGAGACAGCCTCGCAGGTGTCGGTGTCCAGCGGCTCATCGCGGTCGATCAGCACGCGCAGGAACCAGTCCGGGCCTTCCTTTTCAAAGCGGACATCCCACAGGCGCAGGTCCATCCCCTCAACAACGGGGCGGACGAGCGCTTCGACGACCTTGACCGCGCTGCCCTGCTGCGGTTTACCGGGTTTTGCCATAAAAATGCTCCAATCATAAAAAGAAAGCGGACCTTGCGGCCCACTTTCAGTAAAATCATCATCGAACACTAAGACTATACCACATCCGTGCGCAAAATGCAAGCCCCCGCCGGGCAGATTTGCCTTCTAACGGGCTTTTTCAGCGTGCATTTTTTGCGGAGTTTGGCGAAAAGGGCGCACAACGGGCCGCTCGACGCCGTTTTCCCCTATTTCTCATCTTGGATGTGCGGCTTGTAGGGGCGGGCATTGCCCGCCCGTGGCCGTGGGCAGCCACCGCAAAGTTCCCGGGCGGATATGGAATCCGCCCCTACGCCGTAGGGGTCGGCTTCCCCGACGGCCCGGGAATGCTGCCGCTGCCGCAAAGTTCCGGCGGGCGGGCAAGGCTCGCCCCTACCCTTTCTTTCCGTGCAACCGCTTCGCAATCGGTTTTTCAACACCGTAATAGGCCGCCAACGTTACTGCAATCGCCGCGGTCCAGTACAGCGCGTGGGCCTGCTGCATCCAGACGGTGTCGCCCTGCTGGTTCGGCGGGATCGTACCGGTCCAGGCGGGCAGGTGCAGGTCATACTTTAAAAATAAGGTAAGCTGCTGGTGCCACAGATAGAAGCTGTAGCTCAGCGCCGCGAGCCAGCTCAGCACCCGCCGCACCGGGCGGGGCGGGGTCAGACCCAGTCCAAAGCCGACGAGCACCGCCGCCGCGGCCAGCGCCAGCGGCATGCGGTTGACCAGCTGGTACCGCTGGAACTCCACCGCATACGCCTGGGCGCGCAGCTGCGCATTGAGCCAGACCAGCGCCAACACGCCGAGCACCGTACAGCCCGCGCGGGGTAAAAGCCGCTGCGTCCAGCCGCCGCGGGCCAGCCGTGCAAACACCAGTGCCGCCGCCAGCCCCACGGCCAGCACGCCGCAGAACGCAGGGAACTGATTGAACAGCGAGGAATAGGCGTCGCTGCCGTACTGCGGCAGCGCCCACAGCGTATAGCCCAGCTGCACGGCGCAGAGCGCCCCCAGCGTGGGCAGCGGGCGTCTGACACAGAGCGGTGCCAGCAGTGGAAACACGAGGTAAAATAGCGCAAAGACCGTCAGCGTCCAGGTCACGCCGTTGAGCCGGGTGGCAAGATAGCTCTGCGGAAACAGCTGCTGGGTCAGCGTCAGGTGCGCGGCCAGGTCGATGCCCAGCGTGCGGCTCCACCCGGCGCGGTACAGGGCCAACACAAGGCTGAACAGCAGGCTGGCATAGTAAGCTGGCAGCAGCCGCGCGGCGCGGCGGCGGTAGAACGCCGCCGGGCGGGTCAGCGGCAGGGGCCGCCCCTGCGCCGCCGCATTGGCCCAAGGCAGAAACAGGCAGAACGCCGACAGCAGCACAAGCCAGTCTACGCCGACGCTGCCCGCCCGCAGCCAGTGGGCCGGGGCCGCGCCGCTGTACCAGCTCTGCTGCCAGATGTGGAACGCACCGACAGCCCAGGCTGCCAGCACCCGCAGAAGATCCGCAGCCGCCGGGCGGTCTGCGTCAATGGGCGCGGGCGTGCGGCTCAGAACGCCCATTCGCCGTTTTCAAAGATCGTGACTTCTTCCCCGCGCTTCGTGATGCCGGTGACATGGGTATCCGCCGTGCCGACCATGACATCCTCATGGATGGCGGAGTTGTTCAGGCCCTTCTTCATCAGGTCGTCGCGGGTCATGGCAGAGCCGCCTCTGATGTTCGTCGGGTAGCCCGCGCCGAACGCAATGTGGCAGGCGGCGTTCTCATCAAACAGGGTGTTGTAGAACAGCACGCCGCTGCGGTTGATGGGGCTGGAGGCGGGCACGAGAGCGATCTCGCCGATGCGGTTCGAATTCTCGTCGGTGGAGAGCAGCTCGGTCAGCAGGTCGGCATTCTTCTCGGCACCGTGCTCCACGACAACACCGTCCTTGAAGGTGACATGCCAGCCCTCGATCAGCTGGCCGTTGTAGGCGTAGGGCTTCGTGCCGTAGACGATGCCGTTTGTGCGCTCGCGGTGGGGCGCACAGAAAACCTCCTCGGTGGGAACATTGGCGATGAACTCAATGCCGTCCTCGGTCTTGCTGGACGCGCCCTCCCAGGTGGCGTCGTCGGCCAGACCGACGGTCAGGTCTGTGCCGTTCGAGCTGGTCATGTGGATGCGGTCCAGCTCCAGCGCGTTCATGCGGTCGCGGCGGGCCTTGGTCACGGCGACATGCTTCTGCCACGCGCCGACGGGGTCACCGGTGGAGACACGGCAGACGTCAAAGATCAGCGCCCAGAGCTTTTCAACAGCCTCGTCGAGCGGCAGCTCCGGGAACACCTTGGCGGCCCAGCCCGGAGCGGGCACAGCCGCCACGCACCACTGGACGCGGTCATTCATCGTGTACTCCTGCCAGGGCTTCATAAAGGTACGGCGCGCGAGGTTGACGCGGTTCAGCTTACCCGCATCGAGGCCCGCCAGTGCCTCGGGGTCCTCGGCATGGATGGCCAGCGTGCAGCAGCCGTCCGGGTCCTCGGCGTAGTCGAGGTAGCTGCGCAGCTCATAGGGCTTCATGGCAGTCAGGTCCTTTTCGTCGGCCAGCTCCATGTTCAGGCGGGTGAGCTTATCGTCCTCCCAGCGGACAACGACGGTCTTGGCCCCGGCCTCATAGCCCGCGCGGACGCAGGCATGGGCGAAGTCGGGCATCGTGACCGGGCAGCGGACGATAAAATTCTGGCGCGGACGCACATTGACGCCCACCTTGACGATAAAATCAGCGTAGAGCTGGAGGTAATGTTGGTTCATAAGGGGTGGTCTCCTTTATATAATATTTGTTTGTATTGTAGCATAAAACGGGTGGCAATGGCAAGGTGGCGGCGGCATGAGGGCATGCCGCCCTACGGGCAGTGCGTAGGGCGGGGTGCCCTCACCCCGCCGGGGCGTCACGGACGCCGCCCCCTGCC
>OHWR01000796.1_pt1 | contig 13790 bp, 13 predicted proteins | sample 1579771 | NCBI WGS metagenome assembly OHWR01 (sample SAMEA3882542, study PRJEB24775) | human gut metagenome | biome: human-associated habitat; feature: intestine environment; material: feces | place: Netherlands | collected 2009/2010 | reverse complement strand
GGTGATCATGATGCCCATGCCCAGAGACAGGGAGAAGAACATCTGACCGCCGGCGGTGGCGAGGATGCTGATGAAGTTGGGGATCTCGGTGACGTGCTTGACCACGGGAACACCGGCAACGGCACCGACCATGGCCCCGTCCACCAGAGCCTTGGCGGGCTCATAATAACCGGTGCTGGTGACATAGCCCGGCTGGAACATGTACTTCAGGCCGTCCAGGTCACTGCTGTGTATCACCTGCTGCACGGTGCTGCCGTCGGCCTGCAGAACGGCCACGGTGAAGTCGTTGCCGCCCAGGGTGCAGGCCCGGATGATGCAGATCACCAGCAGGATGAACAGGGCGGGCATACCCACGGAACAGACCTTCTCAATGCCGTTGCTGACGCCGCACATAACGATGATCAGGGTGATGAGCACGAAGATCAGACCATAGATCACGGACTCGCCCTGGTTGGTCAGCAGGCCGCCGAACACCTCTGCGCCGCCCAGGCCGCCGGTGCCGAAGCCGGCGTTGAAGAGGTTGCCCAGGTTCACGGTGACATACTTGATGCAGTAACCGCCCAGAGCGCAGTAGAACGACAGGATCAGGAAGGGTGCGATGATACCCAGCCAGCCCAGCCACTTGAAGCGCTTGGTGAGGATCTTATAGGTGCTGATGACGCCGCGGCCGGTCTTGCGGCCCAGGGCAAGCTCACCCACCATGACGATGAAGCCGCACAGCGCCGCCAGGATCAGATAGATGATGAGGAACGTGAAGCCGCCGGAGGCACCCATCTTATTGGGGAAGCCCCAGATGTTGCCCAGGCCGACTGCAGAGCCGACCGCGGCCATCAGGAATCCGAAATTGGATCCAAAGCCTTTTCTTTCTTCCATTGTTTTCTCTCCTTAACAGATTTTTGCTCCTACGTCGACACAGGAGCTGATAAACTTTACCGCACCCGTCTATTGACAGGAAACGGCACGGGGCACCGCCATGCCCCGCAGGCATTTCCTCACGGGATAAAATCCCTTCAAGGCTACCTGAAAAAAGTATACAGGAAACTCTTTCCGCCCGCAATTAGCAGTTTTTATAAAAATTGAGCGCCATATTGTACATTTTTAACATTCTATGAACGGATTTTTCCACATATTTTATATGGTTTTTGCTTCTTTTTTACATTGAACCATTCAATTTTTGGCGGGGTTCCGGGATTTTTGCAACGGACGGCGAATGATTTTCTTTTGAGGAAACCGATTGTGGCTTTATTAACAGGTGGGAGAGGGAACAAAAAAGACCGCCGGACGGCGGTCTTTTCGATCTGTCAGGAGAGAGGTTGACCGGATGGCGGTCTCGGGAACAACTGAAAACACATCCGCAGAAAAACGCTGCGGACTATGGAAAAAGTATACAGGAAATCGTCGAATGGTTCAATTAGCAATTTTAACGTCTTTTTCTGTTTTAACATTATCTTAACGTTTGCAACGTGGTTTTTGCGGTATTTTTCAACTGTTCCGCGTTCAAATATACACAAAGCGCAGATGTTTTCCATGTTTTCCGGCGCAAATATCTTTACTTTCATATTAGGAAACTTTTTCATCGTCGTGTTAAGAGTGCGTTAATTATACGCAGGGAGACGGTGTCCGGACGCAAAAGGCGGGCACTTCCCTTTTTGCGAATTGTGTGGTATACTATGATTTTATGAGACAAGACACGCAAAGGAGGCGGGACACGTGAGACGAGCAGGCGCAGCGGTGCTGGCGGCGGTATTGGCGCTGACGCTGGCGGGCTGCGGGCGGCAGGACCGTCCGCAAAGCGGGAAACTGAACGTGGTGTGCACGCTGTTCCCCTACTACGACTTTGTGCGGCAGATCGGCGGGGACGCGGTGGACGTACAGCTGCTGGTGCCCGCCGGGCGGGAGACACACAGCTTTGAGCCTACGCCGCTGGACGTGATCGCCGTCAGCGAGGCGGAGGTGTTCATCTACAACGGCGGGGAAAGCGAACTGTGAGTGGAGGACATTCTGGACGCGGCAGGCGAGGCTATCCCCTACCGGCTGGCTATGATGGACTGCGTGGAGACATACCGGGAGGAGTACGCCGAGGGGATGCAGGGCGGCCATGACCACGCACATGACGAACATGGCGAGCACGATGACCATGAGGCGCATGACGGGCATCTGCACGATGGCCACGAAGAGGAAATAGAGTACGACGAGCACATCTGGACATCGCCGGTGAATGCCATGGCCCTGTGCCGGGCCATCTGCGATACGCTGTGTGAGGCCGATCCGGACAATGCCGACGGCTATCGGGCTCGGCTGGCGGACTATCTGGACGAATTGCAGGCGCTGGACGAAACATTCCGGGACATCACGGACCATGCGGCACGACGGCTGCTGGTGTTCGGAGACCGGTTCCCGCTGCTGTATTTCTGCAGGGAATATGATCTGGATTACCGGGCGGCGTTCCACGGCTGCGCGGGAGACACGGAGCCGTCCCTCGCCACGCTGAAATATCTGATCGACGTGGTGGAGGAGCAGGAGATACCGGTGGTATACACCATCGAGCTGAGCAGCCAGAAGGTTGCGCAGGCCATCGCCGAGACCACCGGGGCGCAGGTACGGACGTTCCACTCCTGCCAGACGGTGAGCCGGGCGGAATTCGACGGCGGAGCCACCTATATCAGTCTGATGACCGCCAACGCGGCGGCACTGAAGGAGGGACTGTCCTGATGGAACAGGAGAAGCGCATATTGCTGGACTGCCGGGACGCGGCGCTGGGCTATGAGGGCAAGCCGGTGTGGGAGCACCTGAACTTTCAGGTGCACAGCGGCGACTATGTGTGCATCGTGGGCGAGAACGGCAGCGGCAAGTCCACACTGGTGAAGAGCCTGCTGGGGCTGCTGCACCCCATGGCGGGCGAGATCGTACGTTCGCCCTCCCTGCGCTCCGGCGCCATCGGCTATCTGCCCCAGCAGACAAAGGCGCAGAAGGACTTTCCCGCCACGGTGACGGAGGTGGTACGCAGCGGCTTTCTCAGCGGGAAGGGAATGCGGTTTTTCTACACGCCGAAGGAGAAGTCCACCGCGCTGATGCACATGGGCAAGCTGGGCGTGCTGGAGCTGAAGGACCGGTGCTACCGGGAGCTGTCCGGCGGGCAGCAGCAGCGGGTGCTGCTGGCGCGTGCCCTGTGCGCCGCCGGGGAACTGCTGATCCTGGACGAGCCGGTGACGGGACTGGACCCGGCGGCGGCCCAGGAGCTGTACCGCACGCTGGAATACCTGAACAAGCAGGAGGGCATCGCCATCGTGGCGGTGACACACGATATACGCAGTGCCCTGCGCTACGCCGACCATATTCTGCACGCCGGCCATGGAACGTACTTCTTCGGCACGGCGGCGGACTATCTAACGTCCCCCTGGGGCAAGCGGTTCGGAGGTGACGAGGCATGAGCTTACTGCCGGAAATGTTCACGTACCCGTTCATCCTGCGGGCGTTCGTGGTGGGTATCCTGGTGGCGCTGTGCGCGGCGCTGCTGGGTGTGCCGCTGGTGCTGAAGCGGTACTCCATGATCGGCGACGGGCTGAGCCATGTGTCCTTCGGCGCACTGAGCATCGCACTGGCCTGCGGCTGGGCGCCGCTGCCGGTGTCTATCCCGGTGGTGGTGCTGGCAGCGCTGGGGCTGCTGCGGATGACGGAGAGAAGCCGGATGGGCGCGGACGCGGCCATCGCGGTGGTCAGCGCGTCGGCGCTGGCCGTGGGCGTGGTGGTCACCAGTCTGACCACCGGCATGACCACGGATGTGGACAGCTTTATGTTCGGCTCCATCCTGGCCATGGACCGGGCGGATGTGGCGCTGAGCGTGGGGCTGTGCGCGGCGGTGCTGGTGCTGTATGTGCTGTTTTACCATCGGCTGTTCGCCATCACCTTCGACGAGAGCTTCGCCCGGGCCACCGGGGTGAAGGTGGGGCTGTACAACACCATACTGTCGGTGCTGACGGCCCTGACCATCGTGCTGGGTATGCGGATGATGGGCGCGATGCTGATCTCCAGTCTGGTCATCTTCCCGGCGCTGACGGCCATGACGCTGCTGCGGAGCTTCCGGGGCGTGGTCATCTGCGCCGCGGGGCTGAGTGTGGTGTGCTTCTGCGTGGGGCTGACCGGGTCGTACCTGTGGGGCACGCCGGTGGGCGCCACGGTGGTGCTGGTAAATTTGGCGGCGTTTTTGCTGTCGAGAGGCGTTATGAAGCTGAAAAGAGCGTCCTAAGGGCGTTCTTTTCAGCTTTTCGACCTATTTTGCGGGTGCTTTTTGCGGAAAACCCTTGCGTTTCGTGTGCTTATATGGTATGCTATGTGTGTACGTAAGGTTAAGGTATTGACTGGAGTGGACGAGATCGTCCGCTTTTTTTAATGGTCATCGTTCCATGATGACCGGAATGTTCTGTTGGAGGGCTTGCTGTGAAAAAGATCACCGAGGTCGTATGGGCGCTGGCGGAGCCGGCGGTGCAGGCGCAGGGCTGCCGCATCTGGGATGTAGAGTACGTCCGGGAGGCGGGACAGTGGTACCTGCGGCTGTATCTGGACAAGGACGGCGGCGTGGACATTCTGGACTGCGAGGCCATCAGCCGCACGGTCAGCGATCTGCTGGACGAGGCGGACCCCATCGAGAGCAGCTACGTGTTCGAGGTGGGCTCGGCGGGGCTGGAGCGCCAGCTGAAGCGGCCGGGGGATTTTGAGCAGTTCATGGGCAGCCCCGTGCTGGTAAAAACGTACCAGCCCAAGGACGGACGCAAGGAGTTCGCCGGGACCCTGGCGGGCTATGAAGACGGCGCGGTGCTGCTGGACATGGGCGGCGAGACGGTGCGCTTTGAGAAGAACGAGACGGCGCTGGTGCGCCTGCGGGTGGAATTCTGAGACAACACGACTTGAGATAGAAGGAGAAACGACCATGAAATGTGACGAGATCTTTGCGGCACTGGCTATGCTGGAAAAGGAACGGGGCATTCCCCAGAGCTTTATGATGGGCAAGATCATCCAGGCGCTGACCACCGCCTATAAGCGCGACCACGAGGGCGTGGAGTATGTGGTGGTGGACGTGGATGAGGAGAAGAAGGACCTGAAAATGTACGTCCAGAAGGAGATCGTGGAGGAGGTGGAGAACCCCGCCAGCCAGATCTCGCTGGAGGAGGCCAAGCGCATCTCCGCCAAAAACGAGCTGGGCGGCATGGTGAACTTCCCGGTGGAGTCCGTGGAATTCGGCCGCATCGCCGCCGGCAACGGCAAGCAGGTCATCATCCAGGGCCTGCGGGAAGCCGAGCACGGCATGATCTATGACGAGTGGGGCAGCAAGCAGCACGAGATCCTCACCGGCACCGTCAGCCGCATCGACCCCCGGAACGGCAACGTGATCCTGCGGATCGGCAGCGGCAGCGAGGCCACGGAGGCTGTGCTGACTATGAACGAGCAGGTGCCCGGCGAGGAGCTGCACGAGGGGCAGATGGTGAAGGTGTATCTGGTGGAGGTGCGCCGCAGCACGCGCGGGCCGCAGGTGATGATCTCCCGTACCCACCCCGGTCTGGTGAAGCGGCTGTTTGAGCTGGAGGTGCCGGAGATCTACGACGGCACCGTGGAGGTGCGGTCCATCGCCCGGGAGGCGGGCAACCGCACGAAGATCGCCGTGTGGTCCGAGGACCCCAACGTGGACGCCATCGGCGCGTGCGTGGGCCCCAGGGGGCAGCGCGTGAACGCCATCGTGGACGAGCTGCGGGGCGAGAAGATCGACATCGTGAAGTACAGCGAGGACCCGGCGGAGTTTATCGCCGCGGCGCTGGCGCCGGCGGATGTGGTCAGCGTACAGCTGGCCGACGAGGGCAAGGCCTGCCGCGTGACGGTGCCCGCCGACCAGCTGAGTCTGGCCATCGGCAAGGAGGGGCAGAACGCCCGTCTGGCCGCGCGGCTGACCGGCTATAAGATCGACATCAAGGCGGCCAACGCGGAGTAAGCGGCGGCTGCGGAAAGGAACGGCAGCGATGCAGAAGACCCGTAAGATACCCCAGCGGCAATGTGTGGGCTGCCGGGAAATGAAAGACAAAAAGGCGCTGCTGCGTATCGTGAAGACCCCGGAGGGGGAGATACTGCTGGACAGCACCGGGAAGAAGTCCGGCCGGGGCGCGTACGTGTGCCCGGACCCGGAGTGCCTGAAAAAAGCACGGAAAAGCCGTGCGCTGGAGCGCGCCTTCGACACCGCCATACCGGCGGAGGTGTACGACGCGCTGGAAGGGCAGATGGTGGCACTGTGACAGAGCATTTGTTATCCACTTTGGGTCTGGCGCTGCGCGCCGGTGCGGTGGCCGTGGGCGAGGAGCCCGTAGGCGCGGCGGCACGGGCCAAGAAAGCCAGGGTCATCTTTACGGCGCGGGACGCGGCGGCATCCTCGGTGCGGCGGGCGTACAGCTTCGGTCGGGCAGGCAGCTGCCTGTGCCTGCCCTTCCCGGCGGACAAGGAGAATTTCGGCCGGGCGCTGGGCCGGACCAGCGTGGCCATGTGCGCGGTGACGGACATCGGGTTCGCCCAGTCGCTGGTGAAAAAGCTGGCGGCGGCGGAGCCGGCGGTCTACGGCGCGGCGGCGGAGGCGCTGGACCTGAAGGCCAAGCGGGCAAGGGAACGGAAGGAAGAGCAATTACAGCACGAGAAGAACCTGCGGCAGGGCAGGCACCGCGTTCACGGCGGCAAGCCGCCGGAACCGCCCCACGCGTCTCCGGAGCCTCCGGCACCGGAGCACAGGCCCCCCGCGCCGGAACACCGGCGTCCGCCGCGGCGGGAGTATCCGGAGGGGCGCCCCGACCGGGTCTATAAGGAACGGAGCGGCCGCCCGCCCAGGGATAAACGGCCGGCAAAGAAGGAGGCCCCCGGCGCACGGTATGAAAACGCGCGGCCGGTAAAGAAGGGCAAGGGAAGCCGGAAAACGACCGGCAGATAACAGGAACACAGCGCGCCGTGAGCGCGGCGCGAGCAACTGAGATGGAGGTGGCTTTATTTGGGTAGTATCGCTAACAAATACAGAGTGCATGAGGTGGCCAAGGACTTCGGCGTGTCCACAAAGGAGATCACGGAGATCCTGACCAAGTACGCCGAAACGCCCAAAAATCATATGCAGGTGCTGGAGGACCGGGAGCTGAGCCTGATTTTTGAGTATCTGACCCAGCACAACCCGGTGAGCAGCATCGCGGTGATCTTCGCCGAGGGCGCCAAGCCGGAGGAGAGGAAGGCGGAGAAGCCCGCCGCCAAGCCGGCGCAGAACGCATCCGCGCCGGTACAGGGTCAGGGCCAGAGCGGCAGGCCCCAGCAGGGCGGCGCGCCCAAGGCGGAGCAGCCCAAGCAGCCCATGTCCCGCGTGCCCCAGCGGCAGGTGGTGGACACCCGCAAGGCCACCAACGTCAATCTGGACAAGTACGACGAGAAATTGCAGGATATGGCCGACGCCCGCAGCAGCGGCAAGCGGGACCAGCAGGCCCCACAGGGCAAGGAGAAGTTCCGCAGCAATAAGCAGCGGCGGGACAATAACTTCGCCAGCAACAAGCGCAAGCAGGAGGAGGCCGACCGGCTGCGGAAGCTGCGGCTGGAGGTCATCAAGAAGACCCCTGTGACCGTGCAGATCCCCGACGAGATCAGCGTGGGCGAGCTGGCCAGCCGGATGAAGAAGACCGGCGCGGAGGTGGTCAAGTGCCTGATGAAGAACGGCGTGATGGCCTCCCTGAGCCAGATGATCGACTTCGACACCGCCGCCATCATCGCCGAGGAGATGGGCTGCAAGGTAGAGAAGGAGGTCGTCGTCACTATCGAGGAGCGCCTGATCGACGACCATCAGGACAAGGACGAGGATCTGGTGCCCCGGGCACCCGTGGTGGTGGTCATGGGCCACGTGGACCACGGCAAGACCAGCCTGCTGGACTATATCCGCAACGCCCATGTGGCCAGCGGCGAGGCCGGCGGCATCACCCAGCACATCGGCGCCTATCAGGTGCAGATCAATGGCAAGCCCATCACATTTCTGGATACCCCCGGCCATGAGGCCTTTACCTCCATGCGCGCCCGCGGCGCCATGGTGACGGATATCGCCATTCTGGTGGTGGCCGCCGAGGACGGCATCATGCCCCAGACGGTGGAGTCCATCAACCACGCCAAGGCCGCCGGTATCCCCATTATCGTGGCCATCAACAAGATGGATAAGCCCGAGGCCAACCCCGAGCGCATCAAGCAGCAGCTGACCGAGTACGGCCTGGTGTGCGAGGAGTGGGGCGGCGACACCATCGTGTGCCCCATCTCCGCCAAGACCGGCATGGGCGTGGACAATCTGCTGGAGATGCTGACGCTGACCGCCGAGGTGGGCGAGCTGAAGGCCAACCCCAACCGCGCGGCGCAGGGCACCGTGATCGAGGCGCGGCTGGACAAGGGCCGCGGCCCCGCGGCCACGCTGTTGGTACAGAACGGCACGCTGCATCAGGGCGACATCATCATCGCCGGTACCTCTGTGGGCCGCGTGCGCGCCATGGTCAGTGACAAGGGCCAGCGCATCACCGAGGCCGGACCCAGCGTGCCTGTGGAGATCACAGGCCTGTCCGAGGCACCCTCCGCCGGCGCTACCTTCAACGCCGTGGCCGACGAAAAGCTGGCCCGCGAGCTGGTGGAGCAGCGCAAGGCCGAGGAGAAGGCCAAGGCCAACGCCCCTGTGACCAAGGTATCGCTGGAGGATCTGTTCAGCCAGATCCAGGCCGGTGAGATGAAGAACCTGAACCTGATCGTCAAGGCGGACGTGCAGGGCAGCGTGGAGGCGGTGAAGTCCTCGCTGGAGAAGCTGAGCAACGAGGAGGTCCGCGTCCGCGTGATCCACGGCGGCGTGGGCGCCATCAACGAGAGCGACGTCATGCTGGCGTCCACCTCTCAGGCCATCATCGTGGGCTTCAACGTCCGGCCGGACGCCGCCGCCCGCGACAGTGCCGCCCGGGCCAACGTGGATATGCGGATGTACCGCGTGATCTACGATGCCATCAACGAGATCGAAGCCGCCATGAAGGGTATGCTGGCCCCCAAGTTCCGGGAGGTGCTGCTGGGCCACGCCGAGGTGCGCCAGACGTACAAGGTCTCCGGCGTGGGCACCGTTGCCGGCTGCTACGTGCAGGACGGCAAGCTGCAGCGCAAGGACTGCCAGGTACGGCTGGTCCGCGACGGCATCGTGATCCACGAGGGCGTGCTGGCCTCCCTGCAGCGGTTCAAGGACTCCGTCAAGGAGGTGCAGGCCGGCTACGAGTGCGGCCTGAGCATCGAGAAATTCAACGACATCAAGGAAGGCGACATCGTGGAGGCCTTCACCATGGAGCAGATCGAGGTATAACAAACAGCCGATGGGTGGGCGAGCGCCCACCCATCTTTTTCTTGAAAGGAGGAGCGCCCTATGGCCGGAAACCGCATCGGACGCATCAATGAGGAGATACGCAAGGAGCTGAGCGCCCTGCTCCGCACCGTAAAGGACCCGCGGGTATCCGAGGGGATGCTGACCATCACGCGGGTGGACACCACCAGCGACCTGCGGTACGCGCGGGTGTATATCAGCGCGCTGAACTGCGCGGATGAAAAGGGCCTGATGAAGGGGCTGAAGTCTGCGGCCGGATATCTGCGGCACGAGCTGGGCCAGGCCATCGACCTGCGCTACACGCCGGAGCTGCAGTTTTTCATGGACGACTCCATTGCCCACGGCGCGCACATTCTGGACCTGCTGAACCACGTGAAGCCCGCCAACCCCGCCAACGCGGACATCGTGCTGCCGGAGGACCGGGAATGAGCGCGCGGCTGACGGTGCAGGAGACGGCGGACTTTCTGCGGACGCTGGACGGCGTGCTGATCCTGACCCACGTGCGCCCGGATGGGGACACGGTGGGCTGCGCCGCCGCACTGTGCCGCGCCCTGCGGGCGCTGGGCCGGACGGCGTATCTGCTGGAAAACCCGGAGATCACGGAGACGTACACGCCCTACGCCGAGGGGCTGTGGGCACCGAAGGGCTTTGTGCCCGGGGCGGTGGTATCGGTGGACATCGCCGCGCCCAATCTGCTGCCGGAGAACGCGGTGCCGTATAAAAACGACATCTGCCTGGCCATCGACCACCACGGATCCCAGGAGTTCTTCGCGGAACGGACGTGCCTGGACGCGGAGGCCGCCGCCTGCGGCGAGATCGTGTATGAGATCGTGGGCAGGCTGACGGACATCACGCCGGAGATAGCCATGGCGCTGTATGTGGCGGTCGCCACAGACTGCGGGTGCTTCGTCTATGCCAACACCACGGCGCGGACGCACCGCATCGCCGCCGCGCTGATGGAGCGGGGCATCGACGTGGGGCCGGTGAACAAGGCACTGTTCCGCACGAAGTCGCCGGTGCGGCTGGCCATGGAGGCCCGGATGGTGGCGGACATGGAGCTGTACGACAACGGCCGGGTGGTGGTGATGTCCATCCCTCTGGCGCTGTGCCGGGAGTTGGGCGCTGCTGAGTCCGACGTGGAGGAGCTGAGCAGTCTGGCGGCGCTGGTGCAGGGCACCGACTGCGGCATCACGCTGCGGGAGCTAAAGCCGGGACGGGTGAAGCTGTCGCTGCGGACGGGACCGCGGGTGGACGCCAGCGCCGTGTGCCGCGTGCTTGGCGGCGGCGGCCACAAGGGCGCCGCCGGGGCCACGGTGGACGGCACCCTGGACGAGGCGAAGGCGGCCATTCTGGCGGCCTATACGGAGGTCATGGGATAACATGGCCGACGGGATCATCATTATCGACAAGCCCGCGGGATGGACCAGCATGGACGTGTGCGGCAAGCTGCGGGGCATACTGAAAACGAAAAAGGTGGGCCACGCCGGAACGCTGGACCCCATGGCCACCGGCGTGCTGCCGGTGTTCGTGGGAAACGCCACGCGGGCGGTGTCCTACGCCGAGGGCGGGGACAAGGAGTACGTCGCGGGGCTGCGGCTGGGGCTGACGACCAACACCCAGGATACCACCGGCGAGGTGGTGGCGGAGCGCCCTGTGTCCGTGACGCGGGCGCAGCTGGAGGACGTGCTGGCGCGGTTCACCGGGGAGATCGACCAGGTGCCGCCCATGTACTCGGCTATCAAGATCAACGGGCAGAAGCTGTATCAGCTGGCCCGGAAGGGGCAGGAGATCGAACGGCCCCCACGGCGGGTGACCATACACGAACTGGCGCTGCTGGAGCCGGAGGACGGCGACTGGCGGCTGCGGATACGGTGCAGCAAGGGCACGTATGTGCGGGCGCTGTGCCACGACATCGGGCAGGCGCTGGGCTGCGGCGGATGCATGAGCTCTCTGCGGCGGACCATGGCCGCCGGGTTTACGCTGGCGGAGAGCCGCAGCATTGAGGACGTACAGGCGCAGGGCGAGGCCCTGCTCTCCCCTACCGACTCGCTGTTCCGGCAGTACCCGGCCTATCACATCGCCGGTGAACGGGACCACAGACGGTGCCTGTGCGGCAATCCGCTGGCGGCGGAGGGCTTGCAGCCGGGGCTGTACCGGGTGTACGGCCCGGACGGGGCGTTTCTGTGCCTGAGCCGCTGGGAAGCGGGTGTTCTGACATCAGAGAAAAACTTTTTCGGAGCGTGAACAACTTGGAAAAGACAGTTATCGCCCTGGGCTTCTTCGACGGCGTGCACCGGGGCCACGGCGCACTGCTGCGGAAGACGGCGGAGCGCGCCCGGGAGCTGGGAGCCGTCCCCGCGGCATTCACCTTTGACCGGCCGCCGAAGGAGGTGGTCACGGGGCAGCCCGTGTACCTGATCAACTCCAACCGGGACCGGCAGGGGCTGATGGAGCGTCTGTACGGCATCGAGCGGGTCATTTTCGCGCCCTTTGACCGGGAGATGATGACCATGCCGTGGGAGGCCTATCTGGAAATGCTGATCGGGACATACGGCGCGGTGCACTTCGTGGCCGGGCACGACCACCGGTTCGGCCATAAAAACGCCGGGAACGTGCAGCTTTTGCGGCAGAAGTACGCGGAGATGGGCATCGGGTGCGACATCATCCCGCCGGTACAGCGGGAGGGCATCACGGTCAGCTCCACGTACATCCGGACGCTGGTGGAGGCGGGCGACATGGAGCGCGCGGCGGACTTTCTGGGCCACCGGCACTGCCTGAGCCAGACGGTGCAGCACGGACAGCGGATCGGGCGGACCATCGGCATCCCCACGGTAAACCTGGCGGTGCCGGAGCACGTGCTGGCCCCGGCGCACGGGGTGTACGTGACGGAGGTATTTCTGCCGGACGGACGGCGGTGCGCCGGCGTGACCAACGTGGGCACGCGGCCCACGGTGTCCGACAGCGATCGGGTGTCCGTGGAGACGTACCTGCTGGGCTTCGAGGGCGACCTGTACGGGCAGGAGCTCCGGGTGGAGTTCTGCCGCCGGCTGCGGGGCGAGCAGAGGTTCGACACGCTGGAGGCGCTGCGGCAGGAGATACAGCGGAATATTCAGCAGGCAGAAGCCTATTTTGAGGCATGAGAAAAGGCACCCCTGACGGGGTGCCTCTTCTGTTATTTCACACGGCGCCGGGGTAAGACACCGCGGAAAACGGTGTCAGTCCTCGCGCTTTTTGCCCACAAACGCCACGCCGGCGGCGGAGGTCAGCGCCATGCCGACATACAGAGCAATGCCTGCGTCGAAGGTCTTGGGGCTGCCCTTGGTGTCGTTGGCCTTGGTGTCGGTGGTGGGCTGGTAGTAGTAATAGCCGCCGGAGGAAGTGGATGTCCACTTGGCGGTGAGAGTAATGTTATTCTCAGCTTTGTATTCAGCAGCCACCTTTGTGGTACCATTATACCAGCCTGCGAAGGTATACCCGCTGCGGGTGGGGGTAGGCAGGGTAATGGTGCTGTCTTTCGCCACCTTAAGTGCTTTTTCCGGGGTAGCCTGGTTATCGTTATAATTCAGAGTAACAGTAACCATCTGCTCCTCGCTGACACCTCCGCTATAGTCTGTACCCTTGACCGGTGTCACTTCGATGGACTGGCCGTTTCCGCTTTCTTTGGAGAGATACAGATGCTCAATGGTACCGTCGGTGTATTTAAACTTTGCACCGTAACCCTCATCATACTCCACATAAAGATTGGTAACCGTACCGCCATTCATCGTAAAGCTGCCGGGATTGTTGGCCGAATACTCATTGGAATTCACAAACACATTGCCGATGGTACCGCCGTTGATCGCAGTCAGTGCACCGGTGGCATTGGCACCGATCCACAGATCGGAACTGTACTGTAAATAATTGTCGTTCTGATATTTTTCAACGTTTTTGTTGCCGACGATACTGCCGGAGTTCATCTCAAACGACGCGCTGCTGGTCATATAAACACCGCCGATGAAATTGGGAGCCTTGCCGTTCGTGATGGTCGCACCATCAATGGTCAGCTTGCCCTTGTCGCAGAAAATCACACGGCACTTTTCGTTTCCGTCCACGGTAACATTCTTTAATGTGACCGTGGCGGAAACATACAGAACGCAGGCGGTACTATTACTGTTGCCGGAACTGAAGTTGTCAGCCGCCTTAATGGTATACGCGCCCTGGCCGTCAATAGTAACGTTCTTTGCAAGATTGAGTGTAGAAGTCAGCGTAATATTTGCGGCCAGTTTGATGTCGCCGCCGTTTGCAACAGCAGTCTTCAGTGCATCCGCCGTGGTCACGCCTTCATCCGCCCACGCGTAGGTGGTGACGCCCAGCGCCATGACCAGGGCCAGAATGGTTGCTAATACTTTTTTCATTGTTCATT
>OHWR01000795.1_pt1 | contig 13792 bp, 9 predicted proteins | sample 1579771 | NCBI WGS metagenome assembly OHWR01 (sample SAMEA3882542, study PRJEB24775) | human gut metagenome | biome: human-associated habitat; feature: intestine environment; material: feces | place: Netherlands | collected 2009/2010 | reverse complement strand
ATTGGACGAGTGTGGTATGGCTTTAGAGAAGGAAATGATTCGTTTAGAAAATCTAAAAATTGAGCAGCAAGCCAAACAAGAGGCGTTGCGAGCCGATTTATTACGTATGATTTCGCATGATTTAAGAACGCCACTGACTAGTATTTCAGGCAATGCCGGTTTATTGTTGGAAAACGAGAATGCGTTTTCACAAGAAAAGAAGAAGGAATTGTATCAAGATATTTATAATGATGCGATGTGGTTGTATGATTTGGTGGAAAACTTATTGTTTATAACGAGAATTGAAAATGGTACGATGCAGTTGAATTTACAACCAGAAATGATTGAGGATATTTTTAGAGAGGCCATTCATCATTTGGGTCGTAATAAACGTAAACATAATATTTCTATGCATTTAGAGGATGATTTATTGATGGCTAATATGGATGCACGCTTGATTATTCAGGTTTTAGTGAATTTAATAAATAATGCGATCAAATATACGCCTGAAAATTCAAATATTTCTTTGAATGCTAGGCGGGTTGAGGATAAAATTTTAATTGAAGTTCAAGATGATGGAAATGGTGTTTTACATCCAGATCAATTGTTTGAGATGTTCTATACGGAAAACAATCGAGGTGGAGATACAAGACGTGGCATGGGTCTAGGTCTATCTTTGTGTAAGTCGATTGTTTTGGCGCACGGTGGTAAGATTTGGGTAGAGAATGTAAAGCCTCATGGAGCTTGTTTTAAGTTTGTATTGGATGCAGTGGAGGTAAAGTTGTATGAATAAAGTTCAAATCTTAGTAATTGAAGATGATATTGCGGTTGGGAATTTGATTACGACAACTCTAGAGATGGAAAATTATCAGTTTCGTCTGGCAAAAACAGCGAAGCAAGGAATCATGAATGTGCTTTCTTATAATCCTGACATTATGCTTCTAGATTTAGGACTGCCAGATATGGATGGTTTGGAAGTTATAAAGAAGGTTCGTTCTTGGTCAAATATTCCAATTATTGTGGTTTCGGCAAGAAGTGAAGATCAAGATAAAGTGAAAGCTTTAGATTTAGGGGCCGATGATTATTTGACAAAACCATTTTCAGTGGATGAATTGTTAGCTAGACTTCGTGTAACAATTCGAAGATTAAATAATAGTCAGACCATAAGTGTAAATGAGAGTGTATATGAAAATGGAGATTTGACAATCAACTATGCGCAGGGTTGTGTATATGAGAATGGGCATGAAATCCATTTAACACCGATTGAATATAAATTGTTGTGTGTTTTAGCTAAAAATACCGATAAGGTTTTAACACATAATTATATCATGCAAGAAGTGTGGGGAAGCGTTCAGGGTACAGAGACTCCAAGTCTTCGTGTGTTTATGGCTACATTGCGTAAAAAGATTGAGCCAGACACTTCAAATCCTAAATATATTCAGACGCATGTGGGGGTTGGATATCGCATGTTGCGGCAAACAGAAAAAGCAGATCAAACGAGCGAATCACTATCATAATAATGGTAGGGTTCGCTTTTAATGTGTGCGGGCACGGCATGAGTCCAGTTGGAGATAAACCAAGTAAAATGAGCAATGATATATTTAAAGCAACTTAGAGAAGTATAGATAAAAAATGTTTATAATTATTCAAAAAATAAAAAGGAGAGTAAGACGATAAAATCAGAACTGTCTTACTCTTTAATGACGTTTACTAGTGCCTTCGCATATTGAAATAGAGTGAAATAATAATTGTGATAACTCCAAATGTGATTAGTGCCATAATGGTTTTATTGATGCATAGAAGGATCAATATACTAAATAGGCTGACAATCGCAAATAGGAATAGTTCAATTTTTAATAGAATGGGATACATCAACAATGAATCGCGAAAACTGATTTTTTCGTATTGTGGTTCATTGTTTTTTAATAGTCTTTTTTCATATATAAATAGAATTTGGCTAAAGAGCACGACAAAAACAAGGTATATGATATTAAAAAAGATTTCTTTTGAGAAGAGTGCACTGCACGTTAAAAACATGACAAGAATGGTTCCAATTCTTGGCAGGTACACGTAATAATTATATTTCATAGAGTTTTTTCCTTTCTTTTATTATGCCACAAATCATATCACTTGAAATATACCTATAGGGGGTATATCATTATGTCGAGGTGAGATCAATGAGTGAGTGTTGTCATAAAAAGCATAAGCCTAGAGATGAGAAAGAAATCAAACAATTGACGAATCGTCTTCATCGTATGGTAGGACAATTGAATGGAATTGAGAATATGTTGAAGGAGAATCGTTATTGTGGCGACATCTTAGTGCAGGTAGCGGCTGTAGAGAGTGCTTTGCAGGCATTTGGATACATTGTTTTGCAGGAACACTTAAATACGTGTGTTGTTGAGGATGTGCAAAATGGAAATACAGAAATCATGAGTGAGGTTATGGATTTAGTAAAGAAGTTAAAGTAGGTGGTTTTAATGGAAGAAAAGTTTGATGTGACAGGCATGACATGTGCGGCTTGTCAGGCTAATGTAACTCGTGTTGTGAGTAAGTTAGATGGTGTGAGTCATTGTGATGTCTCTTTATTATCGAATTCAATGAAGGTTGAATTTGATCAAGATAAGGTGAATGAACAAACGATTTGTGAAGCTGTAAAACAGATTGGCTATGGAGCTAGTGTGCATGGTCAAAAGACAGAGGTTCGCAAAGAATGGCAGAATCGTCAGAATCGAGTGGAATCGGATCAAAGAAGTGCTAAACAAAGATTGACTTTGAGTTTAGTTTTATTGGTTCCTTTACTTCTAATTGCGATGGGTCCTATGGTGGGCCTTCCTATTTTAGAGGGTATGGAATGGATGATGGTTTCAGCCTTAACACAGCTGATTCTATGTCTATTTATATTGTTTATTCAAAGACATTTCTTTATTACTGGTTTTAAGGCTTTAATTAAAAAGTCGGCAAACATGGATTCTTTAGTTGCGATGGGTTCAGGTGCAAGCTTTGTGTATGGCTTGGTCGGTATTTATCAGATGGCCTATTATTTTGGTGTGCAGAATATGGAAATGGCCCATATGGCAATGCACTCTTTATACTTTGAGTCGGCCGCAACAATTGTGACTTTGGTTAGTGTTGGAAAGTATTTGGAGTCTAGATCCAAGGCAAAAACGAGTGATGCCTTAGACAAGTTGGTGGACTTAGCACCAAAAAATGCGACAATTTTAAGGGATGGTAAAGAAATTGTTGTGTCGAGTGAAAGCATTCGAATTCATGATGTAGTTGTAATTCGTCCGGGACAAAGAATTCCAGTAGATGGTAAAGTCATTTCGGGTACAGGTTATGTGGATCAGTCGGCGATTACGGGTGAGAGTCTTCCGGTAGAAAAGAATGTAGGGGATTCAGTCATTTCAGCTACTATGAATGAGAATGGTACTTTTCAGTTTGAGGCTGAAAAAGTAGGTGAAGATACAACTTTGGCTAAGATCATTCAGCTAGTCGATGATGCAGGTAACTCAAAGGCTCCTATTGCTCGTTTGGCAGATAAAGTGAGTGGAGTGTTTGTTCCAGTTGTGATTTTAATCGCATTGATTACATTTGTCGCATGGTTGATCATTGGTCAAACGATTCAATTTGCGTTATCCAATGCGATTAGTGTACTTGTAATTTCTTGTCCTTGTGCCTTAGGTTTAGCTACGCCAGTTGCGATTATGGTAGGTACGGGTAAGGCAGCGGAAAATGGGATTTTAATTAAGTCGGCTGCCATATTAGAACAGCTACATTCGATTGATACGATTGTATTGGATAAGACGGGTACGATTACTTCAGGAAAGCCAAGTGTTCAAGGTGTTAAGGTATATACAAATATTAGTATGAATGACTTTATTTCAATGGCGGCAAGCTTAGAGAGTGGTTCTTTACATCCTTTGGGACAGGCCATTGTGGAGTATGCGAAAGATAAAAATATAAAGCTTCAACAACCTGAACAATTCACAAACATTTCGGGTCGTGGTATTCAGGCTAAGCTAAATGGACATGTGTATTTGGCAGGAAATAAAAGGTTATTAGAAGAGAAAAATATTCAAATAAATCAAAATGTTTTATCAGACTTAGATGCTTATGCAAGTTTAGGTCAAACTCCATTGATTTTTGTGAAAGATCAAAATGTGATCGGTTTAATTAGTGTGGCGGATACCATTCGTAGTACGAGTCAGGTTGCATTAGAACAATTTAAAAAGAAGAATATGCGTGTGGTTATGTTGACTGGAGACAATCAAAAAACAGCGAATGCGATTGGTAAATCTTTAAGTGTGGATGAAGTGATTAGTGATGTGTTGCCACAAGATAAGGAGAGTGTAATTCGTAGGCTTCAAGAACAAGGTAAGAAGGTTATGATGGTGGGTGATGGAATCAATGATGCGCCTGCAGTAATGCGTGCTGATATTGGGGTTGCGATTGGTGCTGGAACCGATATTGCCTTGGATAGTGCGGATGTGATTTTGATGAAAAGCTCTTTATTGGATGTAGTGACGGCAATCGATTTATCAAATGATGTCATCAAGAATATCAAGATGAATTTATTCTGGGCTTTCTTCTATAACATTCTAGGAATTCCAGTTGCGGCAGGCCTATTGTATCCGGCATTTGGACTTCGATTATCACCAATGATTGGTTCTGCATGTATGTCTTTGAGTAGTGTTTGTGTTGTCACAAACGCATTGCGACTTCGTTATTTTAAACCTAAAGTTCAAAGTGAAGAAGTCAAAACGTACACAATGCATATTGATGGTATGTCTTGTGGACATTGTACATGGTTAGTAGAGGATGCTTTAAAGAAGGTTCCAAATGTAAAAGAAGTTCGTGTGGATTATAATTTAGGTAAGGCCGATATTGACTATGTGCAACAAGTAAATAAGGTGGCTTTAAGACAAGCGGTTGAAGATGCGGGTTATATTCCCGTTGAATATAAGGAGGAAAAGAAAATGAAAAAAGTAGTAACAGTAGATGGTATGATGTGCATGCATTGTGTGGCACATGTAAAGGATGCCTTAAGTAAAGTAGAAGGTGTAAGTGATGTAGTGGTTAGTTTAGATGAAAAAACAGCTACATTAAACTGCACGGAGAATGTCACAGATCAGATGTTGAGTGATGCCGTGACAAATGCGGGATACACAGTTATTTCAGTAAAATAACGAATCATAAAAATAAATAAAGTCAAGACTTGTAAGCGGATTCATAATATTCTATGATAGACGCCGAGGGAGACGCAAAATGGAATGTTTTATTGATGGAAAATCCACTTGCGAAAGAACTTTCTGGAATCGCTTGAATGTTTTGGCTAACTTTCAGCAGAAAGAAATGATAATGGATGGTTTGAAGGTTCGTGTCGCAGAAAGTATGTATTGGATTCAACCAAAGAAAGGATAGTTCGTTTGAATTATTCTTTTTTTTCGACAGTTGTATCACACAAAAATCTCAATATTCACTTTAAATAAAGTGAAAATAGATGCTTTTAACATAAATAAAATGTTGTATGGGATTTCTAGCTTTTGTTGTGGAAATACATTTGGTTTATCTGTATAATACATATAGAGAACGACTACTGGAAAAGCAGTGGTTACTCTGAAATAAAACTAATGCTGAAGCACTAATCTTTTTCCATTGTCGGTGGTGATTAGTGCTTTTTGCATTTTTCTATAATCATCAATGTTACTTTTAGTATTTCTACTATGGCAAATAGAACAAAAGCAACATCAATATGTAAATATATATACATAAGCCTTCCTCCTGTAAAAAAATAGAAGGATCTACTTACCTGGAATTCAAGATTCAAGGCTTCAAAACTCCTTAACAAGAGGTAACCACCAACCACATCCAGTAGCCAATTTCAATTATAAAACTTCAATGTGAAAACATTATTAATTCCTGAAAATTTGTTGATTATTTGACAGTTTGGCAAAAGAAAAACGAGCATTTGTTCTTTATGTAAAGATGAAATGCTCGTTTTTAGGTATTTTAAAATGTTGTATGGGATTATAATATTTCTTTTAGTTTAGCGATTAATCCTAAATCTGCAGGTAGCCAATCTACTAAGTCTAATGTGTCTTTAGTAAGCCATTTTGCAGATTCGTGTTCTAATAGAGTTAAATTTCCTTCAAGAATTGTACAAATGAAACATTCCATGGATAGGTGGAAGTTTGGATAGTCATATTCGACTGTATCAAAGTATTCTTCGACTTGAATGGTTGTATCTAATTCTTCTTTGATTTCACGAACAATGGCTTGTCTACTTGTTTCATTGGGTTCTACTTTTCCTCCAGGAAATTCCCATCCGTCTTTAAATTCGCCATAACCTCTTTGGGTGGCGAATATTTTATTTTCATCTTTAATAATGGCAGCTACTACGTGTATTGTTTTCAAAAAATCACTCCTCTACAATGTATCGATAAATGTCTTCTCTTACGGGTGTATCCAATTGCCATAAGATTTCGACGGCTGTTTTTTGCGTGTTGGGCATCACAAACTGTTTGGTCTTATCTATCTCCGCTTGCATATGGCCTAGATAATAGAATTCTTTGCTTGTTTTATCATCTTTGTTCTTTCGCACAAACAAATGAACTTCAATCCCTCTTTCTTTGGTGTACAAGAAGTTTTGTACGTCATCACTGCTTGTGGTTCTTCCGGATTTGGATATCGCAATCAATTGACTTTCATTGATAAAATGATCTTCATATTTGATGGTATCTTGAATGTCGTTTGCCTTGTCATAATTGATAAAGACAGGGAATGTTTTGGTTGTTTGATCATATTTGTATCCGCCAATATTTAATGGAACTTCATTGTGTTGCCAATTTAATAAGCGACAGGCATCTTCGTATGTATATTTTTGATAAAGAACAAAGTTTGTATCTTTATATGTATTCTTATAATGTTTATTATATTGATCCAATGCATATTCAATGATTTCTTTTACCATGGATTTAAATTCGTTGTTTTCTAAACATGTCTTAAATGGTTTTGAAATCTTCTTGTCTTCAATAAAAATACAATCTTTAAACGTATTTTTTCCAGAACCAGTAGGGAATTCATTGGTGAAGATGTTTAATACATTTGTTTGTGATATGTCATTTGAGAAAGTATATTCTTGATCATTGATTAAATCTTTTAGTGTTTCAAGCTCTATCTTTCTTTTTCCATTGGCAAGTTTTGTACAAATAAACTTAATAAAGTTTTCTTCAAGTTCATTCAATCTGATCTTATAATCCTTTTCATATTTCTTTAAAAAGGCATAATAAGATCCTAGTGATTTGTTGTCGAAAATTCTTTGTACGTCAATTTCTCCATAGGTTTCAAAATCCATAAGAGTAGGGATTCTTCCAAGTTTATTCTTTAGATTTTTATAGCTATCCTTAATGAGCTTGATATCCGCAAAATTGGCGGTGTCAATCGACGCAAAAATTTGTTTCTTACTGATTTCATCAAAGTGAATCGTACTCGATCCTGGAATAATTCTTTCACCTTCAAGAACATATCGTCTTATATTGTCTTTGTTGTAAGAACGATCTCCAGATAGGGCGATTGGAATCATGAAGTTGTTTTTGTAGTTTCCAATGAAGTCTAGAATGACAACATATTCTTTGTCTTTTGATTTTCTTAGGCCTCGGCCTAATTGTTGGACAAAGACAATGGGCGATTGTGTAGGTCTTAATAGTACAACTTGATTGATTTCAGGAATGTCGACACCTTCATTAAAAATATCTACAGTTAAAATGTATTGTAGATAGTCACTTCTTGTATCGGATACTAAGCGATCAATCGCATCTTCTCTTTTTTCTTGAGAATCCTCTCCACTTAAAGCGATGGTTCGATACCCTCTTAGATTTAATCTTTCACTAAGGGCAGCCGCTTCTTTCTTGGAACTGCAAAACATGAGTCCTTTGACTCTTTCTCCACTATATCCATAGTAATTGGTTTGTTCGATAATGTAGTCGACTCTTTGGTTCGATGTAAGGTAGTTGAAATCTGTAAAATCGGTTTCGTTTCCGTTTGTTAAAAAGTCAGTAATGCCAAAATAGTGGAATGGACATAATAAGTTTTCTTCTAGAGCTTGTTGAAGACGAATTTCATAGGCAATATTATGGTCGAAGGCTGCATATACATCAAAGTCATCGGTTCTTTCTGGGCTTGCGCTCATTCCTAGCCAAAACTTTGGCTTAAAGTAGTCCATGATTTCTTGATAGCTTTTAGCTCCAATGCGATGTGCCTCATCAATGATGATGGTATCAAATGTATCAGGGGCAAAACTTGAATACACTTCTTTTTTAGACATCGTTTGCATGGTTGCGAACAAGTAGTCTACATCAGTATCTTTACTATTTCCAGATAATAAACCGAATGTTTTGGATTCTCCAAATACATTTTTGTAGCTTTGAAGAGCTTGTTTGGCAATCTGCTCTCTATGCACTAAAAATAGGACTCTTTTTGGATTTTGGTCTTGCATGGCAAAGGCCGAGGCGTAGGTCTTGCCTGTTCCTGTGGCTGAAATCAACAAACTCTTTGATTCATTCTCATTGCGAAGCTTTCTAAGATTGGAAATAAAGGCTTTCTGCATAGAATTTGGAATCAGTTGTTTAGAAGGTAATTTAATGTCTTCTTTTTGTTTCACCTTTTTGTATTCTTCATAATGCACTCTATATGCACCAATAAATGCATTATAGGAATATGTGTTTGGATGATTCCATAATTCTTCAAATTCATCTAACATTTCAGATACAAACTCACCGGATTTTGTGGACACAATTTTTGTATTCCATTCTCGATTTGTAGTAAGTGCTGTATTTGTCATATTACTAGAACCCACAAGGATCTTGTAGATTTCATCGGATTGAAAGATATATCCCTTGGTATGAAAACCATTCTTTGAGTCGGGTACTAGATACATTTTAAGTTCAATATTCGAAAATGTAGCGAGTTTATCTAACGCTTTAGGATCACTAAATGCCAAATAGTCCGTTGTTAGAATCTTTCCATGGATGCCTTTATCTTCTAGAGTACGAAGCGTTTGAAGTAAGGGGGTGATGCCTCCCATCGTAATGAAGGCTACACTGATTAAAAAGGAGTCGCAGTGTAATAATTCATCTTCAATGGTGCTTAGTACTTTTCTTCCATTCTTATAGTCGTTTGAAATAAATTGAGGTCGATATAATACGTTGGAAGATATATTTTTGTCTAGAAATGCGGTAGATAGGCCGCTCTGTATATTTTGATAGTTCATACCTAACATTATACCAGCATTAAAATGAAATTATAGATCGAAAAGGTTATAATATTTGGTAGAAAGATTTGTATGATGCAGGGTATAGTGAATGGAAAATATAATAATTTCAAAAGAGTTTCTAGATTGGTATGACTATTATAATGAGTGTAAAGAAAAGTATTCAAGTTTAGTAAATGATGTTGAGGATAAGTTGATTTGTGGTAAATATAATGAGATTCAACTTCCTTTTTCAAATATGAATACGAATAATTTGAATCGTGATATATCGAGCTTAGAAAAGATTCAATTGCTTATGATGCAAGGAAGTACAAGTCAGATTAATGTAGAAATTGAGCTTGTAAAGGAAAAGATGTTAGAGTCTTGTCGGAATGTGAACTTTGGCATATTGTGCAATCCTTTGGCGAGTACTCTTTATCGTATGATTTTAGATTCTAGTAAAACAAAGAAACATATGGATGATGTTTCTAAACGATGTAAAGAAAATGCGTTTTATGTTTCTGTTTGTTTAAGACATTTCTATGCCTCTATTTGCGAAGAGTGTATTAAGGGATATAGTTCGTATGGGTTTATGGAGTTACTAAATTCTTTGATTGAAGAAGATAAGTTTAGTGAAGCTTGTAGTCTTTGTCCAATCTATGAAGAAATATATATTCAGGCAAATAAAAAGGGTTTACTTACTAAAGCGTTAATGGATGTAATGCAGCAGTATGGTATGGATGTACCTATTACTGAGAAGAAGGAAATGAAGCAGCCTCAGGTACCTGTTTTTGAGAAGAAGAAAGAAACCCCGCCTAAGATTGTAAGAAAGCCAAAATTAGATATAGAAACTCGCAAGAAAATCGTTGGTGATGGTGTTAAGAAAATCTTGGATATGAGTGATGATGAACTGATTCGAAAATATGATGGTAAATCAGAGAATGAAGTTCAAAAAATGCTTTATGATGAGCCTTGGTGCGAGGATGATTATTTTGATGATGATCTACTTGCGTTTCTTAGCGTATTAACATGTATGAGTTTTGATTTTGAGAATGTCTTTATTAATTGGTTAGCTCATTTTATATTTAGAAGATTGCTTGATATACATAAGAAAGTGGTGGTTAAGCAACCTAAAATGGTGAAGACAACTCCGTCTAAAGTACAATCTTCAAAGGTTCGTAAGGTAAATCAGGGTGGCACCTCATCTGATAAGAGTGTGACGAGATCCCCAAAGATTCGCAGTGAACATGTGAGTCAACTTTCTAGAAAGATAAATCAAAGTAGGGCTTCAGTAGCTATTAAACAGAAGGAAACATCAAATGGCAAGGGTGGAATTATTTTTTTGATTATTATTGGACTTCTGTTTGGATATGGATATATTTCTTTGAAAATAATATCGAAGTAGATTTTTATGTTCCAAGTGAAAATTTGGCAATACAGGTGAGCATGCAAGTATTAGAGGATGTAGATACTTTAGAACGTGAAACTAGGGCATTTGTGAAATTGAATGATTTCATTCCAAATACAAAGTGTCTTCTTATCACAAATAGTGAGGAAACTACATTAAAATGTGATGATATTGAGATTGATATGATTCCTGCATGGAAGTGGTTATTGGATTAAAAAGGGAGATTGACGCTTGTGGTCGATCTCCTTTAATCCTTCATAGTGATATATTCATAGGTTGGTGTGAAGCTTTGGCTGTTTTGAAGTTTATAGTACTGCATAAATATACGAGTCATAATATTTGGAATTTCTGATTCCATTGGTTGGGATAGAATAATCAAATATTGCATGGCACTATAACGTGTACAAACATCGACTTTTCGAATGTTGTTGTGGATAGCTTCACCCATATGTGTTAAGGCTTCTTCAATTTCTTCAATGTATGGAAGTGCATCTTGTACGGTTTCCATAGTCACCATCACCAAATAACAACAAGAATGATTACGAACCATTAATTGGTGTATGTATTCATAGTGTCGAGTGAATTCTCTGAATTCTAGATTTAAAGCGCCAGTATAGCTTCCGCTATTTTGTAGGGATTTGGCAATTTGTTTCAGGTCAGTCGCATTATTGAATTCATTTCCATATTGAATTTGATTGTAGAAAGAATAGCTGTTTTTACCATTTTGTTTCACATAATACAAGGCTTTGTCCGCTTTTGAAGAAGCATCTTCAAAATGATCATTTTTTGTCGTCATCAACATACCGGCTGATAGTGACGCAAATTGAATTTCATGATCGTTTTGTACGATTTCTTTGAATTGTTGGATCAAATTAGATAGGATGTTTTCAGCTTCTTCATGATTTACTTTTGGCAAGAATAGAAGGAATTCATCTCCACCCATTCTACATGTGATCTTATCGGATGGAATGTCTAATAATAGTTTTCCTAAACTTTTTAAAGCTCTATCTCCAGCTTTATGTCCATAGACATCATTGATTTTCTTTAGATTATCCATGTCTAGAAATACAAGGCATCCATCTGCCTTTTGCATAGCACTCGCAATGTATTTTTGTCCAACACTACGTACGGGAAGACCTGTAAGATAGTCGTAGTTCTTTGTTTCTTCCTGATCTTTAATGGTTGATACAACGTCAGATATAAATTTATCGATTGTATTTTCATGAACCGGAATACTTTCGTGTTCTAAATTCAATAAAGTTCCATTGTCCATGAGCTTAAGGAAGATATTTGTGATTTCAGGATCGAATTGGGTTCCTGCATTCTTTTTGATTTCTTTTTTGATTTGTTCAAAACTAAGCGCATCACGATAGATTCTTTTTGAATTCATGGCATCATAACTATCGCAAAGCGCAATAATACGAGCTTGAATTGGAATTTCATTACCTTTTAGTCCATCTGGATAGCCAGTACCATCATAATGTTCATGATGACTTCTTGTCACTTCACCTAAGTGAGGTATGATTGTGATGTCTTTTAGAATGTCTTGTCCAATAATCGTATGTTGTTTGATTAAACTAAATTCATCTTCTGTTAATTGGCCAGGCTTATTTAAGATTTGGTCTGGAATACCAATCTTTCCAATGTCGTGTAAATAAGCACAGCTCTTAATGTTTTCAATTTCTTGATCTGTCCAACCAAGACTTTTGGCGACAAGTGATGCATATTGAGCTACACGTCTTGAATGGCCACGTGTATATTCATCTTTAGCTTCAATCGTTGTAGATAGAGACTGCATCATTTGAAGCGTTATTTTTTTGTTTTCTTTCTTTTCAATATCCAATTCCTTTTGGTGACGCGTCTGTTCAATAAGTTGAATTCTATGGATGGTACGAGCAATGTTTGTGAGTAGTAATACAATCATGCCGATACCGATAAAGATGCCGGAAATCATGGCAACAAAATAGACGGATATACTTTCAATGGCTATGCAGACTAAGACTAAAAAGAGTCCGAAAAGTAAGAAGTAGTCTGAGCGGGAATGACTGTATTTGCGTATGTATTGGCATAAATGAATAAATACCAAGATAAATACACAGATCAGAATGCATTGTGCAACAGGCAATGCTTCAATGTAGTCTTTGACTTTAGCTAAATATAGGATGGATGAAACCGCAAAGTTTAAAAGGGCGATGCACCCAATATATTTATAGAGCTTTCGATGCTTTCCATTTTGGATGCTGTCGGCATAGAACAGTAGTGGCAACGGACTAAGCATGATCATCACAAAACATAAAGCAGCTAATGCTGATGCGTTAGGAACTAGGATTTGTCGAATTTTGGATTCTCCAAGCATCCAAGTAGCGCCCATGACCATACACCAGCCTAAATATTCCATGCTGAAAGTGGTGTGATAAGTAAATTTTAGGGCTGAACCAAAGATAATGGATGTAATACCGGCAAATAAAATGAAGAAGGCAATGAATGTGGATATTCCATAATCGTTATATATATATTGCCAGATTTCAGCTTGACTTCCACAATAAATTTCGTTGACAACACCTGAATAGTTAGAAGTATAAGTTGTTAGTTCAATGCGTAGTGTTTTTCCTGCATCCCTATAGGTTGTGGGACAAAATATGTATCGACTGGCCGAATTCTTACCGGCAAGGCGCGTATCTTTTGTGGAATACTCTGTACGTAATTCATCACCTACATAGAATTTAACATCTTGTAAAGAGGAGCGAATCGCAAATGAAGTTGCATCATAATCTTCAGGAAGCGTTGTACTTAAGATCATGGTATGACCGGGTTTTATTTCATAGCTTCCTGGAAGATTTATTTTTTGTTTGGAACCATCTTCTTTTTCCCAATAAAAAGTTCCTGTATAGACTGGGGATTGGGATTGAACATCATTTTCTTGTTCATTTGCACCAAAGAATTGCATACAAAGAAACCATCCTAAAATGGCAATCATTAAAATATAGAAGAATACTTTTATTCCTTGTAGGTTATATTTTTGTGTACGCATTTTAAACCCTTCTTCCCTAAAGAGAGTATCCCTTTTTTTTAAGAAATGTGTCAATGATTTTGTTGACAACCTTAACTTTGTAAAAAATGTATAACTACAATTGAATTTTTAAATGAATAGTTGA
>OHWR01000790.1_pt1 | contig 13867 bp, 13 predicted proteins | sample 1579771 | NCBI WGS metagenome assembly OHWR01 (sample SAMEA3882542, study PRJEB24775) | human gut metagenome | biome: human-associated habitat; feature: intestine environment; material: feces | place: Netherlands | collected 2009/2010 | reverse complement strand
CCCAGCTCGCACTGCATCTGGAACACGAACCATGCGGTGCCCAGTACGTAGCAGGCGGCATCGCCCAGCACAAGGCCGATGCCGGAGATCACCGGCTGGCCCTTGCTCTTTTCGATGAACAGACCGCCGATGAAGGCCAGCAGCAGGTAGCCCACCAGATAGCCGCCGGTGGGGCCTGCCAGCTTGGCAATGCCCGCGCCGTAGCCGGAGAACACCGGCACGCCCACAAGGCCGATGAGCAGGTACACCGCCACGCTCAGGGTGCCGAACTTGGGCCCCAGCAGCCATGCGGTCAGGCAGATGACAAAGTTTGACAGCGAAATGGGAATGGCCCCGATGGGCACGCTCAGCGGGCCAAGCACGCACAGCGCGGCGGCCATCAGCGCAGTGACAGCCATCTGATAGGTGGTCAGTTTTTTGTTTTTCATAGAATAGAATTCCCCTCTGTTAAAAATTTACAAGGCATCTGTGCTCGAGTATAGCGCAGCGGGAGACAGATGGTCAACAATAAAGTTTCGAGGGGGTTTACAATAAAAACTCCCGGCACACTGACCGGGGGACAAAACACATTGTGTCGAGTCGGGAAATGTGATATACTGTCAATAAGGCGCTGATTGCAAAGTTGGTGGTCATGCTTTCTGTCCCGTTATCGCTGATTCTTCTTATCTAGTTTTCTACTTAGGATGAAGCAGAGGTTCCGGGAGGAAACTTTTTTGCAAGTGCCCTGCCCGGAGCCTTGAAGGCGAAGGGAGGGATGTCGGATGACTCTTTTGGAGACTCTCGCATTGCTCACGTTCATTCTCACACTGTTGAGCCTGATCGTGGATGTGATCCGCCTGACCATTGAGGTCGTGGCAAAGTTTTCCCAGAAGAAAGACGATGATAACAAAAAAGATTGACCGCCCTGCTTCCAAACTGTGCGGTCAATCTTTTTGACAAGCGGGATGGAAAGCTGACCCTTGCAGTCAGCGCCCCTTCTGTATTTATTATACCGCATCAGCGTTATTTGTCAAGGAGGTTCCCTATGGGTGGAGGACACGTATCGCGCCCCGATTTCGGGATGCCGCAGCCGGACCCGGCCTACCCACTGACCGAGTTCTACCTGCTTTTGCAGCACGCACTGGACAAAGCGGGCCGCTTTGCGCTGCCTGCGCTGTATGCCCGCGTGCAGGCACCGGCCCGGCACATCTATCTGGACGAGGCGCGGGAATATTTGAGCCTTTCGCCTACCGGGCGGGAGGGGGATATCCGCCTGCTGGCCGAGGGCAGTCTGCAGCTGCTGTACAGCACCCTGCACGTCCAGCCGGACGGCACGCCTGCAGCCCTGCTGCTCACCGAGGAGTGCACCCGCGCCACGGTGGCGGTGCAGCTGCTGCCGCCCTTTGTGTGGGAGGACCCGCTGCCGCCGCTGCCGGACACCCCTGCGGCGCTGACGCTGCAGCTGACCATGCAGGATGTGATGCAGGCCGATACCGACCCGGCAGCGCTGGGCAGAAAGCTGGCTGGCACAGCGGCGAACAAGCGCTGGCTGCACCATCCGAAGGCCGAGACCTTCCTTGCAGAACGGGTGGCCCTGCTGCAGAGAGTATATAAAAGGTGATTTTCATAAATTTTTCCAGCAATGCAATCTTCGGGGGCGTTCAGCCGTGTATAGGGTGAATGTCCCCCGTGGAACACGAATTCCACCAGCCCTGTACAGGCGGTAAAGGAGAGCTTGAAACTATGGGACAGCTGACCAGAAACGAAGTATTTACGCTGGCAGTGCAGAAATACAGCGATGCTGTTTACCGCGCTGCCATACACAACAGCCGATGCACAGCCGATGCCGAGGACGTGGTGCAGGATGTCTACGAGAAGCTCCTGCATTATAATGGTACGTTTGAGAGTGAGGAGCACCTCAAGGCGTGGCTGCTGCGGGTGGCCATCAACCGCTGCCGGGACCTGACCCGCGCAGCCCATCAGAAGGACACCGAGCTGGACGAGAACCTGCCCGCGCCCGATGCGTTTGAGGACGGCAGTGTGCTGGACGCAGTGCGCGCCCTGCCGGAAAACTACCGCAATGCCATTTATCTGCATTACTACGAGGGGTACACGGCGGCGGAAATCGGCCGGATGATGGGCGCACCGTCCAACACGATGCTGAAGGAGGAGATCGAAGATGAGGTGGTATGAGTACAAGATGGAGACGGACGACCTCTACGCCCCGGACGATCTGAAGGCAAAGCTGCTGGCCATGACCGACCAGCTGACCGAAGAAGAAAAGGCCCAGCCCATGATGAAAACCGACGCACCGGTACCGGCTCAGTCCGCCCCGGTGCAGCCGAAGAAGAAACTGATCCGCTTCCCCGCAAAGCGGGTGGGCGCACTGGCGGCCTGCCTTGCTGTGTGCGTGGTAGGCTATGGTGCTTTTGCCACCGGACAAATCGGCCTTGGCGCAAAGAGCAGCAGCCCGGCGGTCTATTATTCTGCGGACAGTACTGCGGCGGGGATGGCGGCAGGCGGCGCGGACCGCGCCGCTGTGGACAGCCCCATGGCAGCCGATTACAGTCTGAACACCATGGCGCTGGAAAGCAGTGCAGACAACGGCACCGCTGTTTATTCGGAGGACGACGCGGCAGCAGCGGCCCACAGCACCGACCACGCAAAGATCATCTACACCGCGAACCTCAGCCTGGAAAGCAAGGACTACGACGCAGCCCGCGCTGCGCTGGATGCTGCCCTTGCTGAAGCGGGCGGCTATCTGGAATCCAGCAGTGAATACTCGGATGCCGGTGACAGCCGCAGTGTCAGCCTGACCTACCGGGTGCCGCAGCAGAACTACGAGAACTTTCTTGCCGCCGTGGCCGAAGCAGGCAACGTGACCTACAAAAACCAGCAGGCCGACGACGTGACCGCCCAGTACATGGACGTGGAGACCCGGCTTGAGAATCTCAAGAACCAGCGAACCCGCCTGCAGCAGCTGCAGCAGCAGGCCGACAACCTCTCCGACCTGCTTGAGATCGAGTCCAGCCTGACGGATGTGCAGAGCCAGATCGAGAGCTGGCAGAGCCAGATGGACTGGTACAACGATCAGGTGGAAGAGTGCACCGTGTACGTGAGCCTGAGCGAGGTGAGCACCTACTCGCCGCCCAGCGAGGGCTTCGGCAGCCGCTTTGTCAGCGCCCTTTCCGCTGGCTGGCAGAACTTTGTGGGTGGCCTGCAGCAGGTCATCGTTGCCCTTGCCGGTGCATGGCCGGTGGTGGTGATCGCAGCCGCCGCCTGCGCAGGGTTCGTGGTTTGGAAAAAGAAGAAAAAATAAATCAAAAAAATACTTGACATCCGCCCGCCCTTGTGGTATTATACTTGAGCAGTCAGCGAGAACCGCTGAGAGCACAAAGTAAATATCGCGGGGTGGAGCAGTCTGGTAGCTCGTCGGGCTCATAACCCGAAGGTCGTTGGTTCAAATCCGGCCCCCGCAACCACCAAGCGTTTTGAGATTTCTCAGAACGCTTTTTTGTTGTGTTTTACGGCAAAAGGATCCCCCGGTCCACGCTGCAGGCGGACCGGGGAATTTTTACCTTATAAATGTTCTGCCAGTTCAAACATGGCGCGCACGCTGGCGCGGCTGCGCTCCCGGCGGGAAATGAGCAGGAAGCTGAAGCTCCACTGCGGGCCGTCGATGGGCACGCTGCACAGGTCCGGGCGCAGGTATTTGGGCACGGAAGAGGGCAGCAGGCCGATGCCCACCCCGGCGCTGGCCAGCAGGAACAGCTCCTCCAGCGTCCGGGTATGAAGGACCGGGTTTCCTTTCAGACCCAGCTGATTGTAGTACTGGCGCAGCAGCTCCTCGGTGTTGCCCCGGGAGTCCTCTTGAGTCAGGATCAGCGTTTCGCCCTGCAGCTGCTGCGGCGCGATCTTTTCCGCTCCGGCAAGGGGGTGGCCGGTCGGCAGCAGCCAGGTGGCGTGCACCTGCTGCAGGATGATGCTGTCCAGCCCCTCCAGATCGGGCAGGTCAAAATCCATGGCGACCAGCAGGTCGATCTTCCCGGTCCACCAGCTGGCTGACCAGCTGCTGCCGGGAGCCGGCCACGGTGGAAAGCTGCACTTCCGGGTGCAGGCTGTGGTACTGACGGAGCAATTGGGAGATGGCGTGCTGCTCCAGGATGGTGGGGATGCCCAGGGTCAGGTGGGTCTGCTGCTCCTGGGCGATGGTCTGGGTCCGGGTCACGACCTCTTCCAGCCGGGCCGTGAGCTCGTTGATCTGCTGGAAGAAATACTCCCCGGCCAGCGTCAGCTTGACATGGGCTGTGTCGCGCTCCAGCAGGGTGACGTGAAGTTCCTCTTCCAGGGCGCTGATCTGGCGGCTGATGGCTGTCTGGGACACAAAGCAGGCCCGCGCCGCCTTGGTAAAGCTGCCGGAGCGGGCTACCCGCTGAAAGTACATGATCTGCTGCAATGTCATACGCTTTTTCTCCTGCCTGCATCAAAAATTGTGGAACCTTGCCAAGAGTATAACAAATTTCTTGTGCAAACTCAACCACCTTATGCGTTTAAGTTATAAGCGGGCAAATTATTGGTATTTCAAATCTTTGCCGAAACCTGTTAAACTTGTAACAAGAGCGCCGGGCCTACACAAGACCGGTGCAAAAGAAGAAAAGAGGTAACCAAATGAAGAGCAAGATCTCTCGCCGCAGCTTCCTGCGCAACATTGCTGCCGCTGGCAGCGGTGCCGCTGCGCTGGGTCTGCTGGCAGGCTGCAGTTCCAGCAGCACCGCCGCATCCTCCGGCAGCACCGCAGCCGCCGAGGACAAGTACACCCCGGGCACCTATTCTGCCTCCAAGACCATCTCCTACTCCGAGATCGGTGTCTCCATGACCTTTGATGCCAACAGCATCACCGCCTGCGAGATCACTTCCTCCGGTGAGCAGGACCTGCTGACCGACGACAAAAAGACCGCCATGGCCAAGGCCATCGTGGAGGGCCAGAGCGCCGATGTGGACGCTGTGACCAGCTGCACGCTGGTGGCCTCCGTGGGTGCCATCCAGGAGTGCGTGGCCGACTGTATCGCACAGGCTACCGGCACTGAGGTGGAAAAGCCTGAGACGACCGAAGTGACCGGCCGTGTGCCCGGCTACTGCGGCCCCGGCGACTGGCTGGGTGAGGCTCCGGCTGACCCCGACAAGTACGAGGATGCAGGCACCTATGATGTGGTCATCGTGGGCGGCGGCCATGCCGGCGTCGGCGCAGCCTTTGGTGCTGTGGATGAGGGCGCTACCGTGGCGGTCATTGAAAAGCAGCCCTGGGGCAACTTTGTGGACCTGGACGGCACCGGCACCAACATGGGCGGCTGGTACGGCGAGGACATCGGCCACGTCAACTCCAAGCTGCTGATCGAGCGCGGCTATGGCCCCTATGACACCGGTGCCATCACCTCCGAGTTCTGCAAGCGTGCCGCAGGCCGTGTGAACCCCGAGATTATCAAGAACTTCGTGCAGTATTCCGGCCAGATGTTCGACCGCTACGAGGAGATCTACGACTCCTATGAGGAAGAGCGCAAGGCCAACGACAGCGATGTGTATCTGGCCGATACCGCTGTCATCGTGCCCAAGGCCACCGGCGACGGCAAGACCGGCGACCAGTGGGTGGACGGCGAGCCCGCAGGCGGTGCCGGTCACTACGACATGAGCGATATGTTCCAGTACCCGCTGTGCAACACCCAGGCAGCTTACGGCCAGCACAAGGCCAGCTACCCCATCAGCTGCGGCGGCTACCTGACCTGGCCCTGCAATGCCCAGTTCTACGGCTATCAGGGCAACAATATCGAGTACATCCACAAGTACATCGTCAAGTATGTGCAGGAGACCCCCAACTGTGCCTGGGACTTTGAGCGCGAGGGCATCAAGCTCATCCAGGACGAGAGCGGCAAGGTCACTGGCGTGTACGCCAAGGGCGCAGACGGCACCTACTACCGCTACAACTGCAACAAGGGCGTCATCCTGTGCGCAGGCGACTTCATCGGCAACCCCGAGATGTGCTGGGCGCTGCTGAACGAGGGCATGGAGTGGGCTGAGCGCAGCGGCGCGACCGCTGACAGCTGGGCCTCTGCAGGCACCCGCAACGGCCAGGGCCACAAGATGGCCTGCTGGGCAGGCGGCATGATCGAGCCCACCCCCCGTGGCTGGATGGCCATCGGCGGCGGCGCTTCCGGCCCCTGGGGCACCGCTCCCATGCTGATGCTGAACAGCCGCGGCAAGCGCTTCATGAACGAGGGCGCCATCGCCCAGATGCAGGCCACCTGCCTGCGTCAGCCCGCCGGTCTGGCCTGCTACGTCACCGACGCCAACTGGGCCAAGACCCTGAAGGCTGCTCCGCTGGACCACGGCGCACCCAACTTTGGCATGCAGGACTACTGGGATAAGATCGAGCAGGACATGAACAACACCGTGTCCGGTCAGGCCAACACCATCACCATTGCAAACCTGGCCGAGCGCACCCAGATGGCCGGTACCATCTACCGTGCCGACACTCTGGAGGAGCTGGCAGATCTGCTGGGCTACAAGGGCGCTGCCAAGCAGAACTTCCTGGACAGCATCGCACACTACAACGAGCTGTGCTATGCAGGCGTGGACAGCGACTACGGCAAGGATGCACCGTACATGGTGCCCATCGACACCGCTCCGTTCTTCGGCGGCACCAGCTCCACCGGCCACTCCTCCAACCCGATGATGGTCACCATGAGCGGCGTCATCACCGACGAGACCCAGAACGTCCTGAACAAGGACTGGGAGCCCATCGAGGGCCTGTATGTGGCTGGCAACTGCCTGGGCGGTCGTTACGGCTTTGGCTACAGCACTCCGTTCGCCGGCAACTCGGTCGGTATGGCCATGACCCACGGCTGGACCGCAGGCCATCAGGTGGCTTCCGACAAGAAGTTCCTGGGTGAGCCCGTGGAGGCCATGGAGGCACCCGCAGGCGGCCCCGGCGGTCCCGGCGGTCACCACTGATCTCTTCTGACGTGTTTCTTTCTCTTCTTCTCTGGGGAAGCCCCGTTACAGGGCTTCCCCTTTTGTATGAATGCGTGTATACTTTATAAAAAACGACAAGGAGCATCACCATGGCAAAACCGCTCGTGCTTGACCTGCACATCCCTTACTGCATCCGCCCGGAAAACTACCTCGCGCACTTCAACGCGGTGGGCTCCAATGCGGAAAAAAACGCCTATATGGACGCCCTCAAGCGGGAGGTGCTCTCCTATGAGGGAGAACTGGACGGTTACGAGATCCGGGCCGTGCACCTCAGCGGCGGCAGCGCCAGCGTGATGGCCCCGGACTTGCTGGGCGATGTGCTGCGCACGGTGCGCACCCATCTGCCGGTGGCGCAGGGGGCAGAGGTCAGCTACGACTCGCTGCCCGTCACCATCGGCACGCCGTCCCTCACGGGCATCGCGTCCGGCCACCCCAACCGCACCGAACTGATGATGCGCTCGGACAACGACGCCGAGCTGAAGGCGCTGGGCTGCACCCACAACGCGCAGCATATCCGCAACGCCATGCTGTTTCTGGCAAAGTTCCACCTGAACAATGTGGGTCTGACCCTGAACTACGGCATCCCGGGGCAGACGATGCAGAGCTGGCACAACAGCCTGCACGCGGCGGTCATCATGCAGGCCGGGCACATCACGGCAGAGCCGCTGGCCGTGACCGACGCCGAGGGCATGCCCAACGCGGCGGAGCGGTTCGAGATGTTCCGCTATGCCTGCGAGTACCTGCCGGAGAACGGCTACAAGATGTATGCTGCCGGGTGCTTTGCCCGCCCCGGCTACGAGTACCGCGCCCGTGCCATGGAGTGGAACGGGGATGACGTCATCGGCATGGGCGTCAACGGCGGTTCGGTGTACGACGGCTATGCCGTGCGCAACACCAACAATCTCAAGCTCTATATCAAGAATGCCGGTGACTTTGAAAAGCTCACGGCGCAGGCCGCGCAGCTGGACGAGAACGCGCTGATGCTGCGCTACCTGCGGGGCCGCATGAAGCTGAACGACGGCGTGGTGGAGCCGCTGTTCCGGGAGCGGTTCGGGCAGGAACTGCCGCAGAAATTTTCCACCCTGCTGGATAAGGCGGTGGAAAACGGCCTGGCCCAGCGCACGGCCGACGGCTGGATGCCCACCCTGGAAGGGCTGTTCCGGGGCGAAGTGCTGTAAAACATGGACCGAAAAACGGGAGCTGTCTCACAGAAGAAGGCGGCTCCTGTTTTTTATGCAGCAAAAGCCCCACGGCGTGCCGATTTGTGGTATACTGGTAGAAAACACGGACCCGTGAAGGAGAAAAGAATGCAATACAAACTTCTGGTAAGTGATTTTGATAATACACTGGTGCCCTTTGGGGAGCCGAAGCCCCGCCCGGCGGTGGTAAAGGCCGTGAAAAAACTGCAGGCCGCCGGGGTGAAATTTGCGCTGAGCACCGGCCGCGCATACCCCTGCGTGCACAGGGAGCAGCTGGGCGGCATCCGGCCGGATTACATCGTTACCTGCAACGGTGCCTGTGTGACCGACAGCAAGGGCACTGTGGTGACGGAACACCCCCTCACCAACGAGGAAATGTACGCGTTGGTGGATTTCTGCGAGGATTACAACTACCCACTGCAGTTCAATTTCCGGGATGCCTGCTATGTGTACTGTGAGTACGAGGCCCTGCGCAACAACTACGCAAAGATGGGCAGCAGCGGCCTGACCTGCGTGGACGGCGAGGACCAGGACCGGCACCTCATCGACATGCCGCATTCGGCGTTTGCCGCGGTGCCGCCGGAACATGTAGCAGACTTCATGGCAAAATACGGCCATCTGAACCTGAACTGGATGCAGGTGGGCGCGAAAAACGCCGACGGCTATGGCTTCTACGACATCGTGCGCGGCGGCATGGACAAGGGCGTGGGCCTGACCGACCTGTGCGCCCGGCTGGACCTGCCGCTGGAAGAGACGGTGGCGGCGGGAGACTCGGCCAACGACCTGAGCATGCTGCGCACGGCCGGCTTGGGCGTGTGCATGGACAATGGAACCGAGGATGCAAAGGCCGCTGCTGACCGGGTCATCGGTGATGTGCGGGAGGACGGCCTGGCGGCGCTGATCGAGGAACTCTGGTTTGATGGCCCGAAAGCGGAGCCCTCCGGCCGGGACCTGGGCTCGGCCTGGGCACAGATCGAAAGCGCAGGCGGCCAATGAGCTTTGCGCCGGTGTACAATGAGCATAGCCGGGCGCTGATCCTGGGCACCTGGCCCAGCCCCAAAAGCCGGGAGATGGCCTTTTATTACGGCCACCCGCAGAACCGCTTCTGGCCGATGATGGCCGCCCTGACCGGGGAGCCGGTGCCGAAGCGGGAGGACATCGAAGCAAAAAAGCAGATCATCCTGCGCCATGGGTTGGCCCTGTGGGACACGCTGGAAAGCTGCACCATCACCGGGGCGTCGGATGCATCCATCCGGGACGTGGTGCCCAACGACATCGCCGCTCTGCTGCAGAAGGTGCCCATTGAGGCGGTGTTCTGCAACGGGGCCACGGCCTATCGCATTTATACAAAGTATCTGCAGCCGGTCACCGGCCTTGCGGCGGTCAAACTGCCCAGCACCAGCCCGGCCAATGCGGCCTGCCACCCGGAGATGCTGCGGCAGGTGTGGGGCACGGCGCTGGCAGACTGGATCGCCAAATAATTGCCAAGCTGTAAATTCTTCATGAATCCGCTTGCGTTTTTCGCAAAGGGTTGTATTATGGGTACTATAAGGGGCACCTGCCCCGGAAAAGGAGAACGACCATGAGCAAGATCATCCGCACCCGGAAGCCCAGTGTCCTGCCGTACTACGCGGCGGCGCTGGTGTTCGTGGTGCTGTGCGCGGTGCTGCCGGTGTACCGGCTGTGGGCCCTTGCGGCGGCGCTGGTAGCCGCTGCGGCGGCATTCCTGGCGGCCAAAAAGGTCTGCCCGCCCCGTGTGGTGGAAACCGAGGTGCCCTTCCACACGGGTGTGGAGGACGTGGACGCCATGCTGGCAGACATCCAGCAGAAGCTGGACACTCTGCACAGCCTGAACGAATCCCTGCCCGACCCGCAGCTGTCCGCCGCCATGACCCGCATGGAAAAGGCCGGACGCTCCATTGTGGAAGTGGTGGAAGCCAACCCCGCCAAGGCAAAGCAGGTGCGCCGCTTTGCCAACTACTATCTGCCGGACGCCGTGAATGTGCTGCAGCAGTATGCGCAGCTGGCCCGGCAGGGGGTGCGCGGCGAGAACGCCGCCGCCATCCGTGCCGAGGTGGAACACAATGCGTCCTCCATTGCCACGGCCTTTGAAAACCAGCTGGATGCACTGTACGCCGCAGAAAGCATGGACCTGTCGGCAGACCTGACCGTGCTGCAGAACATGCTCAAAGGGCAGGGACTGAGTAAATAAACGGATATACTGGAAAGGAAGGAATCTCCTATGGCAGACAACACGTTCAACTTTGACCTCGACGCACCCGCTGTGCCTACCCTGACGCTGGACCCGGCTCCGGCACAGGAGCAGGCCCAGCCCAAACAGCCGGAACCCGCCGCTGCCCCCGAGGCACAGGTCAAGCTCAGCCCGGAAGAGCAGGCCATGGTGGATCAGTTCGCGGAGAAGATCGACATCACCAACAGCCAGCAGGTGCTGCAGTACGGCTCCGCCTGCCAGAAGAAGATCGGTGACTTCTCCGAGGCGGCACTTTCCAAAGTGTCCACCAAAGACCTCGGCGAGGTGGGCGGCATGATCACCGACCTTATCGGGGAGCTGAAGAACTTTGACGCCGCCGAAGAGGAAAAGGGCATCCTCGGCTTCTTCAAGAAAAAGGGCAACCAGCTCGACAACATGAAGACCAAGTACAGCAAAGCGGAAACGAACGTCGAGACCATCCAGTCCGCCCTCGAAAAGCATCAGGTGCAGCTGCTCAAGGATATTGCGATGCTGGACAAGATGTACGAGCTGAACATGGCCTATTTCAAAGAGCTGAGCATGTATATCCTCGCGGGCAAGAAGAAGCTGGCCGACTTCCGCGCCCACGAGCTGCAGCAGGCAATGGACAAGGCAAAGGCTTCCGGCCTGCCTGAGGACGCACAGGCCGCACGCGATCTGGCCGACCAGTGCGAGCGCTTTGAAAAGAAGCTCTATGATCTGGAGCTGACCCGCAACATCAGCCTGCAGATGGGCCCCCAGATCCGCCTTTTGCAGAACAACAACACCATGATGGCAGAAAAGATCCAGTCCACCATCGTCAACACCATCCCCCTGTGGAAGAACCAGATGGTGCTGGCACTGGGTCTGGCCCACAGCCAGCAGGCCATGCAGGCCGAGCGTGCCGTGACCGACATGACCAACGACCTGCTCAAGAAGAACGCCGAGGCCCTGAAGATGGGTACCATCGAGACCGCAAAGGAATCTCAGCGCGGTGTGGTGGACATCGAGACCCTGCAGCAGACCAACAAGAGCCTGATCGAGACGCTGGACGAGCTGAACAAGATCCAGACCGAGGGCCGCGCAAAGCGCGCTGCCGCCGAGCAGGAACTGACCCGTATCGAGGACGAACTGAAATCCAAAATGATGGAGATCCGGAGCTGAAATGGCAAACGCAGATTTTAACCCCAAGCAGACCGGCACCCCCGGCGGCTTTGACGCGGGCAGCTACCGCGAAAAGGCCAGCCCGGAGCAGGCCGTGCAGCTGACCCCGCTGCAGCAGAAGCTGGCCGGGCTGGAAGCAAAACTGCCCGCCGCCCTCACCCGGCAGGCCGTGGCCCTGGCGTTGAGCATCGTGGTGATGCTGGCGGCCTTTGCAGGCTTTGGCAGTGCCAAGGTGCGCAGCAAATACAACACGGCCCGGCAGTGGTTCACGGTGGGCGTGTCTGCCGACAACGGCTACAACCTCAGCGAGGAACTGACCGCCCGGGCCAATACGGCGGCAAACATCATCACCACCGCCGGCAATACGCTGGGGGCCGACAATGCTGAAGTACAGACCGCGCAGGCGGCGCTGGATGACTTTTCGGCCTGTCTGGACGCCGTGCAGTCTGGCGGAAAGAGTCAGGCGTTGACCTCCCTGAGCTACTACAACGGCAGTTCCATGCACGCGCTGTATCAGGCCAACGAGACGCTGGGCAAGGCCATCGACCAGCTCTATGCCAAATTGCAGGAGCAGGCCGCCGACCCCATGAAGATGGGCGCTGTGCAGGGCCAGTATGGCCAGTTCAACAGCGCAGGCACCATCATCGGCACATTGAAATACAACGAAGCAGTCTACAACTATCAGAACGAAGTCGGCGGGTTCCCGGCCAATGTGCTGGGCGGCCTTGCCGGCGTGAAGGAGGTTGAGCCCTTCGCATGAAAAACTTTGCAAAACGCATCAGTGCACTGGTGCTGGCCGTGGTGGTCAGCGCGGCGGTGCTGTGCCCGGCGGCCTTTGCCGCCCAGCTGCCCAGCCTGCCCAAGGATCAGTGCGTGGTGGATGGTGCCGGTGTGCTGAGCAGCAGCACCGTACAGACCATCACCGAACTGAACGCCCAGCTGGAATCCAGTTGCAGCGGCGCGCAGATCGGTGTACTGACAGTAGAATACACAGGCAATGATTCCACGGAGGATTACGCTACACAGGCTTTCAACGCGTGGGGCATCGGTTCGTCCTCCAACAATAACGGTGTTCTGATTCTGCTTGTGATGGAGTCGGCGCAGTATGCGGACGGCGACTACTACCTGACCTACGGCGACGGTTTCCGCAACACCACGCTGGAAAGTCAGGCCAGTGCCCTTGCCCAGACCATGGAGGACGACTTCGTCCGGCAGGACTATGACGACGCCGTGACCACCTGCGCCCAGAACGTGGCGCAGACCATCGCGGACATCTACGGCGTGAGCCTTTCGGGCGGGAACACGAACAACGGCTCCTACAACGAGCCTGCTTATGATGACAACAGCAGCGGCGGGCTTGGTGATATCCTGCTTGGCTTTATCACCATTCTGTTCACGGTCGTTCTGCTGCTCATCATCGTGTCGGTGGTCGTGTACACCTTCTCCGGCCCGCTGGGCGGCCTGTTCTGGTGCTTTGGCGGCCCCTGGCATAGAGGACCCCGTCCGCCGCGCGGACGCCGCAACCCGCCCCCGCCCCCGCCGGGCGGCCCCTATGGCGGCTTTGGCGGTGGTTCCTTTGGCGGCGGCAGCTTCGGCGGCGGCTCCTTTGGCGGCGGCTCCTTTGGCGGCGGCTCCTTTGGCGGCGGACGCGGCCGTTGATGCCAACAACATAACCGCATAAAAGATAAGGCAGAGAACTGCTGTGGACGAAACGTCTGCGGCAGTTCTCTTTTTATGTGCTTCTATCGTGAACGGAATTCATTTGACAAAACAATTTTGGTAACATATACTGGATGCCATCACGGAAACGAAAAAGGGAAGGAATCGTCATGTTGACTCTGGATAAAATTTACCACGCTGCCTTTGTGCTCAAGGACGTTGCCCGCAAGACCGACCTCATCGAGGCCCCCAAGCTGTCCAAGGACTGCCAGCTCTACCTGAAAACCGAGAATCTGCAGGCCACCGGCAGCTTCAAGGTGCGCGGTGCTTACTATAAGATCAGCCAGCTTTCGCCCGAAGAAAGCGCCAAGGGCGTCATTGCCTGCTCGGCCGGCAACCATGCGCAGGGTGTGGCGCTGGCCGCCACCCGCCGTGGCATCAAGAGCATCGTTTGCATGCCGGACGGTGCCCCCATCATGAAGGTGGAAAATACCAAGAACCTGGGTGCAGAGGTCTGCCTGGTGCCCGGCACCTACGACGATGCCCACGACAAGGCCGTGGAGCTGCAGGAAGAGACCGGCATGACCTTTATCCACCCCTATGATGACGA
>OHWR01000785.1_pt1 | contig 13948 bp, 10 predicted proteins | sample 1579771 | NCBI WGS metagenome assembly OHWR01 (sample SAMEA3882542, study PRJEB24775) | human gut metagenome | biome: human-associated habitat; feature: intestine environment; material: feces | place: Netherlands | collected 2009/2010 | reverse complement strand
CAGAAAAACTATATAACCAATTCGATTACAGTAAACCTATTGCCATACTCTGCCTTTGTATCGGTTTATTTGCTTTTATTTACTATTGCCGTTGCACGGTAACAGAGAAAAACATCTGTTGCAGTTTAGCATTTATCTTTAATCTGCTGCTCTGCTTCATCTTTATCTATTTATCCATGACCATTGTCCTGCGCGGTTATGTAAGCAACCATCTTCCTCTGTCCAACGGTTTTGAAACAATGCAGTTCATGGCTTGGTGCACAGTCTTGCTTACTTTTTTTCTACAGCGTAAATTCACCCTGTCAGTACCATTTGGTTTCCTGTTGTGCGGACTTACATTATTAGTCTCCATGTTTGGCGAACAGAATCCTCGAATCACCCAATTAATGCCGGTCCTCCAATCTCCCCTACTCAGCATTCATGTAGTAGCAATTATGACAGCCTATTCATTACTGGCTTTCATCATGCTGAATGGAATAACGGCAGTCGTTCTACATTACTCAACAGAAAATTGTGAGACAGCAATAGATTTTTTGCAAAGAATCAGCCGGCTGATTCTTTACCCGGCCGTATTCCTGCTCACCATAGGCATCTTTATCGGAGCTGTCTGGGCCAATGTATCATGGGGGCGCTACTGGGGTTGGGACCCGAAAGAAGTGTGGGCACTTATCACCATGCTGGTTTACGCGCTGGCACTGCACCCGGCCTCTCTAAAATGGTTCCGCTATCCGATGTTCTTTCATGTATTTGGCATTGTGGCGTTCCTCACTGTATTAATCACCTATTTTGGAGTGAATTTTCTGCTCGGAGGCATGCACAGTTATGCCAATGGATAAAAAGAATGAAAAGAAGCATTGCCACAATGCCATAAAATTATAAATTTGCAATATTTAAAGCATCAACTATGATAAACTATAAAACCATAAATAAGAACGAGAACGTAATGGTCTGCTATTCTGAATTTACTCCTCCAAAAGGCGTTACCGAATATCAGGTCATGATCCAACTGACAAAACCCGGACAATCTTATGAAGAACAACTGAAATTGCTGTTGGATACCTATTCCGATTTGAAAGAGAATGAATTTAAAAAGGGGACTACTATTTTCAAGCGATACTTTCTGAGCGATGCCGCCAATCAGACCGACCTGCTTTTGGCAGCGGAAACGGAACACTCGGATTGTGCCTTATCCATCATAGAACAGGCGCCCTGCAATGGTACCAAGATTGCACTATGGGCTTTTCTGCAAACAGAAGTAAGTACCAAGGCGCTTCCTGAAGGACTCTTCGAGGTGGCACACAACGGCTATCGTCACCTTTGGAAAGGAAGAGATTTCAACCGTGCCTCTACTTCGGAATACCAGACGCGGCTGTTGCTGAATAACTATGTGATGCAGCTCAGTGAGCAGAATTGCAAACTGGCAGACAACTGTATCCGCACATGGTTTTTCGTACAAAATATAGATGTCAATTATGCAGGAATGGTGAAGGCACGAAATGAAGTGTTCCTCACACAAGACCTTACGGAAAAGACACACTACATAGCCAGCACCGGCATCGGCGGACGTCATCCTGACCCGCAAGTGACAGTGCAGATGGATGCATATGCCATCAACGGAATACAACCTGCCCAGATACAATTCCTGTATGCCACTACCCATCTGAATCCCACATATGAATACGGAGTGAGTTTTGAACGCGGGACGTGTGTGAAATATGGCGACCGCAGACAGGTATTCATTTCGGGAACTGCCAGCATAAACAATAAAGGTGAAGTGGTGTACCCGGGTGATGTGCGTAAGCAAACCAACCGAATGTGGGAAAATGTGGAAGCACTGCTTAAAGAAGCCGAATGTAGCTTTGATGATGTATCACAAGCCATCATCTATTTGCGCGACCCAGCAGACTATACTATCGTTAAAGAATTGTTTGACAATAAATTCCCCCATCTGCCCCACGTCATTGTACATGCACCGGTATGCCGTCCCAAATGGCTGATAGAAATGGAATGTATTGCTGTAAAGTCCGATAAAAATGAAGAGTTTAAGGACTTTTAATATGTAAAAAGCAAATTTTCATAAGGGGATGTCAATACTAAAAAAGGAAGTGTGTCAAAACGTGGATAATGCTGTCGTTTGGTTCGTAGGGGCGAGGTTCGCTCGCCCGAAAACAGTTTGCTTTGTGTATTACCCCCTCAACCAAAAACCGTTATACTATTTCCCTATAAGGAAGCATACAGTTTCGGCATCCGGGCATGATGCCATATATAAGAAGCAGGATAAATATCTTCCTGTTCTTTATCAAGTATCTTCTTCAGAATGCTGCATTTATTCTCACCCGTCACTAAGAAGCAAGTATGTTTTGCCTCTATCATCGGTTTTCCCGTCATGCAGATACGAACCGTTTTATTATAAGGATTGACTGATACAGCATAAGGCTCAGCAGCCGTCAACAAGTCTTTCCGGTCAGGAAAAACAGAAGAAGTATGCCCGTCCTCTCCCACTCCTAACAATACAAAGTCAAAGACAGGTACTTCATCTACAGTCGGCACGGTAGCCTTTACCAGAGAAGAATACAATATAGCTTCCTCACCGGGAGCACCCTCGCCCACTATGCGGTAATAATGTGAAGCCGGCAGATTTATCTTGCCGAACAAAAGGCGGTCGGCAAGACCGAAGTTGCTTTGTGCATCGGTAGGCGGCACACAACGCTCGTCCACCCAGTAAAAATAAAGGCGCGCCCACGGCGTGTATGCCGCAAACTCACGCTCCCACACCTCAAACAATACCGCCGGGGTCGTTCCTCCGGAAAGGGCAATGGTAAAAGGACGTTCGGGCTCTTTCTCCATTGCCTCCAATATATGAGTAATGAGGGTTTGTGATGCCTGTCGGGGCGATATATACAAATATTTATCAGGTATCATAACAAACAATACAGTTTAGAATGTGTCAGATTCTTACAAGGATTAGTCCATTCGGCATGGCTGCGCTCTATGAGCACGTCCGCCTCTTTCGGTCCCCATGTTCCGGCGGGATAACCATAAAGAGGGGTCTCCGGATATTTCTTCCAGTAATCCAGAATCTTGTCAAAATACGTCCAGCTCTCTTCCACGGCATCCGAACGGGTAAACAAGGTGGGGTCGCCCGCCAAGCTGTCTTCCAGCAAGCGAACGTAAGCATCACCCGTCTCCTGTGCATTCCGGTCATAACTGTAATCCATCTCCATTGTCCCCATATAAAACCCCGAACCCGGCGCTTTCATGGCGATACGCTGCAAGATACCCTCATCGGGCTGGATACGGAGAATCAGTTCTTCACCCCGATAGAACCCTTCCTTCATCTTAAACATCTGCATGGGAGCAGGTTTAAAGTGGACAACAATCTCAGTTACCTTGGTCGGCATCTGCTTGCCGGTTCGGATATAGAAAGGCACACCTTGCCAACGCCAGTTGTCTATCTTGAGGCACATGGCAACGTAGGTATCCGTGCGCGAATCGGGATTTACATTCTTTTCTTCACGATAACCTGCCTGAGTCTCGCCGGCGACATATTGACCGCGGATGACATTCTCTCGAATGTACTCATCGGTCAGCGGATGAAGCGATTGGTACACCTTAATGACCTCGTTTCGGAAACCGTCCTTATCGAACTTGGCAGGGGGTTCCATGGCGGTAATGGCAAGCAACTGCATCAGGTGGTTCTGCACCATGTCGCGCAACGCACCCGAACCGTCATAATATCCGCCACGGGTTCCGATGCCCATATTCTCGACAGCGGTTATCTCTACATAGTCAATATAGTTACGGTTCCAGATAGGTTCGTAAATGGTGCTTCCGAAACGTGTCACCATGATATTCTGCACCGTCTCTTTCCCAAGGAAATGATCGATGCGATAGATATCCTCCTCCTTGAAGTAGGTAGCGTAAATCTTATTCAACTTACGCGCCGATGCAAGGTCGTAGCCGAAAGGCTTCTCAACAATAATGCGCTTCAGCCCCGGCTTCTTGAGGATGCCGGCGTCATGAAGATATTTCGGAATCAGTTCGTAAAGCAACGGCGGAGTAGCCAGATAGAACAGGTAATTCCCATCATTCTCATATTGGGGCGACAGAGCTTTCAACCGCTCGTTCAGCCGGGAATAAGTAAAAGCATCGGCAGGGTCCATCGACTGATAGTAGACAGTGGAAAGAAAATCATCCAATGACGCTTTCTCCTTTTCATCCAGAGAAGGAGACTTCGCCAGCTCCTCCTTCAGATAGCTGCGATAGGTTTCATCCGAATAGGCAGTGCGGGCACATCCCACAATGGCAAAGTGCGGAGGAAAACGTCCTTCGTTGTGAATCTTCACCAAGGCAGGCATCAGCTTGCGCCGGGTGAGGTCGCCCGATGCGCCGAATATAACTAAAAACAAACTATGTGGTAAACTCATAAATCAAATTCTTTTTATCGGTTCTTGTTATTTCTTCTCCTGCCATTGTTCATGGAAAAACTCGCCTCGCGGACTATCCACCCGCTCGAACGTGTGTGCCCCGAAGTAATCGCGCATCGCCTGAATCATGTTGGCTTGCGAATGATGGGTGGTCAGCCCCAGGAAATAATTCAATGCAGCAGAGAATACGGGCACGGCCAGTCCTTCTTTCAGCATGATACTCACCGATTTCTTCCATACGGGAAGAGCCTCCGCCACTTCCAAACCGAAATGCCGGTCGAGCAACATGTGCGACAGTCCCGGTGCACGGTGATAAGCCTCGGCAATATCGTTCAGGAAAGCAGAGCGGATGATGCAGCCGGCACGCCACAGCAAAGCGATGGACGAAAGGTTCAAGTTCCATTTATAGGTGTCACTCGCCGTGCGCATCAATGCAAATCCTTGTGCATACCCCACCAAACGAGCCGCATAAAGAGTGGCCTCCAGCGCAGCAACAGTATCCTGATAATTATAAACCGGATGATTCTCAACGTGCATATAATGTTTGGCCATCAACACACGCAAGCTCTTTTCCGCAGACAGATTACGTGCAAACACAGCCTCGGCAATTACATCGAGAGGAGTATTAAGCTGCAACGAATTGATAACGCTCCAACGCCCTGTACCCTTCTGTCCGGCAGTATCCAGTATGCTGTCTATCAGATAACCTCCGCCACACTCCTTGTGACGGAGAATAGCTGCCGTTATCTCAATCAGGTAGCTCTTCAGACGACCTTGGTTCCAACGCTCGAACACGTCAGCCATCTGCTCATTCTTCAGAGCCAACAGATTCTTCAGCGCATAATAGGTCTCTGCTATCAATTCCATGTCACCATATTCTATACCGTTGTGCACCATCTTCACATAATGACCGGCACCGCCCGGACCTACCCACTCGCAACACGGACTACCGTCTTCGGCACGGGCTGCAATACTCTTCAGCATCGGCTGTATGAAGGGCCATGCCTCCTGAGCACCGCCCGGCATGACGGATGCGCCATGCAATGCACCTTCTTCGCCTCCGGAAATGCCGCAACCTACAAAATACATTCCTTTCTCATACAGTTCCTTTACCCGGCGCTCCGTATCCTCAAAATTAGAGTTTCCACCATCGATTATAATATCACCTTTATGCAACAAGGGAAGCAATCTGCCTGTCATTTCGTCTACTGCAGACCCTGCCTGCACCATGAGAAATACGACTTTCGGAGTCTTCAGTGCATCTACAAATTCCTCCAAAGTCTGCGTACCGACAATGCTTTTGCCTTGCGCACGCTTAGCTATGAAATTATCAACTATATGTTCTTCTTTGCCGGGAACTGTGCGATTCCACACAGCTACTTTCCATCCTTTACCTGCCAGGTTCAGGGCCAGATTCTGCCCCATCACTCCCAGTCCGATCAATCCGATATCTGCCTTTTCCATAATTTAATCTTTTTATATTTAACAAACGGCAGATTTATTTGTTCAATAATTCTATCTTTGTGAATATATCAATCTTACATTATGATGAAAAAGATTAAAATAGGGTTATTACCCCGTATTATCCTTGCCATTGCATTAGGTATCGCATTCGGCAACATCCTCCCCGGAGGATTGGTAAGAATCTTTGTGACCTTCAACGGAATCTTCAGTGAATTCCTCGGTTTTATCATCCCGCTGATTATCCTCGGGTTAGTAACACCCGCCATTGCCGACATCGGGAAAGAAGCGGGAAAAATGCTGGTAGTCACCACACTCATAGCGTATGGAGCAACCTTGTTTTCGGGATTCCTTTCCTACTTTACAGGCATCACATTTTTTCCGTCGATGATTACTCCCGGCGCTTCTATCGAACAGATAAGCGAAGCCCATGATATCGTGCCTTTTTTCACGGTAGCCATTCCACCTGTCATGAATGTGATGACCTCACTCATTCTTGCTTTTACACTGGGACTGGGCATCGCCCACTTGAACACCACAGCACTCAAAGATGTATGTAATGACTTTAAGGATATTATCATTAAAACCATTCAAGTCATCATCCTGCCATTACTACCAATCTATATCTTCGGCATTTTCTTGAATATGACGCATTCGGGACAGGTTATGAATGTATTATCGGTCTTCATCAAGATTATCGGAGTTATCTTCCTGCTGCATATTTTCCTGCTCATTTTCCAATACTCCATTGCGGCTCTGTTTGTCCGCCGCAATCCGTTTCGTTTGTTGGGGAGAATGCTTCCGGCTTATTTCACTGCGTTGGGTACACAGTCGTCGGCAGCCACCATTCCTGTCACCCTGCGACAAAGCATCAAGAACGGAGTGAGTGAAGACATTGCCGGCTTTGTAATCCCGCTGTGCGCCACTATTCATTTATCGGGTAGTACACTGAAAATAGTGGCATGCGCACTGGCACTGATGATGATGCAGGGAATGCCCTTCGACTTCCCGATGTTTGCCGGGTTCATCTTCATGCTAGGCATCACAATGGTAGCTGCACCGGGTGTTCCGGGTGGCGCAATCATGGCTGCACTGGGCATCCTTTCCTCCATGCTGGGCTTCGGCGAAAGTGAACAAGCCCTGATGATAGCACTCTACATTGCAATGGATAGCTTCGGAACTGCATGTAATGTAACAGGCGATGGAGCGATAGCCCTGATCATCGATAAGTTTTTCGGAAAGAAATAACTATGATTTAAAACACCGGCATCTGCCAAATAAAGCCCACAGACACTCGATTAGTCGAATAATTATCTTCTCCCAGTGCTTTAGCCCGGTCGGTAAATCGATAAGAACGACCGGTATAAGCCAGGAAGAAATGCAAATTGGTCTCCATCGGATAATACTCAATACCGCCTACATACCCCCATGCCGTACGGTATTTCCCTTTTTCCACCTCATCACTGCTTTTATAAACGGAAGCTGTTTCATACATACCTTTGGCAAACAGATTCCATTTCGGAGCAAATCGATAGTTGACATGAAGCACGTATGACATATATTCGGCGTTAAATACATTATGATTCAGGTCACCACCTATCATTCTTGTTATGATTCCCTTGCGGTCTACTCCTTCACGAGAATACATCCAGTCAAAATAAGCATGCCACTGAGGATTGAAATTGAACTCATTACCCAAAGCATAATAATACATTTTCTCGCCTTTTGTTTCGTTCATAACAGAGGCAGACCACCGGGTCTTGAATACATCCAGGAAGTTACCATTCCAGTTCAAGGTGTAAACCAACGGAAGCTTTGTCCGTTCCAAGTCGCCATACATCTCTTTGGAAGGTCCATTCAGGCTGTTCAATACTTGAAACTGAATTTGCTGGTAAGGATTATAATTATAGGCCACATTCAATCCGGTCATGAAGTTGTTCATGTTCTCTATCATGTCGCTGTATTCGTAAATGTCAATCGGGTTGACATCAAACTCAATTCCTCCGTAAGCAGTGCATTGCTTGCCGGCAAAGAACGAAAACTTATCAAGTTTGACACCTATACCTGCATAGTCAATACTGGTAGGAACATTGTCAATATTACCCGATCCATCATTACCACGATTAAGACGCTGCCGATAACGATAGCTCAGCCAATCGTTGATATTACCCTTCATTTCGATGCGGAGCTGTTTCATCTCGAATGCCCCTTGATCGAAACCGGACTCATTCCATTTCATATTGAAGTCACCATGCATGTTGAGATAGAGATTGAACTTATCGGTTTTCTTTTTTATACCGGTCACCTCTTCAAAGAGGCTTTTATCGTCCGACATGAAATCACTTTTTGAAGATTGTGCATATAGCGAGTGTGAGCCTGACATGGCAATGGCCGTCAGGCATAATAACATTATCCTTTTCATAATTAAGTATGGTTTAGGTTATTGGAAATAAATGAAAACGGGAGTGTTTCAAAACTAAAATGGCCTATCCAACCGTCAGCTGTAAGGGCAGGGTTTGCCTGCCCGAAGACACAAAGCAAACTGTTTTCGGGCAAGCGAATCTTGCCCCTACGAACTAAACGACAGCATTATCCGCGTTCTGACACAACCCCAAACACCGGGCACCTGCCCTATGTAAATCAATTAATACTCGTTGAAGTATTGCTGAATCTTCTTCCAGTCATTTGTCTTTGTCAACGCAAGCATCAACAATACACGTGCTTTCTGCGGATTCAGTTCTTGAGAAGCAACAAACTGATATTTATTGTCATCCACTTCTGCATCAAGAGTGGTAGGACCTGTCGGAACACGGCTGGAGCGAACGACCAGAATCCCCTGTTTACGCGCTTTTTCCAACATGGGGAACAGGTTCTGATGAATGTTGCCGTTTCCCACACCGGCATGCACAATACCCTGATACCCCCCGTTGAGGAACGGAGTCATCACATCGGCATCTACATTGGAATAGCTATAGACAATACCCACTTTAGGCAATTTATCTAGATTTGTCACATCAAACTCTGACTTGGTAGTATGGCGTTTCAAAGACTCCATATTATACGACACTTTTCCATTAAGAACATATCCCAGCGCACCCGAATTAGGAGACTGGAAAGTCTGCACATCTACCGTATTCATCTTGGTTGCTCCCTGAGCGCCCAAGATCAATCCGTTCATTGCAATCACCACTCCTTTTCCTTTCGATTCTTTGGCGGCAGCAGTAACTACTGCATTATAAAGGTTCAAAGGACCATCGGCACTCATTGCCGTAGAAGGACGCATCGCCCCGACCAATACCACCGGTTTATCACTCTTCACGGTGAGATTCAGGAAAAATGCCGTTTCTTCCATCGTATCTGTCCCATGAGTTACCACGATACCATCTACATCATCACGCTTGAGCAGTTCATTGATACGTTTTGCCAATGTCAGCCAAACGGCATCATTCATATCCTGAGAACCAATCTTTACAATCTGTTCACCGGTCACATTGGCAATCTTATTCACTTCGGGCACTGCATCCAGCAATGTGCCGATAGCCACTTGTCCGGCTGTATAATTCGTATTGGTAGCCGAAGCACCGGTTCCGGCAATTGTTCCTCCTGTTGCCAAAATATGAATATTAGGCTTTTGGGCAACTGCTGCAAAGGCGCCGAATAACAACGTCACAGCCAGCAAACTGAGTTTTCTTAATCCATTCATAATTTTTTCTAGTTTAGGTAGTTAATATATTGAGACTATAATATTTGTATGAGCAACAGTCCGATAACAATCGATACAATTGTGGCTACAAGACCGGGCATCATAAAAGAATGGTTCAACACCCATTTCCCGATACCGGTAGTTCCTGTACGGTCAAAGTTTATGGCAGCAATCACAGTCGGATAGTTGGGAATAAAGAAATAACCGTTTACGGCCGGGAACAAGGCTATCAGCATCATTGGCGAAATGCCCAAAGCAATGCCCAGAGGCACAATAGCGCGCACAGTCGCCGCCTGACTGTAAAGCAGAATAGACATTACAAACAATGCCACACCGAAAAGCCACGGCATCTGACGGACAATTCCTTCAATAGAACCTGTCAATTCTGTTATATTACCATTAATGAAGGTATCCCCCATCCATGCGATACCGAAAATAGCAATCACTGCCTGCATCCCTGCCGGAAATACACTTCCCTGAGTTGCCTTGATACCGTCAGTACGCGAGATAATCAAAATGAGTGCGGCAGCCGATAACATCAGAATTTCAATCAGTGAAGGCATGTCCATTACTTTTCCGTCAAACGAAGGACGAAGACCGGGAATAGAACCGAACAGCACAATCAGCAGAGTGGCCACAATGAAGATAATCACAGAAAGACGTGCCTGAAACATATTCTTGACGTCATTCAGCTCCACGTGCTTATCCTCCAACAGACCTTCTTCCATACGACGCAGATACTCAGGGTCTTCCATCAGTTCCTTACCTACTCTCATCGAAGCGAAAGCGCCTACCAGCACACCTATCAAGGTAGCAGGAATAGTTATTTTCAATATATCAAACAGGGTAATGTCAAAACCGGTAAGCAACCCGAGAAGTGCCACGGTAGCAGCAGAAATAGGGCTTGCCGTAATAGCCTGTTGAGATGCGATTACCGCAATACCCAAAGGACGTTCGGGACGGATTTTTGTTTCAGCGGCAACTTCGGCAATCACGGGAAGTACAGAATAAGCTACGTGTCCTGTTCCGGCAACAAAAGTAAACAAATAAGTCACCAACGGACTCAGAATAGTAACATGTGCCGGATTACGGCGCAGCAAACGTTCTGCCAGCTTGACCATAAAGTCCAATCCGCCTGCCGCTTGCATACAGGATGCGGCAGATATAACGGCAGCAATCATCAACATCACATCAATGGGAGGCGCAGTAGGCTGAAGTCCGAAGACAAAAGTCAAAATAGCGAGGCCCACACCTCCCATCACTCCAAGTCCGATACCTCCTAAACGGGCACCTACAATAATAGCGGCAAGTACAAATAGTAGTTGTAATAACATGATTCGTTTTTATCGTTATAAAAATACATTTTTAATTCTCATAACAAAGATAGACCAATTCTGTTCTATAAACCGTAAAAAAGCGGAGATTTTTCTTTTTTTTCACTACCATAAGAAGAAAAGGCGTAGTTTTGCAAGTAGTCAGCCAAACATTTTTCCGGCTTAATTGTTTAACATAAAATAGTTATATAATAATAAAGTAATGAACAGAATCTGCAATCTTTTTGGTATTACATATCCTATTATCCAAGGGGGTATGGTATGGTGTAGCGGATGGCGGCTGGCCTCCGCCGTGAGCAATGCAGGAGGACTCGGTCTGATTGGCGCCGGCTCCATGCACCCCGAAACACTCCGCGAACATATTCGGAAATGTAAAGCAGCCACAGAAAAACCTTTCGGAGTGAATATCCCGCTGATGTACCCCGAGATAGATACAATCATCCAAATCGTAATCGACGAAGGAGTAAAGATTGTCTTTACTTCTGCCGGAAATCCGAAAACATGGACAGAACATCTCCATCAGCATGGTATAACAGTAGCCCATGTCGTGGCAAGCAGTAAGTTTGCTGCCAAATGTGAAGAAGCAGGTGTAGATGCCATTGTTGCCGAAGGCTTTGAAGCAGGCGGTCACAACGGTCGTGAAGAAACCACTACCCTATGTCTGCTACCTGCCATAAAAAAAATTACAACCGTTCCGGTTATGGCAGCAGGAGGCATCGGCTCCGGTGAAAGTATCTTGGCCGCCATGACACTGGGGGCCGATGGAGTCCAAATAGGTACACGTTTTGCATTGACCGAAGAAAGTTCGGCACATTTCACATTCAAGGATCGTTGTCTGCGGCTGAATGAAGGCGATACCCAACTCACATTAAAACAGCTTTCGCCTGTCAGACTCGTAAAAAATGAATTCTTCAAGCAAGTGGAAGAAGCAGAGACACGCGGTGCATCTGTAGAAGAATTAAGAGAATTATTGGGCAAGGGACGTGCCAAGAAAGGTATTTTTGAAGGAGACATTTACGAAGGTGAAGTGGAAATAGGACAAATAGCGTCTTCTGTACATAGTCTCAAAACAGCAGAGGAAGTAATCAAGGAATTGATAAACGATTTTAATGCAGCATTAAAACGTACAAAAGAAATACCTTCTTTTATCCTATAATTAATAACTTGCATCGATTTATATTTATATCCGGGCAGACTTATCTATATGCCCGGATATATCCATGAAAACGCGATGTGTTTTTTCAATAGCTATTCATTTCTTTTCAGGTGCAATGAGCCGGTAATACACATCGGCAATTCATCTTTATAATGTGTCACCATTATCATTGTTTTATCCCTGCGCCGGCAGAAAGTCTCAATAATATCTTTCACCAAACGGCGGTTTATCAAATCGAGTCCATGCAACGGTTCATCCAATATCAGTAATTCCGGGTCTTTAACAAAGGCACGTGCCAACAAAACCAAACGTTGTTCTCCGCTGGAAAGCTGTAAGAAACTACGCTCCTTCAAGTCTGCAATACCAAAAATATCCATCCACCACTCACAAGTTTCCATCTGTTCGGGACGCGGACGTTTATAAAGCCCCACCGAATCATGCAATCCGCTTGCCACAATATCAATGGCCGGTAAATTCTTTAAATAGGCACGATGCATCTCCGGGCTGACATACCCGATATGCTTCTTTATTTCCCAAATGCTCTCTCCTGATCCGCGCTTACGCCCGAACAAGGTTATATCACAGGCATAGCTCTGCGGATTATCAGCACAAACCAAACTCAGCAATGTAGATTTTCCGGAACCATTATCTCCGCTAAGAGCCCACTTCTCACCACATTTCACACTCCAATCCAACTCTTTCAGGATAGTCCTTTCACCGTAACGGATACTCACTTTATTCAAATCTACCACATGGTCGGTATGATAAAAGCCATCACCATAAGGAAGAGCCAAGATACGTTCTTCTTTCTCCTTTGAGAGCACACGTTCGGGGACAGGCTTGCAACCGGCAAGATAAGCTTTCAACGTAATTTTATCACCGCACATACGATTTTCTACAGGAATTACGTGCGTAATCAACGAAGGTATATCATCTGTCTTTGAAAGTACCAGAATTACTTGCAGACAAGTCATCCGTATAAGTTCGCAAAGCAATGCATGAAGTTGGTCACGTGTCTTGGCGTCAAGTCCGATAAAAGGATTATCCATTATCAGCACACGAGGGTTACTCAACAAAGTCTTGGTCAACTGAAATTTACGTAACTCTCCACTCGATAGCAGAATAATATGTTTATCCAGCATCGTTTCTATGTCGAACAAGTCATACAACGTTTTTTTCAGTTCGGGATTCGTAGCTTTCGGCAAAAGGTCACGAACGACAGGCGTTTCATCCAAATCATGGGTATTCCAGCGCTGTTGATAATAATAATTACCGTCTGCATCCCCATAAGAGTCCCTGAAAGCAATATATTTTATATTATCATACACCATCTTTGAGGGAGAAGGCGAGAAATCATACTTCACTTCGTTCATCAACAACGGCCACCGGCCTGTAATCGTATCTACCAATATACTTTTTCCTGCCCCGTTTCTTCCCACAACAGCTATATGTTCTCCGGCGGCAAGTGTCATATTCACCGGTTCCTTCATCCGGTACAGCGGATGGCGGGTCACACCATTTTCTATCGCAATAATATTCTGCATTACAAATCTCTTTTTTATCCAACAGGATGCAAAGGTAACAAAATAATATAAAAATGAGATAATATATTATCATCTTGTTACATCAATCATCCACCTTAATTATATATGATACCAATTATACAACACTGAATAACCAACAAAATATTACCTAAACTATATGTTCCATAACAGAATACAGGCTCAAATTTATAAAGCATCAACAAGATATATATTTGCACTAAATTAAGACAAAAGGGAATAATAACAGAAGAAATTATAGACAAAATGGCAACAACAATCAAGTTCACAAAGATGCAGGGAGCAGGTAATGACTATATATACGT
>OHWR01000783.1_pt1 | contig 13989 bp, 9 predicted proteins | sample 1579771 | NCBI WGS metagenome assembly OHWR01 (sample SAMEA3882542, study PRJEB24775) | human gut metagenome | biome: human-associated habitat; feature: intestine environment; material: feces | place: Netherlands | collected 2009/2010 | reverse complement strand
GGGTCGTCACGATGGGGCAGCGGCAGGCCGCCGCCTCGAGCAGCGTCGTGGGGAAGCCCTCGGCGTACTCGGTGGGCAGACAGTAGGCGTCCGCCTGTGTCAGCAGCTGGACGATCTGCTCATGCGGCAGTGCCCCCAGCGCATGGATACCGCCGCCCAGCGCGGCCAGAGCGGCCTCCTCGGGGCCGGTGCCCGCCACGGCCAGCGTACAGCCCGGAATGCCCTGCACGGCCTGAGCCAGCCGCAGCGCCCCCTTCTCCGGGATGAGCCGCCCGACAAAGGCAACGAGCCTGCCGTCCGCGGGCACGTTCAGCCTCCTGCGCCAGTCAACCGCGTCCTCTGCGTGGGCCAGCCGTTCCAGCTCGGCAGGGTCCACGGCGTTGGGCAGTCGGCCCGCCGCCTGGATGCCGAACGTTTCCAGCCAGCGGCAGACATCCCCGGAGACACCGTAGAACGGGAACCCGCAGCGGCGGATGCTGCCGCAGGCCGCGTGCTCATACGCCTTGCCCAGCGCCCCGGCCAGCCCGCCGTGCAGCATATAGCCGGTGGAGTGGTCGATGACCAGCGCCGGGATGCCGCGCCGCTTACACTGCCGTGCGGCCCAGACGCTTTGCGTGTACATCCGGGTCTGGATGACCGCAAAGTCGATGCCCTGTGCCCAGAGGTCGTCTGCATCGGCAAGGGGCTTTAACACGGGGAACCGCCCGCCCATGACAGGCCAGGACGGCAGACGGTAGATTTCGATGCCGTCGGCATCACGCTCCCGCGCGGGCAGGCCCGGCAGCGACGCCGTGACGACAAGGGCGCGATGCCCTGCCGCCACACACCGCCGCGCCAGATTCCAGGTATACCGCTCGACCCCGCCGGGGGTGGGGAGGTATTGCGTTGAGAAGAAACAGATAACCATTATAGTTGGCCTTTTCAAAATAATAGATAATAAATAATAAATAATAAATACTGTGGTGTTTTCGCCTGAAGGCGAAAACAAAATTTTGAGCGCCGTCCCGCGGCGCGGTCCACCAAATTTATTATTTCTTATTTCCTATTTTTTATTTGCAAAGCAGTCACCTTGCAATAATCGCCAGCATAATATTCACGACCATCCCCGCCTGTACCAGTGCAAGCGCGGCCACAAGGCGGGTCTGGGCGGTGTCCTCGTCGGGCACGGCGGCCAGACGGCGGGGCAGGCAGGTCAGCAGAAGCAGCGGCAGCACGGGCAGGAAGTACCGCCCCTGCAGGCCGTACAGCGTGTCGTAATGGGTGGGTGTCCACAAAAGGCACCCCGCCACGGCCAGCAGGCAGCAGAGCGCCACCGCCGCGCAGCACCAGCCGCGCGCCTTACCGGCGGGTTTCATCACCGCGCCCTGCACGGGCAGCGCCGCGTAGGCCAGCAGCAGGTACAGCACCGCGACCCAGCCCCAGGCCAGATCAACGGTGTAGTAGCTCAGGCTGCCGCCCACCAGCGTGCGGATGTAATGGTCGCCGTTTTCCACGGCGCTGCGCACAAACAGCAGCACCGTGTCCACGGGATGGCGCAGGATGTAGCCCGGCGTGTAGGTGGCTTTGTCGGCCTCGTCCGCCGTGCTCTGGGTGCTGCGGGTCGCGCGGGCGGCCTCGACCTCCTGCGCCAGCACCGTGCGGTCCAGCGGGATGCGGTCATCCATCGTGCCGACGTCCACACCCAGCGCGGCGAAGCTCTCGACACAGCTGGTCAGGTTGAACAGCTGCTTGTAGGCCTGCACCGCGCCGCCCTCGGCAAAATAGGGCAGGTAGGCGTCCGCGTTGCCGTCGGTCACGTCGGTGCCCAGCAGCGCATAGGAGGCCATCGTGTAAAATGCCTGGCCGTCGGTGTAGCTGTTGGCCCTGTCGGGCGAAAAGAGGAAACTCTGCCCCAGCACCGCCGGGCTGACGTCGCCCTCCTGCATGGCCTGCACCCAAAATGCGACCTCGCGGGCCGCGGGGCTGCGGTTGTCGTCCACGTAATAATACAGCCGCTTGACGTAGTTTTCCAGCGTACTCTCGCCGCAGATCTCGGCCTCGTAGGCCTCGTCCGGCTCTGCGGGGCGGCTCTTGACCGCGCGGTCTGCGTCCTCCGCCGCCGTGGTCTGCACTGCGGTCTGCCCGCTGCGCAGCGTATCGGTCAGAAGGCCCGTATTCAGCAGCAGCGCCAGCGCCAGACAGGTGGCCAGATAGGCACACTTCTTCGCCCTGGCGTGGTGCCCCAGCCGCGCGGCGGGCACCAGCAGCAGCAGTGCCGCCAGCGGCAGATATACGAGCTTGCCCGGGGCCAGCAGCACGCCGCAGAACAGCAGCGCCGTCAGCCGGGCGGGGGAGAGCGCCTTTTTCTGATTCGGGCCGAACGCCGCGTCCATCAGCAGCGCCGTGAACACAAAGCACAGCCCCAGCAGCGGCGCGTCCCGGCTGAAGCTGGCCGCCAGGTGCAGCGTCATGGGCAGCAGCGCGGCCACGGTAAAGACCCGCTTGCCGAACGGCGCGGTCTTGACCGCCAGCGCCGCCAGCGCCGCAAAGAGCAGCAGATTTGCAAGCCGCCCCAAAAACAGCGCGGGCGCAAAGCCAAAATGCAGCACATAGGCCAGAAATACCGCCGCCGCACTGACGACGTACAGAAGTGGGTTCTGGTCGGTCTGCAATTCATTATATTCCTGATGGCTGTCAAAGGGCTGGTCTGTGGTGGTGAACAGCTGGGAGGTGAACGCCTCCCACGTAAAGACCGTCGTGTTCTCGTTTTGCAGATCGGCGTCCTCGTCACCGACGCGGCGGAAGCTCGTCGTCGTGGGCACCTTACCCATCCGCCACTCGTCGTGGGACAGGTCGTTGGCCCAGCGGCAGGCCAGCGTAAAGCTCTGGTTGATGTGGTATTTCTCGTCGGGCGCAGCATAAGGCGGCAGCACAAAGCTGTACAGCAGTCCAAAGCCGAGCACCAGCACAAAAACAAGACGGTGCAGTGCCAGTTTTTTGCTAAGCACCGCCCACACGGCCAGCGCGGCCAGCACGGCGGCCAGCACGCCCACAAGCAGGAAGAACCGCGTCAGGTAGCCGCCGATGCGCTGGTAGGTGATCTGCATCGCCATCGTGCCGTCGATCACACGGTCATCCACGGCCATCTGCTCCTTCCAGAGCGCGACACCGTCGCTGTGGCCGATGGCCAATATCGCGTCCGTCGCGTAGTGCGGCGTGACGGCCAGCTTGTAGCGGCGGCCCTCCTGCCCGGTCACGGCGGGGTCCATCCCCAGGGTCGTGTACTGGTCGGGCACGATGTAGTCCATCGTACCGACGGAGCGGGACAGCTCCTCGCCGGTGTCGGCGTCGTAGAGCACTACGTCCAGCGCACCGCAGGGCTGGTCACCCGGCAGGTAAAATTCAAGACCTATCGTCAAAATATCCTTGTCGTAGGTAAAGACCTGCGTTGCGGTCTGGCCGTCCTGCAAAAGCTCGGCCCGTAGGAAGTCGGTGACGATCTCACTGCGGCCCTTGCCCACATCGGGCCGGACCTTCGCCAGCCAGATCAGCACCACGCCCGCCAGCAGCACGACAAGCGTTGCCAGTGCCGCCAGCAGGGGGGTATGTTTTTTGTTTTTCATGAAATCTCCTTCCGTTAGGCCGTAGGGGTCGATGCAAGCATCGACCCCTACAGCCGCCCGCAAGTTTAGCGTTACAATTCCACCTGAAACGCCTTTTTCACAGCGTCGTTCCAGCGTCCGTCCCCGCGCAGGATCTTCTCCACCGCTCCGCGGACGGCACCCTCGCCGCCGCGCTGGGGGCAGATATAGTCGGCGCGCGCCCGCACCTCCGGCGCGGCATCCGCCGGGCAGGCCACAAAGCCGCACAGCGCCATGGCCGCCAGATCGTTCAGGTCGTCGCCGCAGTAGGCGACATCGTCCCGCGCGTAGCCGTTTTCAGCCATGAAATCCCGCAGGAACGCGGCTTTTTTGCCAACATTCTGGTAGATGTCGGTGATTTTCAAATCTGCGGCGCGGCGGCGCACGGCCTCGCACTCGCGCCCGGTGCAGATCATCACGCGGATGCCCGCCGTGCGCGCCAGCACCAGCCCGGCGCCGTCCTTGATGGCAAATTTCTTCAGCTCATTGCCGGTGGCGTCGTAGTAGACGCCGCCGTCGGTCATCGTGCCGTCCACGTCCAGCACCAGCAGTCGTATCATCGTCAGGCCCTCTCGTACTCGCTGGGGGTGATGAATTCCACGGGCAGGCCCGCCGCGCGGATGGCTCCCGCCATCTGGGCATTGTAGGCCGCACCGCGCCCGGTGTGGGTGTGCAGGCCCTCGTCCGCGTAGGCGGCAGTGCCCGGCCTGTAGCCGTCGGCACCGGCCAGCAACACCCGCGCCGCGCCGCACTGGCGCAGCAGACGCAGCAGCATCAGCACGCTGTTGCCGCCCTGCGCGTCGGTGGCGGACAGCCGGTCATAGTTGACCACCGCCGCGTCCTTGTCGGCGCGCAGGTTGCTGGTCAGGATCAGCGGGCAGGGGTAGGCGGCATCCACGTCAAAGCGTTTTGCGTTCGTGAAAAACGCATAGTCGGGCGTCACAAAATCCGGCACAAAGTTGGCCGAGACTGTCACGTCGGCCTGCGCGGCTGCTACAGCGGCACGGCCAGCCTCGGCAGCCAAGCTGCCGCCGGGGGCCAGCACCAGCACGGTCTTGCCCGCAAAGGCCCTCTGCAGAGCGGCCAGTGCGCCTGCGTCGTCGATGCGGCGGTTCTTGTACTCGGTGTAGAGCGTGTCAGCGTAGGTGGCATCAAACACAGTCTTTTTGTTCGGCGCGATGGCCGCCAGAATATGGTTGATGTCGCGATTCGTCAGATCGCCCTTGCCAAGGTAATGCTCGGCATAGTTGCGGTGCAGATTGAACTTGGCCGACAGGAAGTACGCCGGGGTGTAGCCCCACGCGCAGTCGCCCTTGATGGGCGCAATGTGGTCCTGAATGGCATCCATGAGGTCGTCAATGTTGTAGTGGCCGCCGAAGTACTCGTTCATATAGTCGGCGATCAGCTCAATCGGCAGGTTGCCGGGGATGCGACCCATGCCCATCAGGCTGCCGTCCACAGCCAGGTCGCGGCGCAGATGCTTGTCGAGAAATTCCTGCGCCAGGCAGAAGCTCAGCGCCATGTTCTCATGCAGGTGCAGCGCCAGGCGGATGTCCGGGGCTAAATTATGGTCAGCCATGCTGACGATGCGCTCCAAATCGCGGCGGCGCATGCTGCCGAAGGTATCCACAATGGAGAACTGCCACGGATGAATTTCGTTGACCTGCTCAAAGATCCAGAGCAGGTCCTTGTCGCTGTAGCCCATGATGTTGATGGGGTTGATGGAGACCTTGTAGCCCAATTCTTTGATACGGCGGGCAAAGTCCATGCCGTCCTTAATGTCGTAATCATGGGCGGTGATACGGATGATTTCAATGCCGTGGCCGTCGTAGGGGGACAGCTTGGCAATGTCGTAGTTGGAGCGCATCGCCATGCCGGAGTACATCGTGTGGCCGCGCTGGCCCTCGTCGGGCAGCAGGCGGTTCAGCTCCTCAATCGTGTTGCAGACCGTCACGTCGGGGTCGTAGCCGTCCACATTGCGCAGAAAGCCGACCTCGACGACGTCCACGCCCGCGCGGGTCAGCGTCTGGATGATGCGGCGCGCCGAGCCGAAGCCCCACTGCCAGTCGTTCACATAGCCGCCGTCGCGCAGGGTGCAGTCCAGCAGTTTAATATCAGCCATGCTGCTTCTCCTTCAAAATTTCATTTACCAGCGCCAGATCCTTCGGCGTGTCCACGCTGACCGTCTTGTACGGGCTGACGATGGCGTGTACCTTGTGGCCATTCTCGATAAAGCGCATCATGTCGTTTTCCTCGGCCTTTTCAAGGATGGATTTCGGCGTATCATGGTAGAATTTCAGTGCCTGTTTGCTGTACAGCTGAATGCCGGTGACCTTCTCGTACTCGAAATCCAGCGTGCCCTTCGGGTAGGGGATGGGGCTGCGGGAGATCAGCAGGATCTCCCGTGCGGCGTTCGTCACGACCTTTTGGTTCGAGAAGTCGATGACGTCGGCGGGGTGCTCCATAATGTTCGTCAGCACTGCGACGTAATAGGGGTCATCGGGCAGCGTGTCAGGCAGGATCAGGTCGAACGCCGCGGAGTTGACCAGCGGCTCGTCGCCCATGAGCTGCAGGTAGAGGTCGGCGTCCTCGACGGTGCTGACCTCCCAGATGCGCCCGGTGGGGGTGTCGTGGTCGGGGCTGGTCATAATATACCGCATATCGTAGGTTTTGCAGGCGTCGGCAATGCGCTCGTCGTCGGTGGCGATAAGCACATCGTCCAGCTTCGGGCAGGCCCTGGCGGCCTTGTAGACCCAGTAGATCATCGGTTTGCCCAGCACATCGGCCAGCGGCTTGCCCGGCATCCGGGTACTGGCGTAGCGCGCCGGGATCACAGCGATTGTTTTCATGGTTTTATACCTCAATATATCCGCGGGAAGCTCTCTGTAGGGGCGAGCATTGCTCGCCCGCGGCTGTTTGCCTCATTTACAGCTTTCCCGAAAAAGCGTTGTTTCGTAAAGTTGACGGGCGAACAATGTTCGCCCCTACATCCTCAGCCGCTTATAGGAGTGTCCTCGCCTCCTCCAGCGTCAGCAGGATCTTCTCATCCGCCGCCGTGAAGCCGCGCAGGACGAAGCTCTGCACGGTGACGGCACGGGCGAAATGGAAGGGGAGGCAGAAGTTCAGCACCTCGCTGGGCATCGTGCGCTCCAAAATGACTGCATCGGGGAACAGGGCGGCGTAATCCGTCGTGTCCCGCGGGTGTGTCTTGATAAAGAGCGGCCCAACGGCGTATTTTTCCGCCACCGCTTTGAACATCGCGTCCTGCTCCGCTTGGGTCATCAGCCCGTCGGCCACAAAGCTGCGGGGCAGCAAAAGCGTCGCACCGTCTGCCTTCTCGGGCAGGGGCTGCGTCAAAAATACGCGGCGCACCATCGCTTTTTCGTCGTCGGTCAGGCTCTCTAACAGTTTGGCCTTGCTGTCCGTCACCATGCGGTCCGCCGGGAACAGCGTACACCGTGCGGCGTCCTCACTCTCGACGCGGACGCACCACGGGCTGTCGCCCCAGTACAGGTAGCCTTTTCCGCGCTGCTTCGCGGCAAAATCCGCTGCGGCGCGCTGGTCGGTCACAAGATGCTGGTCAGGGCCGAGCGTGCTGCCGAACGTGTCCTCGCACAAAATATACCCGGCGCGGCAATCCTGCAAATAGCGGCCCAGCACACTCCAATCGTTGTGGATATAGACATTTTCAAACGCTGCACGGTTCAATTTCCAGCCGCACAGCTTCTCAAAGGCGCGGGCCGCGCGCCGGTGGGCAAACAGCCCCGTCACGGTCCCGGGCCAGCGCGTCTCGTCCACAAGGACAGTCTTGACCACGCCCGTCGCGTCCAGACGTGCCGCCAGCGCGGCGGTGTCGGGCACGGAGGCGGAGAGCACCATCGTGTGGGGCTTGCCGGCGCAGCGCCCGGCCCGCAGCAGATCGACCAAGACCTGATACGCGGTGTGGCAGATGTACAAATTCGGTTTCATGCGTTACTCCTGCACGAGTTTGACGGGCGGGAAGTGGATGCGGCCCCAGCCGGACGCCCACTCGGGCATCGTCAGGTCGCTGTTCGTCACCTCAAAGGCGAACTCGGTCACGGGCTTATCCAGGCAGACCGCGTGGGCCAGCGCGCCGTCAAAAATGTCGAGATAGAAGAAATACTGTCCCTCGCCCAGCAGACTCGGGTCAAATTCAAACACAGAGGTGTAGATTTTGCCTGGCTCGGCGGGGCCGAGGTCGACGGGATGGGTGATGCCGACGGGCGTCGAATCCCGCGCGTGGAGGTTCATCTTCATGTGGATGCCCGCGAACGGCTCCGAAACGCGCCAGGTGATTTTCACCCGCATCTTTTCGGTATCGGCAAACACGCTCGACTCCTTGCCGACGAAATCCAGCGTTTCCAGCCGGAACCGCTTGCCCGCGCTGCCCGTCATGCGGGCGACGTCGGCCAGGTCGTAGTGGACAACGTTGACGTCGGTGGTGTCCATGTAGACCGCGATGGCCTGCTCCACGTCGCCGTCAAAGATGACCCTGCCCTTGTCCAGCACGACGCAGCGGGTGCAAAGCTGACGAATGGTCGACATATTATGGCTGACATACAGCACCGTGCGCCCGTCCTGATTGGCGACGTCGCTCATTTTTCCTAAGCATTTCTGCTGGAATTTCATATCGCCGACGGCCAGAACTTCATCCATGACCATGATCTCGCTGTCGAGATGCGCGGCCACAGCGAAGGCCAGCTTGACGAACATGCCGCTGGAATAGCGCTTGACGGGTGTGTCGATGAAGTCGCCGCACTCGGAAAATTCAATGATCTGCGGCAGCTTTGCGTCGATCTCGGCGCGGGTCATGCCCAGAATCGCGCCGTTCATATAAATGTTCTCGCGGCCCGTCATCTCGTTGTTGAAGCCGGTGCCGACCTCGAGCATCGAGGCCACGCGGCCACGGATCTTGATTTCGCCCTCGGTGGGGGCGGTGATGCGGGAGAGCAGCTTGAGCAGCGTGGATTTGCCCGCGCCGTTGCGGCCAATGATGCCCAGTGCCTCACCCTGATAGACGGTCAGGTCAACGCCGTTCAGCGCCATAAACGTCTGGCCGAACAGCCGCTGGTCGGTGCCGATGACGGTGTTCGGGTCCTCCTTGCCGCGCACACGGGCCCACCAGCTTTGCAGGTCGTGGGTCAGCGTGCCGCCGCCGATCTGGCCGAGCTTGTATTGCTTTTTCAGCCCCGTGACCTCGATGACAGGGCGTTTTTCATTTGCAGACATAGTTACGCGCCCCTTTCTTACACGGTATCCATGAAGGTCTTTTCAATGCGGCTGAACAGCACGACGCCCAAAACCAGCGCCGCAGCGGTAAAAATCAGGCTGTACACAACGCCGAACGTCGTGACCGTGCCGGTGCCCAAGGTAGCCATGCGGAAAATCTCAATCGGCGACGTCATGGGGTTGAGCTGGACGAGCACCCGCAGGCGCGGGGAGTTGTCCAGCATCGACAGCGGATAGACGACGGGGGAGGCGTACATCCAGAGCTGCACGCCGAAGCCAACGGCAATCGCCAGATCGCGGTACTTCGTCGTTAAGGACGACACGATGATGCCGATGCCGAGGCCCAGCAGCATGACCTCCAGCACGACGAACGGCACAGCCAGCACCCACAGCGTAAAGGTGACGCCGCTGCCCGTGGCAAAGAAGTACACCCAGAAGATCAGGTACATGACCGCCTGAATGCCGAAGTTGATTAGGCTTGTCAGCACTTGGCTGACCGGCATCGTTAGGCGCGGGAAGTACACCTTGCCAAAAATCTGTGAGTTTGTCACAAACGTATTGGCTGTATTGTTGACGCAGTTGGCAAAGAAGGTCCACACCGTATTGCCGGCCATGTAGAACAAAAAGCCGGGCACACCGTCGGTGGGCATGTTGGCCATGCCGCCGAACACAACGTTGAAAATCACGGTGGTGATAAGCGGGTTCAGAATGATCCACGCGGGGCCCAGGATCGTCTGCTTGTACAGCACGGTAAAGTTGCGCTTGACGAACATTATAATTAAGTCGCGGTAGCGCCAGAGCTCCTGCAGGTCGATGTCGAACCAGCCGGTCTTGGGCCGGATGACCGTAGTCCAGCCCTCGTCAGCCGGGCGGGTGGTTTGCAGATTTTCAGCCATAAAAATACCTGTTCCTTATGTGTAAAATCGTGGTTGCATAGTTATCCATAGTAATAGTGCTATTTTACCACATTTTGCGCAAAGAATCAACTTGCCGGGGCGTATATAATAGCAGCAGAATATCGTGCGCGGTGAAAGCGTAGGGGCGGATCCCATATCCGCCCGGGGGGCGTCCCCGCAGGCAAAAAAGCGGTCTGCCGAAAATCCATCGGCAGACCGCTTTCTATACAAATTTACAGCACCTTTGACAAAAATGCCTTCAAGCGCTCATTTTCGGGGTTGGCGAAGAACTCCTTCGGCGGCTTATCGACCTTGACGATGCCCTCATCAATGAAGATGATGCGGTTTGCGACCTCGCGGGCAAAGCCCATCTCGTGGGTGACGCAGACCATCGTCATGCCGCCGCGGGCCAGCTCCTTCATCAGCTCCAAAACCTCTCCGACCATCTCGGGGTCAAGGGCGGAGGTCGGCTCGTCAAACAGCAGCACGTCGGGGTTCATGGCCAGCGCGCGCACAATCGCAATGCGCTGCTTCTGCCCGCCGGACAGCATGTTGGGGTAGGTGTCGGCCTTGTCGGCCAGACCGATGCGCTCCAGCAGCTCCATGGCTTTCTTGTCGGCCTCGGGCTGCTTCATCAGGCCCAGACGCACGGGGGCCAGCGTGATGTTCTTCTTCACCGTCAGGTGGGGGAACAGGTTGAAATGCTGGAACACCATACCCATCTTCTGGCGCACATGGTCAATGTCGTGGTCGGTGACTTCCTTGCCGTTGAAGATGACATGGCCGCTGTCCGGCTCCTCCAGACGGTTCAGGCAGCGCAGGAACGTGGATTTTCCGCAGCCCGAGGGGCCGACCAGCACAACGCAGTCGCCCTTGTTGATGGTCAGGTCCACGCCCTTGAGCACCTGCAGGCCGCCGTAGTTCTTCTTCAGTCCTTTAACGTCTATCACTTTGCGCCAGCCTCCTCTCAAATTTTGCAAGCAGCGCGCTGAACAGCATGACCAGCACCAGATAGGTCGCGGCCACGCCGAGCAGCGGGAACATCGGCTCATAGGTACGGTTCATGATGCCCTGCGCGGCATACAGCAGCTCCTTGCCGCCGATGACCGTGATCAGCGAGGAATCCTTCAAAAGCATGATGAACTCATTGCCCAGCGACGGCAGGATGGAGCGGATGGCCTGGGGGATGATGATCTCGAACATCGTGGTCATGTAGTTGAGTCCGAGGCTGCGTCCCGCCTCCATCTGGCCCGGGTCAACAGCCATGAGACCGCCGCGGATGATCTCCGACACATAGGCGCCCGAGTTGATGCCCAGCGCCAGCGCACCGACCATCGTGAAGTTGCGGCTGCTGGCGAAGATGACCATGCTCATGATGAGCAGCTGGACCATCATAGGCGTGCCGCGGATGACTGTGACATACACCTGCGCCACTGCGTTGAAGATGCCCAGGATCGGGTTGCGGTGGTGGGGCTTCTGCTGCGCGTAACCCACGCGGACCATAGCGACGATGGCACCCAGCACAACGCCCAGCACCAGTGCAATGGCCGTGACCAGCAGGGTCGTGCCCACGCCCTTGATGTACTGCTGCCAGCGGTCCGAGTAGAGAAATGCCTGGTAAAATTTTACGAAGAAGTCCTGCCCGAAGTTCAGCTTCTGGCCGTTCTTGACCAGCTCCGAAAGCGCTTCAAACTGTGCTTCCATCCGCAACACAACCTTTCTTTCTGTTTGAATTCAGCACACCTGTAGGGGCCGGGCATGCCCGGCCCGCGGCTTTCCGGCAAACTCTTGCCTGCGGGAAGGCTGCGGGCCGCATATATGCGGCCCCTACAGCGCGATATTTGTATTATATCATATTTCCGGGAAAAATCACACTAAATAAAAGAAAAGCGCGCCGGGATACCGGCGTGCCTTTCCGCTTGCTGCAAAGCGCTTATTCAGCGGTGATGTACTTGTCCACGATGGCCTGCAGGGTGCCGTCGTCCTGCAGCTCCTTCAGAGCGCCGTTGATGGCGTCCAGCAGCTGGGTGTTGCCCTTGGCAACGCCGATGGCGTAATCTTCCTGGGCGTAAGCGGTGTCAAGGATCTTCAGGCCGGGGTTGGCCGCAACGAACTCCTGGGCGGGGGCATTGTCGATGACGACGGCATCGACCTGGCCGTTGTTCAGGGCCTGCACAGCGGTCAGACCGTCATCATAGGCGATGACGTTGTCCTCACCGAAGTCGTCGGTGCAGTAAATGTAACCAGTGGTGCCGCGCTGGGTGCCGATGGCCTTGCCTGTCAGATCGTCAGCAGAGGCAATGTCGGAATCCTCGGGCACGATGATGGACTGGATGCCCTCGGCGTAGGTGTCGGAGAAGTCCATGACCTTCAGGCGCTCGTCGGTGACGGTGACGCCGGCCATGACCATGTCGCTCTTGCCGTTCTGGGCGGCCAGCAGGGCGGCGTCAAAGTCCATGTCGTCGACCTGCAGCTCCAGGCCGAGCTTCTTGGCGATGGCACCCGCAACCTCAATGTCGATGCCCTCGAAATCACCGTTGTCGGTGGTCATCTCATACGGGGGGAAAGCAGCGTTGGTGGACATCGTCAGCTTGCCGGCGTTGACGGTGGTCACCGCGGCAGCGTCGGCAGAAGCGGCCTCCTCGGTGGAAACGGCCTCGGAAGATGCAGCCTCAGAAGAAGCAGCCTCGCTGGAAACAGTCTCGGTGGAAGCGGAACCGCCGCAGGCGGCCAGGCTCAGCATCATAGCGGAGCTGAGCATCAGAGCAGTGATTTTTTTCATGATGATCTCCTCGATTCAATGTATCTCAAATGTTTGTACCTTCCCAAGCCCTCACTTGGTTGATGTATACAGTATAACTGCATAAATATGTAAAGTCAATGTATATTTAATAACTTCGGCGTTTTACATGGGCAGAGTAGGGGAGTGGAAAGTTTTTTGTGCAAACTGGCGGAGGTATAAATGTAGGGGCCGGGCATGCCCGGCCCGCAGCTTTATGACAGACGCCTGCTTGCCTTTACGTTGCGGGCCGCACATGTGCGGCCCCTACAGCCTCAACATTCCAAATTTTTCTACTTGACTTAAAGCCGCACTTGTGCTATAAATAACTTAACTTCATCCTGTACAAAGCCATGAGGCAGACAAACGGGATGCGAGGTCCTGCACAAGAGAGAACCGCCGCGGTACGCCGCGTGGTGCAAGCGGTTTTGCAGCGGCCCGCAGCCTTACCACTGCCGAGCGCGGGGGCGAACCTCCGCCGGGTACGGCCCGTTACAGCCGGTACGAGCGGCGCTTACCTTTTATTATATAAGATATAAGCGCAATTTGGGTGGAACCGTGGAGCTACATGCTTCATCCCTTTTGTAAGCGAGGGATGGAGCATTTTTTATTTGCATTTTTGTGCAATTGCAAAAGGAGCGTACAATTATGAAGATCATCTACAAGGACGGTACCGTCGCCGAGTGCCCGCAGGAGGAAGAACTGCACGTTCTGCGCCACACGGCTGCCCATATCATGGCGCAGGCCATCAAGCGCCTCTACCCGCAGGCGGACTTTGCCTTCGGCCCTGCCACCGAGAACGGCTTCTTTTATGACGTCGACCTCGGCGACACCAAACTGACCGACGACGACCTGGCCGCCATTGAGAAAGAGATGAAGAAGATCTGCAAAGAGAATCTTCCCATCAAACCGTTCATCCTGCCCCGTGACGAGGCCGTCAAGCTGATGGAGGAGCGTCAGGAGCACTACAAGATCGAGCATATCGCCGACCTGGCCGACGAGACCGAGTTCAGCTTCTATCAGCAGGGCGAGTACGTCGATATGTGCATCGGACCCCACCTGTGCTACACCAAGGCACTGAAGGCGTTCAAGATCACCCAGCAGTCCGGCGCTTACTGGAAGAACGACAAAGAGAACAAGATGCTGACCCGCATCAACGGCGTTGCCTTCCACAATCAGGAGGAGCTGGACGCCTGGGAGAAGCAGCAGCAGGAGGCCCGTGAGCGCGACCACCGCAAGATCGGCAAGGAGATGCGCCTGTTCATGACCGACGACCTCGTTGGCCGCGGCCTGCCGATGTTCCTGCCCAACGGCTACACCGTCTGGCAGCAGCTGGAGGATTACATCAAGGGCAAGGAGCGTGAGCGCGGCTACCTGCACGTCATGACCCCCTGCATCGGCACCGTGAACCTGTACAAGACCTCCGGCCACTGGGACCACTACC
>OHWR01000776.1_pt1 | contig 14062 bp, 9 predicted proteins | sample 1579771 | NCBI WGS metagenome assembly OHWR01 (sample SAMEA3882542, study PRJEB24775) | human gut metagenome | biome: human-associated habitat; feature: intestine environment; material: feces | place: Netherlands | collected 2009/2010 | reverse complement strand
CAATTTTTTTACACCAAAAGAGCTTCCGGATAAAAAGCTGGAATTTGTGGAGGAATAAGACAATGTCAAAAGATGAATATTTAATTACAGATGTGCCTCTTAAAGCGCTGACTGTTTTTGCAATGCCTATGATTCTAGGCAGTTTTTTTCAACAAATATATAATATGGCTGATTCTATTATTGTTGGTCAGTTTGTTGGCTCATCTGCACTTGCTGCAGTTGGTGCCTGCGCCGCACTTACGAATGTATTCATTTGTGTAGCATTGGGTGCAGGTGTAGGTGCAGGGGTTCTTGTAAGCCGTTATTTTGGTGCCCGGGATTATAGCAAAATGAAAACGATTGTGTCGACATCATTAATTAGTTTTCTGATTCTAAGTATACTTCTGGGTCTGTTTGGATTTTGCTTTTCCCATCCAATGATGAGTTTATTACAGACACCTGCTGATATATTGGATGAAGCGGTACTGTACCTTCGAGTTTATTTTGTGGGATTTCCGTTTCTGTTTATGTACAATATCCTTTCAACGATGTTCAATTCCATCGGTGAATCGAAGATTCCGTTGGGCCTTTTGATATTTTCTTCTGTTTTGAATATTGTTATGGATCTTTGGATGGTGGCAGGTTTAGGGCTGGGTGTGTTCGGTGCCGCCCTTGCAACTCTCATTGCGCAGGGGATTTCCGCAGTGTTTTCGCTTTTGATTTTCTTTAACCGGATGCGTCGATATAAAAGCCGCTTTAACTGGTTTGACAGGCAGGAGTTACATTCCATGCTTCGTATTGCAGTACCATCGGTTCTTCAGCAATCCACAGTGTCAATTGGTATGATGATCGTACAGGCGGTTGTAAATCCCTTCGGTACACAGGCGCTGGCAGGTTATGCGGCAACCATGAGAGTAGAGAATGTTTTTTCACTGATATTTGTATCCATTGGAAATGCGGTTTCGCCCTATGTTTCCCAGAATCTTGGAGCAAAGAAAATTGAACGTATCAAAAAAGGATATCATGCTGCACTGGTGTTGGACCTGTGTTTCGCAGTCCTTGCTTTCATAGTCATTGAAACACTGCACACCCCAATTTCTTCCTTATTCCTTGGAAAAGATGGAACCGCTTTGGCATATCAGGTGTCCGGGGATTATATGAAATGGCTGGGATATTTCTTTATTTTTATGGGTATTAAGATGGCAACAGATGGAGTTCTTCGTGGACTTGGAATTATGCGGCCGTTTCTCATTGCCAATATGGTAAACCTTGCCATTCGGCTGTCAGTTGCCTTGATTTTTGCACCGCGTTATGGAATTGCATTTGTCTGGCTTGCTGTACCGGCCGGATGGCTTGCGAATTTTCTGATCTCCTATGGGGCACTTAGAAAATCATGGCCGGTTGATAAAGGAGTTTCATTCCGGTAAATTTCTCTTAAGTTTTGATGGGAAGCTGGATTTGTATGTTAAGAGGTATATTTTCGTTACTGTTCACTGGCAATATCCCGCGAAGCGTGTTGCTGTGAACAGTAACATATTTTCTTATAGACATGATATAGTATGAGTGCTATAATAAAAAAAATTTTTTATGGCATTTATTGGCAAACCGGTTGAAAAGCCGGAGCGCAAAGCCAGAAGGAGCTAAAGTCAGATTGAAATCTGGCCATGCCAGCCGGTTGCATCATGCCTCAGTAATAAAAAAGGTAAATGTTAAATGGGCATTATGGAAAAAGTTCCTGTAAAATTTTTTACAAGGAACTTTTTTGTGTCTTCAAGCGGATATTCGCAACCTCCGCAGGGGACTTACCTGATTCGGTTAAATTTGAGAAAAAATAGAAAAGAATAGCAGGAATGGAGAAAAGATGAAAGGGAAAAAGGTGATTGCAGGCATTCTGCTTGTGGGAATTTTAGCAACTGCCCTGGCAGGGTGTAAAAACACAAATATCACTAAAAAAGAAAGGGAAAAGCCCGTCATCACCCTGGGCAGTGACAGTTATCCGCCATACAATTATCTGAATGAAGATGGGATTCCCACAGGAATTGATGTGGAACTGGCTACAGAAGCTTTTAAAAGAATGGGTTATCAGGTGGATGTTGTCCAGATCAACTGGGAGAAGAAAAAAGAACTGGTAGAAAGCGGAGAGATTGACTGTATTATGGGCTGTTTTTCCATGGAAGGACGCCTTGACGATTACCGCTGGGCGGGACCCTACATAGCAAGCCGCCAGGTAGTTGCTGTAAATGAGAGCAGTGATATCTATAAACTAAGTGATCTGGAGGGAAAGAACCTTGCCGTCCAGTCCACAACCAAACCGGAAGGCATCTTTCTGAACCGGACGGATGAAAGGATCCCCAAACTGGGCAATCTGATCAGTCTTGGGCACAGGGAACTGATCTATACCTTTCTGGGAAAAGGATATGTAGATGCAGTTGCTGCACATGAGGAATCCATTGTCCAGTACATGAAGGATTATGATGCAAGCTTCCGTATTCTGGAAGATCCGCTGATGGTGGTCGGGATAGGTGTTGCTTTTGCAAAAGAGGATGACAGAGGAATCTGTGAGCAGATGGATCAGACGCTGGAAGAAATGCGTCAGGATGGCACATCCCTGAAAATCATTAAAAAATATCTGGATGATCCCCAGAAGTATCTGGAGGTGGATGATCTTGGATATTAGGAGAAGAATAAAAGTAAAACGATTCTGGATATTCGGCATTCTGCTTGGAATCTGTGTGACTGCAACTTCCCTGTATTACTTTTTTCAGGCAGAGAAAAAGGAAGCAGAGAACAGGATGGTGAAAACTGTAAACTATGTCAAAGTGCAGTGTTCCACCTACACCCATTATAATGAAGCTTCGGAATCTAAAAGTCTCCTCCGCGCCATTGAAAGTGCCAGACAGATGAGTACGAATATCGACATGGAAACAGAAAACGGCGGCCGGCTAAGCCAGGAGTTTCTGAAAGAAAATCTGCAGACCCTCTGGGTGGATGGTATCCTTGTGCTGGATGCAGAGGGAAAGACAGTCTGCAAATACAGCATGGATGAGGCTCTGACCAATGAGATCACAGATTATCTGCAAAAAGACATTATCATGGATTTTACCGGATATGAAGAAAGATCTTATTCGGAACGGATTTCCAGAGAAGACGGATCGCGAATCGATATTGCAGCCTGTGCCAGAAAAGATGGGACGGGTATGGTTGCAATCTATTATTATACATCTCCGGAATTTGTCAGAAATTATACCCTGACAATACAGAACCTTTTAAATGGCTATAGCACTCAGAAAGATGGAACGATTATTGTTGCAGACAAGGGAACCATCGTTGCCAGCAACGATGAAAGCCTGCTGGGACAGGATACTGCCGGCAACCAGGTTGTCCAGGCAATGAAAGAGCATACAGACAGTCAGCATATTTTTCATTTAAAAAATGAAGGAACCGGAGGTTACGGAATCATGCTGAAGCAGCGGGATTATTATATTTATGCCTATCTTCCGGATACGGAAGTATTCCATAACCTGCCACTAAGTGTAACAGCTGTCGTTTTTCTTTATTTACTCATATTCGGTATATTCTGCTTCTGGGGTTACAGAGCGGATCTGGCACATCGGAAATAGGAACAGGAAAAAGATGAAAAATATAAAACAGAACTTCTAAGAGCAGCAAAAAAAGCAGAAGCAGCCAATGAGGCAAAAACCGAGTTTCTGCAGAGGATGAGCCATGATATCCGGACACCGATCAATGGAATCTGCGGCATGATCAATGTGGCAGACCATTATGCAGATAATATGGAGAAACAGACGGAATGCAGAGCAAAGATCAAAGAGGCATCCCATCTGCTGCTGGAACTGGTAAACGAAGTTCTGGACATGAGCAGGCTGGAGTCAGATGAAGTGGTTTTGGAAGAAATCCCATTTAATCTGAACAGTATTTCTGAGGAAATACTGGGTGTGATCGAACAGGTGGCTGCAGAGCAGAATATCCGGATCCTTTGGGAAAAGAAAGAAGTTACACACTGGAATCTTATTGGAAGTCCGGTGCATGTGAAGCGGATCCTGATGAATATTTTGTCCAATGCGGTGAAATATAACAAAGAAAACGGATATATCTATATCAGCTGTCGGGAAATCCCGTCAAAACAGACAGCAATGACCACATTGGAATTTGTCTGCAGAGATACCGGGATCGGAATGGCAGAGGCATTCCAGAAACGCATTTTTGAACCATTTGCACAGGAACATGCAGGAAGCCGCACAAAATTCGCCGGAACAGGACTGGGAATGCCAATCACAAAAAAACTGGTGGAGAAAATGGGCGGAACCATTTCCTTTGAAAGTAAAGAAGGCACAGGGACTACATTTGTGATCCGGATTCCATTCCAGATTGATGCAGATATGAAGGACAGGACTGAAACGGAAGAAAAAACGGAAGCATCTATCCAGGGGCTCCATGTTCTTCTGGCAGAGGATAATGAATTGAATATGGAGATTGCAGAATTTGTGCTTCAGAATGAAGGCACTGTGGTGACCAAAGCATGGAATGGACAGGAGGCTGTTGACATATTCAGAAAAAGCAGTCCTGGAGAATTTGATGTCATTCTTATGGATATTATGATGCCTGTCATGAATGGATATGAAGCAGCAAAGATGATCCGCTCTCTGGACAGAGAGGATGCAAAAGTGATACCGATCATTGCCATGACAGCAAACGCGTTCACTGAGGACAAAATGAGAGCAAAGGAAGCAGGAATGGATGAACATATTGCCAAGCCTGTTGATGGGAAATTATTAGTAAAAGTGATCAATGAGTTAGTAAAACACAATCAGAGGGAAAAGTTATAATGAAAAAGAAAAAATGGAACAAGTTAGTTTCTGTACTTTTGGTGATGGTGACAGTCATGTCACTTCTGTCTGGCTGCGGCAGGAAAAGTACGGAAAAAGAAGACGCGGAAACTATCACAGTGTATCTATGGACCACAAATCTGTATGAAAAATACGCATCATACATCCAGAAACAGCTTCCGGATATCAACATTGAATTTGTAGTAGGCAATAATGATCTGGATTTCTATCGTTTTCTGAACGAAAACGGTGGATTGCCGGATATTATAACCTGCTGCCGGTTTTCCCTCCATGATGCAAGTCCTCTGAAAGACAGTCTGATGGATCTTTCCACAACCAATGCGGCAGGTGCTGTCTATGATACATACCTTAACAGTTTCAGAAATCAGGATGGCAGCGTAAACTGGCTTCCTGTGTGTGCAGATGCCCATGGCTTTGTAGTGAACAAAGATCTTTTTGAAAAGTATGATATTCCTCTTCCAACGGATTATGAAAGCTTCGTTTCTGCCTGCCAGGCATTTGATGAGGTGGGTATCCGTGGGTTTACTGCAGACTATTACTATGATTATACCTGTATGGAAACACTGCAGGGTCTGTCTGCATCAGAGCTGTCTTCTGTGGATGGACGTAAGTGGCGTACCATCTACAGTGACCCGGACAATACAAAGAGAGAAGGTCTGGACAGTATTGTCTGGCCGGAGGCTTTTGAACGTATGGAGCAGTTTATTCAGGATACAGGGCTGAGCCAGGATGATCTGGATATGAATTATGATGATGTGGTTGAGATGTACAAAAGTGGTAAGCTTGCCATGTATTTCGGCAGTTCTGCCGGTGTAAAAATGTTCCAGGATCAGGGCATTAACACAACATTCCTGCCATTCTTTCAGCAGAACGGCGAAAAGTGGCTGATGACTACACCATATTTCCAGATAGCTTTAAACCGTGACCTGACAAAGGATGAAACACGTCGGCAGAAAGCAATGAAGGTACTGAACACAATGCTTTCAGAAGATGCGCAGAACCGGATCATTTATGATGGGCAGGATCTGTTAAGCTATAGCCAGGATGTGGATTTCCGGCTTACGGAATATCTGAAGGATGTGAAACCTGTGATCGAAGAAAACCATATGTATATCCGTATTGCGTCAAATGACTTTTTTTCCATTTCCAGGGATGTGGTGTCTAAGATGATCTCAGGAGAATATAATGCAGAGCAGGCTTATCAGTCATTTAATTCCCAGCTTCTTGAAGAAAAATCCACTTCTGAGGATATTGTGCTGGATTCAAAGAAAACTTATTCCAATCGCTTCCATACCAGCGGAGGCAATGAAGCCTATTCTGTTATGGCAAACACTTTACGCAGTATTTATGGGACGGATGTGCTGATTGCAACAGGAAACAGCTTTACGGGAAATGTACTGAAGGCCGGTTATACAGAAAAAATGGCGGGCAACATGATCATGCCAAACGAGCTTTCCGCTTACAGCAGTGAGATGAACGGGGCAGAACTGAAGGAAACGGTCAGAAACTTCATAGAAGGCTACCAGGGAGGCTTTATCCCCTTTAACCGCGGCTCTCTGCCTGTGTTCAGTGGTATTTCTGTAGAAATCAAGGAAACGGATAATGGTTATACATTGAGTAAAGTTACAAAGAATGGAAAACAGATTCAGGACAAGGATGCTTTTACTGTGACCTGCCTTGCAGCACCACAATATATGGAAGCTTATCCGGCAGAGGAAAATATTGTATTTGATGGAGGGGATACCTCTGTGGAAGATACTTGGACAACATATGTTTCAGATGGTAATGCCATTCTTGCAGAGCCTGAAGACTACATTACTCTGAGGTGAGAAGAATGGATGTTAAGAATCATAATACAAACAGAAAGAAACGGGTTGCGAGAAAACGATGGAATACGGCAATTTTTATTGTCCTATTCGTTGGAATCTTTTTTACTGTTTTCCAATATTTAGGGTTTGTATCGAAGACTGTTTATGAGGAAAGTGTTTCTCACCTGACAGAAATTTTTCATCAGTCTGATAATATGCTAAGTGAGCTGACAAATAAGAATCTGACTTATCTCCATATATGGGGGGAATATTTGCAGAACACTTCCGATGAAAGTGAAATTCGTGAGTATATAGAGAAAGCACAGGAAGATGCAGGCTTTTTAGATTTTTATTTCCTGTCAGCGGACGGGAACTATAAGATGGCAACAGGTGAAACCGGGTATCTGGGATTGCAGGAAAATATTGAAGATGAGATCCGGCAGGGAAATGATGTGATAACCAATGCAACGGTTCCCGGAAAATCCCAGCTCCTTGTTTTTGCTACTCCCAGGCCTCATGGAAATTATCAGGGCTTTGAATATGATGCCATTGCCATTGCCTATGAAAACTCTGATATCGTAAATGTGCTGAATATTTCTGCTTTCAATGGAAATGCCCAGAGTTATGTGGTTCATCCGGATGGCCGTGTTGTTGTGGATCATTCTTCTGAGGCATGGGGAGAGGTGTATAATTTCTTTGGGATTCTGAGAGAACATTCCAATATGTCTGAAAAAGAGATCCTTAAACTCTCAGAAGAGTTTAAGGAGGGACATACAGATGCAATGCTGATAAATCTGGATGGAGAGGATTACTATCTGGTCTATGAGAAATCCAAACCTCAGGACTGGATCTTTCTGGGACTTGTCCAGGCTGATATCGTCAATGCAAGTATGAATGTTCTGCAGCGTAGCACTGTGCTGCTTGTAAGTGCAGTAGCGGTGTGTATTGCCGGCCTTTTTATTGGAATTATTCTCCGGAAAAACAGGGTAAACCTGAAGAGAAAGGATACGGAGATCCTGTACAGGGACGAATTGTTTCAAAAGCTGTCAATGAATGTAGATGACGTTTTCCTGATGCTGGATGCAAAAACATATCAGGCAGATTACGTCAGTCCCAATGTGGAAAAACTGCTGGGAATTACAGTAGAACAGATTCGTAAAGATATTTGTGTCCTTGGGAAACTGCATCCCGGGGACGTTGAAGATCCGGAGAAGAAGTATCTGGAAGAAATCCAGGTTCATGAGCAGCAGGAATGGGATCTTGAATATGTTCATCAGAAAACAGGAGAACACCGCTGGTTTCATAACGTTGCAATGGGCAGCGAGGTAAACGGAAAAAAGAAATATATCCTGGTTCTGTCAGATCGTACCTCTGATAGAAAAATGAATCAGGCCCTTTCTGAGGCGGTCCGCGCTGCGGAGACTGCAAACAAGGCAAAGAGCACCTTCCTTTCCAATATGTCTCACGATATCCGTACACCAATGAATGCGATCATTGGTTTTACCACACTGGCTGTAAGCAACATTGATGATAAAGAAAGGGTTCGGGATTATCTGGGTAAGATTCTTTCCTCCAGTAATCATCTGCTCTCACTGATCAATGATATCCTGGATATGAGCCGTATTGAGAGCGGGAAAATCCATCTGGAAGAGACGGAAGTCAGTCTGTCAGAGGTTCTTCATGATCTGAAAACCATTATCAGCGGACAGATCCATGCGAAACAGTTAGAGCTTTACATGGATGTCATGGATGTTACCAATGAGGATGTTTATTGCGACAAGACCAGGCTGAATCAGGTGCTGCTGAATCTTTTGTCCAATGCGATCAAGTTTACTCCTGCAGGCGGAACCGTTTCTGTCCGGCTGAGAGAGTATTCGGGTACACAGAGAGGCTGTGAACTGTACGAAATCCGGGTAAAGGATAACGGAATCGGCATGAGTCAGAAATTTGTACAGAAGATATTTTCTCCTTTTGAGAGAGAGCGGACTTCCACTGTAAGCAGGACTCAGGGTACAGGACTGGGTATGGCTATCACCAAGAACATCGTAGATATGATGGGCGGAACCATTGAGGTTCAGACAGAACAGGGCAAAGGTACTGAATTTATTATCCGTCTGCCATTGCGGATCCAGCCTGAGAATCACCGTATAGAGAAAATCGCAGAACTGGAAGGTCTGAAGGCATTGGTAGTAGACGATGATTTCAATACCTGTGACAGTGTGACTAAGATGCTTGTGAAGGTTGGAATGCGTTCGGAATGGACACTTTCCGGTAAGGAGGCTGTTCTCCGCGCACGACAGTCTATGGAAATGGGTGATGCATTCCATGCTTATATCATTGACTGGCGTCTTCCGGATATGAACGGCATTGAAGTTACCCGTCAGATCCGCAGTCTTGGTGATGATACGCCGATCATTATCCTGACTGCTTATGACTGGTCAGATATTGAAGTGGAAGCCAGGGCAGCAGGAGTGACTGCATTCTGCTCCAAGCCTATGTTTATGTCAGATATCAGAGAGACTCTGATGGCTGCTATCGGACAGAAGCAGGCCGGGGCAGATGATAATATTCTTCCGGCAGCAGATTCAGATTTCAGAGGCAGGCACATACTGCTTGTGGAAGATAATGAACTGAACAGAGAAATTGCAGTAGCACTCCTTAGTGAATATGGTTTTCAGGTTGATACAGCGGAAGATGGAGCAGAGGCTGTGGAGAAGGTTAAGAATTCAAGACCAGGTGATTATGATCTGGTGCTTATGGATGTGCAGATGCCTGTAATGAACGGATATGAGGCTACTGAGCAGATCCGTTCACTGGATGATCCGGCACTGGCGGGAATTACGATCCTTGCCATGACTGCCAATGCTTTTGACGAAGACAGAAAGAAAGCACTGGCATGTGGTATGGATGGATTTCTATCCAAACCAATTGTTATAGAGGAACTGATCAGTACATTACAAAACAGTCTAGAGCGTGTCTGAAAAAGGCTTTCTGCAAGATGTGCGTCACAATTTGTGGGATATTTTGCCCGGATGAGGGCGCCGTAGCGGGCTACGGCAACTGAATTCGGGTGAAATATCCCGCAAAGTGGGGCGTGCAGATTGCGGGAATGATTTTTCAGACACACTCTAGGGTAAGTTTAACTGAATCAGGTAAGTTTTCTGTTTGAACTGTGATAATGGGATATGAAAAGTGGTTTGATGAAAGCAAGGAGGAGCAACGAATGATTTGTGGAATGACGTATTTTCAGATATGTCTGTATTTTCTTATTTATTCTTTTGGCGGCTGGGTTGTTGAAGTTATTTTTCATGCAGTAGCGTTGGGAAAAGTTATAAACAGAGGTTTCCTGAATGGACCGGTTTGCCCGGTATATGGATTTGGGGTGCTTTCTGTTTTTGCTTTGCTCAATACAATTCAGGGCAGCGGGCGTCAGATGAGTGATGGAATGATTTTTGTGTTTGGAATTGTTCTGGCAACTGCGGTGGAACTGGTTGCAGGCTGGCTGCTGGATGTGTGTTTCCACGCAAGATGGTGGGATTATTCAGATAAACCCTTTAATTTTCATGGCTACATTTGCCTGGAGTTTTCTCTGATCTGGGGACTGGCTATCGTTATGGTAGTAAAAATTTTCCAGAAGTATGTAGAGGCACATGCGTTACATACACCTGCAACCTGGGAATGGATTGTGATAGCAGTCTTGTATGCTGTGTATCTGACAGATTTTATTGTGACGGTAGCAGTGATCCAGGGACTGAATAAAAAGCTTACCAGACTGGATAAGGTTCGCTCAGATCTGAGAATTGTAAGTGATAAACTGAGCGATACACTGGCTACGACTACGATTGGCACAGCACAGAAAGTGGGAGAAGGAAAGGTTCAGGCAACTCTTGCAGCAGCAGAACTGCGTGATGCAACTGCCGCACAGCGAGAAAAATCTATCGAAATGCTTCGTATAAAAAGAGCGGAGCTTCAGGCTCAGTTTGAGGAACTGTCCAGTTCTATTACCAATCATACCGTTGTCGGTCAGGGGCGTATCATCAAGGCATTTCCGAAGATGCAGCACAGAGACTATTCCGAACTGATTCAGGAGCTGAAAAAGAGATTAAAATAGATTAAAATGCAGAGGGAGGTTTCAGGTGAACAGACAGGCAGTACAAACCTTAAAGACTTATTTTGGATATGATACATTCAGAGAAGGGCAGGAGAGTGTTGTGGAGTCCATTCTGGAACACCGGGATGTGCTTGCAATCATGCCGACAGGAGCCGGAAAATCCATCTGTTATCAGGTACCGGCACTGATGCTGTCAGGAATTACGATTGTAATTTCTCCTCTGATCTCACTGATGCAGGATCAGGTAAAGGCTTTGAATGAAGCGGGAATACATGCCGCATTTATCAATTCTTCACTGTCGGAAAGTCAGATTAGCAAGGCGTTGTACCTGGCAGCAGGAGGAAGATACAAAATTATTTATGTTGCACCGGAACGTCTGGAAAATTATGAGTTTCTGGAATTTGCCAGACAGGTGGAGATTTCCATGGTGACAGTGGATGAGGCACATTGTATTTCACAGTGGGGCCAGGATTTCAGACCAAGCTATGTCAAAATCGTAGACTTTGTAAAAAATCTTCCCGGTCGTCCGATCGTCAGTGCTTTTACCGCAACTGCAACAGAGGAAGTAAAGAACGACATTCTCTGTACTTTAAATCTGGAAGATCCGAAAGTAGTGATCACCGGGTTTGACAGAAAGAATTTATATTACAGCGTGGAAAATATCCGGCGAAAAGACGATTTTGTGATGGATTACATAGACAGACATCCAACAGAGAGCGGGATTATTTACTGTTCTACAAGAAAAAATGTGGACAATCTTTTTGAACTGCTTTTCCAAAAAGGAGTTGCTGTTACCAGATATCATGCAGGACTGAATAATGAAACCAGAAAAAAGAATCAGGATGATTTCATTTATGACAGAACTCCTGTTATTATTGCAACAAATGCATTTGGAATGGGGATTGATAAATCCAATGTGAGATATGTGATCCATTACAATATGCCGCAGAGTATGGAGAATTATTATCAGGAGGCAGGACGTGCAGGGCGTGACGGAGAGAATTCCCAGTGCATTCTATTGTTTTCTGCACAGGATGTTATGATCGACCGAATGCTTCTGGATAACAAAGATTTTTCCGATATGGATGAAGAGGATGAATTTCTCATTCGTCAGCGGGATATACGAAGGCTTCAGATCATGGAAGGATATTGTAAAACAACAGGATGTCTGAGAAATTATATTCTGGAGTATTTCGGTGAAAAGACCTTCGGTCCCTGTGATAATTGTGGAAATTGTCACAGAGAATACCATGAGACAGATATGACCAGAGAGGCGAAGTGGGTAGTGAACTGTGTGGCTGAGACGAGAGGAAGGTATGGACTGACAATTGTGCTTGGTACTCTGCTGGGGGCTAAGAGAGCCCGGTTGAGGGAGCTTGGAGCAGATAAGTATAAATCTTATGGAGCATTGAATGATCACAGTGAGGCAGAACTCAGGGCACTGATCAGCCAGATGACTGAGATGGGATATCTCTATCAGACACAGGAACGTTACAGTGTGCTGAAACTGGGCGATATTTCTCCGCTAAGAGATGAAAATACTCACGTGATCATGCGTACTTACGAGGAAAAAGAACCGGATAAAAAGAAAAAGCCCCAGAAATCTGTCAGAAAACGCAGCACAGATGCGCTTACGGCAGCAGGTTACGATTTATTTGAAGCCCTGCGGAAACTTCGTCTGGAAATTGCAAAAGAGGAAGCCATGCCTCCATATATCGTGTTCAGTGATAAGACGCTGATAGATATGTGCATCAAATGTCCATCAAATGAAGAAGAAATGCTGGAGGTTTCCGGTGTGGGCGAGAATAAGCTAAAGAAATACGGTCAGAGATTTCTGGAAGAGATACAGAAGTTCTGCCTGGAACGTCCGAATGCGGTTTTGAGTATGTCGGAAGATGAAAATGGTAATCCCTGAGAACAAAGGTTGGAAAACAGATGAATATAGAAAAATATACGGAAGAATTAATCACATTGAGACATTACTTTCATCAACATCCAGAGCTGGCACTTCAGGAAGTGGAGACGTCTGCATATATCCGGAAATATCTGGAGAAACTGGGATATGAGATTGTGCCGATAGAACCTACAGGATTGATCGCGGAACTTCCATCTCTGAGAAACAGGGAGAAACTGGTTGTACTCAGGGCGGAGATGGATGCATTGCCCATACAGGAGCAGACAAATCTGCCATATGCATCAGTAAATCAGGGATGTATGCATGCCTGCGGTCACGATATGATCCTGGCAGCAGCACTGATCCTTGCAAAAATTATGGCAGAAGAGCAAAGAATGCAGGAAAGTTTTCCGGTCAGGCTCCGGTTCCTTTTTGAACCTGCAGAGGAGATTGGTGAAGGTGCAAAAAGAATGCTTCAGGCCGGAGCATTAGAGAATCCGAAAGCAGATGCATTTCTGATGTTTCATTACGCAGCGGACATGACATTTGGAATGGCAGTGCATCAGGGACAGGCATCTTCCATGATCAACAGTATGCAGATTCATGTTCATGGAAAATCCAGTCACTGGTGTGAAGCGGATAAGGGGATTGATGCAATTTATGCAGCTGCTCAAGTGATAAGTGCCATTCATGATCTGAATGAAAGGTTTGGAAAACAGCATCCGGATGCAGGAAAATATATTGTGGGTACGGGTACGATCCATGGCGGTGAATATACGAATATTATTGCAGACCATGTGGTATTAAACGGAAATATACGCGCAGTTCATGAAGAAACTTACATGGCACTTGAGCACGAGCTGGAGAGAAATCTGCAGGAAATTGAAAAGCAGACTGGCACACAGATCCGTATGGAATTTCCAAAAGATCCGGTATATGCGTTTGCCAATGATGAGGAACTTACAGAGACAGCAAAGGTAGTGGGTGCAGAAGTATTCGGAGATAAATTTGTTCTGGAAGGAGAAGATGAGTTGTTTCTTTCCGGTGACAACGCATACAGATATTTTAGAGAAACCAGAGGACTTTTCACAGTATTTCTTGCGGGAATACCAGGAGAGAATCATCCTCTGCATCATCCGAAATTTCAATTGGATGAGAGAATACTGCCGTACAGCGTGGAGACATTGTATAAGATTATAACTACATTATGAGTATTGCAATTTTGGAAAATAATGAATTGTGATGTGGTTCAGCAGAGCGTGAAATTCTACTGAACTGGATTAATATATTATTTACGCAGATTGCTATGGAAGGAACGTCAGCAGGATGGATAATTTGTATCTGTTCTGCTGTTTTTTTGAGTATACTCGTAATAATTTCAGAGAATACTGTAAATTAACCAAAT
>OHWR01000768.1_pt1 | contig 14108 bp, 10 predicted proteins | sample 1579771 | NCBI WGS metagenome assembly OHWR01 (sample SAMEA3882542, study PRJEB24775) | human gut metagenome | biome: human-associated habitat; feature: intestine environment; material: feces | place: Netherlands | collected 2009/2010 | reverse complement strand
GTGTGCATCCATCCCTGCTTCCATACAGGTCCGGATATCTTCCGCAAAGGCATTGGCAGTCATGGCAAAAATCGGTATTTTCGCTGCTTCTTTCTTCTTAAGTCTCCGGATTTCTTTCGTTGCATCATAGCCATTCATAACAGGCATCTTAATGTCCATTAAAATAATATTATATCGTCCTTCCTCCGCTCTTGCAAACATTTCTACGGCTTCCTTGCCATTTACTGCCCGGTCACAGTCTGCACCTTCCATTTTTAACAGTTCTTCCAATATTTCTGCATTTAAATCATTATCATCTGCTATCAGAAAACGCATTCCTTTTAATGTCATTTTCTCTTTTTCTGTTGCCTGTCCTTTTCCCTGCAATTGCTGCTCTTTTCTTGCCTGTTCGATGCACCGTTTAAAATTTGTCACAAAAAACGGCTTGCTTAAAATACTTTGAATTCCAGCATAACCCGCTGCTTCTTCTATCTCCTTACAATCATAGGCAAAAAGCAGTAATACTGTTTTCTCTCCCAGAATCCGATGCAATTTTTCTGCTGTAGTAACACCATCCATTCCCGGCATCTTCACATCTGTAAGGATCAAATCCGGTTTCGCCTGCTCCAGTTTCTCCAGCCCTTCCAATCCGTTCCTTGCAGTTGCGGATATACGGTATCCATAATCGCTCCATGGAAACGAACATAAACCATCCAGAATAATATATTCATCATCTAATATCATTACCTGCAATTCCATTATCTCTCGTCTCCCCTTTTTTTGTTATTTTCATTAACAGGTTCATCACATTTCCTGTAGGTAACTCCGACATTACCGTTCATCGGGATTTCCAGTATTACCTGTGTTCCCTTCCCCGGTTCTGATGTAATGCTCATCCTTGCCTTGTTCTGATATACATAATCCAGTCTCTTTCTCACCGCATACACTCCCAGATGAGTATGTGTCCGCTCTGCTTCATGATCTGGCTCTTCCTCTGTCCCCATCAGTTTCTCCAACTGCTCCTGTGACATTCCAACGCCATCATCCTTTACTGTAAATACTGCCATTCCATCTGTAATTTCTCCTGAAACATAAAGGAAACAGTCCCATGTCGCATTTTCCACACCATGAACCACCGCATTTTCCACCAGTGTCTGAATAGTCATCTTCGGAATCTCTAATTCATTTAATCTCTCATCCACTTCAATATAAGATGTAAATTTATCTCCATATCTGGTTTCCTGTATGTAAAGATAATCCTGTACATATTTTATTTCCTCACGAATATAAACCATACTTCTTTTATTACTGATACTTGCACGCATCAGACTGCTGATAGAAGTAACCATATGACAAATATTATCCTCGCCCTTCTTTCGCGCCATCCAGTTGATCGTATCCAGTACATTATAAAGAAAATGCGGATTGATCTGTGCCTGCAAAGCCTGGAATTCAATATCTTTGTTAACTGTTTCCATCTCCACAACCTGTTTTATCAGCTGCTCTATTTTCTCTATCGTCTGGTTGAAAACAGAATTCATGGTTCCAATCTCATCCCTTCTTCCTTCCGGAAGACGGACAGAAAAGTCACCCTCCGCAAACTGCTGCATTGCTTTACTTGTACGCTTGATCGGACCAGCGATTCCCTTTGCCAGAATATTAGCAAGAAAAATACACAACATCAAACTTGCCAGAATAAGCATGATTGTCGTTTTCTGTAATCCTCTGGCTGTTTTCTGCAAGAAACTCATAGGGATCATTCCTACAACTGTAAGTCCTGTGTCAGAACTTCTCTGATATACACAGTCATAACCCTGTCCATCTGCAGTAAACAGAAATTCTCCTGTGTTGCCTGATATTTTTTCTATCCAGCTTCTGTCACTGATTGTCGCATCATTCTCTGCACTCTCTATCAGAACATTTTTGTCATTGTCCAGAAGAAAAATATGTGCAGACAAAGAATCTCTGGCTGTGATCGTCATTTTTTTCAGATAGCTCAGCTTAATAGATGCTCTCAATATTCCCACTGGCTTCATAGTCAGAGAATCTTTGATCTGCTTTGCCATATACATCAGGCCTTCCTCAGAAGCATTATAATAAATACAGCGTCCTTTTGCCTGCTCCGCCAGTTCACAGGATATCTGAGCGGTCTTTTCATGAATCTCACGATTATTTGCCAGCAGATGATTTGCTCCGTTATAACCATACAGCTGGATATCATTCATATAAATACTTGTATATCCCTGCAAAAGCAGCCTTCTGATCTGCCCTGATCTTGAATAATAGGAATACAGCTCTGTGCCATCCGATTTATATGGTTCATCAGACTCCAATTCCTCCTGAACCGTATTGTTATTTGCAATATACTCAAATGAATTCCTCACCATATCAAAATAATGATCCAAATTCACCGACAACTCGTTCACCACTCCCGCAGACTGCTTCCTTGTCTGTTCTGTCACAATTGAAGATGCAGACATATACTGCGAAACACTGGCAGCCAACAGAACAACCAATGCTACCCCTAACGTACAATACAGAATTTTTCTCTGTATCGACAGATTAATATACCACTTCTTTAAATTTTTCATCTCTCTTTTCCCTTTAATGCCCCTTTATTTTTCCCGTTTTTCACTGCTGCGGTCTATTCCGGACAGCCAAAAAGCCGACACACTGCTTCCAGTCAATGTATCGGCTTTACTGCTTCATTTTATTATACAGGTATATTCCGTAACTTTTTCTGTTTTACAGATACTGACTGAATTCCACTTTCTCCTTATTCGGACCCTCAATGGTAAAGAATTTTACACCATTTTCCCAGAATGGCAGGAAATGAATGGTATCCTGTGTGGAGTTTAAACCAGCTTCATTAATATACCGGAAAATCTCCTCAATATCTCTTACATCAAGTGCAACATGATCGATCGCTCCATGCTCCATCTTCGCCGCATGATTCTCATAAGTCTCCACTACCAGAGTTCCCAGTTTCAGAAACACAACCTTCTCATTCGCTTCCTCGTTTACGGTCTCAAATGCAGTCTCAAAACCAAGTTTATGATAAAACTCCACAGTTTTATCAATGTCATTTGTCGGAATCCCGATATGCTGTACCCCTGTTGAATAATTCTTTAAATCCATGATCTTTACCTCTTTCTGCTCATCTTTGTAGCTTTTACTCATTTATTTTCATAATTTTACTTATCCAATATTTAATATTTTATTTTTTACAATATACGCAGAAAATCATTCGATTGTCAAGAGTAACAACTGATTCTTTTCACTTGACCCCTCCGCTCCCACCACCTCATCCATTTTCTCTTACACAGCCAATAGCCAGCACGAAGCAGCATCTCTCTGCAGGTGAATCTGGAGGGAGCTTAGTAACTCTTAGGTGGGGGAAATCCGCGTTATGAAGAAAAATAGCAACCTGTCTGAGCGGAGTCTGCGACGGAGCGAGTTTTGCATTTTTCTTCATGCTTTTAGCGGATTTCCCCCACCTTAGAGTTACTTAGCCCCCGGAACTGAACCTGCAGAGAGATGCTGCTTCGCGCGTCCCCTCTTGCGCTGTGTACGCCCCACACCAACAAACTTCCCCCAAATACTTACAAAAACCTCTTGACTTTCAAAACAAACAGCGTTAAAATTGCTTTAGCTTTTTAAACAGCTAAACCTATAACGCATAAATTCAACGAAGGGAACCAGTAAAAACAGTCCCCCTGTCCTCAGAGAACTGCAGTCCGGTGAAATGCAGTGACAGACCTGTTTCGAATATCATCCCCGAGAAGGAAAGCCGAACCCTTGAATACAGCCATCACAGATATTGTCGTATTCACAGTAAGCTTCCCCGGCCGCCCCCCGTTACAGGAGCCGCGTATATCGGTACGTTGCAGAATCGTACTTGTTTCAAAGGTGAAACAGGGTGGTTACGGAATATCATATGTCCGTCCCTGCGTGGGGCGGACTTTTTTTATGTTATAGGAAATTACTCCATAATATTCCTATAACATAAAAAAGCCCTGACACACGAGACATACTTTCTTTTCCAGGCTGTCGATCTGAAACCGAAACACTACTTCTGTTTTTCGCAGACAACAGAATTCACCACAGATGAAAAATGTAACTAATTACATATTATAACCATTACATTCCATCTGCCTTGAATCTGCTCCAAATTCCGAAAAACAGCAGCAAATTTTTTGAGAGGAGTAGAGAGCATGAAAATCTACAAAAAAATCATGAACGCACTGGCTGCAGTAGAAAAGATCGTCCTTGTGATCTCCACACTGCTGATCCTGGTGCTGACTGTGGGAAACGTATTTTCCCGTAAAGTCATCCACCGTTCCTGGTCCTTCACAGAAGAACTTGTAGTAGCGGTATTCGTACTCATCACCCTGCTGGCAGCCGCACTGGCCTGCCGCGAAGGAGAACTGGTCAGCCTGACACTGGTCACAGACCGCCTTCCAAAGAAACTGAAGAAACCATCCGTAATTCTGATCACAGTCCTGAGCATCATCTTCAGCGTCATCCTTTTCAAATACGGAATGGACAAGGTAATTACTCAGCTTCAGAATGGAAAAAGAACCTTCGTATTAAACTGGCCTGAATGGATCTTCTGGTCCTTCGTACCCATCGGTGCAGGATGCATGATTCTTCACTTCATTGAATTCTGTCTGGACTTCTGCTGCAAAACCGACAGTGCCAAAAATACCGACAACAGCACAAAAAGTAACATGAACACAATCACAACAGACAAAAAGGAGGGCAAATAAATGATCAGTGCAATCTTATTTATCTCCTTCTTCATATTCCTGATCCTGGGTGTACCCATCGGAATCTGCCTCGGACTTTCCTCCGTATGCGCAATTCTCTACTCCGGTACATCCCTGACGATCGTAGCAACCAACATGTACTCAGGAATCAGTAAATTCCTGCTCCTGGCAATCCCATTCTTCGTACTGTCAGGAAACATCATGGCAAAAGCCGGTATCTCCAAACGACTGATCAAATTCGTTGATACCTGCGTAGGCCACAAAAAAGGCGGTATCGCCATCGTATGTGTTATCGTAGCCTGCTTCTTCGGCGCCATCTCCGGTTCCGGCCCTGCAACTGTTGCAGCTCTTGGCGCCGTACTGATCCCTGCAATGGTAGAACAGGGCGGTTTCTCCGCACCATTCTCCACAGCACTGATGGCAACCTCAAGCTCCATTGCCATTGTCATCCCGCCAAGTATCGCCTTCGTTGTATATGCCTCCATCACAGGCACATCCATCGCAGACATGTTCATGGCAGGTATCGTACCAGGTCTTCTTATGGGCGTGGCACTGGTAATCGTAGTAATGCTGGAAGCAAAGAAACACAATATCAAACCATCCAGGGAAAAAGCCTCCGGCAAAGAACGCTGGGACGCTTTCAAAGATGCTTTCTGGGGATTCCTGATGCCGGTCATCATTCTGGGCGGTATCTACGGCGGTATCTTCACACCAACAGAAGCAGCAGCCGTATCCGTTGTATACGGTCTCTTCGTAGGTATGGTCATCTACCGCGAAGTTTCCATCCGCGATATGTTTGACATTCTGGTAGACTCAGCAAAGACAACCGGCGGTATTATGCTCATCGTAGCAAGTGCCTCTCTGTTCTCCTTTGTATGTACCAAATTCGGTATTGCAGATGCAGCCTCCAATTTACTTGGAAGCATCGCACACAATCAGTTTACCTTCCTGCTGATCGTAAATATCATCTTCCTGATCGCAGGATGCTTCATCGATGCAAACTCCGCTATGTACATCTTCATCCCGATCATGCTTCCTGTATGTAAGGCTCTTGGATACGATATAGTAGCATTCGGTGTTATGGCAACTGTAAACCTTGCAATCGGACAGGTAACTCCTCCTGTAGGTGTAAACCTTTTCGTAGCAATCAGCATCAAGATCAAAAAAGGTCTGGAAGTTACTCTGCAGGAGATCTCAAGGGCAGTTGTGCCAATGATCGCAGCCTGCGTTGCAGTTCTTCTAATCGTTACATACATCCCGATCACCTCCACTTTCCTTCCGAAAGCTCTTGCAAAAGAAGGCTCCTACACAGGTGATCAGTCCTCCGCTTCCTCTGACACAGCTTCCAAGGACGCAGGAGACGGCAATAACTCCTTTGACACAATCGCAGATTACAGCGACCTTGACTGGCCGGAAATGACCTGGAACTTCGCATGCTCCACTACTGAGACAAGTACCTGGGCTGATGGCGGACGTAAGTTCGGTGAACTGATGGAAAAAGCTACAGGCGGCAAAGTCAAAGTCAACATTTACGCTGCTGACCAGCTTACAAACGGCAACCAGTCCGAAGGTATTCAGGCTCTGATGAATGGTGACCCGGTTCAGATTTCCATGCACTCCAACCTGATCTACTCTGCATTTGATCCACGTTTCAACGTTGTTTCTCTTCCGTTCGTCTATGATTCTTACGACGATGCAGATGCGAAATTCGATGGCGAAGCAGGTGCAAAGCTGAAAGAAATCCTCAGTGAGTACGGACTCCACTGCATGGGTATTGCAGAGAACGGTTTCCGCGAAATCACAAACAGCAAACATGAGATTAAATCTGTAGACGATATGAAGAACCTGAAGGTTCGTGTAGCAGGCTCCAACCTTCTGATGGAATGCTACAAGAGATGGGGCGCTGATGCCACAAACATGAACTGGTCTGAAACTTACACAGCACTTCAGCAGAACACAGTAGAAGGTCAGGAGAATCCGCTTCCCGCAATCGACGCTGCAAGTGTTCAGGAGGTTCAGCCTTACTGCTCTATGTGGGATGCAATTTATGATTGCCTGTTCTTCTGTATCAACGAAGACATCTACAACAGTCTCACACCACAACAGCAGGAAGTTGTTGACGAGGCAGGACAGAAAGCAGTTGAATATGAGCGTTACATCAACCGCTCCGGAGATGACGAGATCAAAGAACGCTGGGCAAGCCAGAACGGTGTAACAATCACAGAGAAAGAAGACATGGACATCGACTCCTTCAAAAAAGCAGTTGACGGTATCGATGACTGGTTTGTAAACGAACTGAAGAGCCAGGGCTATGACGATGCCCAGGATCTGGTTGACCTTTTCACAAAGGATTCCTTCAATACAGTGGAAGATTACAGTGATCTGGACTGGCCGGAAACAACCTGGAACTTCGCTTGCTCCACTACTGAGACAAGTACCTGGGCTGACGGCGGACGTAAGTTCGGTGAACTGATGGAAAAAGCTACAGGCGGAAAGGTTAAAGTCAATATTTATGCAGCTGACCAGCTTACAAACGGCAACCAGTCCGAAGGTATTCAGGCTCTGATGAATGGTGACCCGGTTCAGATTTCCATGCACTCCAACCTGATCTACTCTGCATTTGATCCACGTTTCAACGTTGTTTCTCTTCCATTCGTCTATGATTCTTACGACGATGCAGATGCGAAATTCGATGGCGAAGCTGGTGAAAAACTGAAAGAAATCCTTGGCGAATACGGACTCCACTGCATGGGTATCGCAGAAAACGGTTTCCGCGAGATCACAAATAGCAAACATGAAATCAAATCTGTAGATGATATGAAGAACCTGAAGGTTCGTGTAGCAGGTTCCAACCTTCTGATGGAATGCTACAAGAGATGGGGTGCTGATGCCACCAACATGAACTGGTCAGAGACTTACACAGCACTTCAGCAGAACACGGTTGAAGGTGAGGAAAATCCACTTCCTGCTATCGACGCAGCAAGCGTTCAGGAGGTTCAGCCTTACTGCTCCATGTGGGATGCGATTTATGACTGTCTGTTCTTCTGCATCAATCAGGATATCTATGACGGCCTCACACCAGAACAGCAGGCAGTTGTTGACGAATGTGGCCAGAAGGCAGTTGAGTATGAACGTTACATCAACCGTTCCAGCGACAATGAGATCAAAGAACGCTGGGAATCCAAAAACGGCGTAACCTTCACAGAGAAAGCAGATATGGATATCGATTCCTTTAAAGAAGCTGTAGGCGGCGTAGACGAATGGTTCGTAAATGAGCTGAAGAGCCAGGGCTACGAAGACGGCCAGGATCTGGTTGATCTGTTTACCAAATAATCCTTACGGTTACAAAACTCCATAAAAATAAATGAACAGGGTATGAAGTTTCATCAGATTACGATGAACTTCATACCCTGTTTTGTTTTTAATAATATAGAACGTAAAGTACTTGATATCTTCTATTTTTCACGTTATACTGAACAAGTATAATTGAACAGACCCGGATGCAAAGTTTCGCCCCCTGCCCTCCAGTTTCACGAAAGGAGGGTGATGCCCGATGAACACAATGGAAGTCCTTACTTTATTGTTAGTAATTTTTACGGCATTGACTTACATAGATCAACATAAAAAGAAATAAGCATCCCACCGCCCAAAGTTGGATGCTTAATTTCTTTACTCATTAATTATACCGAGGGCAACCGGAACACGCTTCCGATCATCTTCTAAGTAGATTATACAATGGGGCACCTGATTTTTCAAGTGCCCTTTTTTATAAAGTAAAGCAGACATTCGCAATCCGCTTCGCGACCTGCGTTCAAATCTCAGATTTTCAGATAGGATTTAATTTTCTCCTCATGCAGTTCTTCTCCAATCACGATCAGGACCTCCTGTCCTACATGAAGCGGTCGGATTGTAATTTCATTCTTCGTAGCATTTAATTCAATCCACTGCCGTCTATCGCACTCTGCCCATGCAGATAGTCCAGAACCGTCTTCGCTGTCACTGTCTACTCTCATAAATCCCTTCATTCGGAACACACGCCCACATTCAGGATCAGACAGAATCTTCTCAGCTGCTTCCCGCAGCTCCTTCTCAGTCATCTTCACATTCATAAAGTACAGAGAAGTAAAGGCACCCTCTGCCTCAAACTCCGGTTTCCTGTAGCTTGCCATCACATATCCACAGGATGCAATCCGGTCAAAGTCCTCTTTCGACATCTCATCCCAATTCTTGTGGATAACATTAGCAGTATCCACACCATTCATTTCACAATGAAATCTCCTGCTGCAATGAACCTTCTCCAACGCCTGATTCACATGCTCAATCGTACCCTGGATTTCCTCGGGTGATGCGTCCTGGCTCTTGCTCATCACAATGCATCCGGCATCTGCCACCTCAGAAGCCAGAATGAAATCCGCCTCCTCTGACAGATCACGCTCCAGCTTAGAATCCACAATTGCAATCACATTCCCAATCTGATACCAACGATTTAACGGCTCCTCATGAAGAATATCAAAGAACTCATCCACATCAAAAATCCCAGACGGCTCCACGATCACACGGTCATAACCGCACATACCCATAGCAATCAGTTTCGTCTTAAATCTCCTCCTGTGGCAGTCCTTATCACACCCTCCTGAGATCATCTCCAGCTCACAGTTCTCTCCCATCAGATCCTGAAGCAACATCATATCCACATTCACAGCCCCGTAATCATTCTCCAGAATCCCAATATTATTACCAGCATCCATCAGATACTGCGCATACTTCCTGATAAACGTCGTCTTCCCTGAACCAAGAAAACCAGTGATCAGATCTATCTTTACCATCGTATATCTCTCCCTTGCTGCTACATAATTTTTCTTTTTTATCCGTAAACCGGAACTTCATCATCTGTGATCCACATACCTGTACGATCATAGCATTATAACGCAGAAAACGCAACGCCCGCAAAGAAAGACCACAATTATTCATGTTCTGAAATAATTGCAGTCTTTCTGATAGTTCCTTATGACAATTCCAGCTTACCAGTATAAAGCTGATAATAAGTTCCTTTTAACTTAATGAGGTCTTCATGGTCGCCTCTTTCAATGATCTTTCCATGATCCAGTACGATGATGGCATCGCTGTTTCTGATGGTTGAAAGTCGATGGGCGATCACAAATACAGTACGGCCTTTCATCAGGTTATCCATACCTTTTTGTACAATACTCTCTGTACGGGTATCAATACTTGAGGTTGCTTCATCCAGGATCAGTACAGGCGGATTGGCTACTGCTGCTCTTGCAATGGAGAGAAGCTGGCGCTGTCCCTGGGACAGTTCCTCACCGTCTCCGCTTAACATGGTATCATATCCTTTTGGAAGCATTTTGATAAACTGGTCTGCATGAGCCAGTCTTGCTGCCTCGTATACTTCCTCATCTGTAGCATCCAGTTTACCGTAGCGGATGTTTTCTTTAATAGTTCCTGTAAACAGGTGAGTATCCTGAAGTACGATTCCCAGAGAACGTCTCAGGTCATCCTTCTTAATCTTGGTAATGTTGATTCCATCGTAACGGATTTTACCTTCCTGAATATCATAGAAACGGTTGATCAGATTTGTGATCGTTGTCTTTCCTGCACCTGTGGAACCTACGAAAGCAAGTTTCTGTCCCGGCTTGGCGAAGAGGCTGATGTCTTTCAGAATAACTTTGTCCGGGTTATATCCGAATGTAACATCTTCGAATCGGACATCTCCTGTCAGTTCTGTATAAGTAACGGAACCATCTGCAGAATGTGGATGTTTCCATGCCCACATGCCTGTTCTCTCTTTGCATTCTGTGATATTGCCGTTGGCATCCTTTCTTGCATTAACAAGTTCTACGTAACCTTCATCCTCTTCCGGCTTCTCGTCAATGAGCCTGAAGATACGTTCTGCACCTGCAAGTGCCATAACAATGGCATTAAACTGCTGTGCCACCTGCATGAATGGCTGGGTAAAGCTCTTGGTGAACTGTAAATAGGAAGCCATAACACCGAGGGTGATGCCGCCCACACCTGTTACAGAAAGAAGTCCCCCAAGTACTGCTGTCAGTACGAACTGCAGGTTACCGATGTTACCGATCACAGGTCCCATCATGTTTCCGTATTTATTGGCGTTTGCAGAACTCTCGAAGAGTGCTTCGTTGAGTTTGTCGAATTCTTCTTTTGATTTATCTTCGTGGTTGAAAACTTTTACCACACGCTGACCATTCATTCGTTCTTCCACGAAACCGGTCACATCTGCCAGAGATACCTGCTGACGGATGAAATATTTGCCACTGTTGGAACCAATCTTACTGGTAACCTTCAGCATAATAAAAATAATCACAACTGCCAGAATCGTAAGCAGCGGACTTAACAATAACATGGAAATAAAGGTAACCACGATCGTAAACAGTGCCATCAGTGCCTGTGGGATCGCCTGACTGATCATCTGACGCAGGGTATCTGTATCGTTAGTATAGAGGCTCATGACAGATCCGTTTGTATTCTGGTCGAAATAGCGGATTGGAAGAGTCTGCATATGCTCGAACATATCATCACGGACACTTTTAAGCACACCCTGACCGATATAAACCATCATTCGGGTATAAATAAATGTGGCAATCACACCAAGTGCAAAAATACAGCCAAGGACTGCAAGTGCCTTATAGAGTTCTGCAAAGTTCGGATCTGTCTGTCCGATCAGCGGGATGATAAAGTCATCCAGCAGAAATTTCAGGGACAGGGATACTGCAATACTTGCTGCGGAACTGATAAAGATGCAGATAAATACGATGATAAACTGTATCTTATGGGTTCCTGTCATATATTTCAGAAGTCTTTTGGCAGTTTGGATGGTGTTCTGATCTAATTTTTTCTTCTTATTCATCGTCTCCGCCTCCTTTGACCTGTGATTCATATACTTCTCTGTAAATATCATTTGTCTTCAGCAGTTCTTCTGAAGTACCCACACCTGCGATCTTACCGTCATCCAGTACGATGATCTGATCTGCATCTTCAATAGAAGAAACTCGCTGTGCGATAATGATCTTTGTTGTGTTCGGGATCTCCTCACGGAAAGCCTTACGTATCAGGGCATCTGTTCTTGTATCTACTGCACTGGTAGAGTCATCCAGGATCAGGATCTTCGGTTTCTTGAGAAGAGCCCTTGCAATACACAGACGCTGCTTCTGACCACCGGATACGTTGTTACCGCCCTGAACGATCATTGTATCGTAGCCATCCGGGAACTCACTGACGAATCCATCTGCCTGGGCCAGCTTACAGACCCTCCGAACTTCTTCCTCACTGGCATGTTCATCACCCCAGCGAATATTGTCATAGATGCTTCCTGAGAACAGCACATTTTTTTGAAGTACCATGGAAACCTGGTCACGAAGTACTTCCAGATTGTAGTTGCGTACATCCACGCCTCCCACCTGGACATTACCCTTTGTGACATCATAGAGTCTGGGGATCAGCTGCACCAGGGTAGACTTTGCACTTCCGGTTCCGCCGATGATACCTACTGTCTGACCGGATTTAATATGAAGATTTACATCCTTCAGGGAAAGATTTCCTCCCTCTCCTGCATAGCTGAAATCTACATGATTAAAGTCAATGGAACCATCTGCCACATTCTTTACTGCATCAGCTTTATCCTGCATCTCAGGAACTTCATCCAGAACCTCTACAATACGGTCTGTGGATGCTTCTGCTATCATGATCATAACAAACACGAAAGTTACCATGTTCAGGGACATGAGAATCTGAAGTGCGTAGACAATGATACTTGTCAGCTCACCGGTTTCCATGCCACCGAGAACAATACCTCTTCCGCCAATTGCAACAATGATAATGATTACAGTATACATGGCAAACATCATAACCGGTGAGTTCCATGCAACGATTTTCTCTGCTTTAGTAAACAGATTATAAACATATCTGGAAATTCCATGGAATTTCTCAATCTCATAGTCCTCTCTTACGAAAGCCTTAACTACACGTGAGGCATTTACATTCTCCTGAACGGAATTGTTCAGGTTGTCATATTCATCAAAGACCTTGATGAAATGCGGATGTGCCTTTTTCGCAATAAAGATCAGTGTACCGCCAAGGACAGGAACAACTATCAGGAAAAGCACTGCGATCGGTTTGTTGATCGTCAGTGTCATAATCCATGACAGGATGATCATAAACGGTGCCCTGGCAAGAAGGCGAATACTCATCATGTATGCCTGCTGTACATTTGTGATATCAGTGGTCAGTCGTGTGACCAGACCTGATGTTGAAAAGTGGTCGATATTTTTAAAGGAAAAATCCTGCACCTTATAAAAAATATCGTGTCGTAAATTCTTCGCATATCCTGCTGCTGCAACTGCCGCCATATTTCCGGCCTGTACGCCGAAGAACAGGGAAAGCATTGCCATTGCAACAAGGATGACTCCACGCTGGATGATATAGCTCATATCTCCGTTTGCAATACCTACGTCGATAATCTTCGCCATCTCCAGAGGAATCAGAACTTCCATCAGTACTTCCAGGATTACAAGGATCGGAGCCAGTACAGACTGCTTCTTGTATTCCCGGACTGAACGTAAAAGTTTCTTATTCATCTTTGTCAATGTCCTCCTTATGTCTCGTTATTTCTGTTAAAAATCATTCCTGCTATCGCAGGATTTTTTCCGGTTTTCATACATCTGCCAGAGAACCTGTTTGCACAGTTCCACATCCTCCTTCGGAATTCCCCGGAGCATTTTGGCTTCGCCTTCTTCAATACTCTTTAAGATTGCAGGACGGATCTTCTCTGCTTTCTCTGTGGGAATGATCTGTTTCAGGCGTGCATCCTGTTTCGCACTCTCTCTGTAAATGTAACCATTCTTCTCCATCAGCTTCAGGATTCCTGTCACTGTAGGTTTCCTGATCTGGAATTCCTCTTCAATATCTTTCTGATAGAGATCTCTGTGCATGGTTTCCAGAAGGATAAATTTCAGCACATGCTTCTGCATGGTCGTCAGATCGTCATTCTCCATCACCTCTGCCGGATTATGCCGTTTCATTGTATGGGATAAAATATGTATCAGCCTGCCTACATACATCTCATTCAGCTTCTGTTTCATTTCCTCGTCTATCTCGCCGCACCTCCTAAAATCAGTACACATACTATTGCAAAGCCATATAATAGTTAGGTTGCTATCCATTAGTTGCCTAACTATTATATGGCTTTAGTTTTTTTATGTCAATACTCGTTTTTATTTCTCCTTTTGAGCTACTCAAAAATTGTTACTGTTCACTCCGTTCTCAGTAACACGCTTCGCGATGCAGGAAATATGAACCTCCTTGTGCAATGCCCAAGGAGTA
>OHWR01000767.1_pt1 | contig 14111 bp, 10 predicted proteins | sample 1579771 | NCBI WGS metagenome assembly OHWR01 (sample SAMEA3882542, study PRJEB24775) | human gut metagenome | biome: human-associated habitat; feature: intestine environment; material: feces | place: Netherlands | collected 2009/2010 | reverse complement strand
AAAACCGTTGATATTACTGGCTTTTTCAAAAAGTTCTGTATCACCACTCGCACCAAAAGAAAAGAGACATCCGAAAGGATGTCTCTTTCCTTTTGGTGCGGCGGTTCCTTGCGTGCAATAAAACGCCCCGGCCGATGGCCGGGGCGTTTTATTGCAGTTCTGCCTCTAAGTGATGAAATCACTATAATCGGGAATGGTATCGGGCATATTATCCGGATCTGTGGTATCATCGTGGTCGCCGTCCGGCATATTGAAGTCGTCGTCCGCCTCGTCGCCAAAAAAGCCGTTCCAGCCGCCCAGCATCATAAAGGCGTCCTCCACCACGATCTCGTCGTGGCCCTCGATCAGCTCGCGCTGGTAGTTCAGCACGGAGCCGGTGACGGTGGTCACGTTGCCGTCGCTGTCCGCCATGTTGACGGTGTAGGTAGGGGCGGTGTGCATGGTGCAGACGGCGGTGGGGGCGTTATCCGCCGCCACCAGGGCCGTGTAGACGCGGCTGCCGCGAACGTCCAGGGCACAGTTCTCCGATGCCAGCATTCCGCTGTCGGCGCAGACGGCCACGCTGGTCAGGCCGGAGCAGGAGAAGAAGTCCTTGTCGGGCAGATCCTCATGAATGGCCTTCATGACCTTCTGGAAGATCACGGCGCAGGGGTTGCCGCTGGCCACGATGCGCTGGTTATGCTCATAGCCGGCCCAGACGGCGCAGCTGTAATAGGGCGTATAGCCCGCGAAGTAACGGTCCTTGTTGCTGTTGGTAGAACCGGTCTTACCGGCGATGTGCATACCGGGGAACTGCGCCTGATAGCCGGTGCCCTGCAGGGATGCCTCCTGCAGGAGGCTGTTCATCAGCGCCGCAGTGGTGTTCTTCATGGCCACGGTGGACTGGGCCTCGTTCTCCAGGATCACGTTGCCGTTGGCATCCTCCACCCGGATAAAGGTGCGCGGCGCGGTATACACGCCCTCGTTGACGAAGGTCGCGAAGCCCGCGGCCATCTCCTCGGTGGTAACGCCCTTCTCAAAGCCGCCCAGCGCCATGTTGCCCACCTGCTGGGAGTCGGTGTAGGTCAGGTTCTTGAAGCCCAACTTGTTCACAAGGAAATCGTAAGAATTGGTAACGCCGTAGGCCAGATTGATGCGCACGGCGCAGGTGTTCAGGGACTGTCGGAGCGCAAGGTGCAGGGGCATAAGACCCTGATAGCGCAAGTTGTCGTTTCGCGGCCACACGTCGCCGTTGAGCAGCATGGGGTAGTCGTCGATGACCGACGCGCCGTTGATGGTGCCGTTGTCCAGTGCCGGGGCGTAGGTGGACACAGGCTTGATGGCAGAACCGCACTGCCGGGCGTTCACAGCCCAGTTCCAGCCGCGGTCCACCACCTTTTCACCGGCACCGCCGATCATAGCCACCACATAGCCGTTGGTGGGATCCACGATGGTCAGGGCGATCTGCAGCTGATCCTCCACCTGCTCACCGGCGGCGTTGGTATAGCTGCTGGTATAGGGGATATTCTCCAGATTATAGCACACATCCTCCGCGATCTTCTGATACTTGGGATTCTGGGTGGTGTAGATCTTGTAGCCCCTGCTGTAGACCATGTTGATGGCCTGGTCGTAGGCGGAGACCTTCTTGCCCTCGCTGTTGACCTTTTCGGTGATGCCCAGCTTCTCCACCAGTGCCTCGGCCACATCGGTGATCATGGCATCGGTGAACCAGGAGTTGCTGCCCTTGATGGTGGGGGTGCTGTCATCCGCCGGGGAGGCGGTATCGTCGCTGGTATCGGTGGTATCCTCCGTGTCCGACTCGGTAACGGTACCGTCGCTGCCCACATACTTGCCGGAGATGGTAAAGCCGTTGGCGAACTGGATATCCTCGTCCACGGCGGCGTCATACTCTTCCTGGTCGATCTTGCCCTGAGAGAGCATCTCGCTGAGGATGGTCAGCTGGCGCTCCCGGTTGTTCTCGCGGGTCCAGGAGCTGATGAAGGGGTCGTACATGGAGGGGTTGTTGGTGATGCCCATCATGCTGGCGCACTCGGCCAGCGTCAGCTCGGACACGTCCTTGCCAAAATACACCCGCGCCGCCGTCATCACGCCGGAGCAGCGCTGGCCGAAGTAGACCTCGTTCAGGTAGGCTTCAAGGATCTCGTCCTTCTCATAGCGCTTTTCCAGCTCCAGTGCGCGGTAGATCTCCGTGATCTTGCGCTTGACCGTCACCTGATTGTCGCCGGTGACGTTCTTCACCAACTGCTGGGTGATGGTGGAGCCGCCCTGCACGTTCTTGCCGAACAGGGTGTACAGAATGGCGCGGGTGGTACCCTTCCAGTCCACGCCGTGGTGCTTTTCAAACCGCTTGTCCTCGATGGCCACCGCTGCATCCTGAAGGTACTTGGGAATGTTCTCCAGGTCCACCCAGATGCGGTTTTCGTCCATGTACAGCGTCTGGTACATGACCCACTCCTGGGTGTCGGGGTCCTGGTAGTACAGCTCGGTGGAGACCTGGGTCTCGAATTCGTCCAGATAGACCTCCACCTTGCCGCGCATGGCGCTGTTGATGTACGCCATGAAGATACCGGCGAAGATGGACGCCGTAAGCACGAACACCAGCAGCAGCGTGCCGATGATGCGTCCGGCCTTCTTCCAGCCGTTCTTCTGCTTAGGGGTCATGTTCCGCACACGCTCCTGCGCGTCATGCTGCACGCGCCGCGCACCCTCGGCGGCACTGTGCTCTACCCGGCGCGCACCCTCCTTTGCCTCGTTTTCTATGTGCCGGGCGCTCTGCCGGATGCGTCCCCAAAAGCCGGTGGACGACGACCGTCTGCGCTTGTTCTCACTCAAGACAGGGCACCTTCCTTTCTTTATTGATGTTCCTGTGTATTCTTTTCGTTCCGGGGTCAAAATTCACATACCAATCCACTATAAGGAACATTCTACCATACTTGTCAAATGCAAAAAAGAGGATTTTTTGCAGAAATCCGCCCGTTTGGCTGCTCAATTCCCGTTATTTTCCCCCATTTCACCGATTTTCAGTCCGACAGATGGCAGAAACTGCCGAATGCTTCCACTTGCGTTTTCTCCAGCTTTCGGGTATACTATGGATATAAAGACAAAGGAGGACTCTCCCATGAGCGAGGAATTCGGCCCCAACTTCATCACCCTGACCGACGAGGACGGCAACGACATTGAACTGGAATACGTGGACGCGCTGGAGCTGGACGGCCAGACCTACATGGCGTTCTTCCCCGTGGTGGAGGATGATGCCGACGAGGAAGCCGCCGAGGAGTACGGCCTGGTGATCCTGAAGTCCGTTATGGAAAACGGCGAGGAGCTGCTGAGCACCCTGGACAGCGACGAGGAGCTGGATAAAGTCTACGACCTGTTCATGGAGCAGATATTGGCCGACGAGGACGAGTGATCTTTTGACGGGATTTTTCGTCCTGCCGATGGCGAAACGCCGCCGGCTGCGCCGGAAAATGGCTGGATTTTTCGCCAAGGCGAGGCGCGGCGGTGCAGCGAAAAAGATACACGCCACTCCTTCGGCAGGATTTTTCGTCCTGCCGATGACGAGACGCCGCCGCTGTACTTTGTGTACAGCAAGGCGGCTCGGCGAAGGCAGGGCGGAAAATTGAGCGATGGGCAGCGGTTCTATTTATCCTGACATTGGTTATACGGGACGTCGGATCGGCAGATGGTTTGCAGGCCTCCCGCCTGCCGTATGCGGGCGGATGCTGGAAGCAGTAAAGTCAGCCGGAGACGACCCACCTGCGAGTTGTGCAGGTTATAACATGGCCGCTGCCTGTCGCTGAGCACAAGACCCCCATTCCGAAACGGAATGGGGGTCTTGTGCTCAGCGAGCGCGGTAAAATGTTCACAAATTCCAGGCGTTTCCCTCTTGCGAAAAGGTGCGGTATACGATATAATGACCGAGTATGTTACCAAACAAGGGCGTATTGCGCCCAAAATCGAGAGGAATGAATTTCAATGAGCGCATCAAGAGAAAAGAAGATCCGGCAGGATCTGGCGGCCCAGGGCGTCACCGACCCCAAGAAGATCCGCGAGGCGGAGGAGAAGGCCAAGGCACGCAAGAACAATATCCTGTACGGCGTGATCGCCGGCGTGTTCGTGATCGTGGCCGCGGTACTGCTGGTGTATAACTCCGGCGTGCTGCAGCGCAGCGCCACCGCCGTGACCATCAACGGTGAGAAATATACCGCCGGGCAGGTGGAGTATTTCTACGCCAACGTGAAGAGCAGTCTGTTGAAGAGCAGCTATGCCAGCTTTTACGGCATCGATACGTCCAAATCCCTGGACCAGCAGGTGGTGAACGACACCATGAAGACCGCGCTGGGTATCGAGGACGAGGGTGATGTCACATGGGAGCAGTATGTCCGCGACACCGCGGTGAAGCAGCTGGCCATGTACGTGCTGACCGCCCAGGAGGCTGAGGCCAACGGCATGGGCGCCGATGAGCACACTCAGGAGGAGCTGGATGCCACTATGGAGGAGCTCAACGCCGCCGCCAAGCAGAACGGCTACTCCACGAAGACGTATCTGAAGCTGATCTACGGCAAGAACATGACCGTGGATACCTTCAAGGAGATGGTGCAGCTGGTGGACGTGGCCACCCATTACCAGAGCCACTACGCCGAGGAGCTGACCTACACCGTCAGCGACCTGGAGACCTACTATCAGGGCAACAAGAGCAGCTTTGACGTGGCCAGCTATGAGTCCCTGTACTTCAAGGGTGCCGCCGACAGCACCAAGGACGATGACGGCAACACCGTGGAGCCCACTGATGAGGAGAACGCCGCCGCCAAGGCCAAGGCCGAGAGCGATGCCGCCGCTGTGCTGGCGCGCGTGCAGGGCGGCGAGGCGCTGGAGGATGTGGCCAAGGATTATGAGTCCGCCAGCTACACCAGCACCGATGCCGGCAGCAACAACGGCAGCGACGTGGCCAACTGGGTATTTGACAGTGCGCGCAAGGCCGGCGACAGCGCCGTTGTGGCCAGCGATCCCAACTGCTATGTGGTCGTGTTCCGCAGCGTGGGCCGTCAGGAATACGCCACCAAGGACGTGCGCCACATCCTGTTCAAGGTAGACGAGAGCGCGCTGGACAGCGAGGCCGAGACCTATGAGGCCGACCTGCAGGCGGCTAAGGATGCGGCCAAGGCCGCAGCCGAGGACGCGCTGGCCCAGTGGAAGGCCGGCGAGGCCACCGAGGACAGCTTCGCGGCCCTGGCCAACGAGCTCAGTGCGGATGACGGCAGCAACACCAACGGCGGTCTGTACACCAAGATCTACAAAAACCAGATGGTCACCGAGTTCAACGACTGGTGCTTCGATGCGAGCCGTCAGTCCGGCGACACCGGCATCGTATACGGCGAGAGCTCCAACTACAAGGGCTATCATGTGATGTACTTTGTGGGCGACGATGTGCCCTACTGGCAGGTACAGGCCGAGAACGCTCTGCGCAACACCGACACCGAGGCCTGGCTGGACGGTCTGCTGGACAGCGCCGATGTGGTGCAGGAGAACGGCATGAAGCACGTGGGCTGATGACCGCCCCTTCTTCGAGTCTATGAACGAGCGTTTTCTCAGAACAGAAATGATATTGGGCGCACCCGCTTTGGACAAGCTCCGCCGCAGCCATGTGGCGGTGTTTGGTCTGGGCGGTGTGGGCAGCTACGCCGCTGAGTGCCTGGCACGCAGCGGCGTTGGCACGTTGACACTGGTGGACCAGGACACGGTATCTGTGTCCAACATCAACCGCCAGCTGTGCGCGCTGACCTCCACCGTGGGACAGTACAAGGCGGAGGTCGCGGCGGCGCGCGTGCGGGACATCGACCCGGACACGGTGGTATACCCGATCTGCGCCACCTATGACGCCGCCCATCGGGAGGAATTTTTCTCCCGGAAATTCGACTATATCGTGGACTGCATCGACCTGGTCAGCTGCAAGCTGGACCTGATCCAGCAGGCCCGCCTGCGGGGAATTCCCATCCTGTCGGCCTTGGGCACCGGCAACAAGCTGGAGCCCGAGCTGCTGCGGGTCACGGATATCTCCAAGACCAGCGGCTGCCCGCTGGCCCGGGTCATGCGGAAGGAGCTGCGCGCCCGGGGGATCCACCACCTGAAGGTGGTGTTCAGCCCGGAGCTGCCCCATGAGACACAGCAGCTGGAAGCACCGTCACCCGGACGGCGCAGCGTCCCCGCCAGCGTGGCGTGGGTGCCCTCTGTGGCCGGCCTGATGATGGGCGGCACGGTGGTGCGGGATATTATCGAAGATGGAGGTCTTGTACCATGATATTGACAGGCGCGCTGGTCAACGGCGGAGCCATTATTGTCGGCGGCCTGCTGGGCACCTTCGGCGGCAAGCTCATGCCGGAGAAAATGCGGCAGACGGTGCTTGGCGCTACGGCGCTGGTGTCCATGGGCATCGGCATCTCCGGCGCCATCGGCAGCAGCAACCAGCTCATCCCCATACTGTCGCTGGTCATCGGCGCCGTCATCGGCGAGCTGCTGCACATTGAGGACGGCGTCACCCGGGCGGGCGACTGGCTGCAAAAGAAATTCGGGAAAATGGGTCCCATCACCGACGGCTTCGTCAGCGGCTCGCTGGTGTTCGCCGTGGGCGCTATGGCGGTGATGGGTTCGCTGGACAGTGGTCTGAAGAACGACCACGGCATCCTGCTGGCCAAGTCTGTCATCGACTTTGCCGGATCCGTGGCCTTTGCCAGCTCCATGGGCATCGGGATCGTCTTTTCCGGATTGTCGGTGCTGGCGGTGGAAGGTGTGATGACGCTGCTGGCCTCCCTGCTGACAGGGGTGCTGACCGACGCGGTCATCACCGAGATCTCCGTCACCGGGTCACTGATGATCATCGGCATCACCCTGAACGTGCTGGGCGTCACCAAGCTGCGTATCCTGAACATGACGCCGGCGCTGCTGCTGCCCGTTCTGCTGTGCAAATTCATGTGAGCGCTTTAATTAAAAGGAGTACATAGCATGGCTTTTGAAGGCTATACACAGGAGACACTGGACTTTCTGTGGGGCATTCGGTTCAACAACGAACGCTCCTGGTTTCTGGCGCATAAGCAGGACTATGAGGCACATCTCCTGGCCCCCACCCGTGCGCTGGGCGAGCAGATGTATGAAGCCCTGCACGCGGCATTCCCCAAGGAGCCGTTTCTGCTGAAGCTCTCTCGCATCTATCGGGATGCCCGACGGCTGCACGGGAATGGACCGTACAAGGACCACCTGTGGTTCTGCGTCCGCGCCGGCGGCGAGGACTGGACGGGGCGGCCCACGTTTTACTTTGAGATCGGGTCAGACTATTACAGCTACGGCATGGGCTTCTGGGCGCCGAAGGCGGCGCTGATGGAGGCGTACCGCAAGGCCGTCGACGAGCATCCCGAGGTGCTGGAAAAGCTGGTCAAAAGGTTCAATAAACAGGCGCAATTCACGCTTTCAGGCCCGGAATATGCCAGGAAAAAGACCGCCCCCTCTCCCCTGCTGGCGGCGTGGTACAACAAGAAGTCTATCAATTTACAACATGACGCCGCGCCGGACGAGCGTATGTTCTCGCAGGAACTGGCACAGGACATCATTGAGGGCTTCCGGACACTGATGCCGCTGTACAAGTATTTTGACGCCCTGTGCGCCGCGGAAATGGTGTAAAAAACCGCCCTTTTTGGGGTTGACAGCGGGTAAAAAAGCGGGTAAAATACCCCATAATGAATGAGGGAGTAATTCCGCAGCGCCGGTTTTGGCGCGGCGTGGCACACCGTCATCCCGGCGCGGCAGCGCCCGATGTGTCCTGAAAGAATGAGACTCATGCACAGACATAGCCTGTCCGCGCATGAGTTTTTTGTTGTCCTTTGGTTTATTTTCTGTTTCGCTTTTTGTTCTGCTTTTTTGCTTCAAATTATAAAACCATGATATAAAGGAGTAATAGACGATGGAAAAGGAATACAACCGCAGTCCGCAGGAGGTGCTGGAGGAGCTGGGCTCCTGTCCCACCGGTCTGACAGAGGCGGAGGCGGCTGAACGTCTGGCCAAGCACGGCCCCAATAAGCTGAAGGAGGCGGAGAAGCCCTCCCTGCTGCAGCGGTTCCTGACACAGCTGAAGGACCCCATGCTGCTGATCCTGATGGCAGCGGCGGCGGTGTCCGCCGTGACCAACGCACTCAGCGGCGAGAGCTTCACCGAGGTGTTCATCATCCTGGTGGTGGTGCTGCTGAACGCGGTGCTGGGCGTGGTGCAAGAGAGCAAGGCCGAGGCGGCCATCGAGGCCCTGCAGACCATGACCGCCGCCAAGTGCAAGGTGCTGCGGGACGGCCACCAGGTGATCATCGAGAGCAGCCAGCTGGTGCCCGGCGATGTGGTGCTGCTGGAGGCCGGCGACGCCGTGCCCGCCGACGGACGGCTGCTGGAGAGCGCATCCATGAAGATCGAGGAGGCGGCGCTGACCGGCGAGAGCGTCCCCGTCACTAAGGCGGTGGGGCTGCTGACCGGAGACAATGTTCCCCTGGGCGACCGGAAAAATATGTGCTACATGGGCAGCACGGTGGTCTACGGCCGCGGCAAGGCAGTCATCACCGCCACCGGCATGGACACGGAGATGGGCAAGATCGCCGGTGTGCTGGCCCAGACGGAGCAGGAGCAGACGCCCCTGCAGCGCAAGCTGAATGAGCTGGGCAAGACCATGAGCAAGCTGGTGCTGGGCATCTGCGTGTTCATCTTTATCTTTGACCTGGTGGTGGCCGGCGAGTTCACGCTGGACACCGTGCTGAGCACGTTTATGGTGGCCGTTTCCCTGGCGGTGGCGGCCATCCCGGAGGGACTGGCCACGGTGGTGACGGTGGTGCTGAGCATCGGCGTGACCAACATGAGCAAGCAGCACGCCGTGATCCGGCGGCTGACGGCGGTGGAGACGCTGGGCTGCACCCAGGTCATCTGCTCCGACAAGACCGGCACCCTGACACAGAACAAGATGACCGTGGTGGAGCACACCGGCCCCACGGAGCTGCTGGCCACAGCCATGGCGCTGTGCAACGACGCCGCGCTGGAGGAGAACGGCGCCATCGGCGAGCCCACGGAGGCGGCGCTGGTGAACTTTGCCGCTGCCCAGGGGCTGAAGAAGCCTGTGCTGGAGAGCCGCCAGCCCCGCTGCGGCGAGGCCCCCTTTGACTCCGGCCGGAAGATGATGTCCACCATCCACCGCACAGACAACGGCTTTATCCAGTACACCAAGGGCGCGCCGGACGAGGTGCTGCGCCGGTGCACCAGCTATACGGAAAGCGGGCAGATCCTGCCCCTGACTGAGGAAAAGCGCACCGCCATTCTGGCGGAGAACAAGGCCATGGCCGACAAGGCCCTGCGGGTCCTTGCGGCGGCGGAGCGTCTGTACGACGCACTGCCCGACCGGCAGGAGCCGGAGGACCTGGAGCAGGACCTCTGCTTCATCGGTCTGGCGGGCATGATCGACCCCATCCGCCCGGAGGTCAAGGCCGCCGTGGCCGAGTGCCGCGCCGCGGGCATCCGCCCGGTGATGATCACCGGCGACCACAAGGACACCGCCGTGGCCATCGGCAAGGAGCTGGGCATCATCACCGACGCCAGCCAGGCCGTTACCGGCAGCGCGCTGGACAGCCTCACCGATGAGGAACTGGACAAGGCGGTGGAGAAGTACAGCGTCTATGCCCGGGTGCAGCCGGAGCATAAGGTCCGCATCGTCAACGCCTGGCGGCGCAAGGGCGCCATCACCGCCATGACCGGCGACGGCGTCAACGACGCGCCCTCCATCAAGTCCGCGGATATCGGCGTGGGCATGGGCATCACCGGCACGGACGTGACGAAAAACGTGGCGGACATGGTGCTCAGCGACGACAACTTCGCCACCATCGTCACCGCCGTGGAGGAGGGCCGCCGGATCTATGACAACATCCGCAAGGCCATCCAGTTCCTGCTGGCCAGCAACATGAGCGAGGTGCTGGGCGTGTTCTTCGCCACGCTGCTGGGCTTCACACTGCTGAACCCGGTGCACCTGCTGTTTATCAACCTGATCACCGACTGCTTCCCCGCCCTGGCCCTTGGTCTGGAGAAGGGTGAGCCGGATACCATGACTCGCCCGCCCCGGGACAGCAAGGACGGCATCTTCGCCGGCGGCCTGGGCTTTGACATCCTGTATCAGGGCGTGCTGATCACGATCATCACCATGACCTCCTACATCATCGGACACTGCATGGAGGTCGGGTACTTCGAGATGCCCAAGGGCGTGTCCGACGACGGTATGACTATGGCCTTCCTGACCATGAGTATGTGTGAGATCTTCCACAGCTTCAATATGCGCTCCCAGCGCAAGAGCGTATTCTCGCTGCCCAGCCACAACAAGGTACTGTGGGGCGCGATGATCGGCTCGCTGGCTCTGACAACACTGGTGCTGGAGGTGCCCGTCATCGCCAACGCTTTCGGCTTCACCCCCGTCAGCTGGACGGAGTACGGCATCGCCCTGGCCCTGGCGGTGCTGGTGATCCCCATTGTGGAGCTGGTGAAGCTCATCCAGCGCCGCGCCGCCCGGAGGGCGAAATGACCCCTGCTGACTACGACCGCCTGCTGACGGTTATCCGGGCGCTGCTGGACCGGCAGACGCGGGTCATCGCGGCCATCGACGGCCGCTGCGGCGCCGGGAAAAGCACGCTGGCGGCACAGCTGCAGGCGCAGCTGTCCTGCCGGGTGTTCCACATGGACGACTTCTTTCTGCGCCCGGAGCAGCGCACCGCTGCACGGCTGGCACAGCCGGGCGAAAACGTGGACCACGAGCGCTTTCTATCGGAAGTGCTGCAGCCGGCACTGCGCGGTGAGGCGGTCGTCTACCGCCCCTTCCGCTGTGCGCGGCAGGCGCTGGACGAGCCGGTGACGGTCCCGGCGGCGCGCCTGACCATCGTGGAGGGCGCCTACGCCTGCCATCCGGCCCTGTGGGACAGCTATGATCTGCGGGTATTCCTTACCGTGGACGCTGCCGAGCAGCTCCGCCGCATTGAAGCCCGCAGCGGCCCGGAGAAGCTCCGGATGTTCCGGGATCGCTGGATCCCGCTGGAGGAGTCTTATTTCACCGCCTTTGACCTGCCCGCACGCTGCGATATGGCGCTGAAGGGGTAAGATACGCAAAAAAAGAAAGCCCAAAAGGGCTTTCTTTTTTTGCGTGTATCCGTTTACCGGGCGTTGTAGGCGGCGATACCCTTGGCCAGCAGGTCCATGGCGCGCTCCAGGTCCGCCTGCTTCAGCACATAGGCGATGCGGATCTCGTTCTTACCCTTGCCGGGGGTGCCGTAGAAGGGCTCGCCGGGGGCGAACATCACGGTGTCGCCGTTGTCCTCGAACTCCTCCAGCAGCCACTTCTGGAAGGCGTCGGCATCGTCCACAGGCAGGGCGGCCATGATGTAGAAGGCGCCGCGGGGACACTCGCAGACCACGCCGGGTATCTCGTGCAGCTTGCTGACCACCGTGTCGCGGCGGCGCTTGTACTCCTCACGGACGGCGGCAAAGTAGTCGGGGCCGACGGTGTACAGCGCGGCAGCGGCCACCTGGTCCAGTGTGGGCACGGACAGACGGCACTGGGCGTACTTCATGGCCTGCGCCATTAGCTCCTTGTTGCGGGAGATCATGCAGCCGATGCGGGCGCCGCAGGCGGAGAACCGCTTGGAGACGGTATCGATGACGATGACGTTCTCGGCCGCGTCCTCGAACTGGCCCATGGATTGCAGAGGCTCGCCGGCGTAGACGAACTCGCGGTAGGCCTCGTCGCCGATGATGAACAGGTCGTGGGCCTTGGCCACGTCCACCAGCATACGCATCTCCTCCGGCGTCAGGACGGCGCCGGTGGGGTTGCCGGGGTTGGTGACCATGATGGCGCGGGTGTGCTCGTTGATCTCCGCCTCGACCTTGGCGCGGTCGGCGTAGTGGTAGCCGTCATGGGGAGAGGTGGGGATGGGGTGGATCTTCGCGCCGCAGGTGTAGGCCATGGTGTTGTAGTTGGGATAGAAGGGCTCGGGGATGAGGATCTCATCGCCGTCGTCCAGGATGCAGTTCATGGTGATCTGCAGCGCCTCGCTGCCGCCGTTGGTGATGAGGATATCACCGGCATCGAAGTGCATACCCAGATCGGCGTAGTACTTGCGGATGGCCTCGATCAGCTCCGGGATACCGGGGGACGGGGCATAGGCCAACACCGGCAGGTCAAAGTGCTTCACCGCATCGAAGTACGCCTTGGGCGTCTCGATATCCGGCTGACCGATGTTCAGATGATAGATCTTCCTGCCCTTGGCCTCCGCCGCCACCGCGTAGGGGTGGAACTTCCGCATGGGGGACAGGCCGCATTTCAAGACCTTGCTGGAAAACTTCATGGTGGTTCCTCCTTATCTCGTTCTCGTGTATCGTAATAGTAGCGCTTTTTCGCGGAAGTTGCAAGAGCAACTTCCGCGAAAAAGGCCGCCTTTAGGCGGCCTTCTGTATTGTGCTTAGCTCATCTGCTTGCGGCGGCTCAGGTTCACGGTGCCGTCGGTCATAGCGTTCAGAGAATCCAGGCTCTTGCCTGTGCCCTCGGCCACGCAGGAGATAGCGCCCTCGGCCACCACGGTGTGGATGCCGGTGCGGGCCTCGATCAGCTTGTCGAAGCCGTCCACCAGGCTGCCGCCGCCGGTCATAACGATGCCGTTGTTGGAGATGTCGGCCACCAGCTCGGGCGGGGTGCGCTCCAGCACGCCGTGGATCGCCTCGAGGATGCGCTCTACCGGCTCCTCGAATGCCTCCAGCATCTCGGTGGAGCTGACGTTGATGACCTTGGGCAGGCCTGTCACCAGGCAGCGGCCCTTGATCTCGATGGACGTCTCCTGCTCCTTGGGGAAGACGCAGCCGATCTGCATTTTCATCAGCTCGGCGGTGCGCTCGCCCACCAGCACGTTGTGCTTGCGGCGCATATACTTGACGATGGCCTCGTTGAACTGGTCGCCGGCCACCTTGATGGAGGCGCTCTCCACCACGCCGGAGAGGGAAATGACGGCGATGTCGCTGGTGCCGCCGCCGATATCCACCACCATGTGACCGTCGGGCTTGGAAATGTCGATGCCGGCGCCGATGGCCGCGGCCACAGGCTCCTCGATCAGATACACATGGCTGGCGCCGGACTGCAGGCCCGCGTCCACCACGGCGCGCTCCTCCACCTCGGTGATGCCGGAGGGGACGCAGATGATGACACGGGGCTTGAAGATGTGGTGGAAGCTGCCGCTGACCTTGCGGATAAACTCCTTGAGCATCCGCTCGGTCATGTCGTAGTCGGAGATGACGCCCTCACGCAGGGGACGGATGGCCACGATGTTGCCGGGGGTACGGCCCAGCATGGCCTGGGCGTCTGCGCCCACGCTGAGCAGGCGGCCGTCGTCCTTGTTGATGGCCACCACGGAGGGCTCATTGAGCACAACGCCCTTACCCTTGACATATACCAACACCGATGCGGTACCCAGGTCGATACCGATATCCTTTGCTAAAGAACACATAATGCTGCACCTCATTTTTCTGATATGGACCACGGCCCCGGGGAGGGCCATTTAATTCCTGGTATCCTATTATAATGGCGCTTTTCCCATTTTGCAAGAGAATTTGTGGGTTTTTCCAAATCGTAATCTTTTGTTCATAATTTGTAACCTTTGGGCCGGTGCTTCATTATGGACAGGCGGCGGGGATTTTATTCCTCCCGGGTGACGGCCAGGGTCAGGCCCAGCACGTCGGCGGCTCCCGCCTGGCGCAGGACCCGGGCGGCCTCCCCCAGGGTGGACCCGGTGGTGCAGATATCGTCCACCAGCAGGAAGCGCTTTCCGGCGATGCGCTCCGGATGGACGGCCTCATAGGCCCCCAGGACGTTGGCCCGGCGGGCGTCGGCGTCCTCCAGGCCGGACTGGGGCGGGTTGTCCAGAATTTTGCGCAGGGTCTCCTGGGGCTCCACGTGCCACTCCACGCACAGGCTCCCGGCCAGATACCGGGCCTGGTCAAAGCCCCGCTTGCGCAGGCGCTTCCGGCTCACCGGCACCCAGGTGATGGCGTCGAACTCGCCGCCGAACTCC
>OHWR01000736.1_pt1 | contig 14565 bp, 10 predicted proteins | sample 1579771 | NCBI WGS metagenome assembly OHWR01 (sample SAMEA3882542, study PRJEB24775) | human gut metagenome | biome: human-associated habitat; feature: intestine environment; material: feces | place: Netherlands | collected 2009/2010 | reverse complement strand
CGCTCTTCCTCATACTGGTCAAACAGAATGTGGTACGGCATAACCATCTGTGCTCTGTCAGAGATCAGAATCTTCGGTGCCGGAACACCTTTGCTTACAACCTCATTGTATTCTTTGAAAAATACAGGGATATTCAGTGCAACACCGTTGCCGATCACACTTGTGGTGTGTCCGTAAAATACACCTGACGGCAGAGTGTGAAGTGCGAATTTACCATAGTCGTTTACAATGGTATGTCCTGCATTTGCACCACCCTGGAATCTAACGATAATATCAGCTTTCTCAGCGAGCATGTCGGTAATTTTACCCTTACCTTCATCTCCCCAGTTTGCTCCAACTACTGCTTTGATCATAACTCAAATTCCTCCTGTGTCTGATCTGAATTTCATTAAAAAAGAAATTAACAACCTTTTATCATACATTAATCTCAGCTGTCATTCCAAGCATTTCCTTGTGGGAATCCAGAACCGGATTTACAACTTTTGCAATAAAGCTTTCGGTCTGCTCTTTGGCACGTCCCACATATTTCTTCGGATCCATGGTCTTCTGAAGCTCTTCCAGGGTCAGGTTAAATGCCGGATCTGCTGCGATCAGCTCAAGAAGGTTGTTGTCCTTACCTTCTACCTTAACATTCCTGCCTGCTTCCATGGAAAGCTCACGGATGCGCTCATGAAGCTCCTGACGGTCTCCACCTGCTTTTACTGCGTCCATCATAATGTTCTCAGTTGCCATAAATGGCAGCTCAGCCATCATGTGTTTCTCGATAACCTTCGGATAAACCACAAGGCCATCTACAACATTCAGGCACAGATCCAGGATTCCGTCAATTGCAAGGAAGCCTTCCGGTACGGAAAGACGCTTGTTGGCGGAGTCATCCAGAGTTCTCTCAAACCACTGGGTAGCGGAAGTAATTGCCGGGTTCATCGCATCTACCATCACGAAACGGGACAGGGAAGCGATACGTTCACTTCTCATCGGATTTCTCTTATAAGCCATGGCCGAAGATCCGATCTGGCTCTTCTCGAATGGTTCTTCTACTTCTTTCAGATGCTGCAGAAGACGGATATCGTTGGAAAACTTATGTGCGCTCGCTGCGATGCCTGCCAGAATATTGACCACTCTGGTATCTACTTTTCTGGAATAGGTCTGGCCGGATACCGGATAGCACTGTTTGAATCCCATCTTTTCAGCGATCATCGGATCGATCTTATCGATGGTTTCCTGATCTCCGTCGAACAGTTCCAGGAAACTTGCCTGTGTTCCGGTTGTTCCCTTGGAACCCAGCAGTTTCATAGTGCTTAAGACATAATTCAGATCTTCCAGATCCAGCATAAACTCCTGCATCCACAGGGTGGCACGTTTACCTACGGTTGTCGGCTGTGCCGGCTGGAAATGGGTAAATGCCAGTGTCGGCAGATCTTTGTATTTTTCTGCAAATTTTGCCAGCTCTGCGATCACGTTCACCAGTTTTTTCTTTACCAGTTTCAGAGCTTCGGTCATAACAATAATATCGGTGTTGTCACCTACATAACAGGAAGTTGCACCCAGATGGATGATTCCTTTTGCCTTCGGGCACTGTACACCATATGCATATACATGAGACATAACATCATGACGTACCTGGCGTTCTCTTTCTTTTGCCACATCATAGTTAATATCGTCTTTGTGCGCTTTTAATTCGTCAATCTGTTCCTGGGTGATCGGCAGACCCAGTTCTTTCTCGGTCTCTGCCAGTGCGATCCACAGGCGTCTCCAGGTACGGAACTTCATATCCGGGGAAAAGATATACTGCATTTCTTTGCTTGCATAACGCTCAGATAACGGACTTACATATCTGTCTGTACTCATATATAATCTCCTTTTTCTTGTACTTGCCGCCTCTTTACGGACGGCTTACATTTTATCGGCTGTACGCCTCACAACAGTAAAATTATATAATACCGCCCCGTGAAACGCAAGCTTAGTTCTGATGAAATTTTCCTAAAAATTCCTTCATTCTTGTATGGTCTGCACCAAATACCTCATCCGGTGTTCCCTCCAGTGCCACCACACCTTTATCCATAAAGATCACACGGTCAGAGATATTTTTTGCGAATTCCATCTCATGGGTCACGATCACCATGGTGATATCCAGATCCGCCAGAGATTTGATGACTTTCAGTACTTCACCGGTCAGTTCCGGATCCAGTGCGGAAGTCGGCTCATCAAAGAACAGGATCTTCGGATTCAGTGCCAGGGCTCTTGCGATAGCCACACGCTGACACTGTCCGCCGGATAACTGATATGGATAGGCATCTGCCTTATCTTCCAGCCCCATCTTTTTCAGCAGTTCCATCGCCTCTTTGTACACCTCGCCTTTGTCCCGTTTCTGTACATGGATCGGCGCATCTGCTATATTCTTCAATACTGAATAATGTGGAAACAGATTAAAGTTCTGGAAAACCAGCCCGAAACAGGAACGGATCTCTTTCATCTCTTTTTTATCCGGATGCATCACTTTGCCGTTTTCTACCCAGGCAGCTTTTTTCCCCATGTACAGGATCTCTCCGCCGTCAATCTCCTCAAGCATCGTCGCGCAGCGAAGCATCGTGGATTTGCCGGAACCGGAAGGACCGATGATAGAAACGATTTCTCCTTCTTCCACCGACAGAGAGATATCTTTTAAGACACCCAGTCCGTCAAATTCTTTTTTGATATGATTCATTTCCAACAGTTTCATGTCGACCCTCCTAGCGATAATAGTTCAGTTTCTTCTCAAACAGTTCCATCACCCAGGCTACCACATAGTTAAATACATAGTAGAAAATACCTGCGATAAAGAACGGTACTACAGTAGTCTGTGCAGCTGCAATCTGTTTTGCAACGGCAAACATCTCGATATAAGATACGGAATATACCAGAGAGGTATCTTTGACCAGTGTGATGACCTCGTTGGTGACAGATGGCAAAACGATTTTTACCACCTGTGGCAGAACGATCTTGAAGAAGGTCTGTACTCTGGTGTAGCCGAGCAGCTGTGCTGCCTCATACTGTCCGGTCGGGATCGATTCGATACCGGAACGGTAGATTTCCGCAAAATATGCCGCATAGTTCAGAGAACATCCCAGAATGATGGCTGTAAACTTATAACCGCCGATATTCATGCCCCACAGATAAAACGGTCCGAAATACCAGATCAGCAGCTGCAGCATCAGTGGGGTTCCACGCATGATGGAAATATAGATCTTCACCAGCCAGCTTAGTGGCTTAAACCGGCATACGCGTCCAAAATATACGATCATTCCCAGTGGAAGGGAAAAGATCAGTGTCAGAAAAAAGATCAGACAGGTCTGTCCAAAACCCGCCGTCATCTGTCGTACCATTACCTCAATACTCATTGCATATCCTCCGTGTTATAAATACTGAAATATAGCTTTGCATTTGCCCCTTTACAGCAAACATGCCCCCCGGAAAGCCTAACGCCTCCCGAGGGGTTACATTTTTTCTTATCCGACGTTATTTTCGTCTTCTTATTCAGCTTTTAAAGTCACCATATCGGCGATTTCATATTTTTCTGCCAGTTCTGCAACTTTTCCTTCGTTTGCCAGTTCCTGCAGATCTTTGTTTACGATGTCACACAGTTCCTGGTTTCCTTTTTTGAATCCGATTGCATACTGTTCGGTATTCAGTGTCTCATCGAGGATCTTGAAGCCCTCTCCTCTCGAGTTCAGCTGATATTTGGCAACTCCGACATCAATGGCCAGTGCATCCAGCGCGCCTGCCTGCAACTCGGTAAATGCGGTGTTGTAATCTGCAAATTCATTCAGAGATCCGAAGGTATCTGCCAGTGCTTTCTGTCCGCCTTCATCCTCACTCTGTAACAGATCCAGTGCTGCGGAAGCTGCCTGTACACCAACGGTCTTTCCTGCCAGATCGCTCAGCTGTTCGATACCGGAATTCTCTGCAACTACGATCACCTGGCTGTTATCCACATACGGAACAGAGAAGGTATAATCATCTTCTCTTCCGTTCATGGTAAATCCATTCCAGATACAGTCGATGGATCCTGAATTCAGTTCCATATCTTTGGAATCCCAGTTGATCGGCTTTTTCACCAGTTCCCAGCCTTCTTTGTCACATACCGCCTGTGCCAGTTCCAGGTCAAATCCGGTGTATTCTCCATCATCATCCATATAACCGTATGGCGGATATTCTGCATCGAAACCTACTGTGAACGTCGTTCTGCTGCTTTCATCCGTTGTTTCTGCGGAAGCATTCTCGCTGCTCTCATCCGTTGTTTCTGCGCTCTCGGTCTTGCTTGTGTCTTCGGTCGCTGTATCTTTACTGGAACCACATCCTGCAAACAGGGACAGTGCCATTGTTGCTGCTACCATGATGCTTACTGTTTTCTTTTTCATAACAATTACCCTCCGGTTTTTCATATGCTAACACTCTATCATAGTAAAGTATTAATGTCAAGACATTTTTCAAAATTTGTCTTTGTACTGTGGACACACCGGGGAGTTCTCATCTGCAACATATTTTTCCGAAAATTTGTTTTTATCAGAACTGATCCCCGGAACCAATGATTGATATGCAATGCGACCAAAGAAAAAGCAGTGCGACCGGTTTTATTCACCGCCTTACTCTGCTTTTTCCTGTTTAACCTGATATTCAATTATTTTTATTTCTCATTGTTTTTTATTGATAATTTTTATAATTTTTATCAGTATCCCGTACTCTTATGATACTCCGCAGTCAGCTGTTCCAACAGATGCTCCATCCCCTGCTGATAATTCTCTTCTCTGCCCTGCTGTTTTTCTTCCAGTAACTTTTTATATTCCTGGCCTTCCGGTGTGTCATAGAGGTCTTCCACAGCTTCTTCCACTTCTACATAGATTTCTTCCTGGCGTTCTTCATCGACTTCCAGCTGTTTCGCCTTTTCCACAAAAGCGTCCACACCATGTTCCATATACACGGCATACAGAAGACTCTTTACCGCTCCCATCGTGTGCAGTTTGCCGTAGGCGATCTCAAAGCAACGAATCGCTTCTTCCATCTGAAACAGCCTTGCATAGGCGCAGCCCATATTGTGGTAGATTTCTCCGATAAACTGTTTTCCGAGAAGGATCTCCTGGCGGGGAAGTTCCTGGTCTGGGGTCACTTCTTCCTGTTTCTCCTCCCGGGAAGAAGAACTATCCGTCTCCGCTGCATCTGTTTCCGGGTTCTCCGGTGTACGGTCGGTCTCTTCCTCTGCTCCACCCTGTGGATCTTCCATCATATCGATGGTGATCGCAACCGGAGACTCTGCTTCTGCGCCTGCAGGGTTTTCTGTTGCTTCCTGCACTCCTACAGTATGGTCCGCTGCTGCTTCGGTCGCTTCCGGTTTTCTGATATCCGTCACTTCGGTGTCATCTTCCGCTTCCCGGCGAAGCGCCCTTTGATAAACCTTGATGGCGTTCACATATTTTCCGTGTTCCATCAGATAATCACCTTTTCGTTTCTGACGCAACACTTCCGGTTCATTTGCCAGCTGTCGGATCTGCTGATTCAATCTGCGGAACTCTTCCAGAGACAGATAACTGATCTCCTTGAACACCGGAAGGATAAAATCTCCCACCTTCATCTCATCGTCATCCAGATGTTTATACAGATTTTCTGCCAATTTCTTCAATCCCAGCTGATCCCGGATCCAGAAACACAATTCCTCGTTCAGGATCGTACTGTCCAGCAGATATATATTATGATAAAAATAAAAGCACAGTTCTTCGATGGAATAGATATTGGTACTGATGTTTTCAATATAATAAGGCAGTTTTGCCCGTTTTACCTGACACAAAATATATCCGCTCATTCTTCTGCCCCCCGACTCTTCATCGTCTCATGCCATGTAAGGTTGCTCGACGGATAAAGATCTCCAAATCCCATATCCGTCACATCAATCCTGCACTCGTCTGCCGCAGTAAATTCCAGATGTATATGCAGTCTAGTCGCTTTTGCCGGACGGTCCGGAAGACCGGGCAAAGGCATACTGTAGCGCACTTTACCGGTATTTTCCATATCAGACACAACAAATTCCAGTTCCCTGGTATCATCCAGAATAATTTCACAGTCTCCCATTGCTTCGTACCAGTTGACACCGGATACGATCAGGGGATGATAGGCCGGTGTTCCGAACACAGTCATCTCCATGCCCACATTTTCCCGTACCAGATCATTGCCCACATACAGATACCCCTTCAGATTCCGTTCCTCTGTCTTTTCTTTCGCAGCATAGCAGGCACCCTTGGAAAACAGATTATTTCCGTAAAATACCCGGCGCTGGTGTTTACAAAGCTCAGCCACAGATTTTTCTGCCCAGTCTCGCTCGAACCCTTCCCCCACCAGGTAAATACTTGAATAAACCTCACTTCCCACTGATTCTGTCACAAACTGGCAAAAATCCACATCTCGCTGCATATATTCCGTGTGTAGTGTGATATGACCACCCCGTCTGACTCCGACATGTACCGGACGGGTACTGCGGTTCATCTCCAGTTTTGCATAAGAAACTTCATCCTTGTCAAATACAAACAAGCCTACGCTTCTGCTCCAGATCTCCGGTTTCTGATATAACGTATGATAATAAAAGCTTTCTTCATAATCCTGCAGAAAACAACAGTTTCTCGGAAATCCCATCTCCCGGCATGCCACCCGGATGTTCTCCACCATCGGGCGTGTCAGTACCGGCGTAGTGATCATCAGTCCGTTGATACTCTTCACCAGATCCGGCACACCAAGGATACGAAGTGCATTACCGATAAATTTTCCGAGAAGTTCTCCAACCTTCCATGTAGCCCCGTCCACTTCCACTGTCTCCTGTTTCAGACACAGTGTATACAGGTTTTCCACAGGAATCTCATCCTGCTGTTCCACAAAGTACTCTACTTCCAGGCCAAAGTGCCATTCCTCTTCTCCCGGTTTCTTGCTGAGCACATTGGGAAAGGTATACTGACCGGTTCCCACCTTCACCGGCAGAGAAACGGGTTCTCCCTCACGCCGGTCATAATAACACAGCTGTGAGACCTTCTCCCCAAAATCAAATCCTACCAATATATTTCTGACTTCGTTCATTTTTCTGCCTCCATCTGTGTATTACGCATGGAGTACCGGAAACATTTTTCTTGCAAAATGTTCTCTCTGTAGGTACTGTTCCATGGCTTTTTCTGTCTGCTCTCTCCGTCCCAGTTTCCGGCCTGCCAGCATCTGATTGATCAGCTGATATTTTGTGTTTCCTTCCTGTAAAGACTCTTCCATCGTCAGAAGTTTCTTTTCCGTCTGTCGGGTATCATCCGGCAGTTCCACTGTCAGGTAATACTCCAGTATCTCATCATAAAACAGCAGGAATTCCTTTACAAAAATGCCCTGGTACATATTTTTCATCGGTTCACTTTTAAAGTTTTCACCGGTATCTTTGTCACGGATCAGTCGATAATGAATTGTCACCCGCGCTCCGGCCGGGTACTGAACCTGGATAAACTGTTTGTCATCCATCTGGTATGGTTTTGTGAATCTTGCCGGGAACTTCCGGTAAAATGCAAACCGCAGGCTGTTTTCCGTACATTCTTCGAGAATCTCATCGATCAGTTTTTCCTGCTCTTCTGTATAAGTATCCAGTTCTGCATAATATTTCAGGAGTGCCAGGTGACAGATCCGGTCTACCTCCTGCTTTCTCCTGCAACATTGTTCCAGGCATTGGAAAATATATGGATCTGTTTCTTTTTTGCCCAGAAAATATCCGTATGCCCAGAAAGAAATGTATGCCAGGATCACAGGTTCTTTTCCCTTCTGTGCCACATACTGTTCCAGCATCGCAGCTCCCTGCCTCAGATAGACACGTCCGAACATGGAGAGTAGAAGAATCTCTTCCTCCAGCGCATACGTATCCAGCTGGAATCCGCGCATCCGTTCCCATAAAAGTGCCATCTGTTCCACAGATCCAAGCAGATTATCGCTCAGGTAAATCAGAATCACTTCATTGTAGAGTCCCTGTTCAAATACATACTGCGCCAGATACACCAGTTCTTCCTGTTCCACAAAATCATAATCCAGAATCAGATAGCTGGTCAGTTTCATCAGACTTTCCGTTTTTATGCCTTCATAGCCATAACGGCTGATCATGTCCAATGCCGTGGCATACATCCCTTTTTCAATCAGGATCTCGCAGAGTAATACCTTATCTACTTTTGCAAATGTCACCAGATCCATTTTTTTCAGATAACTATCCAGCGTATCATCGCCTGCGTGTTCTGCATAATATTCCAGAATTTTTCTGCATACCATATGGCGGTATGGCTCCTGGAATTCTGACATTTCCACCACATGCTGGTAACAGCCAAGGGTGGAAAGCCCGATCTGTCTGCGGCTGTCATTGCCACATACGGCAAGTAACAATCCGGGTGTTGCGATATCCAGATTCATGCACGACTGCAGATATGGTTTTTCATCCATCAGTTTCTGTATATTGTAATCTACCGTTGTCGCATAACGCCGCCGTTTCTCATCCTCAAAAAGGATTCTCGCATCCGGTGTATACAGCTGAATATAGGCAGCACCGTCTGTGCACGGATAGCTTTGTTCTTCTTTCAGTTCTCCATGACACACGATGACATTGCGAATCTTCGGATCATCACAGTACACCCGATAAGAAAACATAACTTTCGCCATCGCTTCTCCAAGAGCCGGCGTTGCAATGTCTTCGATGCATTCCTGATAGATGGTAGCATAATCTTCACTGATTCTTCCCTCCATCAATGCTTCCTGCGCGAATGCTTCCATCGCCTTACGATAATTCTGATATGTTGTCTTATCTGCCTCTTTATTGCGTATTACATTGGCATACACAGATGCCCGTTTTCTGCTGCTCAGTGTATTGTTATATACAAAATACATACGGATCACCTGCGGCAGTACACTCTGGAAGCCCTGAGGCATAGTTTCAATATAATATTCATATAAGCGGGTGATCCGGATATCTGCCTCCACTGCCAGCTGATACCAGCGGAAATACTCGCTCTTCGCCGGCTGTCCCTTCATAATGTATTTGCAGATATGATCCACCAGATCATTGCCAGGATAAGCCTCGTAACATTTTACCAGCAGACGGTAGATCACCGGCTGGAAATTCTTCACATATTCTGAGAGATGCCCGATCCGCATGGTCAGTTCTTCATTCAGTTTTCCATAACGTGCTGCATAGTGAAGAACCTGTACCATAAACGGTGACAGTTTTTTCAGATAGCCTGCTTCTGTTTCCATTTTCTCATAGGCTGCCAGATACAGAAACGGGCTTCTGCATCCCAGATCAAACAGTTCTTCCAACATATACATCTGTCTGCCCGGTGCCTGCTTATATTCTTCCGAAGTTTCCATCAGCACTTTCAGGATTGGATAACTGCCCGGATTCATACGATAGAGATTTTCGATCCTGGCCTGTGCTGTCATCTTCTGTTCTTCAGTAGCCACAGAGGTCTTCACTGCCAGCGCCAGATACCAGGCTTCTTCCTCCATCTGTTCCCTGGTAAATTTCAGTTCCCTGAGAGGCCACAGCACAGACATGGCATTTGCCACATCTCCGGTCTGTTCATAGATGTATGCCTCTGTCAGCTGTTGTTTCGGATAATAACATCCGAGATTCCGGAGATTTTCCAGTTCTTTCAAGGATGCTTCTTTCCATTCCTGCTGTTTTATCTCGCCCAGCAGATATTTTTCATACAGTGTTGCCAGTGCCGCCTGTCCTTTTTTCTCATAAGTTCTTGTGCTCAGTTCATAAGAAGCATTGCCCGAAGCCTTCACCTCATAGATATACGTTCCATATACGGTTTTGATCCGGATCTGTCCGTATTTTCTTCCGCTTCCCAGTTTTTCTTTGCGGATCAGATATTCCAGCCCATAAACACTTCCGATGAAATCCTCACTGGTGATCACTTTCTTTTCCACTTCCAGGAAATCTCCGGTAACCTCCACTTCCATCCGGGTATACCCCCAGGTGCTCTTATACAGATTCAGACAGTCTTTGACTGTAGTATCCAGATGATCCCAGGTCTGTTCTGTCTTTTCCAGACGCAGAGTCACCGGCTCTTTTTTTCCGGTTCCGATCAGAAACTCTTCCATATGCTGATAGGTCACCGGGTTTCTGGACATCCCCCGGTACAGGCTTTCGTATCCCGGATCTTCTCCCTGCAGCACTTTCAGAAAGCTCTCGCTTGTATAAAGACGAAATGCCTCCCGATAATCACTCTCCGCCAGTTTGATAAATGCTTCCAGATTATCCACTGCTCCGCGGGATGTCTGAATCCCGTCGTCTGTGATCTCTGCGTGTACCGGCACCTGGTATTCTCCCAGGTTACTGTTGATCGTAATCACTGCATCTACCGTCTCACCTGCGGACAGTCCCTTCACATCCAGCCCGTAAGGAATACATACGGTTGTTCCCGAAAATTTTTCTTTTGCCAGCAGTACCCGGCGATTGGATGACATGGTCATCCCCTTGATCCTGCGGTTATCTTCTGCCGCCACATATAATTCTCCCCGAACATTCTCCCCTTCATTGGTCGTAAGGTTAATCTGTGTATCGGAAAGAGTCAGCTTTGGTACTTCATATTCAAATCTTCCGTTTAGTAACTGTTCCATTCTTCTTTTCAAAGTATCCACCTGCGCTTCTTCTTTTATCGACCTTGACTATTTTTTTCTTATCATTATAATGAAACTAACATGATTGCTTATTTCATATGGTGTTGGGGCAAAAGGCATTTTGCCCACTTTCTTATCATTTTGCAAAGCAATCTGCAAAAATACTCATAATTATTTTTATTATACACTACGCAAAAGTTTGTTGCAAGAAAAGAGGAGACATTATGATTAAACACAAGGATCATTTCCACGGCAGTGACCTGGAAGCTATTGAGAAATGTTATCATATTAAGAAGGAGGATATCATCAGTTTCAGTGCAAATGTCAATCCGCTGGGAATTTCTTATCAGCTACGTTCCACACTGGCCGATAATCTGGATGCGATCACTACGTATCCTGACCGGGAGTATACAGCTCTTCGCACCTGTATTGCCACGTATGCGGGAACGCAGCCGGAAAATGTGATTGTCGGAAATGGTTCCACAGAACTGATTTCTCTGTTTATTCAGACGAAGCACCCGAAAAAAGCACTGGTACTTGGTCCTACGTATTCGGAGTATGAACGGGAAATCGCACTGGGCGGCGGTACAACACTGTATTATCCTTTGAAAGAAGAACATGGGTTTCATATGGATGTGGAAGATTTCTGCAGCCATCTTTCCGATCAGCTGGAGCTTCTGGTACTCTGTAATCCGAATAATCCTACTTCTACCGCAATCACCTGCAGTCAGATGCGCCGGATCCTGGATGCCTGTCTGCAGTATGGAATTTTCGTGATGGTGGATGAAACATATGTGGAATTTGCACCGGAAGAGAAAGATGTGACCAGTATTCCTCTGACAAATTATTATACAAATCTGATCATTCTGCGTGGCACTTCAAAGTTTTTCGCAGCTCCGGGACTGCGGCTTGGCTATGCGGTGACAGGAAATCAGGATCTGATCAAGGCAATCAATACAAGAAAAAATCCCTGGACGATCAATTCGCTGGCAGAGATTGCCGGACGGCTGATGTTTCCGGATGAGGAATATATTCGTCATACGAGAGAACTGATCTGCAGGGAGAGAGACCGTTTGTATAACGAGTTGTCGACCTGGGACAGTGTGACGGTGTATGAAGCTTCGGCGAATTTTATCCTGATGAAGATCCGGAAACCCGGAATTACTTCCCAGGATCTGTTCGATCATTGTATCCGGAAGGGACTGATGATCCGGGATTGTTCCACGTTTCCGTTTTTGGATGATCATTTTGTGAGATTTTGCGTGATGCTGCCGGAGCAGAATGATCGGCTTTTGGAAGCGTTCAAAGAGGTGTTACTGTAAAACTTTACTTTTATGCTTCCTGACAGCTTACATCATATACTGCTCAAGTTCTGCCGGATTGTTCGTATATTCTCTGGCACGTTCTTTCGTGATATAGCCCTGCCGCATCAGTCGGGACAGATCCATATTCAGGGTATGCATACCGGCGTTTCCACCCGCCTGCATCATTGCAGAAATCTGGTGCGTCTTTCCCTCCCGGATCAGGTTCAGGATCGCATCGGTAGCCACCAGAAGTTCTGTTCCTGCTATCCGGGCTGCTCCTTTCACTTCTCCACAAGGGATCAGACACTGGCTGACAATTCCTTTCAGAGCAGCGGCCAGCTGGATTCTGATCTGATTCTGACTGCCGGTCGGGCAGGCATCAATAATACGTTCCACTGTCGGTGCCGCCCCTGTGGTATGCAGAGTGGACAGCACCAGATGACCGGTCTCAGCCGCAAGAAGGGCGGCCGAGATGGTCTCATAATCCCGCATCTCTCCTACCAGGATCACATCCGGATCTTCACGCAGAGCACTTCGCAGCGCATCCGCAAAGCTTCCCACATCTTCACCCACTTCTCTCTGGTGAATCAAAGATTTCTTACATTGATATTTGTACTCGATCGGATCTTCGATCGTAATAATATGCCGGTCGCTGTTCTGGTTCACATGTTCAATCATCGCCGCAAGTGTCGTGGACTTTCCGCTTCCGGTCGGTCCGGTCACAAGAATCAGTCCTCTCGGCTGCTGTGCCATCTGGTAAAGCCGGGTTGGCATCCTCAGCTGTTCCAACGTGGGAATCTCCGTATTCAACAGACGGATGGCCGCCGCCACCTGATGCTGCTGCCGGAAAATATTGACCCTCTGACGGCTGCCGTCACTGATCTCCAGCCCAAAGTCTACATCTCGTCCGGAAGCGAAGATTTCTTTTTGTCTCTCGTCCATACTTCCCATTAAAAGTGCCCGCAGTTCCTCCCCGGAAAATTGCAGCTGACTTTTTGCCAGCTTGCCATGCACACGATACCAGACCGGCATCCCCTCTGTGATATGAATATCCGATGCCTTCACACGTCTTGCATCAAGAATCAGCTGTTCCATCTTTGCATCCATTCGCTATCCTCCTGTACATTTTAATGATTTCTGTCGATATATTCTTCCTTTTTCAAACTTTCCTGATCCAATCTTCTTTATACACAAATAGCTGCTTTTCGCAGCTATCTGGGCCGTTACAATATCGGTCAAGTTCTATATACTATGTTGTCCCTAAATCTCATAACTGATCTTCATCATCTCTTCCGGCGTGGTCACTCCCTGTTCCACCAGCTGAAGTGCACTCTCTCTCAGAGTACGCATCTTACGCACTTCCCGCGCGTACTTTTTAATATCTTCCACCGGAGCATGTTCGATGATCATCCGACGGACATGGTTATCCACCACTAGGATCTCATGAATAGCAATTCGTCCACGATACCCTGTATTATTGCACTTCTGGCATCTCATACCACGTTTTACCCTGCGGATATATGCCCCGATCAGGATACGCTCCCGCTCAGTGGTCTCCACTTCTTTTTCGCCAAAAAGTCCAAGATAGTTTGCCGCATCTATCTCCAGTGTATCTGCACTGTTGTCTTTTACAATAGAGTTCTCTCCCAGTGACAGATTGCTGATTTTTGTATTTTTCCCTTTTCCTGTCAGTGTAATCTCTTTTTTCATATCTTCCTCTTCATAACGGATGTTGGACAGATGCCGAAAATACGCTACTTTGATTTTATTCTCTGTCGAATCATCTCCGTACAATGTATTGGAACTATTGGAAGTTACTTTTTCACTGGAACGATACTCATTTGTGGACTGACTTCCCCGCTGATAATAAGAGAGTGCCTGGATGCTTGCATAGATGGTCTGCTGTTCTTTCAGACTTTCTGCTACTTTTGCCAGACGCAGAATACTTGTACTTGTTGTTGCATCCAGCATGCTTTTGTCATAGGTATATCCGTCGAGAAGACCCAGAACTGCATTATTTGACGCCGATGCCCCGTCATGTTCTTTATCCAGCGTGATTCCATAGATTTTTCCCTTCCGTTTACTATCTGTAAACGGTGCTTCTTTTCCTTGGCTCATCACTTCTTTTTTGAACTCTTCCCACTGTCCGGAACTGCGATAATAAGTCAGCTTCGACTCTGCAGCCAGATACACCGTCTTCGCATTCTCCTCATTTTTTCGGAATTCTGCCATTTTCATATAGTGCAAAACCGATGGAATTGCGATACCAAGGATGACCGTCATGATCACCAGTACCACCACAAGTTCTACAAGAGTAAATCCTTTTTTCTTTGGTCTGCTCATTTTCTGTCACCTTTTACTGTTTCTTTGTAACTGTTCGGCACCTCGCAGTATATTATCTATGGAATATTTATTACATGCAGATTTTTCTCATAAAACGATGATACTTTGCACTCTGCATATGCGATAAAAGCACTCCCATACAGCTATGTTTCTATGCCATATAAAAGTGCTTTTTAATTTTATACATAACTGTTCAGTACCTTCACAGTTACAAGCCAAAATGCATTTAAAATCACCTTCGGTGATGGCATTTTGGCTTGTATGTCTC
>OHWR01000734.1_pt1 | contig 14594 bp, 9 predicted proteins | sample 1579771 | NCBI WGS metagenome assembly OHWR01 (sample SAMEA3882542, study PRJEB24775) | human gut metagenome | biome: human-associated habitat; feature: intestine environment; material: feces | place: Netherlands | collected 2009/2010 | reverse complement strand
GGTCAATCAGATAATAGTTCGACGGCGTCTGACGGATAGCCTCCTGGCTAAGACCGATGTCGAGCACCTTCCACTCTCCCAAGCACCTGGCATTCTCTCTGAAGAAAAACGCCAGACGCGGAAACTGGAATGTCAAAGTCAGATTGGCATGGACGATATTGTTGAGAATATTTGTTGAATTAAACTCCGGAAACAGTCCCGACGGCAAGTCAATCGACACGACAAACGCTTCCGACTCATAGATAAGCTTCGCCAATGCCGTATAGCCGCCACGAAGGTTGGACGACAAGCCATTGCCAAACAATCCGTCAACGACAACATCACGTTTTGAAATCTCCGGAACCGTAAACTTCTTCTGCACCTCGACAAACGACGGATATTCCATATCGACAAGACGCTGACGGTTGATGGCGCAATCGCCCGACAGGTCCTTCGTTCTGAACAGAAGAACCTCCGGCTTGTATCCTTGGTCAATCAGCAGGCGAGCTACGGCAAGCGCGTCGCCACCATTGTTGCCCGGACCCGCAAAAATAATGATACGCTGCGACGGCACCCAACGGGAAACAATTTCAAACGCCACAGCCGAAGCCGCACGCTCCATCAAATCAATGCTCGCTATTCCCTCTTTAGCCACCGTTGCTGCATCGATGGCACGTATATCTGTCGCTGTAAATATTTTCATTCTTGTCTGTAATTAGCCAAAGGACAAAGATAGTGCAAGGTTAGCAAAAAAGAAAAGAACTCGTTCATTTTCTTTTTCCGAACCGCAGCCTATCTTATTCAAGCTCGTCTTTTCCATCATCAAGGACCTTAATAACTTTAAAGACCTTACCCCTCCTTATCATTGTCTAAAACGATGTGCGGAAAGCACGCAGCTGCGACCGCAGCTGCAACGCCATGCCATCGGTCATCGAGTTGAGCAACGCATAGAATTGCTGACCGTGATTCATCTCTCGGGTATGTGCCAGCTCGTGAAGCAGCACGTAGTCCATCAGATGTGGAGGCAGCTCCAATGACACGCACTTTCTTGTAGGTCAGACCATGCATCGAGGCAAGTTCGGCGAGCAACGGCGGCAAGAACTGCTGCGCCCGGCGTTTCATTGCCCTGACAACGGCTGCCGACAGCAACTTCTGCACTTCCGGACGGCTGAACTGAGTGTCGGGCGGGCAAAACACCGTTGCCTTGTCGTCGTCAAACCGCACCGAGAAAAATTGCCGTGTGCCCGAGGCGACATACAGTTTGAAGCACGGCGCATCGATTGTGAAATCAAGGTCAATCAGCCGCGGACGCAACTTCTCGCATCCCTCACGAAGCGTCTGCCGATGCGGCTCTATGGCTTTGAGGACAGAGGCAAGCGACGTGTAGGGAGGCACCGTCACGTGCAGCCCGTCGTCCTTCGGACGCATTGTGATGTTGCGCGCGCGCCGGTTGGTGCGTATCTCTATACGTCCGAAATCGGGGTCCTGAACAATTCTCTTAGTCGGCATATCCACAAGTGTCTACAACCTCAACTTCACTTCGCGTGGCATCGACACGCTCCACACGCACCTGCACCGGTATGCGGTGTGAAAGCTCATCGACATGGCTGATGATGCCCACACGGCGTCCGCCCATCTGATGCAGCGCCTCGAGCGTGTCCATCACATTGGTAAGGCATTCGTCAGACAGTGTGCCGAAGCCCTCGTCGATAAACAGCGTGTCCACTCCGTTGTCGGCAGCGTTCAAGCGCGACAGGGCAAGAGCCAGCGACAGCGAGACCATGAAACTCTCGCCGCCGGAAAGGATGTTGGCGCTCTGCGACACTCCCGGATTATGAGTGTCTTCAACAAGAATAACCAGCGAGCCAGGCTGACAAGTCAGCGTATAGCGGTCGCTGAAGCGGCAAAGATAGCCGTTGGCAATGTTGAGCAGGTGCGACAGGATAAAACTCTGCGCCACCTTGCGGAATTGCTTTCCCTCTCTGTCACCAAGATATTTGCATAGCGTGTCCCATTTGTCTTTCTCCGCCCTGGCTTTCTCCGCGGCTACCAATGCGGCGGCATGTGCCTCCGCCTGTTTCTTGTCGTCGGCAAGCCGTTGCGCGTCAAGGGCGTTGCTCTGCAGCAACGCATCGGCTTCAGCGCGTTTTTCTGCCACAACCGTCTGCAGGCTGTCGGCTGTGTCGGCCTCAGCCAGCGCCGGACGGTTGGCGCGATGGTTCTCAAGCATTTTCTCAACCGATGCAAGCGCGCCGGCGCTTTTGTCGGCATCCGCCATTATGCGCTGGCAATAATCCCTTTCGGAGTCTATGCGCGCTCTGCTTGTCTGCGATAAGCTTACAAGCGCGGCTTCTCCGATTTGAGGATTGGCTGCGAAAAATTCAGCAAGTGCGGCTTCAGATTCCGCCGCCGTCTTGTCGGCATTGGCAAGTGCCGCACGACGTTCCGACAGCCGGGCTGTGATTTTTGCAATCGCATCCTTTGTCGCGGCAAGCAGTTTGTTGGTGTCGTCAAACCGGCGGCGCTGAGTGTCGCACTCCGTCTGTGCCTGCGCCGCCTCGCGCAACTTCCCGGCAACCACCGCAAGAGCGTTGTTGACGGCATCGATATCGACAGAGGTTTCCGCGTCACGGCATGCCGTCGACGCTTTTCCCACCATCGACGCATAGTCCGCTCTCGCCTTTTCCAATTTCTTTGTCGTTCTGTCGATTTCCCCACTTTGCTGCGCCACCTCCTTTTGTGTCACTGCAAGGGTGGTGGCAGCCTTGCGCAGGCGTTCCTCTGCATTGACCTTGCGCACTCTCACCGGCTCCAGCACCGACTGGAAATGCTCGTCGGCAAGCAGCTGCCCTACGCGCTGTCCGCACACGGGGCACTCCGCTCCAACAACAAGTTTGCTTCTCAATTCTTTGGCAGCGTTGCCAACCGACATCTCCATCTGTGCGTACAGTGCCGAGCAGTCGCGGAAATCCGTGTCGGCAGAGTCATATTCTGCCTTTTCCACCGATATCCTCTCTTGGGCGTCTTTCAGTTTTTTGCGGCTTTCCGCAATCGTTTCCGCATGGGTGTCGATAAGCTTGCGCTGTCCGTCAAGTCCGGAAACAAGCACCCGCGCATCGTTGAGCTTTTTCAGCCGGCAGTCGAGCGCAGGTTTGTCTATCGCCACCAGCCTCTTTGTAGCAGCGTCCAGAGCCTTGTTGGTCAAACAGATGTCGCCCTCAAGGGCTTTTCCCTTGCCATCCGCGTCTTCAAGACTGCGCTCAAGTCCGGGCAACTCCTCCTTCAATGCCGCCGCTTCGGCATGCGCCTTGTCGCGCTGGCTGAGATAGACGCGCGCTGAAGCCGAGCGGTCGTAGTCGGCGACAAGCTGCCGGCGCTGCTTGAACTCATCCGATTCCATCGCTGTTTTGAGATTGTCAGCCCGACGGCGCGCCTCCACGCATTGCGCTTCAAACGTTGCATTGTCGGCAATCCATTTACGCTTCGCATCGGCGGCATCAGCCTCCGCCTTAACCTCTTCAATGCGTTTTTTCCGCACGTCGATTGCCTCTGCCACGGCTGCCTTTTCCTCGTCGGAGAGCAGACTGATGCCGGCGACAGCCTGACAGCAACGGTCATAGGCGTCGGATGCCGCTTTGGCATGCTCCGCTATCTTCCGCCCCACAGCAGAATAGATGTCGATACCCGTCAGACGCTCAAGAATCTCCGCCTTCTCATCACTTTTACTTTGCAGAAACCGGGTGAACTCACCCTGGGCGAGCAGCGAGGTGCGGCAGAACTGCTCATATTTCATTCCGACCACCTCCTGCACCTTGCCTTCGAAATCGGCCTTCTTTGTCCACGTCTCTCCGGTTTTCATAAGAGTCAGAGTCCGTTCCTCTTTCTGGAATTTGCCGGTGGCTTTGTTTCGCGACCGATGTAGATGCCACTGCGCCTCATAGTCGTTGCCATCGTTGCCCTCAAACAGCAGTTTGGCAAAGCATTCCACCGTGGAGCGGCGCATCAGCTGCCTGTTGGCGTCCACTCCCACATTGCGGTCGTCTTCCTTTTCAACACCGACGAGTGTCGAATCCTCATATTTCTCATCCGTTTTGAATCTTGTCAGCCTCGGAGCACGCGCGTAAAGAGCAAGACACACGGAGTCGAGGATAATGCTCTTGCCTGCGCCTGTAGGTCCGGCAATCAGAAACAGCGGAGTGTCGGCAAGCGGAGAGGCGACAAAGTCGATTTCCGCGTCGGCAATCGACGCTATGTTGTGTATCGTGATGCGTTTCAGTTTCATAGTGCGTTCTCCTCCTCTATTTCTTTTTCAATTTCCGAGATCATAGCCAGATAGTCTGCCGACTCTTTCTCCGGAATCCCTTTGGCGGCGAAAAAGCGCGCCGCCACTTCTCCTACGGTCATCTGACGCAGCTGTTCCGGTGTGACATCGGGCAAGGCATTGGCGCGCGCCGACCGGCGACGGTCGGTGACGTTGATTGTGCAGTAGCGGCACGCCTTGCCTTCGAGTGCCTTCGCCACCTGCTCGTTGTAGTCGGACGGGAGCGGCTTGTCGAGCAACACGTTCAACCGTATATACGCCTTTCTGTCGGCAGGGAACTCACGCGCGGCGGCAAGTGCGTCGTCGAAAGCCGCAGGCTGGCTTGGAAGCGTGACAAGCGGACGCGGGTCATTGATGCCAATGGCACGCGCCTCCACAGGCTTGCCTTTCTCAAGGTCGACTATCACAACTCCGTGCTGATAACGCTCGTCAAACCCCACAGCAATCGGCGAACCGCTGTAAGCAGCCCTGCCGTCGCTTCCACGCAGCGTTTGGGGATGGTGGATATGTCCCAATGCAATATAATCGTATGCGGTGCCGAGCGTCGGAAGCTCAACATAATCGACCGTGCCGAGCGAGTCATTCTGCATGCGGCGGTGTCCCGTCAGGTCGCACCCAAGCACCGCCAGATGCGCCGCCAGCACAGTTGGCAGCCCATCGGCATTCATTTCACCCACAGTCTTCTCCAAGCCTTGAAAAAACGCTTGCTGGCGGTCGCCGTCGGCTGGCGGGAAATTGTGGGGATAGACATAGGGCACTGCGGCTATATAGCCTTTGCCAGGCACGGGGACGACATGCGCTGAATAGTCGGCGCTATTGTCTGCAAGACGGCGCAAAGTGCCGATGATAAACACGTTGTGCGACCGCCAAAGGTTGCGGTATATCTCAAGACGCGAGGCGCTGTCGTGATTGCCGGCAACAATGACTATGACCATCTCGAGGACGGCGGCATGGATTGCGAGCAGTCCTTCGGCATATACGCGCTGAGCCGCTGCCGACGGCATTGATATGTCGAACACGTCGCCAGCCACGACCATCGCGTCTGGACGTTCCTCCGCCACCACCTCGCACAATTGCCCAAGAAACCGGCGTTGCTCGTCGAGGCGGTCAAAGCCATAGAGCGACTGTCCTAAATGCCAATCGGCTGTATGCAGTATCTTCATCTTCTCAATATTGGAGTTTTTATCCACCAAAGTTACTCAATTATTCGCGCAATCATATCAGTTTCTCCCTGAAAAAGCAATAAAACAGAGGGCACAAACGTTACTTTAATTATGAAGAAAGCCGTATATATCATCGTGTGTCTGCTGCTGACAGCCGTCGCTGCCGGCTGCCGCACGCCCAAACTTTCCGAAGCCGACGCCCAGTTTCAACGGGGAGAGTACTACGACGCGTCGGTGACTTACAAAAAGGTTTACAACAAACTGCGGAAAAAGGAGGAGCGTCCGCAACGCGGAGAAGTGGCGTTCAAGATGGGACGTTGCTATAGGCTTCTAAACATGTCGGCGCGCGCATCGGCGGCTTTCCAAAACGCGCTGCGCTACGAATATCCCGACAGCACAACCCACTTTATGCTGGCTCAGGCTCTACATGCCGACGGCAAATATGCCGCCGCTCTGCGGTCGTATGACAAATATCTTGAATTCTGCCCCGACGACTCCCTTGCCATCAACTGCGCGGAGGGATGCCGCACAGCCCAGGAGATACGCGCCCGCGGGTCGCGCTATGTGGTTAAACAAGCCAAACTTTTCAACTCGCGTCGCGCCGATTTCTGCCCTATGTATCTCGGAGCTGACTGCGACCAGATTTATTACACATCGACTACCGAAAAGGCTACCGGCGACAAGAAAAGTGAAATCACGGGAATGAAGAATGCCGACGTGTTTTTCTCCAAAAAGAACGAGAAAGGCGAATGGGAACGTCCGGAACCGGTGGAAGGCGAACTCAACACGGAATTTGACGAAGGCATCGTTGCATTCTCGCCCGACGCACAGGCAATGTATCTCACCAAAGCGCGACGCGAGCTCAACGCTCCGACATCGGTGGAGATATACACATCGACACGCTCCGACGCAAAATGGAGTGCCCCTGTAAAATTTGAGATTACAGCCGACACGCTGTCTACATTCGGACATCCGGCGGTGTCGCCCGACGGCGAATATCTCTACTTCGTCAGCGACATGCCAGGCGGATACGGAGGCAAGGACATTTGGCGCATATCGCTGAAGGAAAGACAAGGTTCGCTCGTCAACCTCGGCCCCGACATCAACACTGAGGGCAACGACGATTTCCCTTATGTGCGTTCCGACGGCTCTCTATATTTCTCGTCCGACGGACATCCGGGGATGGGCGGTCTCGACATTTTCCGTGCCACTGCTGTCGGCGACCCTGCCGACATGCGATGGAAAGTGGAGAATATGGGCTTCCCAATCAACTCCGCCGGCGATGATTTCGGAATCACTTTCGGGAAGGGCGAAGATGGATTTTTCAGCTCCAACCGCGGCGACGCGCGTGGCTACGACCACATCTACAGTTTCGAATACGACCCCGTGAGAATCACCATCGAGGGATTGGTGATGGACAAAGACGAGGAGCCGGTGAAGAATGCAATAATACGCATCGTCGGAAACGACGGGTCGAATCAGAAGGAAGTGGCGCGCGACGACGGATCGTTCTCGTTCGCGCTGCAGCGAGGCGTAAAATACGTGATGCTCGCCGGCGCAAAGGGCTACTTGAACCAAAAACAGGAATTCGCTTCCGACTCTACGATGGAAGACGCTAATTATTGGGTGGAGTTCATTCTGCCGTCAATCAGCAAACCATCGGTGGTTGAAAACATATTCTACGACTACGACAAGGCCGACCTGAGGCCGGAGTCGAAAACGGCTCTCAACGAGCTGATTGCCGTGCTGCACGACAATCCCAACGTGACAATCGAAATGGCTTCTCACACTGACCGATGGGGCTCAGACGCCTACAATATCAACCTGTCGGAACGACGGGCAAAATCGGTGGTTGACTACCTTGTCGAGAACGGCATCAGCCGCGACCGGTTGCAGCCGCACGGCTACGGCAAGTCGCGTCCAAAGACAGTGACCAAACGCATCGCTCGCCTGTATCCTCAGTTCAAAGAGGGCGACATACTGACCGAAGAGTTTATAAAAACACTTTCCGAGGAAGACCAGCAAGCAGCCGACCAGATTAACCGCCGCACGGAATTCTCAGTGCTATCGCTCACCTACAACATGAAATAATCCACCTGACTTCGTCATTGCGCACCCCAAAATGAGGGTATACAAAGACGCACAATGCTGTTTATCAGATAATTATAAAAACTGTAATTTTTGAGTAACGAAGTCAGGAAAAAGAGTACGGCATTTACCCCGCCCGGTCAATGTTCGTTAGATTCGTAAATTTTTGCCCGTTGACATAAAATAATTTATTTTCCAGCAACAAGGTAAAAAAATGGATATTTTCTGCAACCTCATAGAGTTACTTATTTTTTGCTAAATTAAACAAACCTTGAACACGTAGAACAAATAAGATCTGTCATGCAACATACATGCGTTGTTTTTGACAATCAATCTCTTGGCCAGCACAAATGATAAAATTGCGCATTGCGCCGACATCTACATCCACGTCCGTCTGCCAATACCCTCGATTGATTTATGAGGCGGTTCGCGCCAAACGTGGTAGGAATTTCTTGCAAACACCGGATTTTCGGAGGATTTTTTGTAATTTTGCAAGGCATTGTATAACCGAATAGCAATTGCTCAATTATGCAGAAAGTAAAACCAAAGAAATTTCTCGGGCAGCATTTTCTGACCGACCTTCACGTGGCAGACCGTATAGCTGCCACGCTCGACGATTATCGAGGAATGCCGGTGCTCGAAGTGGGACCGGGAATGGGCGTGCTTACGCAGTTCCTGCTCGAACGCGGACATGATGTGACTGTCGTGGAACTCGACCGTGAGTCGGTCGAGTATCTGGAGCACAACTTTCCGCAACTTGACGGGCGCATCATCGGCGAGGACTTCCTGGAGCTCGACCTCGGCTCGATGTTTGAAGGCGACTTCTGTGTGATAGGCAATTATCCATACAATATCTCGTCGCAGATATTTTTTAAGGTGCTCGACTGGCGCGACCGCATCACGTGCTGCAGCGGAATGCTGCAGAAAGAGGTGGCAGAGCGCATAGCCGCCAAGCCGGGGTCGAAGACCTACGGCATCCTGTCGGTGCTTCTGCAGGCGTGGTACGACATCGAATATCTGTTTACCGTCGATGAGCATGTGTTCAATCCGCCGCCAAAGGTGAAGTCGGGCGTAATCCGTCTGCGCCGCAACGGTGTAAAGACTCTCGACTGCGATGAAAAGCGGCTGAAAGCGGTGGTCAAGACATCGTTCGGACAGCGCCGCAAGACGCTGCGCAATTCGTTGCGCTCAATGGCACGCCGTCCGGAAGTGCTGCAGGAAGAGATTTTCAACAAGCGTCCGGAACAGCTGTCGGTGGCTGAATTTGTAAGACTTACGAACCTTTTAAACGAGTAGAACGGCATGAGAGAATTTTCAGAGGAATTTTTGGATGAACTCAGACATCTCATACAGGAAAACAACGAGACGCAGGTGATGGCAGAACTCAAGGAGCTACACCCTGCCGACATTGCCGAACTTATACAGAAGATGGACCTTGAGGAGGCGGAATATGTGGTGTCGCACCTTGACAGTGACGCTGCCGCCGACACCTTGATGGAACTTGATGAGGACGACCGCCACCGCCTGCTTGAGAATATGCCCAACAAGGACATTGCCAAGCAATTCGTGGAGCACCTTGACACCGACGATGCCGTCGACCTTATCCAGGAACTTGACAAAGAAGACCAGGAGGAAGTGTTGTCGCATGTCGACGACGTTGAGCAGGCAGGCTCGATTATCGACCTGCTGAAATATCCTGAGGACACCGCCGGCTCTCTGATGGGTACGGAGATGATTGTGGTCAACGAGAACTGGAGTATGCCGGAATGCGTGAAGCGGATGCGTGAGCAGGCAGAAGACATGGATGAGATTTTCTATGTCTATGTTGTCGACGACGACCGCAAACTGAAAGGCATCCTGCCGTTGAAAACGCTGATAACCAACCCTTCGGCGTCAAAGATAAAACATGTGATGGAGCCCGACCCCTACTCCGTGAAGGCCGACGAGCCGCTCGACGACGTGGTGCTCACTTTTGAGAAATACGACTTGGCGGTTATGCCGGTTGTCGACGGCATCGGACGTCTTGTGGGACGCATCACCTTCGACGACGTGATGGACGAGGCCCGTGAGCAGACCGAGCGCGACTATCAGTTGGCTTCCGGTCTTTCCACCGACGTGGAGACCGACGACAAGATTCTCGACCAGGCAAAAGCACGCCTGCCGTGGCTGATCATCGGAATGATAGGCGGACTGTCGAACTCTTGGATTCTCGGCAATTTCGAGGGCAATTTTGCCAACAATCCCGCCATCGCGCTTTTCATCCCGCTTATCGGCGGCACTGGCGGAAACGTGGGAATCCAATCGTCGGCAATCGTTGTACAGGGACTTGCCAACGGCTCGCTCGACCTTAGGAAGTCGTTGTCGCAGATTGTCAAGGAGCTTGGACTTGCGCTGATCAACGCAAGCATCATCTCGCTGCTTGTGTTTGCCTACAACTTCTTCATTTTCCATCCCGATTTCAAGATTACGATAGCCGTGTCGGCATCGTTGTTTGCCGTAGTGCTGTTCGCCGCTACGTTTGGCACGTTCGTGCCGCTGACGCTTGAGAAGATGAAGGTGGACCCGGCGATAGCCACAGGCCCGTTTATCACCATAACCAACGACATTATCGGCATGATGATCTACATGACAGTGTGCATGATGCTGTTGCAATAGAATCAAAAACAAATTAATCCTATAAAACTTATAAAAGCAATGTCAAAAGTATTAATTATCGGAGCCGGCGGCGTCGCTACGGTGGCAGCCCACAAGTGCGCCCAGAATTCCGATGTGTTCAGCGAAATCGTTATCGCATCGCGCACGAAGAGCAAGTGTGACGCCTTGGCTAAAGCCATCGGCAAAGACAATGTCACAACCGACCAGGTTGATGCCGACAAGGTGCCGGAACTGGTGGCTTTGTTCAAGAAGCACAAACCCGACTTGGTGGTAAACCTTGCGTTGCCATATCAGGATCTTACGATAATGGATGCCTGCCTCGAGTGTGGAGTAAGTTATCTTGATACCGCCAATTATGAGCCTCTCGACGAGGCGAAATATCAATACTCATGGCAATGGGCATACAAGGACCGCTTTGAGAAAGCCGGACTGACTGCAATTCTCGGTTGCGGTTTCGACCCTGGAGTGTCGGGCATTTTCACTGCCTACGCTGCAAAGCACTATTTCTCAGAGATGGAGCATCTCGACATCGTGGACTGCAACGCCGGAAACCACGGCAAGGCTTTCGCCACCAACTTCAACCCTGAAATCAACATCCGCGAGATTACACAGCGCGGAAAGTTTTATGAGAACGGGGAGTGGCACGAAACCGACCCTCTGTCGGTTCACAAAGCGCTGAACTATCCAAACATCGGAGCCCGCGAGTCGTATCTGATGTATCACGAAGAGCTTGAGAGTCTGGTAAAGAACTATCCGTCAATCAAGCGCGCACGTTTCTGGATGACGTTCGGCCAGGAGTACCTGACACACCTGCGCGTGATTCAGAACATCGGAATGGCAAGCATCGAGCCTATCAATTACAATGGCATGGAAATAGTGCCTATCCAATTCCTCAAGGCTGTTTTGCCAAACCCTAAAGAGCTTGGCGAAAACTATACCGGCGAGACATCGATTGGCTGCCGCATCAGCGGTAAGGACAAGGAAGGCAAAGAGATGACCTACTATGTCTACAACAACTGCTCTCACCATGCCGCCTACCTCGAAACCGGTATGCAGGCTGTCAGCTACACCACCGGTGTGCCGGCGATGATTGGCGCGATGATGTATCTTAAAGGCATTTGGAAACGTCCGGGCGTGTGGAACGTTGAGGAGTTTGATCCGGATCCATTCATGGAGCAGCTCAACAAGCAGGGTCTGCCTTGGCACGAAATTTTCAATTCCGATCTGGAAGTGTAGTGCAAGAAACATAGAATCACAAAAAGTAATCCCGCATTGTCAACAACAGTGCGGGATTACTTTTTGTCGATATGTCATGTCGCTGACGCTTAGTCTTTGACAAGCACCTTGATAGGACGGCGGCATTGGTCGCTGTAGACCATGTAGGCACCGTAAGGCAACAGTTCGCAGTGGCCTTCGCTCACTGAGTCGATAACCTTTATCACGCGTCCTGTCATGTCGATGATGCGCACGTTGGTGTGGGCTACGGCGCAACGGAAATAAATGCCGTTGCCGATAGGGAGCACGGCGAGCGGTTCAGTAGCCTCGATGCCGTTGACGCCGGCTGGGTCGACCGTGATGACGTTTGATTCGTCCGACATGCGGTTCAGTCTTACCGTCTGTATGGTATAACTGTAGGTGGCACCCGATTTTGCTTCCCCGAAATCGTAGAAAGAATCCTCGCTACCATCGGTGTAGAGAGTCATGCAAGTCGGTGTGCCGTTGACGTACTCGGTCAAGTTTATGCGGAAGCAGTCGATTGAGGCTGGTCGCGACGGCATAATCCAGTTGATGCGGAATCCGGTTGATGAGATGTTTGTGGCCGCCGTGGCCTCCACGCGGTCAAACACCGGCGCTTCGACGGCAGTTCCCACAAGGTTGACCACATAGCTTGTAACGCCTGTCAGACCTCCGTCGTAGAGCAGCAGTTTGGTGGTGCGCTCACCGAGCCCCTTAGGCTCGAAAGTGATTTTCAGATTGTAGTTTCCAGCGTTCACCTCGCTCCAAGAAGCGGAAGTCGACGGGATTGAGAAATCGGCAGCATTGTTGCCGTAGACTGTCATCGACAGATTTGCGGAAAGATTTCCGCGGATAGGCATTTCCAGGGTCACCCGGTCGCCGTAGACCACCTCGCCGAAGTTCACGGTCGAGTTGTTTACGGGCGCAATCAGCGAGCCGTCGCCGATAGGCGGAAGGTCTTCGTCGGTGTAAGGTTTGCCCTTCATCGAACCCCAGATATACTCCACAAGGTCTGGATAGTCGATGAATGGGTTGCGGTTGCTCTGCAGCTTGTAGACCTCGTCGTTTCGGTTGCGCTCCTTGTCGCTCACAGGGTCCTGTCGGTGCCACTTCAAGAGCATTTCCACCGCCCAGCCCTGCATCGACGGATAAGAACCTTTTTGCGCCATATATTCGTATTTCCAGTCCAGGTTCTGATAGCATGTCACCATATAGAAATAAGTGCGGGCAAAGTCGCCTTTGTATTCATCGGCAGGCTCAAACACGTATTTAGAGCCGCCGCCCTGTCCGCTGACAGGGTTTCCCACCAGCACAAGATCGTTGTCGAAAGTGATTCCCGACGGCGACACCTCTCCGAGCGGATAGTTCAATTTCGCTGAATTGGCGGTGGCATCGGAAGGATAAAGGTGGTTCAAGTCGGTGTATGCGCCCACTTCCGTATCGCCGCCCCACCAGCTTTTCCGGAAACTGTGCTCACGGTTCATTCCGCTCCATCCGCTTCTCACGTAGCGCTTGATGTTGGAATACATGTCCCACCACGTTCCGTCGGGACGCACGTCGGTATAGCAGAACGATTCTTTGAACAGTCCGCTGTAGCTGTTTGTCGAATGCTTGCTTACAATTTCATATAGTTTGTTTTTCAGGGCTGCGTCTTTCAGTCCAGAGATTCCGTTGTAGTAACCATTTGGCGCGCCGGCGCTGGCAAACAGAGCGGTGACGGCTGCCGCGATTGTGAGCAGAAGATTTCTCATATATGATTTATTTGTTGATAATGAACCGCAAAGGTAGCAAGAAATTGCTGAAAAACAATTTATTTCGGGATGAATGAAACAAAAAAACGTGTTTGCTCGTTTATAAATAATAACTTTGTGTCACGAATCAACAAAAACAATCAAAAATATGAAGAAAATATTATTGGTGGCAGCAGTGGCATTAACACTTGCCGGCTGCGGAAAGACAGGAAATAAAGATGCGGAAGCAGACAAAAACGTAAGCATGTTTCGCACGGAAGAAGTTGTTGCCAAGAAGCAATTGTCGTTGCCCGACAGTCTGAACTTTTATGGCAAGGACGCAAAAGTGTTTACAGAGACAACGGTTTCTGTATGCTGGCCTGAAACGCTTGGAGGCAAGGAGCCGAAAGAGCTGCAGGACAGCATCCTCTCGATAGCCTTCGGCACAAACAAGCGCGCCACGCTCAAAGAATCGCTGGAGGCGATGCTTGCTGAGCCTCTTGGCTTTGAGGGAGAAAAGGGCATCACGCAAAAAGACGTTGACAAACTGCCGGAGCTGTCGGAGACTGTGCACCGCCACAGCGCCCAACTTACGGTTACGCCTACGAGCATAGGCAAGCGTCTTGTGACCTACAGTGTGTATTCCTACGCATTCCTCGGTGGAGCTCACGGCAACTATGCGACAACCTATGTCAACTACGACGTGGAGAAGGGTCAGGTGCTGACCGTGGGACGCGTGTTTGCCGACGTGCAGGGGTTGAAGACTGCAATCATGCGCGAGCTTCAGCTGAAGCCGGAGTATGCCGGAAGTCTGCTTGTCGACAAGGTGCCTACTGTGGGCAACTTCTACATTGAAGGGGCGTTGATCACGTTCTTCTACAACCCGTATGACGTTGCATGCTATGCTGCCGGCGACATCAGAGTGGCGCTGCCTATCCATGAGGTGCGCGAATTTATGAGCGACTATGGCAAATCGCTCTTCCCCGAGGAAGACTGACGTGATTTTTGAATAAAGAAATGCCGGAGGCGCATCGCTTGTTGGGTGATGCGCCTCCGGTTTGTCATGTGTGGCCTACGCTATTTCTTCAACCTCACTTCGTAGAGGTCGTTGCGGCGGTCTCTGAGATTCTTCACGCTTCCGTAGGTGTGGAGGTGGTTGAGCCGGTCGAGGTCTACGTCGCTGACAAGAATCATCTCGGTGTTTGGCGTAGCCTCTGCACGTGTGCCGTCGGTGGGGAATTCAAAGTCGCAAGGCGTGAACACGCCCGACTGTGCATACTGGATATCCATATTGTGGACTCTCGGAAGGTTGCCCACGCTGCCGGCAATCACTACGTAGCACTCGTTTTCGATGGATCGCGCATGCGCGCATACCTTTACGCGTGAATATGCGTTCTGAGTGTCGGTGAGAAATGGCACAAA
>OHWR01000733.1_pt1 | contig 14607 bp, 10 predicted proteins | sample 1579771 | NCBI WGS metagenome assembly OHWR01 (sample SAMEA3882542, study PRJEB24775) | human gut metagenome | biome: human-associated habitat; feature: intestine environment; material: feces | place: Netherlands | collected 2009/2010 | reverse complement strand
CTCGCAGACAATCCATTTGTCTGTGCGTTTTAAAAGATGGAACATCTCTTCCAGCACAATTTTTCCTTTTTCGGAGAGGCCCGCCGAGAGGAAATGTTTGTCAATTTTAACTTCATCAAACAGAATATCCTTCAGCGAATTTAAGGACGAATATCCAGACCCAAAATCGTCCATGGAAATGCGGATATCCCGGTCGTGGAAAAAGCGGATCATCTGGTTGACGGCATCAATGTTATGAATGTACGTTGTTTCTGTGATCTCAAAAACCAGGTACTTCGAAGGAATCTGATAATGATCGAGCAGCTGTGTGATCCGCTGTGTGAACGTATCGATCTTGCGGAAATGAATCGGCGACACATTCAGCGAGAGCGGCAGCAGCGGAAGTCCGTTTTCCCGGCGGTCAGCGAGCCACTGGAAAGCAGCATTATACACATAATAGTCGAGCGACTCAATCTCTCCGGTCTCCTCCAGAATCGGCAGAAAGCTGTCCGGGAACCAGAGCGTGCCGTCCTCGCGCAGCCAGCGTACCAGCACCTCGGCGCTTGCAATTTCCTGCGTTTTTCCGCTGATTTTCGGCTGGAAATAAATCTGAAATTCTTTTTTCGCAAGGGCATTCTGGAAGGAATGAATGGTCTCCGCGCGCTTCTGTTCCGTGCTGGAAAGCTCGGCGTTGTATTCGAAGACGCAGGTGGAAGTTTCCTTCGCACGCCGCCGCGCAATGTTGGCATGAGAGATGACTTCCTCCGTTGGTGTGTCCGTGTCATTCAGATAATAGACGCCAGTGTTCAGCGTCATGTAATTCAGCGGGTACGATTCCAGCACTTCGCGGATCGCCTGCTTGTGATAGGCGGAAATCTTTTCCCGCACCACGGCCGGATCCTGCCCGGTGATATCGATAATGCCGACAAAGATATCGGAGTGATAGCGGTTCACAAAGAGTGTCTGCGGAAAGAGTTCCAGCTTTTTCAGGATGAAATTCAGAATGTTCGTACCCATCTCATAACCCCAGTAATCGTTGATCAGATGAAAATTGTCGACATCCGTCATCAGAAAGGCGTACTGCTTTTCTTCGCTTCTGTTATTGAGAAGCGTAAAAATTTTTTCTTTTAAAGAATCCGTGGAAATGCTCTCAGCAAGCATACTGCGGCGGGCGGCGAGAGGTCCGTTTTTCTGGAGCTGTTTTTTATACCGCTTGTCCTGGTACATTTTTTCGTCCGCCATTTGCAGCAGATCCATGATCAGATAATAATGATTTTTGCAGCTCAACTCATATCCGACGGCATAGCTCAGCGGGTGATCCGCCGTCTGGTTGTAGGTGTCGATCATCGTCTGCAGCTGAAGATTCATCTGCTCCAGCTGGTTCCAGGTTGCATGATTCTGCACAATGACAAATTCATCACCGCCGAACCGCGCCAGAAAGCTGTCCTCGGTCAGAATGCGGGTCAGATAGGAGGCGAAGGTCTGGATAAAGACGTCGCCTTCTTCGTGGCCGTACGTGTCGTTGATCATCTTTAAATTGTTCATATCAAACATCATCACGCCGACATCGAGTGTATCGTCCGCGTTCTGAAGCTGGAGGAGCTTTTCTTCCAGCGACTTTTTATCGTGCACGCCGGCGACATCAAAGCCGGAGCGGCGGATCAGGCTTTTCAGATAATCGGTAAGCGTCAGTGCAGAGGCGCAGCCGAGCAGCGTAAGGATAATCAGAAGCGCAAAGGCGCGATGATCCAGCCCACGCTTGAAATGCAGAAGCAGCGATGTCAGAAAGACGACATAGAATGCGATCTGCAGATAGCACAGTTTGATGATTTTTTTGTTCTTTTCCATAATACTCCATATTTTCTAAATGCGTATGCAAAAAGTGAACTCTGCCATCGGTTCAGCTGGCATACACAATAATTTTCTTGGCCAGACTCTTATCCAGCCCGATTTTACTGCCCTTCACCATGACGAGATAATAACCGTGAAGCTCCGACAGAATCGAAATCCTGGCCCCGGGAACAAACCCAAGCGACTCCAGATAATGACGCTGCTTTTCCTGGCCGCAGATTTTATTGATGACGTAAAACTGATTGAAATCGGTTAAATTTAAAGGCATGCAGTTCCTCCTTTATTACGAGAGTACATCGAGTTAGAATTGCCTAACAGACAGTATAGCATAACATATTTGGAACAAAATAGAAAACTTTTTCATTGAGAAATTTTTTCAAAAAGGTTTTATGGGGGCGGATGCATTTTTGCGTTTCTTATTTTGGGGGAATCATGTATAATGGAAATGAAACATCAGTGACAAACTATGACATGGGAAAAGGAAGAGAAAACAATGAAACATAGAATAAAAATCCTGCTGCTTGCAGTTCTGATCGCAGCGCTCTGCAACTGTATGCTGATGATCGGGATGACCAAAACGAAAGAGAAGAATACCATTCCAAAAGATGCAAGCCTGATCTGCGAAGAAACCGTATCGCCGAACAAGGACTATATTACGGATGAAAAAGACCTGGTAAATTATACCGTGCGCGTTTATCAGGAAAAAAACAACGACATCATCGTCTACGCCGAATCCAACTCGCCGCTGTTCGATGAAGCACAGTACATAGTAACCTGCGACCACACGATCACCGCCGATGACATCCAGATCAAATGGACCACCCTCATGGGCAGCACCGAAGCGAGCGAGAAAGATGAGATCGGACTGGCACACGTTTCGATCTCAAAAGACGGGGAAGTGTTCAATGAAAAGACGATCAGCTTTGTGGCGAAAGCGGTGAATGCGGTTACGGATGTGATAGGGTAAAGAAAATAGGATAACAAAAAAAGAAACGAGCAACTCCCTCGGCTCCTGATGAGCTTACCGGACAAAAAACCCGTTTCTTTTTTTATGCTAAAATGACTTTCCTGTTTTGTCAAGAACCGCATAGCATTTTACATCGCCAAAATCGTGGCCACCAGTTTCTTGCACTGCACGAGCAGTGAGGACGGAATCGCATACTCATCAAGTGAATGTGCGCCTGCGCCCTGGATACCGAGGCTGCAGAGGGCGGGGATTCCGATGCGGGTGACGGAGCAGCCGCTCTGCTGGATGCCCTGCGGGATTGGTTCGCCGAGGAGTTTACAGCTTTCCTGGTAGAGGGAGAGGAGGTGGTCAGCGCCGTCGACCATTTCCATGGCTGGGTAGTAGCCGTTCTGTTCCATCGTGCAGCTTGTGCCCGGAACGGTGACGTGTTCGCAGAGATTTTTTAAGAAAGCGATGGCTTCTTCATACTGCGCATTTGCCGCGTATCGGATACCGATGGAAAACTCACAGGAATCCGGGATAACGTTAGCGCCGGTTCCGCCCGAAATGCGGCCGCAGTTGAAGGAAAGATAGCCGAAAACGGAGCGGCTTTCAATCTCTGTAATCATGCGTGCCGCCTGCAGAATCGCACTCGCGCCTTTCTGCGGTTCCTTTCCGGCATGAGCAGCTTTTCCTTTTACTTTCACGCGGATGATCGCGCCGCCGCTTCTTCTCGTAGTCACTTCACCGTTGGTATAACTCGATTCCAGATTAAACGCCGCCTCACAGCCGCTGGCATACTGCTCGACAAGCTTTCCGGCCTCGCCGTGGGAAAACGCGTGGGCAACTTCCTCGTCACCAGTGAGAACCAGCTTGATCTGGCGGTCTTCATATCCGACAGCATTCAGCGCGCGGAGCGCAAACAGCGCAATGACATCGCCGCCCTTCATATCATAAACGCCAGGGCCGTACACGCGGTCATCCTTCACAAGAAACGGTTCCGGCCCAAATTTTCCGACCGCATGCACCGTATCCATATGTCCGAGCAGAAGAATCGGCTTCTTCTCCTGCGGCCGAGTCCATGCCGCAAACGTCGGACCGGCCTTCTCAAAATGATGAATCTCCCGCTCCATACCAAGCGCATCACAGTATGTATCAAGATGCGCCGCAATCCGCTCATTCGCCTCGCGGTCAGCAGAAGGCGTTTCAATGGAGACAAGATTTTTCAGCAGCTCCATCATACTGTGTTCGTTTTTCTCGAGATAGGCAAATGCCTGTTCCGTTCTTTTATCCATAAACATTCTCCATTTCTTATGTTTTATAAAGTGATTTTCATAATCCGTGCCGGCCGTCCCCTGCCGCCGCTGATTTTGCCGATCGTGGTCACACAGTTTTCCTGTTCCAGCCGCAGAATCAGCCGGTTGGCGCTCCGCTCCGTGATCCCCATATCTGCAGCGAGCTGTGCGGAAGTGATTACCTGATCATGTGACCGCAGAATCTCTTTCAGTTTTTCATACGTACTGCTGCTGATGTGAAGCCGGTGCAGAAGATACGCCGTGTGATCGGTCGGGTCATTGATCTTAATTTCGGTAAACTGATGCTCATCCTCCGCAATATAGTTCGCGCCGGAGCGGTCCGCGATCGAGTGGTTGAGCGCCATCGCCGCGCGGGATTTCGCCTCCATGGGAGTATCACCGTAGCCGATGCCGATCCACAGCCGGTTGTGCGGCGTCTGCTGTCCGTGAAACAGAATCTTCTGATATTCCCCGTTCTGAATAAATTCCCGCATCAGAACCGGACGGGATGACATGATATAAAAAATAGAAGCGCCCTCGGAGAACGCAGCAGCCCCCATGCGGTGGGCGGCAGAGTAGATCAGCTCGCGCATCTCATTCTGATAATGAATCTTCTCCCATTCCCGGAGCGAAAGATCCGTCTCCTGATCAAAGGAATAATCAAAATAGATCTGCACGGAAGCACTCTGCCCGCGGTTCTTCTGCGCCGTATTTTCCAGAAACTGAAGATGATAAACCTGTTCCAGAATTACATCCTCGGAAACCGAGATGCGGATGCAGGGAATGCCTTCTGCCGACAGTGCCTCATACGTTTTTTCCATGTTGGTAAAGCAGATTTTTGCCCCGTTGTGAAAATAGTTGTAACGGTGAAAATCCGTGAGGGCATCCTGAAAATCGCCCTGATCGGGAGAAGAGCCGTGTGCCACAAGGACGCGGCCATTGGAAATGCCGATCTCTTCCAGCGTTTCCTGCACAAGCTGTTCCTCATACATATCGATACTGATGACATCCGGCACGCAGGAATAACGGACAGCAGATTCCGCCAGCGCTTTTAAGATGGAAGCCTGATTGTGCGGAAGAAAGGTCCAGGGAACGTTTGGCTCCAGCCGCTTTAAAGCATAGTGATAGTTGGTCGGCCCAGTAAAAATAATGCCGGATACTTTCCCTTTCTGAAACTGGGCAGCCGCTTCCAGACCGTACCGGTAATCGTTGGAACGCCGGTAGACCACTTCAAGGTCCGGCATGCGCTTCTCCAGCGTTTTCTGAATCCTGTCGCAGATATGGTCAGAACCTGTTACGCCGATTTTCATATATAAAATTCCTTTCCGAGAATTAAAGACATAAAAATGAATTATGGCATAATTTTACACCTATTAAGGACGAAAGGCAAATGGTAAGATGTAGAAGAATTGTTTTTGAAAATTTTTTTTCAAGAATGGAGAGTGGAAAAGAAATGAAAAATCAACGTATGTTAGATGAACTGACCGAATTGATGCGGATTGATGTGTCGAGCGGTCAGGAGACGGAGATTGCAGAGCATCTGGTGAAAAAACTGGAGCAGATGGGATTTGCGATTACGCGGGATGAGGCCGGGGCTACGTTTGGCGGCGTGTGCGGCAATATTCTGGCGGTTCGGGAAGGAGAGCGGGACGGTGTTGTCTGTTTCTGTTCCCATATGGACCGTGTGCCGGGCGGCATTGGAATCAAACCGGTGGAGGAGGATGGAATCCTTCGTTCTTCGGGCGACACGATTCTGGCGGCGGATGATCTGTCCGGTGTGGCAGCCATTTTAGAGGGCGTGCGTCAGGCGATTGAATCCGGGAAGGCGCTTCCGAAACTGGAGATCCTCTTTACGGTCGGCGAGGAGGCCGGTCTGTACGGTGCGAAAGCATTCGATGTAAGCCTGCTGACATCAAAAACGATGTATGTGCTCGACTCCCCGGGACGCATCGGCCGAATTGTAAATGGTGCGCCGGGCCGTGCCCTTCTGGAAGCACAGGTTTTCGGCAAGGCAGCCCATGCGGGAAATGAGCCGGAGAAAGGCATTGATGCGGCAAAAATTATGGCGGAAATGCTCGCAACGATGGAGACGGGAAGACTGGATGAAAATACAACGTCGAACTTTTCTCACCTCTGGTCCAAAACATGCGAGGCAATGAACGTTGTCTGCGACCACGCAATCCTGCGCGGAGAGATGCGGAGCCGGTCGGGAGAAAAACTCGACCGCTATGAAGCGTATTTCCAGTCGCACTGCCGTGAAATCGCAGAAAAGCGCGGTGCGCGTGTGGAATTTAAAAGAGAAAACACCTTCCTGCCGTTCTTCATCCCGGAGGATTCCGAGATGATTCAGATCGTCACGGAATCCCTGAAAGAGATGGGAGTCGAACCGCAGATCAACGGCGGAGGCGGCGGTATGGACGGCAATATTTTCAATCAGAAGGGAATCACCTGTGTCGGTATCGCAACAGGATATTTCAAGAATCATTCGACCGAAGAATATCTGCATCTCGATGACTTCTATCATGCCGGAGAGCTTGTGGCGCGGATAATTGGAAGGATTGCATAAATATGCAAAATATAAAATAAAAACTGGATAAAACTTGCAAAATAAAAGGAAATTATGTATAATTTCAAATTAAAAAGAGCAAGGGAGAAAAAGAAATGGCTGAGATTTTAACAAACAACGCAATGTTCTCCAGCTTCATGATTGTTCTGATCGTGTTTGCACTTGGCGACATTGTCGGTAAAATTACAAAAGGAAAGCTGTCCGGAATGATGGTCGTCATGCTCCTGTTCCTGGTAGGCTTTCTGACGAAACTGATCCCGGCGGACATCATCGATCAGGGAGGCCTTACGGCGTTATCAAAACTGGCAATTGCGATGGTACTGTTCAACATGGGTACTACCCTGAACGTGAAACAGCTGATCGAGGAGTGGAGAACTGTATTAATGGCGGCACTCTGTATGCTGGCGTCCTGCCTTGTGATGCTTCTGGTATCCCCGATCATCGGATTTGACACTATGCTCGTCGGCATGCCGGTTATCAACGGTGCGGCAATGGCAACTTCGCTGATGGCAAGCGCCGCAGCAGAAAAAGGACTGGCAACGGCGGCAGCACTCTGTGCAGTCATCTATTCCGTACAGAAAGTCGTCGGTGCGCCGATCGCATCTGCCATGGGTATCCGTTACGGAAAAAAACTGCTGAAAGCATACCGCGAGAATCCGGCGCAGTTTAAAAAGCAGGAGACCGGAAACGGTGCTTCCGCAAAAGTTTCCTTTGCAGATAAACACAAAGAATGGTATTCCGCCAACGTCATGATGGCGCTCGTTGCAGCCGGTTCCTGGGTTGCCCACATCCTTGGCGATCTGACTCCGATCAACTACAGCATCTGGGCGCTGCTTCTCGGTGTTGCCTGTGCCGCTTCCGGACTCGTTCCGACAAAACCGCTGCAGAAATCGAATTCCTACGGCCTTATGATGGTTGCTGTCTTTGGCTCCATCATCCCGTCTCTGGCGAAGGTTTCCTTAAGTGATCTCGGTACCATGGCATTCCAGACCATCGTTCTGTTTGCCGCGGCTCTGATCGGTGTTGCACTGGTTGGATGGGTTCTTCCGACCTGGAAACTTGTCGGCGACAAGGATCTGGCTGTCGGCATCGGTGTCGAGCAGTTCCTCGGATTCCCGAGCAACGTGGTCATCTGCCGCGAGGTCGGCGATGCGGTCGGAGAGACACCGGAGGAGAAAGCGTTTATCGAAGATACCTTAAACGTGCCGTATGTCGTGGGAGGAATTACGGTTATTACGGTTCTGTCCACGATGCTGGCTGGATTTGTTATCAATATGCTGTAAAATTTTAAAATCATAGGAAAAGAAACATGACCTTGATGCAGAGGAAGAGTCCCCTGATCAAGGTCATGTTTTATGTTGGCATGCGGAGCAGTTCCCTCTGCATGAGACGATTAACTTTACGAGAAAAGAAAAAAATATCCCCCCACCCGGCTTGTGAAAGCCTGAAATATCAAATATAATGAACGAACAGTACATGGATCAGGCGCGCAGATCATGGGAGTACAAAGCAAAAAAGCGGTCAGTCCGGGTAAAAACGGTCTGAAAATGGGAGGAAAAGGATGAAAAAGAAAATATTATCTTTGATGCTGATGGTGTCTCTTGCAGCATCCCTTGCGGCATGCGGTCAGAACAGCGGGAAAAACAGCAACAGTACAGATTTGTCGAAAACAGAGACGGAAGCTTCTTCCGGCCAGACAGAGGAGGAAGAGACGACCCTGGTTTACGGTTCTGCTGATTATACCAGGATTAATCCGGCGATGGATGAGCACGGTGAAATTAATCTGCTGCTGTTCAACGGACTGACCGCACACGATGCGGATGACAACATTGTTCCGGGTCTGGCAGAAAAATGGGAGTACGATGCAGAAACCTGCACCTACACCTTTCATATCCGGGACGGCATCCAATGGCATGATGGAGAAAAATTTACGGCGGACGATGTGAAATTCACCATCGAAGCGATCATGGATCCGGAAAACGGATCTGAAAATGCACCAAATTATGAGGATGTAGAAGAGATTACAGTTATAGATGACAGCACCGTTTCCTTCCGCCTTTCCGAGCCGAACGTGGCTTTCCTGGAATACATGACGATGGCCATCCTGCCGAAGCACCTGCTGGAAGGTGAAAACATGCAGGAATCGGATTTCTTCCGTGCACCGGTTGGAACCGGCCCGTATAAACTGGAGAGCTGGGACGAAGGCCAGTCGATTGTTCTGGTAAAAAATGAAGATTATTACCTTGGGGCACCAAAGATTGACAAGGTCATTTTCAAAATTGTACCAGATGATAATGCACAGGCGATGCAGCTGGAATCCGGCGAACTGGATCTGTCGCTGCTTGACCCGAAAAATGCGCAGAATTTCAAAGAAAAAGACGGTTTTACCTGCTACGATATGACAACGGCAGATTACCGCGGAATCTTATTTAACTTTGCGAATGATTACTGGACGAAAAACAGGGACATCATTCCGGCCGTCTGTTATTCGATTGACCGCCAGGCCATTATCGATTCTGTGCTTCTTGGCGAGGGAATGGCGGCATACAGTCCGCTGCAGCGGAACATTTACAATAACGAAAACGTAGAACATTACGATTACAATCCGGAAAAAGCACAGGAAATTCTGGAAGCGGCCGGATGCACCAGAAACAGCGATGGTTTCTATGAGCGGGACGGCGAAGAAATCGGTTTTGTCATCAGCGTGATGTCCGGTGAGCAGGACCGCATTGATATTGCCCAGGCAGCAGCACAGCAGCTCCGGGAAACCGGAATCAACTGTACCGTAGAAATTCCGGCACAGATGGACTGGGGCGGACAGATGGCCTGCCTGATCGGCTGGGGAAGCCCGTTCGATGCGGACGATCATACATATAAGGTTTTCGGCACGGACAAAGGGGCAAATTATTCGAGCTATTCCAATGAAAAAGTAGATGAGTATCTGTCTCTTGCCCGTCAGAGTGACGATCCGGAAGTGCGGAAAGAATATTACGGAAAATTCCAGGAAGAACTGGCAGAAGATCCGGCCTATGCATTCATCTGTTATATTGATGCAAATTATGTGGCAGATTCCGGTATTCAGGGCATTTCCAAAGACACGGTGCTGGGCCACCACGGCGTTGGTATTTTCTGGAATATTCAGGACTGGACAATCGAAGAATAAAAACAAAAAAGCAGACGAAGGAGGTATGGTTACCTCCTTTTTGTCTGTATAGGAGAAAAATGGAATGAAGGAACGATTAAAAGTGGAACATCTTTCCGTCAGCTTTTTTACGGATGAGGGGGAAGTACAGGCGGTCCGCGATGTCAGCTTTTCCCTGAATGCAGGTGAGGTGCTCGCTGTTGTAGGCGAGTCAGGCTGCGGAAAAAGTGTGCTCTGCAAAAGCATTATGAAGCTGCTGCCGGAGAATGCAAAGATCAAAAACGGAAAAATTCTGGTCAATGGAGAAGAAATTGCAGGATACGGGGAGCGAAGAATGCGGGAACTGCGGGGAAAACTGTTCTCGATGGTTTTCCAGAATCCGATGACTTCCTTAAATCCGACGATGACAGTCGGAGCGCAGATTGCAGAGGCAGTGCGGGCGCATCAGAAAGACATGGGAAAAGAAGAAGTGGAACAGAGAGTGACAGAATTGATGCAGCTGGTGGGAATCGAGCAGGCAGAAGAGCGGAAAAAGGCATATCCGTATCACTTTTCCGGCGGAATGCGGCAGCGGATCGTACTGGCGATTGCGCTGGCGGGCAATCCGGAAATTCTGTTTGCTGATGAGCCGACGACAGCGCTGGATGTGACGATTCAGGCACAGATTCTGGACCTGCTTCGGGAAATTCAGAAAAAACTGGGAACGGCAACGGTCTTTGTCACACATGACCTTGGCGTTGTAGCGCGGATCGCAGACCGGGTAGCTGTCATGTATGCGGGAAAAATAGTAGAGATTGGAACCGTGGATGAGATTTTCTATGATCCCCGTCATCCGTATACGTGGGGACTGCTGCGTTCCATACCGGCGTTTTCGAGGGGAAAAGAAAGCCTGCCGTCTATCCCGGGAATGCCGCCGTCTCTTCTCCATCCGCCGAAGGGCGATGCCTTTGCCAGCCGCAATGCTTATGCGCTGGAAATTGATTTTGAGGAGGAGCCGCCGATGTTCCGGGTCACAGACAGCCATTATGCGGCAACATGGCTGCTGGATGAGAGAGCACCGAAGGTTGTGCCGCCGATAGGAGGAAACACAGATGGAACATGAGATTTTGCTGGATGTGCGTCATCTGACCCATATTTTTCCACTGTCCCGGAAAACAGCAGTCAAGGCAGTCGATGATGTATCGTTTCAGATTCGAAGAGGAGAAATTTTTGGACTGGTAGGAGAATCCGGTTCCGGAAAATCTACCGCTGCACGCTGTGTGATGAATATTTATCAGCCATATGCCGGCCAGATTTATTATAAAGGGATTGATACCTGCGACAGAGGCCAGTTCCGGAAAAATAAAAAAATGCTGCAGACGACACGCCAGATGATTTTTCAGGATTCCGGTTCCAGTCTGAATCAGAAGATGAAGGTCCGCGACATTATTGAGGAGCCGATGCGCGTGCAGAAAATCCGGCCGCTACGGGGAAGCTATGAGGAGGAAGCCAGATTCCAGATGAAATACGTGGGGCTGGATCCGGAATATCTGAAAAAATATCCGGGAGAATTGTCCGGCGGACAGCGGCAGCGCGTTGCGATTGCACGGGCACTGACGATGGAGCCGGAGCTTCTGGTGGCGGATGAACCGATTGCATCGCTGGACGCGTCGATACAGGCACAGATTGTGAATCTGTTCCGTCATCTGCAGAAGGAGCACGGTTTTTCGTTTCTGTTTATTGCGCATGATCTGGATATGGTCGAATTTCTGTGTGACAGAGTAGGTGTGATGTACCATGGAAAACTGGTGGAGACCGGCCCGGCGCGGGCCGTGTTTGAAAATCCGCTGCATCCGTATACGAAAGCACTGATCGCGGCCATTCCGATTCCGGATCCGCGAAGGGAAAGAGCGAGAGCCGTACCGGATTTTTCCAATACAGAATTTCCCCGGACGGGAACACTGCGGGAAGTGGAAAAAGATCATTTTGTGCTGATGGAGGGAGGCGATGCAGGATGAAAAGCCGGAACAGAGTGCTTTACTATGGAAAAAAAGCAGCGGCATTTCTGGCAAGTGTTCTGCTGCTGTCTGTGCTCGTATTTTATATTTCAAGGCTTGCGCCGGGAGATCCGCTGGTATCATATTACGGAGAACGCGTGGAAAAAATGACGCCCGAAGAAAGAGCGTGGGCCGAAGAAAAATTGGGACTGAAGGATCCCATTTCCGTACAGTATATCCGCTGGGCAGGCAATGCGCTGCATGGGGATTTCGGAATTTCGTACAAATATAAAATGGATGTAACGCGCGTGATCGAGGGAAGAATTGGAAATACGCTGGTGCTTGGCGGCATTGGATTTCTGCTGATTTTCACCCTCGCGCTGCTTCTTGGAATTCTCTGTGCATGGAAGGAAGATACATGGCTGGACCGCATCATCTGTAAGGTGGGAACCATCACGGGATGTATTCCGGAATTCTGGCTGTCGCTGCTTCTGATTCTTGTTTTTTCCATGCAGCTCAAATGGCTGCCGAGTTCCGGTGCCTACTCTGTTGGAAAACAGGCAGATTTTTCTGACCGTGTCTGTCATCTGATCCTGCCGATGACGGTCGTAGTGCTGAGTCATTTGTGGTATTACGCATACATGATCCGCAATAAAATTCTGGATGAAGTGCGGGAAGAGTATGTGCTTCTGGCAAGAGCCAAGGGGCTGAAACGAAAGACGGTTCTGTTCCGGCATTGCCTGCGGAATACGATTCCGTCGTATCTTGGCATCATGGCCATTTCTGTTCCGCATGTGCTGGGGGGAACCTATATTGTAGAAACGGTTTTCTCGTATCCCGGTATCGGAACGCTGGCGTATGAGAGCGCACGGTACAAAGATTACAATCTTCTGATGCTGCTTTGCCTGATGTCCGGAATCGTTGTGATTCTGTGCAATATGGCGGCACAGATCATCAACGAGAGAATTGATCCGCGGATGCGGGAGAAAGAAGCGGCAGAAACATCGGAGGTAATGATGCTGTGACAGAAAAAACACAATTATTTCAATTTGCAGGAGAGAGGCCTGCAGAAAAAACAGAAGCAGAAAAAAAGAAAAAATGGTATCAGGACCGGCCGGTGGCAGCAGAGCTTTTTCTGGGTCTTCTTGTGCTGGGCTGCCTTTTCTGTGGGCAGATTATGACGAAGGATCCCTCGTATATGGATCTGAAAAACTGTTCCGTCATGCCGTGCCGGGAATTTCTGTTTGGAACCGATACGATGGGAAGAGATATTTTCTCGATGATCTGGTACGGCGGCAGAATATCGCTGGCGATCGGTCTGCTTTCTACGCTGATTTCCACTGTGATTGCCGTTCTCTTCGGCGCAGTCAGCGGATGTGCACCGGCGTGGCTGGACGCACTTCTGATGCGGCTGACCGAGATCTTTTTGTCGGTGCCGAATCTTCTTCTTGTCATTTTTCTTCTGGCCGCTGCGGGAAAATCCAAAACGCGAATATTCGATATCAAGCATCCGAACTGTGCAGGATAGTACTGGTGCGGACACGCCTTTTGTCTTAGCAAAAAATCAAAGCAAAAAGCTCAAAAAAGAAATCAATCCGCCGTTGATGGAGAACGCATTCTTTGAAAAAAGAAGTGCAGAAAAAGAAACCCTCATAGATGCCGTAGAAGAATGGATGAAGTACTTTGATTTGGGTCAGCTAAATGTTGAAAGCGAAAAGGATATTCTGAAAATCAATGTGAAGAAAAGCAATATCGCAGATGTGGGATTCGGTGTCAGTCAGACGATGCCCATTATTGTGCACGGCTTATCCATGGACTATGAGCAGACCATGATTTTGGAACAGCCGGAAATTCATCTTCATCCTAGAATGCAGATGCGCATGGCCGATTTTTTGCTGACCTTAGCACAAACAAATCATTGCGTCATCGCAGAAACGCACAGTGATCATATTATCAACCGTTTGGTAAGACGCATTCTGGAAGCTCCAAATGATGAACTTTTAAATAACGTCGCAATATACTTTGTAGAAAATGCAGATGGAGGTTCAAAGGTCAGTAAAATCGTTGTAGACCGAGTACGAGGCATTACGGAATGCCCGGAAGAATTTTTCACGCAGTTTGCAACAGAGAGCGGCTATATTCTGGATGCAGGCATAAGAAACATGCGAAAAAAGGAGATGTGACATGTCAATTGCAGCACTGTCTCCCTGCGTTTTAAAAGATACTTCCATGGACGAAAAGATTCATTGCCAGAAAATTGCACATCTGGTGCAGAATTTATCCCAGAACACAGAATTGAAATTGCAGAATTACACGAACTCTCCATATAGTAGTTACCGCATGCTTATCCCATACTACGAAGGGAATTTTACGTTGAATCAATATATTGCAACAAATATATATGCATGCATCAGGAAAATGCTGGATGATGAGTATGTTGATTTGGAAGGTGTAGAGCAGGCAGAACTTCCGACAGGTTTCTATGAAGAACAGACAGAAATAGAAGAGAAATTCTCGGCTTATCTGAACTACTTGAAAACAAAAGATTCTGTTGTATTTGTCGGTGAAAGGAATTTCGGCTATTCCAACGGGCTTGCAATATGGGCAGAAGGTGGAACGTTTACGCTAAAGGTTTCTACCTATGTAGGCATAGAAAAAACAGACGTTTTGATGCAGTACTTAAAACAACCAGAAGATGTCAATGCGATTTTTCCACGAGAGAGCTTTTGCAGTGAATATAATGCGTATATTCGTCATGAAATCGAAAAAAGAGGAATGAACGAAAGCGAAAAGCAGGCTCTTTTTGAAAAAATGGGTCCGGTTGTAGCTATGTACAATTTATATGAGAAAAA
>OHWR01000724.1_pt1 | contig 14754 bp, 15 predicted proteins | sample 1579771 | NCBI WGS metagenome assembly OHWR01 (sample SAMEA3882542, study PRJEB24775) | human gut metagenome | biome: human-associated habitat; feature: intestine environment; material: feces | place: Netherlands | collected 2009/2010 | reverse complement strand
AAAACCATAGGCATAAAATTTGTCACCTACAGTAATCTGAATTTCAAAACTACTTTCTCGTTCCTTATTCTCCTGCCGATTCTTACAAAACATCTGTGTAGCTTCTATCGGAATACCATTGCAGACACTATCTTTAAAAAATTTAAAGAACAATGCCAGATTGGTCTTTCCAGATGCATTTGCTCCATAAACTACTGCATATTTTAATAACTGGGTACTTTTTATCTTTAACCTGTGATTTGCATTTGTTCGTATTTTATTTGAGGAAATCATTGTCAGCTCTGCTGCTTCATCAAAAGATTTAAAATTTTCAACACTTACTTTTACTAACATTCTTATACACCTCCACCTTTATTATATGGTTTACTCTTCTCTCAGTCAATGTGAATCCTCTTATTTAGAGATTTTTTCGTTATATATTGTTTCTTTTTCTATTTTTAACAATTTTATTTTGAGTTATGCATATAATATCAATGTATAAGTCAGCTTTTTGTAGCGACACTATTTTACTAATGCCGCTACATGAAATATTACAATAAATAAAAACTTCTAATTCTTTTTTCTTCTATCTCTCCCAATCCATCCTTCCTGTCACATTCAACATCTTTTCTTCTCGGAAGCTGAGCATCTTTCCATTAGTTCCACCGACAATGATATGATCCAGCAATTCTATCCCCAGTAGCTGTCCGCACTTCTGCAGCTTTCTCGTAACAATCATATCCTCTTTTGACGGTTTCACATTGCCACTGGGATGATTATGAAGTCCAATGATTGCAGAAGCATTTGCCAGAATACTGCTCTTAAAAACTTCTCTGGGAATTACCAAAGATGCATTGATTGTTCCAACACTGACCAGATTCATAAGCACGATGTTTTCGTATACATTTAGTACAGGCACCAGATTATATGCCTGAAATACAAAGCCGATTTTTCTTCGTCTGAAAATGGTAAGTTCCTCATCCTTCAGGGAAAAGATATCTTTGCCATCCACGAATACTTTGCCGGAGCTTGGTCTGTCCAGACCACCCAGCATATGTAAGAGGGTGGATTTGCCACTGCCGCTTGTGCCCACAATAGCCACAAACTCTCCTTTTTCTACATTGAGACTCACGCCATCTAAGGCATGTACACAGGCCTCACCTGTTCCATAGGTTTTCTTCAAATCACATGCTTGTAAAATGTCCATATATCCTCCTTAAAAACGAGATAAAATACGCTTCGCGGATTTGACTCGTTGCCCGCGTAAACTAAAAAAACTGTATGCAGCATTTTTCGCTACATACAGATTATTACACAATATTCTTTCCAGATTCTTTCCGGAACTAATTAAATTATTACAGTTTTGAAAGATTTAAGCCGATTTTGGCAGAAACACAGAAAAAGTACTGCCCTGTCCATATACGGAGGACACCTTTATGTAGCCGCCCTCTTCACTTAGAATCTGCCGGCTTAAATACAGTCCTATGCCCACACCTTCCATATTTTTGGTATCTTCTGAGCGGTAAAATCTTGAAAAGATCTTAGGAAGCTCCTCCTCTTTTATGCCGATTCCGCTGTCTTTTATATCAATTCTTACAAACATTTCATATGCAGTAACAGATAGGCTTATAGTGCCCTCGTTTGTGTATTTTAAAGCATTATCGAGGATATTGCAGATGGCTTCCAAAGTCCACTTGCTGTCAAAATAAGCTTTTTCATCAGTATCATGAAGTATAAGCTCAAGCCCTTTAGCCCTGGCTTTGAACTCTGTCTCTTTTACAGCCAGTGTCAGCATGGACTTAAGAGCTTCTTCCTGTGGGGAGAGCTGCAATATGCCGTTTTCAAGCCTTGACAGCTTCACCAGAGAGGCGATTAAAAACTGCAATTTTTCCGACTGGGCATGAAGCTGGACAATATTTTCACGCATCTGGACTGATAAATTGTCAGTATCATCCTCAAGCAATAGCTCGCTGTATAAGAGCAGATTGGCTATGGGAGTCTTGGTCTGGTGGGAAATATCCGCAATTAACGACTTAATCTTGTCCTTTTCCAGCTCCACATTTCTGGCAGAGACCACAGAAGCACTCAGATAATGGGCGAACCTGGTCTCAAGCGAGGACAAGCGTGTCTCGTCAAAGCTTTTTTCAGAAAAATTCCCTTTGGCTGCCTCATTTAACATATTTTCTATTGTATCAATGGTTTTCTTCGTGCGCAGATGGTTGATGAAAATTACAAGTGCTGTAATTACAAGGCATATGCCCACGATACAGATGGCTGTATTATAGTTATTCATTCAAATCTATATCCTATTCCATATACTGTTTTAATGCTGTCCGGTGTGCCAAGCTTGTCCCTGAGCCTCTTGACAGACACAGAGAGGGCATTGGCATTCACAAATTCCGCGCTGTCATTCCAGACTCTGTCCAGAAGAAAATCTCTGCGGAGGTTTATGCCCTCATTTTGAACCAGAAGCCTTAAAAGACGCTGCTCGGTCTTACTAAACTCGATTTCCTGTCCATCTACTAAAAATATCATTCTCTCAAAATCAAATTCATAGCAGCCCTTCTTATATACACTGGCAGAGGTATGTGCCTGTAAGCTTTCCGCCTTTCTAAGCTGGGTATTTACCCTTGCCCTTAATACTGACAGTGAAAAAGGCTTTGTGATGTAGTCATCTGCGCCAAGCTCCAGCCCCTTTACTATATCCATGTCGGTATCGTTTGCGGTCAGGAGAATAACCGGTATAGTTGGATAGTTTCTCTTTAGTTCCTGTAAAAAATCAAGCCCGCTTCCATCCGGCAGATTTATGTCAAGTAATATGAGAGACGGACAGTCGCACAGGAGCTGGTCTCTTGCAGCTTTTATAGTCTCACAGGAGACTATCTTTCTGTTCTCTGTCTTTAATGCCTTGCACAAGCCCTGATTTAAGGCTATATCGTCCTCTAGGATTAGTATTTGCTCCATCTGTATTTCCTCATAGTCAATCAATATTTTAGACTATTATAGCACAGGAGAATTTTATCTGCAGTAAAACTTGCTGAAATTACTAATCTTTCAAGTATTCCTTGCTTGATGCCATATTTCCACCTCAAACTCTGATTTAGTGTTCAAATCATATCACATTCTCAAACATATCTCAATTCCAATTGTCTCTGCCCATCTATTGCATTGCCTTTCGGCTTGCTTCTGTAACCAGCATCCGGTTAATCTTTTCTTGCATGGTTTCCTTTGCATCTTCATTGAAATGATAGCGGACAACATATACTGTCTGCCCGATTTTCTTTGTAAATGTGTTTCCCTCTGTTTTTTTATTCATCATTTTTTCCATAATCATCTATTTCCTTTCTTTCCTGTGCCCGACAGAGAGAGGTTTGCTTCTGTCCCTGCCGGGAGTTTATCGGCACGCTGACAACACAAGTGTCAACATAGGGTTTGAAACTTTTTTCGGGTAGTTATTTCTGTTTTCCAAAATACTATTGAAAAGTTTTTTGAATGTTCTTGTTGACACCTGTTAAAAAGTAGCTGAAACACCGGTAAATACAAAGGATTTTGGTGTCAACAAAAATGTCAACAAGCAGTAAATTTCCGGGTAATCAGTAGCCTTTCGGCATCAAAATCAGCCTTTCTCTCTGTCGGGCAGATCAAATGGCAGCTCCAACTGTTCTGCTTTCGTCAGCTTTGTAAATCCATCTTTATCCGGTTCGTTGCCACCCTCTTCTTCTGCTCCTTCCCTGATCCAGCTTCTCTGTCTGCCATATCCTTCCTTTGAAAATCTGTGGACTCCGGCTCTCTTCCAGCCAGTGATCTGCGTATCCATAATGGAACAGATCTCATTTGTCTCGAATTTTTTCGGCTCCCGGTCAAAATGGTCAAAGGCTTCTTTCCAGATCTGGACGGAACATACATGACTACCTTTATAAGCGTCCAGCCAGCCTTGTATCATTCCTGCCATCGTATCTTCCTGTGTGAACTGTTTTCGGTATTCACTGATCTCCTGCTCCATTTCCTTTGAGAACTTCAACAGGCTGCTCTTATTCTCCGTTGACCAGTAGATTTCCATTACTTCTGCCCACAACTGGTCAAAATAGGATCTGGCTTCTTTTTCATCATCGAGGATATGCTTCTCTGCCTTACTGCTGTCTATAGCAATCGGCAGGAACCGTCTTGCCCCGGTACGGTCAAAAGGAATGAACTGCCTTGTGTTCGTTGAACCTGCAAAGATACACTGACGCTTCCGGTCTTCCTCATATTTATCATAAGGGTTCCGGTAAGTGTCTTTCTGTCTGGTCAGGAATGACTTGATTTCCTCATTGCTCTTTGCACTGATTGCAGCAATCATCTCCGACATTTCCATAATCCAGTGTCCCCGGAGATGCTCGTATATCTTACTGTCATTCAACTGCTTCAGATCATCAGAAAACCAGTCATCGTTCAATGCAAGAAAACGGAAAAATGTGGATTTTCCGGCTCCCTGCTGACCTACCAGACAAAGCATTTCATCTGCTTTACAACCGGGGCGGTAGATTCTGCTTAATGCTTCCATCAGGAAGTGCTTCACAACCTCATAGACAAAATCCGAAGCATCTGCCCCCATATACCGTTGCAGAACATAACGGATTCTCTCCTGCCCGTCCCACTCCAGTTGTTCCAGATACTCACAGATCGGGTGGTATGCCCGGCTGTTGGCTTCTATGCGAAGTGCCTTATCCATACATTTTTCACTTGTGAGTTTGTAATAGCGTTCAAAGAAATAGTAGAAATAAGTCCTGCCATCATCATCCAGCTTGCAGACTTCCTCATTCCACCAGAGTTTTTTTACAATATCAATCCTGCCTGTCAGCTTGTTGTATTTCATACTCTCACGCACAAGCGGATCATTTCTCAGCACAACCATATAATTTCCAACCGTTGCTTTCGCAGTTCCTTTCTGTGTATATTCCAGCATCTGTTTCACTTCATCGACTTTGCTTTTATCTACCATCCGGAACATTTCTTTCATGGCATCTTTCTGTTCTTTTGTGGCGATCTCCTTTATCTTCTCTTTCGCATTGCTCAATCCGCTCCACCTCCTTCCATTTTTCTTTTACAAGTGCTTCCTTATCTGCCCTGTCCCCAAAGAGCAGGATATCCAGATAATACTCAACAACTGACAACTCCCTGAGAGCAGTCATAAACTTTTCATGCCATTCTTCTGTCCGTGTTTTTGGTGCATACTGTTCTTTCCATTCCAGAAGCAGGCTCAGATAATCCAGATAGGCTCTCAGGCATCTCAGATGTTTTTTCTGCCAAAGTTCTTCTGGTGTCGGCTCTGGCTTTTTTGCTGAAACGCTTCTCCTGTTCTGCGGTGATCCCCTGTCCCTGCCGGAATAAGGAATCCCAAAATCATCTGCCAGCTTCATGGCTGCATCTTTCAATCCAATGTCAAACAGTTGTGCCGTAAAATCAATGGCATCTCCTGTACAGCCACACCCGAAACAATAATATCTCCGGTCAACTTTCATGCTGGGTGATTTGTCATTATGGAAAATGCAGCGGATCAGTCCGCTCCTGTTGGGCTTTAACCCATACCTCTCCGCAGCCTGCCGGACGGTCACATTCTGTTTTACTTCATCAAATAATCCCAATTCGTTTCCTCTCTTTCTTAAATCTGCTTCCCAAATCTGGGAAGCAAGTTTTCACAAAAAACAAAAAAGCACTTTGTCCTGTCCTTACGGAATCAACAAAATGCCCTTATAGTTCCAGATCACTGGAATGTGATCTTCCTTTATTCAGTTGTTTTCTCTCTGCCTCTTCTCTTTGAATCTTTGCTACGTTCAATGCAAGTTTTTCTCTGATTGACGGCTTCACTTCTTTTTTGATTTCTTCTACAACGGCTTTTTTCTTCTCTGGCTGTTTTAACTGACGGACAACCCTCACAACAGCTTTTTCCATCGCATATTCGATTTTTTTAATCAGACCGTCCAGCCTGTTTATCGCATATTCCTTTTCTTTTCGTGATGCCTTACGTTCCGGACTCTGAATCCATCTCTTAGAATCTTCCGCAAGACGAATGTCATCTTTTCTGGTAGCCCGCATTGTTTCCTCTGCGACTTTATCCACAGCCTTGTCATAGGCTTCACTGGATACTTCGTCAAGCAAGGTTTCCACATCTTCAATACGGAGGGTAAGCTGTTGCAGTTCCTCTCTCTGTTCTTCAATCAGCTCGCCCTGACTTAGAATCCGGTCAGAATTGGAAATGAAATTTTCTTTAAATTCTTTTTCCTGCTGTTCTATTTTTTCTTTCTGTGACTGGATAACCTTTTCATTTGCCCTGACATGGTTTGACTGCCTTGCAAGTTCCAGATGATTCGCATTGACCTTATCCCTCTGCTGATTGAGCATTTCCTGCTGAACCGCAATCTCTTCTTTCTGCTTCATTCGGATATAGTCCTGTTTCTCCAGATACTGCCTTCCTCCATAGGACGGTTCTTCGTCAATTTCCAGTCCATGACGTTTACAGATATCCAGGAACATTGTCCGGCAGGCAGAATCAAAAACAACCTTACGGTTATTTGTCTTTGATCTTTTCTTTTCCGGATTCGGAAGTTCAAAGCCAAGTTCTTCCAGTGCCGCTTCCTGTTTCGGTTCAATCTCCCCATACCGGTTCGTAGCATCGAATACATGACGCTCATGAATATGCGGAGTCGCTTCGTCCATGTGCAGTGACCAGTCAATGATATGCACATTAGAACCAAACCGCTCATCGAACTCTTTCTTGAATTCATCAAAAACCAAAACCAGCGTTTCCACAGAAGCGTGTTCATCTATCGTCCCAAGCTGATAGATACTTTCTTCCGGACAGGTCTTTTTATTTTTCAGAACATCTTCCACCCCTTTACATCTGTCGGGGTGTCTTGCTTTCTCATGACGTTTATTCTGGTTAATCACATAATCGCTGTAATGATCCACATAGTATGCCATCTCAATCTGGTTAAAAGAAAAATTATCCTCTTTTCCCCGGTCTGCCATTGTGGTATATCCCTGATAGCAGTCCCAGTAAATATTCTGACGGACACGTTCATTGTCAATATGCTCACTGTGTTCCGGGTCAAATCTCCGGTCATTGTGAAGCGGATTGTAAACACCGTCTTTCCCAGATCTGCCGTTATGCCTTGTGCCTTTCAATTCACATCTCTCCTTTTTTCAAGTTGTTTCCCCGGAGGGGATTGCAGCGAAGCTTCCAAAAGTCTCTGTCCCCGTTACAGACAGTACCCAGTACCATATGGCGAAACGCCATATCACTGGGCAATGGCTGCCGCCCTTAACCTGCTAAGGGCTTTGCCCCTTAACCCCAGCAAGATGCTGCCGCTCTTTGCAATCTGGGCACAAAGGACTTCCAGCCCTCTGTACTCCCAGCAGACAAAACGTAACTCCTGCCGCTGTCCCTTCAGCAGGATCTCCGTTCCGTCTGTTTTTCAAAAATCCTCTGCATCGGATTTTGTGAAAATATAAAAATGGGTAAAACAAAGGGCACTAACTTTTTACGGTTAATGCCCTTTCCTTTACTCATTCACTTTTCAGATAATTCCTGTATGTATCATTCTGATAATTGCTTCAGAACCATTTTAACATTCTTCCTAAGTTTCATTCCGTCCCTCAGTCCCAACCGGTAGAAAAATTCTTCTGTCTCTGCTCCACTGTTAAATATCTGGTCGCAATATTTTGTAATGGCCTCTTCCTGTTTCTGTGGAAGTGTGGCAATCACTTTTTTATATTCTTCCTCAACTTCATCTGGTTCTGTCACAGACGGCTGGCTCAGTTTCCAGTCTGCATACTCTTTTCCCATATGCTCCGTTATGGTCAGGTTGATAAATTCTTCAATCTCTTTTGTAATCTTCATTTAAGAATCCTATTCCTTTCTCCAGTGGTCTACTTCATCAATCTGATTTTGATTGTTTCCAGCCACACCACTGCCCAGCCAGAAAGCACAGGCAGGATATAAAGTATAAAACCTGCCACAAGCATCCTGACCGCTTCTGTGCCTGTCTCCTGTCCGAATCCATACCCTAAAACTGCTGTAATGCAGATGATCCCCGACAGGATATGAAATACCGTTGCCGACAGCCATGTGAAGAACATAACCACCAGTTGTATCATTGTCAGGCATATACGCACTGGCAGTAATACGATTTTCACAATAATTCTTACAACAACCATGACTGTCCACCCCTTTCACTGTTTCAGATAACTGCGATAGCTGTCTATCACAGAATCTGTAACACCATTTTTGTACACTTTACGGATATCAACAACTTTTTCATCTTTCAATGTTTTCAGCCAATCCAACAAATCTTTTCTGCTGCTTGCAAAACTACAGCATCTCCCGTCTGCATATTCAATCCGGTATCTCATAAGCCCCTCCTACACATAAACCAATTCACTTAAAATGATTTCATCTACCCGGCTTCTCACATTGTTTGCCCGGCGAACCCATTCCATCTGATCTCTGCTTTTCAATTCTTCCGTAATGCCTTCCTGCTCCATAATCTGTTCCATGAGGAAATCCCTGCGTTCCAAACACTGCTCATTCAGATCTGCGAGATACGTCCAGAGCTTACCACTCAATGTCAGATAGGAATACAAGCCACTCTTGTAATCTTTCAGATAGTTTCTGTGAATACTTCCATAAAAACCAATCTCTCTTTTCTCTTCGGGTACTGCGATCAGTGGCAGATAGATTTCCCCGACAAGGATATAATCCAGACCATTACTGTTATCGTGAATGATTCTTTCTAATTTGCTCATGCTGATGCAACTCCTTTCTTCGGTTCTGCTGGGGGAAGCAGTGATAGCGGAATGAACACACCTTTTGCAATATCTTCCTGCCGGATCTCTTCTTTTTTTGCATCCAGTTCGGCTTTCTTTTTTGCCTTTGTCCGTTCATAGTATTCCTGCTGCTTTCCATTTGCTTTTCTTCTCAGGTAATTCTGGTGAAGCCTGTCTTTTCTGGCTTCCCGTTTTTCCATTTCTTCAATTTCTTCCGGTGTCATTTTCACCTCACCGAAATGTGGCGGTAAATATCTGCCGATGAAGTTAAAATAGATTTCCACTTCCTGTGTCGTCTCAACGCTTCCTTTCCGGTCACGCTCATGCACCACAATCTTTTCTACAAATTCATTCAGCATGTAAGTGGTCAATTCCTCAAAATTTTGGTATTTATCAACCAGAGCAATAAACTTCTCCGCTGATCTGCGACCTTCTTCATAGCCTGATAATTCAGCTTCCATATCTGCAATTTCTGCCGACAAATCTTTCTGTTCTTTAGAATACTGTCCATCAAGAATCGCATAGCGTTCATCTGGCAGCTTGCCAAGAATATTGTCCTCATAAATTCTGCAGATCAGTTTTTCCAGTTCCTGCACACGCTTTTTTGCCTCTGCCAATCTGCTTTTCAATCTTGTGATCTCACTGGACTGCTGTGAAGTCTGTGCCTTTTTTACTGTCTCCAAAAATTCTTCACGATTCAACTGTGAATACTCCGCAACAGCCTTTAAAAGTTCCTTAATCAGCTCCATAACCACATCAGCATTAATTCTGTGCTGTGTCTGGCAGAGTGTTCCAACCGGAACTTTAGAATATGCAGAACAAGTATATTGTGGTACTCGCTTGCCATTATTTACTCGATGGACATACATTTTGGAACCACAGTCTGCACAATACATCAGACCTGTCAAGGGGTGGGCTTCTCCCCATCCATCTGGATATCTTCTCACATTGCTTCGGATTCTCTGCACATTGTCAAAAGTTTCCTGATCTATGATTGCTTCCTGAGTGTTCTCAAACACCGTCCAGTTATCCTCAGATACATAATGGCTTTTCTTATCCTTGAAATGCTTTCTGGTCTTGAAGTTCACTGTGTGACCAAGATATTCTCTTTTCTTCAGAATACCTGCAACAGTAGAAGAGCCCCAGCCATAAGGATCTTTGATTTCTTTTACTCTGCCTTTCCATAATCCGGCATCTTTCTTTGCCATATGAACCGCTGGTATCTCAACCTTATCCTCTTTCAGTGCCTTGGCAATCTGATATGGTCCGTACCCATCCATTGTCATGTGAAAGATTCTCCGTACAACTACAGCTGCTTCTTCATCAACAATCCATACATTCGGATCATCCTTGTCTTTCAGATACCCATACGGTGTTGTACTTGCCACATGCTTGCCTGATTTTCCTTTCGCCTTGAAAGTGGATTTTATCTTTTTACTGGTATCCCTTGCATACCATTCATTCATGATATTTCGGAATGGAGTAAAATCATCGTCCTCCCGGAAGCTGTCTACATTCTCGTTGACTGCAATCAGGCGGACATTCTTCTGTCGCAGCAATTCCATATATTGTCCGACTTTCAGATAATCTCTTCCCATTCGGCTCATATCTTTAATCAGAATCGTTCCGACTTTCCCCGACTCTACTTCTTTCATCATGGCAAGAAAGCCTGGGCGATCAAATCTTGTACCGGAGATACCATCATCAGTAAAATGAACAAGATTGGTAAATCCATGTTCTTTTGCATATTGTTCCAGCAGTTTCTTCTGGTTTGAAATACTGTTGGATTCCCCGTTTAATTCATCATCACGACTAAGACGTTCATACAACGCTGTCATGAATCCTTGTTTCTCTGTCATAGTCAGATGTTCTCCTTCCTTCGTTTATTAAATTCCTGTTCTCATCCCATATCCGTTCCTGTACCGGGTGCTGATGTTTCCGGGACGTATTAACCAGAAAAGACACGCTGAATGCCTATTCAGTTCTGGTATCACTACGGGCAGGCTGTTTCGTTTTCAAGGTTCGTGTAAGAAGTAAAAAAAAGATTCTTACACTAAACGAAATGCTCAGAGGTCTTTTTACAGCCCCCTTACTGCATCTTTTTTGATTTCGTGTCATCTTTTTAAAGTTCCTTACACAATCTCTGTACTGGCGAAACAAAATACGGACATGTTTTGAAATTGTTTTTTACAAAATACAATTTTGGTCTTTAAGGTAAAAAAATAAGCCTCAAGAGACTTTTTAATCATTTTGGAGCTCCAACTCTTTAAAATTGATTGATTAAGAAGTCTCTTCAAACTTACTACACCTGCCGCCTGCTTGTAAATGTGATACTGCTTGACGGCAATGCTGTCCGGGTCCCGCATCTCCAGACGGTCAAACAAAATGTCCAGAGGGGACTCGTAGTCCTCGTCCTCTTCTTTTACCTGTGCCGAGCCTAACATCTCCATGATCATGGCGAAGTTCTGTTCTTCCGGCGGAGCTTCGTGGAGCAGATACAGCATCAGTGCCTGAAGCAGTGCGGTTTCGCTCTTCTCCCAGAAGGGATCAGAGGACTGGGAACCTTTGGGTGTGGTGTTTTGTATCAGATTGGAAATAAGACGGAGCACGTCTTTGTCATCGTGGACATACTCGAATGGATTGTAGCAAAAAGATGTGTCGGGATTGATGAGGTCAAAGACACGCACCTCATATCCTTTCTTTTCCAGCAGACCGCCTGTCTTTCGGAGCAGCTCGGCTTTCGGATCGGTGATGACCATCGAACAGCAGCACTGCATGATGTTTGGCAGGGCAAAGCCTCTGGATTTTCCTGCACCGGAGCCTCCCACTACGAGAATGTTGAGACATCTGCGGTGCTTGTGGGTGTCAAGGCTAATGCGGAAGTTCTGTGTCAGCAGGATGTTCTGGGAGTACGGCTTCTGGCTATATTTCTTACAGATCTGCCGGGAATCGCCCCATCTGGCAGAGCCATGTTCTTCCCCTCTGCGGTAGTTCTTCTGACTGGAATAAAAAATGCCGATCCCGGCTGCGTAAAGTAACGTGCAGACCAGCATCGACTTGATGGTGTATTCCGTATAATGAAACTGGAAGGGATGGTTCAGCTTTTCTGTGAGAACCTCCATCAGCTCGAAAAGATTCCTGCCCGGCTGGATGGCATCCGCAAGCAGGATTGCTACCCACCAGATGACAGGCAGTCCGGCAAGCCAAATCATCCAGTCTGACTTCCGGCTGTTTGTTACCGGGATGGCTGCTGTTTGGGCCTCTCTGCTCTTGGCAGGTCCGTAATGTGGAAGCTGTCCACTCCCGGAACGAGGGCAAGGCTGCTTCCATTCTCCCAGTTTACGTGGATCTGCCCTGCATCGTCTACCATATCCACCTTACCTTTTAAGCCGGGTGGCATGTGGCTCTCCCCCTCCATGCTGTTAAGCGTGACCTCGGTTCCCGGCGGATATCTTCTCCGCATGGCTTCTATTCTTTCTTGTGTCATATTTCTGTATATTTGTACCACATCCTTTCTTCATCTTCCCCTTCCACGGTATGGGCGGTATCTGGATTTCATGATCTTTAACAGGACGCTGTCGATCCCATCGGAATAGCGTCCGTTTTTCAGGTATGTGTCCCGGAGCTGGTTTAAGGCTTCCACGGATTTGCTGTGTTCGGCTTCTGTCAGGTAGAGCTTTCCCTCTTCCTGCTCTGCCAGCTTCAGAACCAGATCCCGTGTGGTATCCACCGGAAGCCCCTGTTCTTTTTCCTGCCGGAACACTTCCCGGAGTGCATGGATCAGCATGTGGTTCATGATCCGGTCCATCTTTACATATCGCATTCTTGTCATAGGCGAGCCTCCTTTTTTCCTCTTTTTTCTCAACCACAACATACCACACTTCCTCCCGGAAAGCTACTGCAAAAGAGCCGGAAAAGCCCCTTTTTATCAGCGTTCCGGAGACTTTTTACTCTTGGCAGGTTTCTCCGTTTTTTCCTCCGGGATGGCAAATTCATCGGTCATAAATTCCTGCTCGCTTTTGCCAAGGTTGCGGTCTACCTGCTTGCCAATGGAATAGGCTGCACTCTTTACATCCTGGATAAAGGAGCGGAGTTCTTTCGGATCTTTCTGTCCGAATGCCTGCATCTGGCATACCTTGTCAAAGGAAAAACCGGAGACATCCACGCCGTATTTCTGTGCTGTCACATACGCCGCACAATAGGCCTGTGCCGATACCCCTGCCCGGCTGTAGCTTCCATCGTGATGGTCAAGGGATGCACAGGCCAGCTCCCGGCTGATGGAATGGAACGTTGCATTTTCGCTCATGCCATTTCGGACATAGATCGTCCGCTTGTTCGGGATGTACTGTGCCTGTACCTTATCCGGCAGGTGGTCTGCAATCTGAATCCGTACCTCGCTGTCGGTCAGCAGTGCTTCCATCAGCTGGTCCATCGGCTTTGGCTCTGCCTCTTCCGGCTGCTTGGTACGGATCTGGCTGATGTCATAGGCTTTCTGGATGGAGTACCCCTGCTGGATGACACCGTCCTTTTCATATTCCTGTCCGACAATGAAGTTGTATCCCTTGCTTCCGGTCTTGACTACCTTGCCTTCTTCCTTCCATTTTTCAAAGGTCTTGACCTGCCGGATCTCCGGATTCTGTGCATAAAGCAGGAACAGGTTGTCTGTCCTCTGTGGCTTACACTGTCCCATAAAATCAAGGAATCCTTTTAAGGAGTTCCCATTCTGGAAGACCTCCTGTGCCTTTCCATCGATCATACCCCAGATTTCTTCCCTCTCCTGCTTTTTCTGTGCGGCATATTCTTCTTTCGATAACCGCTGGGCGGACTGCTCCTGCGAGTCCTGCCCTAAAAATTTTGTCAGGTCCATCTCCTACCTCGCTTTCACCTTTCGTTTCTTTCTTGCTTTCTTCTGCGTTTTCCTTGGTCCACGGTTCTTTTCCCGGCTCCGCTTCTGGGATTCCTCTGCTTTCTCCCGTTTGATGTTCTCCAGCTCCCGGCGGACACTGGGACGCTCCTGTTCCCTCTGCCCTGCATCAGTCCCTTTTTCCTGCCCGGTAGAAATATTTCTGCTGTGCAAGGAAGAGCCGGACAGATTCTCTTCCCCCTCTTCCTGCACCGGGATAAAATTTTCCGGTTCGGAAAACTCCTTTTCGGGATGATTCTGGTTCTTTTCCTCTTCAGAAAAGTCCATGTCACCGACCTGGAATGCTTCGTCCAGATCGCTGATTTCAAACTGCACCTCGCCCTCCGGCATCTGCACAGTTTCCTGTACTGCTTCGGTTTCCGGTGCTTCCATTCCGGCAGTTACCTCATGGACAGCTTCCCCGACTTCGCTTCTTACAAAATCAAGGTTCATCTTATCCATGACACGGTTGACTTTGGCTGCGTCATCCGCAAAGACCATGACCTCGCTCATCTCCGGGTTCTTTTTATCCCGGATGATCACATAGAGCAGTCCTCGTTTCCTGCCCTCACTGCAGAATTCTCTAAGGCGGTCGGACGGCACGGTAAAGAACTTCAATGGCTTGTTCTCCTTTAACATCCGCACCATCCGGGTTCTGCCCCTCGTTTTCTTCTGGTCTTTTAATACGGCGGCAACAAATACCGCCAGATGCTTTGCCAGCGTACCCGAAAGCCTGAGCCCGTGGTCCACGCCGTCTAGGGAATACCGGACGATCTGGTCCGCCGCATCGCCTCCATAATTCATGTTGTTCACCTGCTTTCTGTTCTCGGTTGTCTGTTTTTCTCCGTCTGTTCTGCCTGTCTCTGGATCTGCTCTGCCAGACGCATCTTTTCTTCCATCTCCTGGGACTGCTGTTCGATCCGGATACAAAGGCGGATATCCTTCCGAAGCGGCTTTAGTTCTTCGGTGATCTGACCGATCCTGACACTGTCCGGTTCGCTCCGGTAGAGCCGCTTCCGTTCTTTGGTGAGTGCCTGCACCTGTTCTTCCAATGGAATTCGGTAGAC
>OHWR01000721.1_pt1 | contig 14767 bp, 16 predicted proteins | sample 1579771 | NCBI WGS metagenome assembly OHWR01 (sample SAMEA3882542, study PRJEB24775) | human gut metagenome | biome: human-associated habitat; feature: intestine environment; material: feces | place: Netherlands | collected 2009/2010 | reverse complement strand
AGGGGGCGGCGTCCCCGACGCCCCCGGAGGGGTCAAGACCCCTCCCTACGATGCAGTTATTACAGCGTTGCGACGTCTTGAATCAGCTGCTCCACGGCTTCGTCCTTCGTGGCCCAGCTGGTGCATACGCGCACGGCGGTGTGGTGCTTGTCGGGCTTGCCCATGTGGGTCATGGCGTAGGTCTCGGCCAGCTTGTCGTACCACTCGTCGGGCAGGACAAAGAACTGCTGGTTCGTCGGGGAGTCGTGCAGCACCTTGCAGCCCTTTGCCTCAAAGGCGGCGCGGATGCGCAGGGCCTGCTCGTCGGCTTTTTTCGCCATCGTGAAATACAGGCTGCTGCCGCTGCCGTCCTCGCCGTCCAGCAGAGCCAGGAACTGCTCGCCCAGCAGGCGGCCTTTCGCCAGCATGCCGCCGTGCTGCTTCAGGCAGTAGCGGAAATCGGGTTTCAGATCGTCGTTTGTGATGACGACGGCCTCGCCGAACAGCGCACCGCACTTGGTACCGCCCAAGTAAAACACGTCGCAGAGCGCGGCATAGTCCTGCAGGCTCAGATCGTTGGCGAGGCTCGTCAGGCCGTAGGCCATCCGCGCACCGTCCACGAACAGGTAGAGTCCCAGCTCGTAGCAGGCGGCGGAAATTTCGGTCAATTCCTCCTTATTATAAAGGGTGCCGACCTCGGTGGGGTTCGAGATGTAGACCATGCCGGGCTGGACCTCGTGCTCGTGGCTGGCGTTGGCGCGGTGCTCCTCCACGGCTTTGCGGATCTGGCGGGCCGTGATCTTGCCGTTTTTGCCGGGCAGCGCCAGGCACTTGTGGCCTGTGGCCTCGATGGAGCCGGTCTCGTGCACATGGATGTGCCCGGAGTCGGCGCACAGCACGCCCTGCCACGGCTTGAGCGCCGCCGCAATGACGGTCAGATTCGCCTGGGTCGCGCCGACGAAAAAGTGCACGTCGGCGTCGGGAGCGTCGCACAGGCGTTTGATCTGCGCGGCGGCCTTGGCGCAGTATTCATCCTCGCCATAGCCGGGGGTCTGGTCGAAATTGGTCTTTTGCAGAAGCTCCAAAACCGCGGGGGCCGCGCCCTCGCCATAGTCACATTCAAAACGAAGCATATTTTTGACTCCTTAGTAAAGTATTGCACGCTTTGCAGGGGCGGACAGTATTTGCCCGCGGAGCCTTCCGGCTGCCGCAAGGCTGGCGGGCCGATGCGAGCATCGGCCCCTACAGGTACGGGCAAATCTCCAATCGACCCATGCCGCGGGTGTTGCTATAATTATAACACTGTGATTCCCCACTTGCAAGTTTCGCCGCGGTACGCTATAATGATTCTACTTTTGGATAGAAAAGAGGAATTATATGGATCCCCAAAATCAACGCGAAAGCTTCGGCTCACGCCTTGGCTTCATTCTGGTCAGCGCGGGCTGTGCTATCGGCATCGGCAACGTCTGGCGCTTCCCCACAGTCACCGGCCAGTACGGCGGCGGCATCTTTGTGCTGTTCTACCTGCTCTTTCTGGTGCTCATGGGTCTGCCGGTCCTGACGATGGAGCTGGCCGTGGGCCGTGCGGGCCGCGGCGCAGCGCGCAGCGCCTACAAGGCGCTGGAGCCCGGGGGCAGCAAGTGGCATATCCACGGCTGGTTCTGCATGGCGGGCTGTGTGCTGCTGATGATGTACTACACCACCGTCTCCGGCTGGATGGTCGACTACTTCTTCCGCTTCCTGACCGGCAGCTTTGACGGCCTGACCTCCGAGCAGGCCGCAGGCGTCTTTGGCGAGATGCTCTCGAACCCTGTCGAGATGGTTTTCTGGATGGTCGTCATCACGCTGGCGGGCTTTGTCGTCTGCGGGCGCGGCCTGCAGGGCGGTCTGGAAAAGGTCGGCAAATGGATGATGAGCGCCCTGCTCGTATTGATCCTCGTGCTGGTTGTGCACAGCTTCACGCTGTCCGGCGCGGGCGAGGGCCTGGCCTTCTACCTGCTGCCCGACTGGTCCCGCGCCACCGGGCAGGGCCTGGGCAATGTCATCACGGCGGCCATGAACCAGTCGTTCTTTACCTTAAGCCTCGGCATCGGTGCAATTGAGATTTTCGGCAGCTACATGGACCGCAGCTTCACCCTGCCGGGTGAGGCCGCCCGCATCTGCGTGCTGGACACCTTTGTGGCGGTCTGCGCGGGCCTTATCATCTTCCCGGCCTGCTTCTCCTTCGGCATCTCGCCCGACGCAGGACCGAGCTTGATTTTCATCACGCTGCCCAACGTCTTTACAAACATGGCGGGCGGACGCCTGTGGGGCGCGCTGTTCTTCCTGTTCATGACGTTCGCCAGCTTCTCCACGGTCATTGCGGTGTTTGAGAACATCATCGCCTGTGCGCGGGAGAATTTCGGCTGGGACCGCCGCAGGGCCTGCCTGGTGGGCGCGGCGGCGTTGGTCGTGCTGGGCCTGCCCTGCGCGCTGGGCTACAACGTGTGGAGCGGCATCCAGCCCATGGGCGCGGGCAGCACCGTGCTGGATTTTGAGGACTTCCTTGTCAGCAACGTTCTGCTGCCGGGCGGCAGCCTTGTTTATCTGCTGTTCTGTGTCACCAAATGGGGCTGGGGCTTTGACAAATACACCGCCGAGTGCAACACCGGTAGCGGCCCCAAAATGCCGCAGTGGGTCAAGCCCTACTTTAAATACGTTCTGCCGGTCCTGATCGCCGTCATTCTGGTGCAGGGTCTGCTCTGAAGCAAAATGCCGCGCGGCTCCCTGTGAGCCGCGCGGCATTTGTTAATTGCGGTTTACCTCCGGGTTATCGGTGCGCCCCAGCAGATAGTCTATACTGACGTTATAGAAGTCGGCCAGCTTGACCAGCCTTTCTGCGGTCAGTTCAATAACGCCGTTTTCATACTGAGAGTAGGTGTTCTGGGATACGTGGAGGACACTGGCAAGATCGCACTGACGAAAATCGTGATCTTCCCGTAGGCTTCGTATGTTCGGATATTCCATAGGTTGACTACCCCCTTACGACTATTATCGTTATCTTGGAGGCAGATATTGATATTTATCTGTAATACAGATATAATAGATTGCATAACAACGTGAAGAAACGATACGACGGAAAGTAAAGGGCGTTCTACGGCCCTTTGTCTGCCTGCGGGCGGGCTGCGTATGCGATTGCAGGAGTCTTTCTATGTTGTCAAACCATGAAATTGCATTTTTTGAGTATCGGTTCACGCCGACTGCGCGTTCAGCCAGCGGTGCAGCTCGTCCCGGATGGCGGCAAACGCGGCGGCGGTGTCCGGGTTATCGGTTTTAAAATCCAGCAGCCGCCACAGCCAGCCCTGCTCGTCCACGATGCGCAGGCTCTCGGGATAGCACAGCTCAAACACAAGCGACGCATGGCCGACGGCGTTGTCGGCGGGGTACTGCTTTAAGCTGTGCAGCACGCAGTGGTGGGCGTAAAAGGCGTCCAGCACGGCGGGCGTCACCGGGCTCCGGCGTAGCGCCGCAGTGCTGACGTTGTAAATTTCCTCCATCGGTGTCTCGACGTTGACCCGCAGAATGTCGATCTTGTCGGCGTCGCGCAAAATCTGGCAGAACAGACGCGTGCGGTCATCCAGCGCCTCCGGCAGACGGAACGCGCTGTGCCATTCCACAGCGGTGCGCAGCAGTGCGTCGGCACCGGCATCGTCCAGATAGTCCCGGATGCGTCCCTCGTCGAACAGCACCGCGACGCTCAGCGCGGCGTGGCTGACCGACTGTGCATCAATAAATGTGTTGTAGCGGCGCAGCTGCTCAAAGCGGCCTACATCGTGCAGGATGCCTGACAGCCACGCCAGATCGACATCCACCGGCGGCAGGGCCAGGCTTTGGGCAATGCGGGCGCAGAGCGCCGCCACGCGGTAGGTATGGTCGATTTTCAATTTGACCTTGGCGTCAGCGGCGTTGTAGTGCGCGGCATAGTCGGCAAAGGCTTTTTGTGCGCGGGCACGGTCAATTTTCATACTATCACTTCCCTGTTTCAGTGTACCACATCCGGCAAAATGCGTAAACTGCAATGTTTATAAAATTTACTCCACAACGAATGACATTTTTGGATAAATAGTTTAAAAATCCTTGACATCGGGGTAAAAAAACGCTATTCTTAAAGTAGTAAATCGCGAGGAAGGCGGTGCATACGATGAACGCCAAAGGTGACGCAAACCGCAGTGTGCGCATGACCAAGCAGCGGCTCTACCAGGCGCTTATTACGCTGTTGCAGCAGAAAAGTCTGCGGGAAATTACAGTCCGGGAGCTGACCGAGCTGGCAGGGATCAGCCGCGGCACATTCTATTTTCACTACGCGGACATTTATGCCCTGATGGACCAGATGGAGGCCGCCCAGCTGGCACGGCTGAACGACCTGATGGACTCCCTGATCCCCAGCATCTCGCAGGAGGACGCGCCCCCCGCGCTGGTGGCGCTGTTCACCTACATGACCGAGAACCCCGACCTCTGTCAGGCTCTCTACGGCAAAAGCTGGGAGTCGGAGTTCACCCGCAACGCCAAAAAGCTGATTGCAGAACGCTGCCTGGGCGAGTTTGCACCCGACGGCGGCACCGAGGAGCAGAAATATATGCTGGCCTTTGCGGTGAACGGCTGCTTTGGCACGATTGTAGCCTGGCAGGAGGCCGGTTTTCAGCCGCCCGCGGCGGAGATTGCCCGCATCACCTGGCAGGCCATCCGCGCTGTGAAGGGGCGGATGTGAGCGAAGCAAGTTTCCCTTGCCTGCCTTGCCTTTTGGGGCAAGACGGGGTATAATATAATTACAAGTACGCCCGCCTGACCGGGCTGATGAAGGAGAGCTTTACGATGGGTTTCTTTGATTTTCTGAAAAAGTCTGCCGAGCCTGCCGCCCCCGCGGCCCCAGCCTTCCCCGTGACCCTGGCTGCTGATGCCAAGGGTACCGTTGTGGCGATGGAGAACATCCCCGACGAGGTGTTTGCACAGGGCATCCTGGGCAAGTGCTGCGGCATCGACCCTACCGAGGGCAAAATTTACGCCCCCGCGGACGGTGAGATCACCCAGGCCCCCGACAGCGGCCACGCGCTGGGCATCATGACCACTGCCGGTGTTGAGGTGCTGATCCATGTCGGCGTTGACACCGTCGAGATGAAGGGCGACGGCTTCAGCCCGAAGGTCAAGGAGGGCGACAAGGTCAAGAAGGGCGATCTGCTGCTGGAGATGGATCTGGACAAAATCGCGGCTGCCGCTCACCCCGCCGTGGTGATTACCGTCGTCACGAACACCGATGATTTCAAGGACGTCGAGGTCGTGGCCTCCGGCGCCGTGGAGCCGGGCGCGGATCTGATCAAGATCAGCAAGTAAATTTTTACCGATAAAAAAGCGGGCACCCGATTGGGTGTCCGCTTTTTGGCTTCCCCCGAGGGGGAAGCTGTCACCGTAAGGTGACTGATGAGGGCAGAGCTTGCCATGGCTGCCCGTTTGCGGTTCGCAATCGGCAGCTTACCCCTCATCCGGCCCTGCGGGGCCACCTTCCCCCGCGGGGGAAGGCTTTAGGATTTTGCAGCCCCGCAGAGAATACGCTTTTTCTTCATATCGACCACTCCTGTCTGGGTGTCTTTTGAGTACAGCTACAGTATACCCGGTACAGATGAAAGAACATTGAAGAAAGCGTGTAAACCCTGGGGGGAATCGTGTGGATAAAATTTGAAAGGCTTGACAATCCGCGGTGGGCGTGTATAATAGGTTTGGACATAAAAACAGGGGCGCTGAGGGGCATCCTCGGCTGAGATCGAAACAAACCGCAGTTTCGGGTCGCCTTGAACCTGATCCGGGTAATGCCGGCGTAGGAAGTTTGACCCAACACGTCATAACGCTTTTGCGCCTGCAAGTGTACCTTGCGGGCGCTTTCCTGTTTTTACGTTACATTTTTTGAGGAGTGGATACCATGTCCAAAACCTATTCCAAGACCCGCACTCTTGTGGAGTGCGCCCTGATGATCGCCCTGGGCACCGTTCTGGCGAACATCAAAATTTTTGAGATGCCCAACGGCGGCTCCATCACCCTGCTGAGCATGCTGCCGTTCATCCTGGTCTCCTACCGCCACGGCACAAAATGGGGACTGTTCACGGGCTTTGTCAACAGCCTGCTGCAGATGCTGCTGGGCTTCTACGCGCCCCCGGCTCCCGGCCTGCTGCCGCTGGTGGGTATGATCCTGCTGGACTACGTGCTGGCCTTCACCCTGCTGGGCCTGGCCGGTGCGATTGCCAAGCCGTTCAAGAACCGTCTGGTCGGCGTGGCCGTCGGCACGGCAGCGGTGTGCGGCATCCGCTTCCTGTGCAGCTTCCTGTCCGGCGTGCTGATCTGGGGCAACCTGAGCGACGGTCTGCCCGCCTGGACCTACAGCCTGACCTACAACGGCAGCTACATGCTGCCCGAGACCATCCTGACCACGGTGGCCGCGGTGCTGATCTACAAGGCAGCCCCGCAGCTTTTTGCCGCGCAGGAGCAGTAAGAGCTAAATACTTTTCCCGGTACGCACGGTATGAGCGTACCGGGATTTTTGTTGATTGCAGAGCGGTAGGGGCCGGGCATGCCCGGCCCGCGGCGTTTTGATAAGCGCACATTTCCGGGCAGTTTGTAGGGGAGGGTCTTGACCCTCCCGTGCTGGTTCGCGGCGGAGGCAGGTGCCCGGGAGGGATGAATCCCTCCCCTACGGGTGAACCGTGCACGGGCAACGGCGCAGACTGGCGGGCCGGGCATGCCCGGCCCCTACAAACCGGCCCAAAACAAGCAGTGAATCGGTGTAGGGGGCGGCGTCCTCGACGCCCCGCGGAGGGGGCAAGACCCCTCCCTACAAGTCGAATTTTAAGGGCTGTAGGGGCGGATTCCATATCCGCCCGTGCCCGCTCTCGGCAACGCAAAAACGCCCCGGTACGCAGAAACGCACACCGGGGCATTGGCTTTACGTAAGTATCAGTAGTTCATAATGTCCTTCACAGCACCGGACATCGAGAAGAGCTTGGCGGACAGATGGTCGAGGTAGACGATGCCGAGCTTGTTGCCCGTCTCCTCATTATACATATCGGCCAGCTGGGGCATGACCTGGAACGCGGCGGCCTGGGCCTCGGGGCTGTTGTCAAAGTTCGCCGTGCCCTGCACGCGCAGCCACTCGCCGCGGTCATTGGCGGCACAGATCTCGAGATTCGTGTTGTCCAAAAGCTGCTTGTAGGCGGCCTTGTGCTTGCCCAGGGCAATGCACAGGTGGCCGTTGTACCACATGGCAAAACCGATGGGACGCACGCGGGGCAGATAGCCATCGACGGTGGCAAGGTAGAAGGTGGGATTCTCTTTCAGAAATTCCATGATTTCTTCATTTGGTTTCATGGTGTAAACCCTCCCGCAATATTACAGTGTGGCCAGCGCCGCTTTGATGCGTGCGGCGGCCTCCTTGGTGCGCTCGGCATCGCCGAACGCCGTCAGACGGAAATACCCCTTGCCGCAGGGGCCGAAGCCCTCGCCGGGGGTGCCCACAACGTGGGCGTGCTCGAGCAGCCAGTCAAAAAACTCCCAGCTGCCCATCTCGTTGGGGCAGCGCAGCCAGATGTAGGGGCTGTTCTTGCCGCCGCAGTACCAGACACCGGCCTCGTCCAGTGCCGCCGCAATGACAGCGGCGTTGGCGCGGTAGTAGTCGAGGTTCTGCTGGATCTCCTTCATGCCCTCGTCGGTAAAGACGGCCTCGGCACCGCGCTGCACAACATAGGCAACGCCGTTGAACTTCGTAGTCTGGCGGCGCAGCCACATCTTGTTCAGCTTGCCGCCGGCCAGCGCCTGCGGCACGACGGTGTAGCCGCAGCGCGTGCCGGTGAAGCCTGCGATCTTGGAGAAGCTGCACACCTCGATGGCAACCTCCTTCGCGTCCTCGACCTCAAAGATGCTGCGGGCGAGACCCGGCTCGGAGACGAAGCACTCGTAGGCGGCGTCAAACAGGATGACCGCGTCATTGGCCTTCGCCCAGGCGACCCAGGCCTTGAGCTGCTCGACGGAGTAGGTCGCGCCGGTGGGGTTGTTGGGGCTGCAGATGTAGACGATGTCCGCGTGGGGGGCCTCGTCCGGCATCGGCAGGAAGCCGTTCTCCGCCGTGGCGGGCAGGTAGAGAATCTTGCGGCCCGCCATCACGTTGTCATCGACGTAGACCGGGTAAACCGGGTCGGGAACAAGGATCGTGTTGTCCTGACTGAACAGGTCCAGCAGGTTGCCCAAGTCGCTCTTGGCACCGTCGGAGATGAAAATTTCGGACATGTCCAGCTCGACACCGTGGCCCGCGTAATACCTGCGGATAGCGTCGCGCAGGAACTCATAGCCCTGCTCGCTGGGAATATAGCCGTGGAACGTACCCTTGTGGCCCTGCTCCTCAACGGCCTTGTGCATGGCCTCCGTCACGGATGCCGCCAGCGGCAGGGTGACGTCGCCGATGCCCAGACGGATGACGTCTGCCTCGGGATGGGCCTTCTGGTAGTCGGCTACCTTGTGGGCAATGGTGCTGAACAGATAGCTCTCGTTCAGCTCGGCGTAATGCGGATTCAGCTGCATGATAGTCCCCCTCTTATCTATACCTTTATATAGTCTAACTTTACCACAATTCGGGCGAGTGTGCAATAGGCTTTTTACGCGGTGCGGTAGGGGCCGGGCATGCCCGGCCCTTGCGTGTGGGGCAGACGAGCGTCTATGGAAAGGCGGAGGGCCGCACATGTGCGGCCCCTACATGGCGTCCTGTCGGCTTACTTGTCCTCGTTGTCGTACAGCGCTTCGCACTTCTCGTCAATCTCCCTTGCGGGCAGCGACACGGCCATGGCCACCGCGGCGCTGTAGCATTCCTCGGGGGTGAAGCCTTCGCCCGCCAGCGGGAAGTGCTGCAAAATCTTCTCGACCAGTTCGTCGTAATAGCGCGCGTAGAGCACGCCGCGGTCTGTGATGTAAATTTTGCCGTACCGCCGCCGCACAATGACCCCCTGCTTCATCAGGCTGGTCAGGATGCTGGTGACGCTGGGCTTGGTCACGCCCATGGCCTGCGCCAGTGCCAGCGGCGAGACCTCGGTGCTTTGCTGCGCCAGATGGTGGATGGCCAGCAGATAACGCAGGTTGGAATCGGTCAGGGTCAAGGTACATCTCTCCTTATACCAAACTAAAAGGGGGCGCGGGCCACGAACGGACCCGCGCCCCCTTCAGGCACTTATGCTTTACTTACTGTGGCAGGCACCGCCGCAGGTCTTACAATTACCTGTGCAGCCGCCGTGACTGCCGCAGCCGCCGCCCCCGCAGGAGCCGTCACAGCAGCCGAGGCCGCCGGTCTTGTGTTCATGATACAAGAGCCAGCCGGTACCGCCAAACACGAAAATCGAAACGATGATCGTAGGCAGGTTGAAATTAGCAGCTAAAAACTCCATCATAAAAAGTCCGCTCCTTTCCGGAAGAATACGGTATTATTATACATTCAAGATTACTTGGAAGCAACAGCCTTCTTGGAATCGAACTGAACCTCGTTGACGTTCTCGTACTTGTTGGGACGGAACAGCAGGTAGAGGGTCAGAGCGATGATAGCGACAGCCACGATGGTGAAGATGTTGAAGCTGACCTCACCGGTGATCAGGCCGCCGATCTGGTAAACGACCAGAGAAGCGCAGTAGGCAAACAGGCACATATAGCCGATGGCGATGGCAGTCCACTTGCCGTTGTTCATCTCGCGCTTGATGGCGCCCATAGCAGCGAAGCAGGGAGCGCACAGCAGGTTGAAGATCATGAAGCTGTAAGCGGAGATCGCGGTGAAGCTGGCAGCAACCTCGGGCCAGATCTCGTCGCCGTTGTCAGACAGCTCGTCAGCATAGTGATACAGAACACCGAAGGTACCGACAACATTCTCCTTGGCAATCAGGCCGGAGATGGACGCGACGGTTGCACGCCAGTTGCCGAAGCCCTGCGGGATGAAGATCCAGGAAATTGCGCTTGCAACGATAGCCAGGATGGAGTTGTCCTGATCCTCGACCATGGTGAACGCGCCGTTCTCGAAGCCGAAGCCCTGCAGGAACCACAGGATGATGGTGGCAGCCAGAATGACGGTGCCGGCACGCTTGATGAAGGACCAGCCGCGCTCCCAGGTAGCACGGAAGACGTTGCCCCAGGCGGGCACATGGTAAGCGGGCAGCTCCATAACGAACGGAGCAGGATCACCGGCGAACAACTTCGTCTTTTTCAGGATGATGCCGGAGATGATGATGGCTGCAAAGCCGATGAAGTAAGCAGAGGTGGCGACCCAGCTGCTGCCGCCGAACAGAGCACCTGCGATCAGGCCGATGATGGGCATCTTGGCACCGCAGGGAATGAAGCAGGTGGTCATGATCGTCATACGGCGGTCACGCTCGTTCTCGATGGTACGGGAAGCCATAACACCGGGAACGCCGCAGCCGGTACCAACCAGAATGGGGATGAAGCTCTTGCCGGACAGACCGAAGCGGCGGAAGATACGGTCCATGATGAAGGCGACACGGGCCATGTAGCCGACATCCTCGAGGATGGACAGCAGGAAGAACAGAACGAGCATCTGGGGAACGAAGCCCAGAACAGCGCCGACACCGGCGACGATGCCGTCCATGATCAGGCCGTACAGCCAGCCAGCAACGCCGATGGATTCCAGCAGGCCGCCCAGGGCGTTCGGGACGATCTCACCGAACAGAACATCGTTCGTCCAGTCGGTGGCAAAGGTGCCGATGCCGATGCCGCCGTCCGCAACGGAGGTGCCCATCGCGATGGCGTACATCAGCCACATGATGAGCGCGAAGATCGGCAGCGCCAGAATACGGTTCGTGACGAACTGGTCGACCTTATCGGAGACAGTCAGGTTCTCGGTGCGGGGCTTCTTCTTGACGGCCTTGTCAACAACGCCGTTGATGTAAGCGTAGCGCTGGTTGGTGATAATGCTCTCGGCATCATCGTCCATTTCCTTCTCGCAGTCGGTGATGTGGGCGTCGATGTGGTCGAGCAGCTCTTTGTTCAGGTTCAGCTCAGCCTGGACCTTGTCGTCGCGCTCAAACAGCTTGACAGCGTACCAGCGCAGGAAGCGGTCATCAACCTTGCCCTGAATGGACTCCTCAATGTGGGCGATGGCATGCTCAACGCTGCCGGTAAAGACGTGAGGCAGCTCGCCTGCCTTGCCCTTCTTGGCAGCGGCGACGGCCAGCTCGGCGGCCTTCTCACTGCCCTCGTTCTTCAGGGCGGAGATCTCGACGGCCTCGCAGCCCAGCTCGTTGGACAGCTTCTTCAGGTCGATCTTGTCGCCGTTCTTGCGGACGAGGTCGATCATGTTGACAGCCATGACAACGGGGATGCCGAGCTCGATCAGCTGGGTGGTCAGGTAGAGGTTACGCTCGATGTTGGTGCCGTCGATGATGTTCAGGATGGCGTCGGGCTTCTCATTGACGAGGTAGCCGCGGGCAACGACCTCCTCCAGCGTGTAGGGAGACAGAGAGTAGATACCGGGCAGGTCCTGGATCACGACGTCATCGTGGCCCTTGAGCTTGCCTTCCTTCTTCTCGACGGTAACGCCGGGCCAGTTGCCGACATACTGGTTAGAACCGGTCAGGCTGTTGAACAGGGTGGTTTTACCGCAGTTCGGGTTGCCTGCCAGAGCAATTTTAATTGCCATTTGGTTAAACCCCTTTCTTTACTTTTTCAGAACTCACTCAACTTCGATCATTTCGGCGTCAGCCTTGCGGACGCTGAGCTCGTAGTTGCGGACGGTCAGCTCCATCGGGTCGCCCAGAGGTGCGACCTTGCGGACGTAAACCTTGGTGCCCTTGGTCAGGCCCATGTCCATGATGCGGCGCTTGACAGGGCCCTCGCCGTGCAGCTTGGCAACGGTGACGGTCTCGCCGACCTGTACATCTTTCAGAGTCTTCATACTTCGTTCCTCCTCTTGGTACAATCAATCAAACAGCCGAGGGCTGTGATTCCAAATTTTTTACGCAACGATAATGCGCATGGCCAGGGTCTTATCCAGCGCGATGCGCGCTTCCTTGACCTGAAGGATGAGGTTGCCGCTGATCTCATTGACCACGGTAACGGTCTCCCCCACGACAAAGCCAAGCTCGGCCAGATGCTGGCGAACCTCATCCTTGCCGGTGATCTTTCGGATGGTAACGGTATCGCCTGCTTTAGTCATCGTTAAAGGCATTCCACACACTCCCCTTTTGCGATTCTGCAATATATTAGCCTATGCTAACGCTTGGAGCAAAAGCATGCGGTTAGAACGCTCTAACCGCTTACGATGGTAGTTTACCACCACTAACTCCCGATGTCAATACGGAAGTTAGGCTAACCAAACAGGTTTGTGAAAAGTAGATAGTTATTGCTAACTTAAATTGTGCAGCTTTGAACAAATTGTGAAAGCATCACGGCAGAAGCCGGGCAGTGATGCGCGCTTACGGAAACCACCCGGTAGGGGCGGGGCATGCCCCGCCCGCAACCTACCCGTAACGCCGCACTTGCGGGAAGGCAGAGGGCCGGGCGTGCCCGGCCCCTACAGGACGGGACATGCCCGAAAAATCACACCTTTTCCTTCGTGCGCAGCGGCAGGTAGCCTGCGTCGCGGATGGCCTTGCGGATGACCTCCTCGTCGGCGTCGGCCTTCGTCCAGACCGTCACGTTCTGGGCACTCAGGTTCACCTCGGCCAGTGTGTCGGGCAGGGTGTTCAATGCGTTTTCCACATGGCGCTGGCAGTTCTGGCAGGTCATGCCGTCCACGCCCATGACGAGGCGGTGCGGATAGTGGCTCTTGTTGGTGTCCGCCGCCCTGACCTTTTTAGCGGGGGCGTCATGCTCACCGCAGCAGCCGCCGCCGTGGCGCAGATGGTGGATAAAGCTGTACATGCCGTAGCCGACGGCAGCCACCAGAATCAGAACAATAATGACGTTTGCCATAAAAAACCTCCCGGTTAGTGTTTTCTAATTTGACTTAGAATATACTAACTTCTGCTTTGCTTTTTGTCAAGAGGTATCTTTTTTGATACTGCCCTGTAGGGGCCGCACATGTGCGGCCCGCGGCTGTACGGAGGCTGCGCACCGGCGGGAAGGCCGCGGAGGGGTCAAGACCCCTCCCTACGGACTTTCGGACACGGGTGCTTTGTAGGGAGCGGTCTTGACCGCTCCGGGACTGTACGGAACCGGGCAATTACGGGAAGGCTGCGGGCCGGACAAACAAAGAAGGAGGGGCATCGCTGCCCCTCCCGGTATGGATGGATATGGAGAAAATCAGGCATTGGCCAAAGCGGTGCCAAGGGCTGCGCAGGCAGTCTCGGCGTCGCCGTCTGGGGAGCCGTTGGCCATGACAGGCTCAACGACCAGACGGGCACCGGCGGCCTCGGCGTCCTCGGCCCAGGTGCGGATCCACTCGCCGTCACCCCAGCCGTAGGAGCCGAACAGGCCAACGGGTTTGCCGCTCAGAGAGCCGCGCAGATCCTGGTACATCGGCTCGAACTCGCTCTCCTCCAGCTGCTCGGCGCCCATGGCGGGGCAGCCAAGCGCAAAGCCGGTGTAGTCGCCGACGGAGGAAACGTTGAACTCGGAGGCGGTGAACTTGTCAACAGAAGCGCCGGCGGCGGCAGCTGCGTTGGCGACCAAATCGGCCATGGCCTCGGTGTTGCCGGTGCCGCTCCAATAGATAACTGCGATCTTGCTCATAAATAACTACTCCTTTTATAATTTTTATGGTGCATCGTCAGGCGGCCACTGTCAGCCGCCTGATCGGGGTGCCGTTGTAATAGCAGCGGGCGTAGATGCGCTCGCACTTTTTATAGCGGTCAAACTCTGCCTGCGCAGCGATGGGGTCCGTGTAGACCTTCCAATAGCCGCACGCGGTAAAGTTTTTGCCGCGGTTTTGGATGAACCCGATGACATCCGCCAGCGGGTAGCCCAGAAAAACGCCGATCTCATGCGGGAAATCTCCCTCGCAGCAGAGCCTTTCGGCCAGTTGGTCCAGCAGCTCGTCTGCGGTGCCGGGGGTGTAGCCCTCCCCTGCCAGAAAGTCCAGCATGTGCGGCGCTGCCAACAGCCTGGCCACACGGGCCGGGCGGTATACATAGACCAGCACAGCCCCGGTGCGCGGACACTGCCTAAGCACCCGCACCGTGACCCCGCGGGGCGACAGCGCGGCGTGCCAGGCGGCGGCCATGGCGGCGGCATCCTGCCCGGGCGCGGGCTGGTAGCGGAACAGGCTGGCAGGCTTGAGCCCCGCCAGTGTGGGGGCGCATAGGGTGGCCAGGTCGCAGGCGAAGCTGCGCGGGCTGGGGATGACACGCGATTGCTGCATGAGACGACTCCTTACCTCTACAATAGTTAGTAACTACTAACCATCAGCCCCATAAAACCGCCCGGCACGGGGAGAGAACCGCACCGGGCGGGCTATGGTTGTTCCGAAGGTCGGATACTCACTGCGGTTAGCCTTAACTAACGCTAACAATATAGCATGATATAGAGTGGTTGTCAAGCAAAAATTTGAGAAAAAATTGCAGCTGTAGGGGGCGGCGTTTCCGACGCCCCGTGAGCCAGCGCACATCTGCCATGAAAATCGTAGGGCGGCCTGCCCCCAGGCCGCCGCGGCGGGGTGAGAGAGCCCCGCCCTACAGCAATAGCCAATGGGGGCAGTGTCTCCCGGGACACTGGCGGCGGCGCAAAGCCCCGCGGGAGGGTCAAGACCCTCCCCTACGAACCAGCCAGAAGCGGGCATTTGCACATA
>OHWR01000719.1_pt1 | contig 14783 bp, 19 predicted proteins | sample 1579771 | NCBI WGS metagenome assembly OHWR01 (sample SAMEA3882542, study PRJEB24775) | human gut metagenome | biome: human-associated habitat; feature: intestine environment; material: feces | place: Netherlands | collected 2009/2010 | reverse complement strand
CCGTTTGCAATTTTACAGCTTCAAATCTCCTTCTTTGATCCACCCCTTCTTCCGCAGAACCTCGCAGAAGATCGTGCTCAGCACGGCGGGCAGGACAAAGCAGATCAGCACCAGACCGATCCAGTCAAAGGCCGTCACGGCCTTGCCGCTCTCGATCCAGCCGGTGTAAACGCCGATCTGGCCGACCAGACCGCAGGTGCCCATGCCGGAGGAAACGGCAGGACCGTTCATCTCCAGATGAAACAGGCAGGTGGCAATGGGGCCGGTGATGGCCGCGGCCAGCGTCGGGGGAATCCAGGTGCGGGGGTTGCGCAGGATGTTGGGCATCTGCAGCATGCTGGTGCCCAGACCCTGGCTGACGAGACCGCCGACGCCGTTCTCCTTATAGCTCATGACCGCAAAGCCCACCATCTGGGCGCAGCAGCCCGCCACAGCGGCACCGCCGGCCAGACCCGTCAGGCCCAGCGCTGCGCAGATGGCCGCACTGGAGATGGGAAGCGTCAGCGCCATGCCGACCAGCACAGAAACCACAATGCCCATCAGAAGCGGCTGCAGCTCGGTGGCCCACATGATGAGGCTGCCCACGGCGGACGCCACCGCGCCGATGGACGGCGCAAACAGCACGCTCAAGCCGACGCCCACCAGAATTGTGACGGCAGGGGTCACGAGAATGTCGATCTTCGTCTCCTTGCTGACCAGCTTGCCGACCTCGGCGGCAATGATGGCGATCAGGTAGACGGCCAGGGGGCCGCCTGCGCCGCCCAGCTCATTGGCAGCGCCGCCCACGGCGATCAGGCTGAACAGCACCAGCTGCGGCGCGTGCAGCGCGTAGCCGATGGACGCGGCCATGGCCGGGCCCGCGACTGCCGCCGCATAGCCGCCCGCCGTGACCAGAAACGCCAGCCCCAGCTGCTGGCCCAGCGTCTTGATGATCGTGCCGATCAGCAGGCTGGCGAACAGTCCCTGCGCCATCGCGCCCATGGCGTCGATGCCGTAGCGGTGCGCCGAGATCACGACGTCCTTGCGCTTGAAAAACGATTGTACCGATTGGATTGCTTGTTCCATGGATATACTCTCCTCTTTCCTCTGAATTGTAAAAATTCTAGCACTTTGCCCCGCAAAAAACAATCCGTTTGATTGAAAAAGCCATGCAAATGCGCTACAATTATAAATAAACCAGCAAAAAGGGGAGAGATACCCATGGTCGAAAATTTTACCGCCCACATCACACCGTTTGGGCTGGACCGCAACACCTTTGTTTACCTGCCCGATGACTGGCAGTCGTCCGGCAGGCGCTACCCCGTTGTGTACATGTTTGACGGGCACAACCTGTTTTTTGACTCTACCGCGACCTACGGCACCTGCTGGGGCCTGAAGGAATACATGGATGCCCACCCGCAGGCCATCATCGTTGCGCCAGAGTGCAACCATGAGGGCAACGCCCGGCTTGAGGAGTACAGCCCCTACGACTTTGTGTGGCAGGAATACGATATAAAGGGCCGCGGCAAGGCGTATCTGGACTGGATGGTTCAAGAATTAAAGCCGCTCATCGACGCAAAATACCCCACGCTGCCGGACCGGGAGAACACAGCCATCGGCGGGTCGAGCATGGGCGGGCTGATGAGCCTGTACGGCGTCACGGCGCATAACGAGACGTTCAGCCGCGCGGCCTGCCTGTCACCGTCGGTGCGGTTCAGCTTTACCGAGGTGAAGGCCGACATCAAAAAAGCAAAGCTGGCTCCCGGCACGCAGGTCTATATCAGCTGGGGCGAGCGCGAGGGCAATGGCCGCCGCGCGCTGGCCCAGTACACCGGCAAGGCGCTGGAGGTCACGAACCTGCTGACCGCCAGGGGCGCGACGGTCTACCCCTACTGCCAGCTGGGCGGCAGGCACTGCGAGGCCGACTGGCGGCGTCAGCTGGGGCGGTGCTTTACATTTCTGTTCGGATGGAGGTAAGCCGTGGCAAAGCAAAACAAAAGCAAAAAGAAAAAGTGTCACGCCCCGCAGGCCCCGGCGGCCAAGCCCGCCCAAACCGTGCCCGCGCCGGAGCAGCCGCCCCGCACGGCTAAGCTGATGGCGGCGCTGTGCTATCTGAATGTGCTCATCCTCATCCCCGCCTGCACAAAATGGCGGCACGATGAGTTTGTAAAGTTCCACCTGAATCAGGGCCTTGTTGTGCTGGCGCTGGCCACGGTCTGCGCCTGCGTCGGCTTCCTGCCCCACGGCAGTGAGCTGGGCCTGAGCCTGACGCTTCTGGTGGATGTGCTGTCCCTCGTCGGGCTGGTGCAGACCCTGCGCGGACTCAAAAGCCCGCTGCCGGGCATCTGGCGCATCACCCGCGCGTTCCATCCTTTTAACTGAACAGGAGATGCTAGTATGTCTAAAGCTGTTATCTTTTTTGCCCCCGGCCTTGAGGAGTGCGAGGGTCTGCTCTGCGTGGACATCCTGCGCCGCGCCGGTGTCGAGGTCACGATTGCCGCCGTCGGCGGGGAGAAGATCGTCAAGAGTGCCCGCCAGATCAGCGTTGTGGCCGACGCCCTGGCCGAGGAGCTGGACTACACGGTGTTTGACGCCTGCATCCTGCCCGGCGGCATCCCCGGTGTGCCCAACCTGAAGGCCGACGCCACGGTGCGCCGGGTCTGCCGGGACTTTGCCGCCGAGGGTAAGGTCGTGGCCGCCATCTGCGCCGCGCCCACCGCGCTGGCGGCGTTCGGCGTGCTGAACGGCAAAAAGACCACGGTCTACCCCGGCATGGACGCCGACCTGACTGCCGCAGGGGCCAGCTACACCGGACTGCCCCTCACCATCGACGGCAGCATCGTCACCGGCGAGGCCCTCGGTGCCGCCATCCCGTTTGCGCTGGCGCTTGCCCGCATCCTGGCCGGTGCCGACGCCGCCAACAGGGTCAAGAGCGCGATCGTGTATCAGTAATTTATAGGGCAATACCGCATAATTCTAAGTGCCGCAGCCGCCGGAGCGGTGCTTAAGCCGTAAGGCGGGAATTATGCGGTGTTGCCTTAGGTTGGCCGCTGCAAAGCGTTACAAATCGTTCCGCAGTTTTACGGCACTCCGTTCGGCGATGCACTGCTTTAAGGCGTTGATCATCTTGGCTTCGTCCAGCGGTTTGGCTAGGTGAATATCCATGCCCGCCAGACGGCTGTCCATAATATCCTCGGAAAAAGCATTGGCGGACATGGCAATGATGGGGACGGTTTCCGCGTCGGGGCGGTTCATGGCGCGGATGGTTCTGGCGGCGTCCCAGCCGTTCATACGCGGCATCATAATATCCATATAGATCACGCCGAAACAGTTGACGGGCGACCAATGGTCGCCCCTACACACGCAATAAGGCAAAAATGCAATTTTTTGACGGTCTGATATACTATATAAGGTCTACTGCAACACACCGCAAAAGGTAGCCCGCCCCCTATAGTTCGCTAAAGTTACATTTAGCGAACTTGTGCATTTCTCTTTTACGGGAGGCTTTTGCTTCCCGATGCCCCCTGCTCCCGTCATCTCGTTCTCCCTGCCGATGACTTTTATTTCCGTTTTACATGGGCAGCGCAACGGTAAATACGGTTCCTGCCCCTTCTGCCGGCTCATCCTGTACTGTACCGCCGTGCAGTGCTGCAATTTCCCGCACCAACGCCAAACCCAGTCCTGCGCCGCCCATTTCGCGGCTTCTGGATTTGTCCACACGGAAAAACGGTTCAAAGATACTGGTTCTGTATTCATCGGGAATACCGCAGCCGGTATCTGCAACGCGCAGTATTGCTTTGCCGTTTGACCGGCTGATCGTAATCTGCACAGAACCGCCCGGCTGATTGTACTTGATTGCATTTTCCACAAGGTTGAACAGCATACGGTAAATCAGGGCATCGCTTCCGATAATATGAATATCCTCACATTCCTGATGCAAGGTGATCTGCTTTTTCTGGGCCAGCGGCGTCAGATCCGTCACAATTTCATCTGCCAACGGCGCAAGCTCAATGCAGTCATCCCGCGGAACGGCCTGCAAATTGCTCATTTCCAGCAGGGTCCGTACAAGCGCCGATAAACGGGCTATCTGCTCTGTCTGAAAGTGTACCAGCTCTGCGGTTTCCGCGTCCGTATTCATGTGCTCTTCGGCGAAGATTTCCAGTTTTGCCTGCATGATGGCCAGCGGTGTTTTCAGCTCATGGGCTGCATTCCCGGCAAACTGCCGCTGTAGGTCAAAGGAATGGGCCAGGCGATCCAGCATTTGATTGACAGATTGACTTAGCTGCCGAAATTCCGCAACGGTATTTTCTTCCAGCCGTACATCAACCAGATTATCCTGATCGACCTTCTCGGCCTGCTGTGCCAGCTCTTTCAGTGGTTCCAGCGCTTTGCCGCTGATAAAATAGGCAATCGCTGCGCTGAACAGCGTCACCACTGCCGTAATGCACCACCCTTTGCGGCCAAAAATCGTCTTTGTATCGTAAACCTCTTGCGAGAATTGCACCAGAAAGTCTGACATCTGATCTTCGGGGATCTCTATGGTCAGATCCTCCCCGCCGTCCTGTTGATATTGTAAAACGTACCCGTTCAGATTGTCCATACCGGAGGCGCCGGAGCGATACAGCAACAAGTTCAGGCAGATGCAGGCACCCGCAATCAGTAACGCCGTCATAAGTGTGATGCGCCATTGCAAAGATAATCGCTTCATTGCTCGCTCTCCCCTACTTCATAGCCTTCTCCGATGCGGTTTCGGATAGGATCATACCCCAGTGCCGTGCGCAGCTTTTTGCGCAGCGCCGAGATATGCACCCGAATCGAGTTGCTGAACGCATCTACGCGGCCATCCCAGACATGTTCCATCAATTCCTCCTGACTGACAGGGCGTCCCTGATGCAGAAGCAGATATTCCAGAACACTGCTTTCCTTGCGGGTCAGTGGAACAGGTTGACCGTCCACCATAGCCACCCGGCTCTTGGTATCAAAGCTCAGTCTGCCGCATCGCAGGCAAACATTGCGCTGAATAAACTGCCGTCGTGTCAGGCTGCGGACGCGGGCTTCCAGTTCGGCCAAATGGAACGGCTTGGCCAGATAATCATTGGCACCGGCGTCCAGGCCTTCCACCTTGTCCGCAATTTCACTGCGGGCCGACAGAATCAGAACCGGCGTTTCCAAATCGGTCTTTCGCAGTGTGCGCAGAACTGTCATTCCATCCACTCGGGGCAGGTTTAGATCCAGCAAAACAAGGTCATACCGCTCTGCCGCCAGCATTTCCAGCGCGGTTTCCCCGTCACCGCAGTCATCTGTTTCATACCCTGCACGGTGCAGCTTTCTGGCAACGCTTTCCCGCAGGGACGGCTCATCCTCAACCAGCAGCAAACGCATAATAAACGCTCCTTATATAAACTGTGTTTCTGTTTACTACCATTATAACAGCTTTTGCTAAAATCTGCGTTAATTTTTTCTTAGCAGAAAATTTATACCCGTTGTGCTATACTGATCTCATCAAAACAAAAAGGAGGATCGAAATGTTGAGCAAAAAGGCAATCGTTCAGGTGCTTTTTCTGCTGGCTGCCGTTATGATGATCGGTTACGGGGCATGGCGCGGTGAGGCGGGCACTGTCTTTACGAAAGCAATTCGATTATGTATGGAGTGTGTTGGCATTGGATAAAAATCGTTCGCATTTTCTGGCCCGTTTCCGGGGACTGATCCAGGCAGGTGCAGCACTGCTGACAAACATCCATCTGCCGAATTTTCTCAAAGGAACGCTTTATCAGGGCAAGGGGAAATATCTCTGCGTTCCGGGACTGAACTGTTACTCCTGCCCCGGCGCTGCAGGGGCCTGCCCTATCGGGGCCTTTCAGGCTGTGGTCGGGTCGTCAAAGTTTCGGTTTTCCTATTATGTTACCGGCATTTTGATTCTGCTGGGCGTGCTGCTGGGGCGCTTTATCTGCGGTTTTCTCTGCCCGTTCGGCTGGTTGCAGGAGCTTTTGCATAAGATTCCCTCTCCCAAGCTGTCAACCAGACGCCTGAAACCGCTGCGCTATATCAAATATGCGGTACTGCTGATCATGGTCGTACTGCTTCCGGCTGTTATTGTCAACGCATCCGGCATGGGGGATCCGTTCTTCTGCAAGTACCTGTGTCCGCAGGGCGTACTGGAGGGCGCAATTCCGCTTTCTCTTACAAACGCGGGCATACGAGCTGCTTTGGGAAAGCTGTTCAGCTGGAAATTCTGCATTCTGCTGGCAGTTGTGGTAGGCAGCGTGGTTTTTTACCGCCCGTTCTGCAAATGGCTGTGCCCCTTGGGGGCGGTCTATGCACTTATGAATCATGTATCCCTGTTTCAGATGCACGTTGACCGCGATACATGTGTTTCCTGCGGTGCCTGCGCAAAAGCGTGCCCGATGGATGTGGATATTACCAGAACACCAAACCACGCGGAGTGTATCCGCTGCGGTAAGTGTATAAAGTCTTGTCCGACCAAAGCGATCTGCTATCAGTACGGTTTCGGCGACAAGTCAAAAACAGAAATCAAGGAGAATTGACAATGAAACGTTTTTTTGCATCGATCACAGCCCTTCTGATGCTGCTCTCCCTCGCTGCTTGCAGCAGCACACAGACAAGCACTGCGGCAGCTTCCCAGCAAGCATCTACTTCTGAGACGGGCAAGTCTGAAAATGAGCTTCTCGCAGAGGAAAACGATATTCTGGCGGCAAATAACGCCCTGTGGGAAAAGGTTTTTGCCTCCATGGACAAGAATGTTACCGACACCACACTAAGCAGCAATTACGGTGATATTCTTATGAGTGCGTTGGATCATGCGAAGGACCAGTTCACCGATGAAGAATATGCTGCTTTAAAGGCCGATGCGGACAAAATCCGTGAGATCGAAACACAGATCGCAGCACTGCCGCAGGATGAAGCTGCCAGCCAGTCTATGACGCAGACGGCCAGCACATTCCCGCAGTTTGAAGGAAAGGATTTGGACGGCAACAGCGTAAGCAGCAGTCTTTTTGCCGATAATGCGTTCACCGTTGTTAATTTCTGGTTCAGCGGCTGCAAGCCCTGTGTGGACGAGATGGACGACCTTAACGCATTGAATCAGCGCATTCAAGAGCAGGGCGGCGAGGTGATCGGTATCAACACAGAAACCCTTGATGGCAACGCGGACAACATTGCCGCTGCCAAACAGATTCTGGAACAGGCCGGGGCTGCATTCCGCAACATCTATTTTGACTCTGCCAGTGATGCCGGTAAATTTGCCCTCGGCATTATGGCCTTCCCCACTACCTGCGTTGTGGATCGTCAGGGCAACATCGTTGGGGAACCGATTATGGGCGGTATTGATAAAGAGGATAACGCTGCCACACTGCAAAAGCTGATCGATGAGGCTCTTGCGCAGTCGCAGCAGTAAATAAGAAAATAGCTTACAAACTCGCAGCAGTCATGGATACGAAAGTACCCTTTGGCTGCTGCGAGTTTGTATTTTGCTGCGCCGCCGTGTGGCGGTCTATGTCCCCTGCTCCAGGGCTTACTGCCTGGTTTGCTTTCCCTCTATAGCATATATTTTGTCTTTTCGATTGTATATCAGCATTTTATACTTGACAAAGTCAAGCGTATGGACTATACTCTTTTACGTAAGGAGATGCTGCATTCACCATGTATCAAAAGACCCTATCCTACTACATCGCCATGCTGTACCGCAGCTTTTCGGATTTCACAGGCGACAAGCTGCAGGAAGTCGGACTAAATTTCGGGCTTTTGTTTTTTATTGTATATATCGGAAAAAAGCCGAACTGTACGCCTTCGGAATTGACAAAAGCGTTGTCCCTTGACTGGGGGCACAGTCAACGGTGCATCAATCGTCTTACTGACGATGGCTTTATTACCAAGGAAAAATCAGGGCGTCACTATCTGCTCAACCTGACAGAACGCGGGCAGGAGGCTTTTGAAGCCGCCCACCGGATATTCTTTGACTGGGACGACAGATTTATGACGAATCTGACTGCAAAAGAAAAGGAACAGTTGCTTGCCTTATTGGAAAAAGCAACAGAAAGGATACCGCACCATGTACGAAACGATTAACAGCCCCATCAATTACGGCGGTTTGGAATTGAAAAACCGCATCATTTTTGCCCCTACCACCTTTGGCCTTGCGGAGGACGAATACTTTGAAAAGATCCGCAAGATCGCCGCAGGCGGCTGCGCCATGGTTATCATCGGTGACGTCCCCGTCGGCAAAAGCCAATTTGAGAAATCTCTTTTTGATAAAAAAGGCTTCGCCTATTATCAGAAGCTGGCCGAAATCGTCCACAGCTATGACTGCCGCATCTGCGCCCAGCTGCACCAGACTGACTCCAATATGCTGGCCATGCTGAAATACGTGCCCGGCGTTCTGACGAAGAAGATTTCCATGGAGGAGCTGCGTCCCCTTCTGAATGCCGAGGTTGCCCCTTACATCAGCAAGCTGTCCGCCCGCAAGATCCATAAGATCATCAACGGCTTCGGCGAGGCCGCCGTGCTGGCTGTCAAAGCCGGGTTCGATATGGTGCAGGTCCACGGTGACCGCATGTGCGGCAGCTTCAGCTCCACTGTCTTTAACCACCGCACGGATGAATACGGCGGCAGCGCCGAGAACCGTGCCCGCTTTGCGGTGGAGGCCGTCAAAGCCATCCGCAGCCGTCTGCCGGAGATTCCCATCGACTACAAGCTGGCCGTCCGGCAGGAAGATCCCCACTACGGCAATGCCGGTGTGGTGGAGTCCGAGCTGGGTATTTTTGTACCGCTGCTGACCGATGCCGGTGTGACCAGCTTCCATGTAACGCTGGCGAACCATTCCAGTCTGGAGGACACCATTCCCCCGGCCAACCACCCGTACTTCAAAGAGCAGGGCTGCTTCCTGAAATTCTGCGACGAGGTGCGCCAGTATACGGACAAGCCCATCACCGGCGTGGGCGGACTGAATCAGCCTGATTTTGTAGAGCAGCAGCTTGCAAGCGGACGCATCACCTGTGCTGCCATGAGCCGCCAGCTGTTGGCTGACCCGGAATGGCCGAACAAAGTGGCCTCCGGGCAGATCAAGGAGATTCACCGCTGTGTTCGCTGCAACAAAAAATGCCTTGGCGGCTTGCAGCAGCATCAGGGCACCCATTGCATTTATGAAAAGGTATGACCTGTGAAATACGCTATTGTATTCAGCAGCCAGACTGGCAATACTAAACAGCTTGCCGAGGCTGTTTCCTCCGTTCTCCCTCAGGCAGATTTGTGTTTCTTCGGTTCCCCGTCACAGGAGGCCCTGCAGGCAGAGCGTCTTTTCATCGGCTTTTGGACGGACAAGGGGCGCTGCAATCAGGAAATCACCGATTTCCTGAAAACGCTCAAGGGCAAAGAGGTGTTCCTGTTTGGCACAGCCGGGTTCGGCGGCAGTCAGGAATATTTTGACAAAATTCTTTCTTCCGTTCAAAAACGCCTCGGTGCTTCCAATACTGTCATCGGCACCTACATGTGCCAGGGGAAAATGCCGCAATCGGTGCGGGAGCGCTATGTAAAGATGAAAAACAGCCCTCTGCCGATCCCAAACGTTGACAAAATGATTGAAAACTTTGATACTGCTGTTTCCCACCCCGACGAAACGGATTTGCAGAAATTGAAATATGCCGTGGCGCAATGCATAAAGCGCTGATACAAAGTAGGTCCTAAAAGCACACTTCCGTCTGGCTGCCTGCGCACCAGCGCTGGCCTACTGCGCCGTTATGACGATCCACTTTTTAAAGCAGCGGCAGACCCAACCCTGCTGAGCCGCCATGACCGCTTTTGCCGCAGTCATAGCGAGACCCTTTATTTGCTTATCAATTGCGCACGGGTGCACGCGGGCCTGTTGCACAGCCCCCAAAAAGAAAGACCGAAGTAAAAGCCAAAAAAGGCTTTACAACTTCGGTCTTTTCCTTTAAGTTAATAGTTGGGTCACCTGACCAATGGGTGGACGACCTATCATCTTTTCAGCGTCTATCGTTCTTCGCTGGCCGATCCGCTGTTTTTTGTCCGGCTGTTTGGTCATGTGCTGGGCCATGCAGGCTGGGACCGCTTTATAGGCAACATGCTGTTTTTCCTTGTCATCGCGCCCCCGCTGGAGGAGCGCTACGGCAGCCGGAACGGCGGTATTCTGATCACTTTGATCCTTGGCGGTGCGCTCTACTTGAGCCAGCAGGTATATGATATTTTGTTCGCGCAGGACAATGTAGCCAACTTTATGCACATCGGCGGCGGCGCCTGCGGCACTGTGTTTGATTTTGCCGTGCGCAGAAAATAATACGCGGAGGTTTCCTTCATGAAGATCCTTGTCACCGGTTTTGACCCGTTCGGCGGAGAGACCGTCAACCCGGCCTATGAGGCTGTCAAACTGCTGCCCGACACCATTGCCGGGGCACAGATCATCAAACTGCAGGTTCCCACCCGGTTTGCTCTTTCCGGCACCGTTCTGGAAGCCGCCGTAAACGAGCACCGGCCCGATGCGGTCATCTGTGTCGGGCAGGCAGGCGGGCGGTCCGCCATCACGCCGGAAAGAGTTGCCATCAACCTTGCGGACGCAAGCATCCCTGACAATGCAGGCGACCAGCCTGTGGACGAGCCGATCCGGAAGGACGGTGCGCCCGCCTACTTCACCTCTCTGCCCGTAAAAGCCATGGTGCAAAAAATGAGAGCCGCCGGTATTCCGGCAGCCCTCTCCTACACCGCTGGCTCCTTTGTGTGCAACTCCCTGATGTATACGCTGCTCTATCTCATCGACAGGCAGTATCCCGCTATGCGGGGCGGCTTTATCCATGTGCCGTATGCGATGGAGCAGGCCGTCAGCAAGCCGCTGGGAACACCCAGCATGGAGCTGCATCAAATCGCGCGCGGCCTTGCGCTTGCGGTAGAAGCAGTCGTCGAAAACGAGCGTGACCTTACCGTGAACCGGTAATACAGGCCCAATTTCTCGAACTAGTGCTTGCATTTTTTAGGGTTCGTGCTATAACCATAGCATCATCACAGAATAGGAACGGGACAACGGGGTCACGCACAGACAAGGTGCGCAATCCCGTTTTTTCGTCTGCGCACAAAGGCGTGCCGCACTTCATTGGGTGCTGCACGCCTTTTGGCTTTTCTGCTGCTTGTTTTCCGAATGGAGGGATTTGAAAATGCTTACCGCACAAATTGAAAAAATACGCCAAAACTATGTAAACGCCAAACCGCAGATTTCCTGCGAACGCGCCGCACTTTGGACAGAATCCTACAAAAGGAGCGCGGGAAAGCCCGTCTGCATCCGCAGCGCCGACAAAAGCACAGCTTTCCGGGTGGGAGCAGCTGGCCACGCAGGAATAAGGGATAAAGGTCACTTCCTATAAGTAGTCCCTGTCCTCCACTGCGGCGGCCTTACGGCTCCTGCAGCATGATCCGCACGATCTCTTTATCGGTTTCGCGCATACCCTCACGGCCCAGCAGTCCCACATTACGGATGGTATTTTCAACGCCCTTTGTGACGATGCCATCCCCACTGCGGAACTGCTGGCCGTTTTTGTACATGTGATACCCCAGGATGCCCGCCTCCACGCTGGAGGCGATCTTCGCCGCACAGCTGGCCTTGGCACCATCGCAGATAATACCCGAAACGATGGCCAGCGCATTGACAAGGGTGTGGGAGACCGCTTTCAGGTCTGCGCCCTGCAGATAGGCAATGCCGCAGCCCGCAGCACAGCCCGCGCTGACGGCCCCGCAGTAGGCGGACAGCCGCCCTATACCGGCCTTCTCGTGGATCGCAATCAGGTTGGAGAGGGCCAGTGCGCGGCAGAGAGTCTCATCGGATGCCCTCAGCTCTCTGGCATACTCGATGACCGGCACCGAGACCGTGATGCCCTGATTGCCGCTGCCCGAGTTGATGACAACTGGCAGCTCACAGCCGCTCATACGGGCATCAGAGCCTGCTGCTGCCTTGGCAATAGCGCGGTTGCGCACATCCTCGCCGTAAAATTTCAGCATTGTAGAGCCGATGTTCGCACCGTAATCCCCTCGCAGTCCCTCCTCCGAGATGCGGGTGTTGTACCGGATCTGGGTTTCCAGCAAAGGTCGGATGTCGTTGATCTCGCAGGTATCGGCAAATGCAAAGATATCCGCAATGTTCAGCAGTGCCCGGTCTGTCAGACCGCTCTCGGCAGGGGCGGCGTCACCGCAGAGCTGCTTTGTCTCCTGCGCGGTATGATCCAGCAGCACTTCGCTGTTTCTTTGGATCAGGACAATATTCGTGTGGTACTGGCAGATGCGCACCACGGCAGAATCGATCCCCTGCTGCAGCGTCACAATAATGTCGAAGATAAAGCCGTTGTCGATTGCCTTCACCGTGACCGGCACCTGCTTCAGGAAGGCGCGCATCGCAGCCTTCTGGTCCGCTGTTACAGCTGCGATGACCTCCAGTGCCTTGTCCGCCTGCCCGCCGACGATGCCTGCCGCTGCGGCGGCTTCAATGCCCTTCATGCCATCGGTGTTAGGCACGATGACGCTCTTGACATTCTTGATAATGTTGCTGCTCACGCCGATTTCGACTTTGTCCGGCATGCCGCCAAGCACATCCCGCGCCTTGGCGGCGGCGTAGGCGATGGCAATCGGTTCGGTGCAGCCCATGGCAGGGATCAGCTCCTCTTTCAGGATCTGCACATACGCCTGATAGGTTCTGCTCTGCTTATCCATACAAGTGACTCCTTTGGTTGCTCTGCAAAGTGTCCGCAGCGGGGTACTATACCGCGTCTGCTGGTTTGTAATAGTACAAGTATAGACATTTTCCCCGCCTTTTGCAACAGCTTTTTGGCGGCGTTCCGATCCGGAGCACTTTATGCACTGGTTGGACATAAACACTGCCGCTGTCTGCATCCCATAACGCAAAATGTGCCTGCTTGCGCGGGCACATTTTGCGTTATTCTGCTTTTTCCTGTCTGACCGCATTCAGCAGCTGCTTTTGAAATTCCCGGGCCGCCGTATTCAGCGGACGGTGCCGGTCATAAACCAGACTTACTGAGCGCTGCGGAATCGTCTCCCGCAGGGTCAGCTGCACAATGCTGCGGCGCTGCAGGCTGCTGCGGGCCATCGGCTCCGGCACAAAGGCAAGGCCAAGCTCACTCTTTACCAGCGTCATCATCTGGTCTGTGGTGGCCGCCTCAATATCCGGCTTCAGGTCTTCGCTGTGCTCAAGGAAAAACTGCCGGTAAAACAGGCGGCTCATGCTCTCGTTCCCCAGCATGATCAGCGGATAGGCATCAAGCTCCTGCAGCGAGAGCGTCCGGCTTGCCAGCGCCGTGAAGGTTTTCCCGCCGACCAGGATTTCGTTGAACGGCATCAAATCAACTTTTTTCAGCTCCCCCTCTGCACCGGTGGGGGTCGTCACAACAGCGAAATCGACCTCGCCGTTTTTCACAGCCTGAATCGCCTGCGGCGTTGAATGGTTGGAGATCCGCAGCCGGATACCGGGGTACTGCGCATGGAAGTCCCGCAGCCGTTCCGACAGGTAGATGTTCAGCGCCGTCTCGGTTGCGCTGATACTGATTGCACCATGCTCAAAGGTCGCGCTGGCGCTCAGCTCCTCCTCGGCATCCTGTATCTGCACAGCAGCCGAGGAAATGCGGGTATAGAGCATCTCCCCCTCCGGCGTCAGCGTCACACCCCGGTTGGAGCGGATAAACAGCACACAGTGCAGCTGATCCTCCAGCTTGTTCATCGTATGCGTGATGTTGGGCTGGTTGCTGCCCAGCACGCGGGCCGCCTTGGTAAAATTGCGGTATTTTGCGACAAAGTAAAAAATCTTGTAGTATTCCCAATCGACATACATAGGCGCAGCCTCATTCATAGCAAAATTACATAGTCATAATGCGGTAAATACTTTTTATACATTCTATGTCACAAAGTATAATAGCACCGCAACCCAAAAGCAAGCAAAAATTTTCCTCTATAGAAACAAATTGTAAGGAAAGCGAAACCAAAATGCTGACCGCAGTACCTGCGGAAGGGTACCTGGCTCTAAGGCAACACCGCATAATTCTGTGTGCCGCCCCTATATTTTTTCAAGGCTGCGTCTCCCCTCTCCCCTGCCCGCATTTGCGGGTGGGGCCTTTTTGTTTACCGTCTTCAGCGCGTCCCTCTCTCAGAGCGCGTGTGTGGACGCCTCTGCAGCGCGTTTTGCTGCAGGCAGCGGCAGATAAAAAAACACCCACAGCGGCGGCTGTGGGCTTTGGGTTCAATCATTATTTGCGGATGCTCCCAGCGCACGGCAAAGCGGATGATTCAGCAGCATACCGGCGATAACATACCGATAGGAGTGCACCGCACCGTTTCGGATCGTTTGCGGTATCCGCTGCTTTCGTACCAGCTTTTCCAGTGCATCCATCTGCTCTTTCAAAAAGTAAAAAGATATTTGTGGATAGATCTTGTCATCCAACTGCGTAGCAATAAACCGGCTGACAACCTTTGTTTCCGGAAACAGATAGTAGTCCGCCCTGTTCTGCTCGATTTCTGCTTCGCTGGCCAGATATTCCCTGCTGTTCATGATCAGGCAGTTGTCAGCACCGACCTTCATGACCTTATCCATCTCGGACTGGAGCAGCCGATTGGCCAGGGTGCCTACGCGGATATCCTCCACAGCAGCCTCATCCACAAGCGTCTCCCGAATCAGGAGCCCTACCCGAAGGTTGACCTTGATTTTTTCTTCTTTCATTCGCATCACCCTTTGGGCAATACCGCATAATTCTAAGTGCCGATACGGCGAGCGAGGTGCGGCAGCTGC
>OHWR01000710.1_pt1 | contig 14894 bp, 15 predicted proteins | sample 1579771 | NCBI WGS metagenome assembly OHWR01 (sample SAMEA3882542, study PRJEB24775) | human gut metagenome | biome: human-associated habitat; feature: intestine environment; material: feces | place: Netherlands | collected 2009/2010 | reverse complement strand
GTCGATGACGGCGATCAGGAAGGCGCAGCTGATATCCAGCAGGAACAGGCCCCGGTGGGGGCGGAAATAGGACAGGAAAATGCGCAGCGGTCTGCGGGTCTGGTAATCTTTGGTGGTCATGGTCTCTCTCTTTCTGAAAAAATGGGCACAATTGCCCAGTGTGTTGTTATACATAGTATAACACACCGCCCCCCCTGGCGCAAGGCGGTGTTTTGTGTTAATATGTGTTCAGAAGTGAGAAAAATTGCCGTGGGTTTTGGCCCTGCGGCGTGTACTATAGAGTAGAGAGAAACAGGGAGGCGACGGACATGGACGACAAGCAGCTGATGGCGCAGATCGCCGCCGGGGACCAGGCGGCCCTGCAGACCCTGCTGCGGCGGCACGGACCGCTGCTGCAATATATCCTGAAACCTATTCTGACAGACCCCCGGGAGCGGGAGGAGTGCCTGGCGGATATCTCCCTGCGCCTGTGGCAGCGGGCCGGGGACTATGCGCCGGAGCGGGGGCAGTTCGTGCCGTGGCTGACGGTGCTGGCCCGGAACATGGCCCTGAACCGGGCCAGGCGGCTGCGGAGGGAGGAGCCCCTGGACGAGGCCATGCCCCACGGAGACGGCAGCGCCGAGGAGGCCCTGCTGCAAAAGGACCGGCGGGAACAGCTTCAGACGGCCATCCGGTCCCTGGGCCGCGAGGAACAGCAGCTGTTCTTCCGGAAGTATTACTACTGCCAGTCCACCGCCCAGATGGCCGCCGAGCTGGGCCTGACGGAGCGCGCGGTGGAGGGGCGGCTGTACCGCCTGCGGCAAAGCCTGCGCCGACTGCTGGGAGGTGATCTCTATGACTGACGAACGCCGCTTTGACGATCTGCTCCGTGAGGATGCCGCCGCCCTGCCGCCGCCCGCCGCCGGCGAGATCAATCCCTGGAGCATGGCCATGACCCGGGTGCTCTGGGGTCTGGGTCTGATCACCATTACCCTGAATTTCCTGTATCTGGATGTGATCCTGCCCGCCGTCGGCGGCCTGCTGCTGGTGCTGGGCTTCCGCACTCTGCGGCGGGAGAACCGCCCGCTGCGCTGGTGCTATATCCTCTCTCTGGCCTCTCTGGCCGTCCGCGGCGCGTGTATCGTCCTCGCCGCCCTGCCTGTGGAGACGGGGCTTGCACCGGCCTATGTCAATATCGCCCTGCTGCAGGTGCTGTATGTCTGCCTGTGGCGGGGTATGGTGGGTGTCTCCCGCGCCGCTGGGGAGGAAAAGCCCGCGGCCACCGCCGCCGGTGCCATGGCGGTGTTCTACGCTGTCCTTACGGTCCTGGCGCTCATCGGCGTGGAGGGCTGGCTGCTGGTCCTGCCGATGCTGGTGCTCTACATCCTCCTGCTCCGCAGCATGGTCAGATTGTCCCGTTCTCTGGCCGATACCGGCTACGCCATCACCGCCGCCCCTGTCCACCTTCCGGATGCCGCGGTGCTGTGGGGCGGCCTGGGTGTGCTGCTGGCGGCGGTGCTGCTGGCCATGTTCCTGGGCCAGCGGTATCCCATGGACTGGCATGCCCGCGATGACGCGCCCCAGGACGAGACGATCCGCCAGCAGCTGCTGACAAAGGGCTTTCCGTCCTATGTCCTCGATGACCTGACCGCCGAAGAGGTCTCCCGTATGGCCGGTGCCGTAAGGGTCTACCGTCAGGTGGAACGCCTGTACAGCGATACGGACTACCGCACCATCACCACCACCCACTATATGAGCGACCCGGACCGTCCGCTGGTCTTTGACCGTACCATCACCGACGTGGATGGAGAGGGGGAGCGCCACTATACCTACGTCTACCGTGTCTATGATACGCTGGAGCAGACCATGACCCATGTGGCCGTGGAATTGCCGGAGGAGGACGGTGTCCGCCGCTATATCTATATCCACCACCTGACCTACGCCGCCCCGCCCAGCCCCTACACCGAGATGCTGGAACTGTGGCCGGCGTGGCAGACGCAGGGTGACTGGTTCCCCGGCGGCCATGTCAGCGGCCGCGTCCTCTGCGAGAGAAACGGCACGGCGCAGGCCGCCGCCTTCCACACGCTGAAGAGCGGCAGCCAACAGGTCAGCGACCTCTTCGGCACCCGCCAGACCCAGCGGATCACCGCCGGCTGGTCTTTCCCCCGCGGCGTCGAAAGCCCCCGCGCCTACGTTTTCTACGACGCCCTCCGCGGCCAGGACGGCTGGGTCATCGAGAGCTGGGCCAACTACGTCTGCCAGACCGCCCCGGTCTACCCCTTCCGTGACGCCGCCGCCCTCTGGCACAGCTACGGCAGCGACGCCTACTCCCTCCGCCAGACCGCCCTTCAGGTAATCGACGGATAAGCACAAAAAGCAGCCCCTCCGGCCTTGGCCGGAGGGGCTGTTCGTATTTTCAGGCACTCCCCCTGGCGGAAGCCGGGGGGAGTGCCTGTGACTTTACTCCGTCATGATCTTTAAAATCACCCGGTCGGTCTCCCGCATGCCCTGCGCGGCCAGCACGCCTACGTTCCGGATGGTGTCCTCCACATCAGCGCCCAGAATGCCGTCGCCGGGGCGGAAGTTGTTGCCGCCGGCGTACATGTCGTAGCCCAAGATGCCGCAGTCCACGCCCATGGCGATCTTGCTGGCGCAGCTGGCCTTGGCACCGTCGCAAATGCAGCCGGAGATCATGGCCACGGCGTTTTCCAGCGTGTGGCTGATGCCCTCGCAGTCCGCGCCCCGCAGCCACGCGATGCCGCAGCCCGCGCCCACACCGGCGCTGACCGCGCCGCAGTAGGCGCTCAGCCGCCCGATGCCGGTCTTCTGGTGTATGGTGATCAGGTCGCTGAGACACACCGCCCGCAGGATGGTGTCGTCATCCGCGCCCATGAGCTTGCCGTATTTCCATACGGGCACCGAGGCGGTGATGCCCTGATTGCCGGAGCCGGATACGATGACCACCGGCATTTCACAGCCGTTCATCCGTGCGTCCGAGCCGGCGGCCGCCCATGCCCGCGCTTGTGTCGCCCAGTCCTGACTGCGCTCCAGCAGGGTGGAGCCGATGTTGGCGCCCCAGCTGTTTCGCAGCCCCTCGGCGGCGATGGCGGTGTTTTTCTCGATCTGCCGCCCCACGGTGGGGCGTATGTTGTCCAAAGGTACTGTTTCTGCGAATGTGATGATGTCTCTGACGTTCAGCACGGACTTGTCCTGCAAATGGTCCTCGGCGTTGCCGGTGACGGGCAGCTCCCGCAGGATATTCCCATCCTTTTCCATATAGATGATGTTCGTGTGGTTGTTGGCCACCCGCACGCAGGCGTGGTGCCCCTCCCGCCAGCCGGTGAGCTTGATGTCCAGCAGACACGGCGTTTCGGGACAGGTCACGCGGATGTCGGTGCTGTCCAGATACGTCTGGATGGCAGCCACATCCGCCTCCGTCACGTTGGCGATGACCTGAAGCTCTGCGTCGGCGTCGCCGGCCACTATGCCCACGGCGATGGCGGCGTCGATGCCCCGGCGTCCTCCTGTGTTGGGGACGACCACGGACTTCACATTCTTCAGGATGTTCCCGCTGATCTCAGCCAGGATCTTTTCCGGTTTTCCGCCCAACACCTCGCGCAGTTTTGCGGCACAGTACGCGACGGCGATGGGCTCTGTACACCCTGTGGCCAGCAGGAGCTCCTCCTGCAGTATCGCCGTGTAGGCGGCGATCTTAGAGTCGTTCAGCATCACACATTCTCCTTTGTTCAGTTGTTGTATTCTATCGGCCCTTCGGCCGGATAGCCCTTCTTTACAGTGCGGGCACGTCATCCTCCTGCTGCACCCAGTCCTGCACGTCCACGACCTCAAATTCCGTCTCCGTTTTCCGTATGACCACTTTGCTGATACCCGCGTTGATCACCTGCCTGCGGCACATGGCGCAGCTGGTGGCGTCGCCCAGCAGCGCCCCGGTCCGGCCGTCCCTGCCCACCAGATACAGCGTGCTGCCCACCATATCCCGGCGGCTGGCGGAGATGATGGCATTGGCCTCGGCGTGCACGCTGCGGCACAGCTCGTACCGCTGTCCCCGCGGCACCTGCATGGCCTCCCGTGTGCAGAACCCCATGTCCACGCAGTTCTTCCGTCCCCGCGGCGCGCCGTTGTAGCCCGTGGAGATGATCTCGTCGTTCTTCACGATGATGGCCCCGTATACCCGGCGCAGACAGGTCGCCCGTTCCAGCACCGTCTCCGCAATATCCAGATAGTAGTTTTCCTTGCTGATGCGCCCCATAGCTGCGTCTCCTTGCACTGTATTCTATCAAATATTATAATACATGGCGCCCATCCCTGACAAGCGGCGTTTTTCCCCGCGATACTCGTCGATACGCTGAAATTCCGCGCCAAAAACTATGCAAATAGCCGGGTGCCTGCGCTGCGGCAGCATAAAAGGACGGCCTTGCAGCCGTCCTTTTCCCTCCTGCGCGGTCACTCCGCGTTTTTGAATACCGTCTCCGGCGCCGTGATGACCACCCGCGTGTTGTCCGCCACCGACCCGGTGAGAAACGCGTTGCCGCCCACCACCGAGTGCTCGCCGATCACCGTCTCGCCGCCCAGAATGGAGGCGCCGGAGTAGATAGTCACATAGTCGCACACTGTGGGGTGCCGCTTTCCCGGCAGGCTGGCATGGCCCGCCCGGGGGGACAGTGCGCCCAGCGTCACACCCTGATATAGCTTTACATGGCTGCCGATCACCGTCGTCTCGCCGATAACGATGCCTGTGCCGTGGTCGATGAAGAACCACGGCCCGATCTGCGCGCCGGGGTGGATGTCGATACCCGTCCGGCTGTGGGCGTACTCCGTCATCATCCGGGGGATCATGGGAACCTGCCGCAGGTACAGCTCGTGGGCAATGCGGTATACGAAGATGGCGAACAGCCCCGGATAGGCGAAAATGATCTCCTCCTTGTCCGCCGCTGCCGGATCGCCGTCAAACGTGGCCTCAATGTCCGTCATCAGTGTCTGCTGTATGCGGGGCAGCTGCTCCAGTATCTCATGGGTCAGCGCCGCCGCGGCAAAGGCCTGGTCCTCCGGCAGCGCTAGCGCCACCTGTGCCGTCAGCGCCGTCTCGATACGCTCCAGCAGCAGCGCGGCGTAGTTCTCCGGCGGCAGCGCCATCAGCTGCGCGTCACCGAAATATGCCGGGAACAGCAGCCGCCGAAACTCCTTGATGATGCCGATGATGGCACTCCTGTCCGGCAGCCGCAGCTTTTTGCCGTACAACGGCACCGCCGCGTGTGTCATATTTTCCGCCATCGCCTTGGCGATCTCCGCGTTGGAAGTCATAGTCCTTGTCTCCTCTCAAAATAAAACGGCGAAGGATGCGCCCGCATCCTCCGCCGCCTGTGTGTACAGGTATCACGGCCCGCTTACAGGGCCTTTTCAGCAGAAAACGCACAGCGCCCATGGGCACGACAACACACGCCCGCGCAGCAGGCGGACGTACAACAGGCGCAGTTTATGGTGTGCAGCGTGCTGTTCATGCGTTTTCTCCTTTTTACAGGTTCCTGTCTATTATACCGTTTGTGCTCCGCCACCGTCCACTGTCATGTTTCACAAAAACCATACCGTTTCGGTGGGAATTTTGCATATTCCCGCCGCCATCCGGTTCCGCCATGTCGGCGGCTGTCAGTTTTCACAAAAATTTAGCGCTTTTAATTGCGAAAGTATGGTCTATCTAACGGTTGACTTCTGTACCCCGCGGCGTTAAGATAACGCCAACACAAAAACCAGCCGACCACCGGCGGAAAGGAGACCCCACATGGTACGTCACATGATGCAGCGCGATATGTTCCATAACGACATGGCCGCGAACCATGCCGCTGTCTCCTATTATGCCGGCACCAGCTCCGTCTGGGGCTTTTATTGGTACGCCTATTTTACCTCCCGATACCAAACGCCGGCTGTAAAGAATTGAACCCGTCTTTTCCATTTCCCATGTGTGTGAAGCGGCTTCGTCTTTCAGACGGAGCCGCTTTTCAATTTACCCCATCATCCCTGTTGCCCCCTATTTCAAAACAAAAGGAGAAGAAAATCATGACTGCAATCATTTCAGCGGCTGTCATCTTCGTAGTGTTCGCCGTAGGAGACATGATCTCCGCGAAAACAAAGGCTATCGTATCCATGCTGCTGGTGGCCTCCGTCGTATTCCTGGCAGGCTTCTGGACCGGCGTTTTCCCCACCACCCTGTTTGCTGACTCCACCCTCCTGAGCATGGCCGGCCTGCTGGTCACCATGCTGCTGGTGCACCTGGGCACCACCATCCGGCTCCGCGACTTCGGCGCCCAGTGGCGCACCGTCATCATCTCCGCCGTGGCCTGCGTCGCCATCTCTGCTGCCGTGTTCTTCATCGGCCAGCTGATCATCGACCGCGGCTTCGCTCTGGTGGGCGCGCCCATTCTCTCCGGCGGCGTTGTCGCCACCCTGACCATGCAGGATATGGCCAACAAAGCCAACCTGCCTGACCTGGCGGTGTTCGCCACCCTGGTCATGTGCGCCCAGGGCTTCGTGGGCTACCCCGTGGCCTCCCTGTGCCTCAAGAGCGAGGCCAAGCGCATCAAGGCCCAGATCGACGCCGGCACGCTCCGGGTGGACGCCGGTGCCGCCGCGGCCCAGAACGCCGCAGCTGCCCGCAAGAAGCTGATCCCCGCCCTGCCCGATAAGTACAACACCCCCAACGCCATTATCGCCAAGGTCATTCTGGTGGCGCTGCTGTCCGTGTGGGTGTCCAGCCTGTTCCACGATGCCGTTAACAAGCTGGTCTGGTGCCTGATCTTCGGTGTGCTCTGCAAAGAGCTGGGCTTCCTGGATGAGGACGCCCTGGGCAAGGCCCACGCCACCGGCATCGTGATGCCCATCATCACCCTGTCCATCTTCACCAATCTGGCCTCCGCGACCCCCGAGATGGTGGGCGGCATGGTCAAGCCCCTGCTGGTCTGCGTGCTGATCGGCACCGCAGCCTTCGCCGTCGTCTCCATCCTTGTGGGTAAGATCTTCGGCTACAGCTGGCAGATGTCCGTGGCCATCGGCAGCTCCTGCCTGTTCGGCTTCCCCGGAACGGTCATCATCTCCAACGAGGTCTCTGAGTCCACCGGCACCACCGCCGAGGAAAAGGCCGCCATCAACGCCCAGATCATGCCCAAGATGCTGGTGGCCGGCATGGTCACCGTGTCCATCACCTCTGTACTGGTGGCTGGCGTTATGAGCAGCTGGCTGTGAGCCCGGCTCATTTGAAAGGAGTGCTTTTCCATGTCTGATATTCGTTCCTTCGTCGATACCATCTTCGACGAGCTGGTCTCTATCCGCCGCGATATCCATGCCCATCCGGAGCTGGGTATGCACGAGGTCCGCACCTCCGCCCTCATCCGCAGTGAGCTGGAGAAAATGGGCGTGGACGAGATCCGGCAGCCTCTGCCCACCGCCGTGGTGGCTTTGATCCACGGCAAGAAGGGCCCCGGCAAGTGCGTGGCGCTCCGCGCCGATATCGACGCCCTGCCCGTTCACGAGGAAACCGGTCTGCCCTTTGCCAGCGAGACTGAGGGCGTTATGCACGCCTGCGGCCACGATCTGCACACCACCATGCTCCTGGGCGCCGCAAAGACACTGTGCCATATGCGCGACCAGTTCACTGGCACCGTCAAGCTGATCTTCGAGCCCAGCGAGGATCTGATGCCCGGCGGCGCACGGGCCCTGGTGGCTGCCGGCGTCATGGAGAACCCCCATGTGGACGCCATCTTCGGTCAGCACGTCTGCCCCTCTGAGAATGACTCCGTGGGCCGTATGCAGCTCTATAAGGGCTACTTCACCAGCGCGGTGGACCTGTTCCACATCAGCGTTCACGGCAAGAGCGGCCACGGCGCTGCACCCCACACCGCACGGGATGCCATCGCCTGCGCCGGGTATCTCATCACCGTGCTGCAAACCGTGGTCTCCCGCCGCATCGACCCCATGGATACCGCCGTGCTGACGGTGGGCACCATGTCCGGCGGCGACGCCGTCAACATCACCGCCGGCGAAGCGCGGATGGTGGCCGTCCTCCACAGCTTCAGCGACGCCGGCCGCGACACCGCCATTCAGGAGGTCCGGCGCATCTGCAAGGGCATCGGCATCGCCTTCGACTGCGACATCGAGGTGGAGCTGGAGGAGGGCTACGCCCTCCAGTACAACGACCCCGCTATGATCGACCTGGTCAACAAGGCCGTCACCGCTGCCGGCGGCAAGGCGGAGTTCATCGACAAGCCCTTCTCCGGCAGCGAGGACTTCAGCTTCTTCGGCAAGCTCACCGGCACCCCCTCCGCCTTTATGATGGTCGATGCCGGCCGCGGCGAGAACGCTGTCTCGCTCCACAACGGCAAGATCGTGTTCAACGAGGAAGTCATGAAGCACGGCGTTACCGGCCTGGCCGCCATCGCCGTCGAGTACCTGAACCAGTAATTCTCCTATTTGTTTCCTCACAAATTGGTATAACAGAAGCGGGAGACCTGCACAGCAGGCCTCCCGCTTCCCATTATTCCTCCACCGGCAGCGCCAGCCGCGAGCAGTACCGCCGCGTCTCGATCTCCCGCCCCGTGTACGGCGCCACGATGCCCAGCACCCGCGGCGCGCCGGCGGGCTTCAGCCCCCGCGCCTTTACCTCCCGCCCCAGCGTCAGCCACGCCTCGCCAACGCCGCTGTAATCGCCGTAGTACAGCACCGACAGCACCCGGCACGCCTCCAGCGTCACCGCGTCCGCCGCCGCCCGGTTCTTCCGCACCGGCACGCACACCCCGTAGCGGCACGGCTCCTGCCCGATGTATCCCTCCAGATAGTCCGTGCGCTCCGATATGGTGAACAGCGGCTCGTCCGACAGCACGCACCCCTTCCGCACGCACGCCCCATAGAAGTCGTACATATCCCGGTATCGCTCCGCCGTGGTCAGCCCCTCGCACCACCGTATCCGGCACGTAACCGCCGGCAGCTCCATCATCTGCACCGACAGGCTCTCGCTCTCCGCCGCCCGCAGCCGCATCTCCTCCACGCTCCGCTGCAGGTCCCGCAGCCGCGTTTCCAGCGCCTCCAGCAGCACCTCGGCCTCGCCGCCCTGCGCGAAATAGTCCGCGATCTCCTTCGACCCCAGCCCCATGGCCTTGAATTTCTCGATCTGCATGATCCGCGCCACGTTGTGGTTGTCGTAGTACCGCCGCCCGCTGTCCGGCGCGGTGAACACCGGCGTCAACAGCCCGCGCTCCTCCATCCGCATCAGCGTGCTCCGCGACAGTCCGCAGGCCCGGGCCGCCTCCGTGATCTGAAAAAACTGTTTTGTGTTCTCCGCCATAAAAAAATCCCTCCTGACCCCTTGCTTCGTTCACAGGTGAACGGGTTATACTTCCATTATAAGGAAAAACCCACTAAAGTCAACACCGGAGGCGCACATGTGCGCCTCTGTCTTCGCCCGGGCGAAGACAGATACCCGTGCCCCACTGGAAAGACCCCAATATTTGAGAGGAGCGTACATCATGAACCACAAAAAACTACTCCTGACCCTGACCCTGTGCCTGTGTGCCCTGCTCTGCATGGTGGTCACCGCCTCCGCATCGGAAGTGCAGGTGCACAGCCACCCCGTCTGCGGCAAGACACATACCGACATCGGCGACCATACCGGCACCTGTGAGGATGTTACCTGGACAGCTTGGAATGGCCCGGCTGCGAACGGCGACACAAACATTACATACGATAGCAATAACACCGCCTACATCTACCTGGCCGATAACGTGACAACGAAATATTCGATTAAAGTTAGGGAGGGTAAAACCCTCTACCTCTGCTTGAATGGCAAGAGTATTACAAAAAGTAGTGCAGATACTAATCTTACTGGTAACAGAGCGGTCATCGACTTTACTGAAGGCGGTTCCCTTATACTGTGCGACTGTCAAGACACTGGAAGCATCACCCATACAGAGGGCGTGACCGGTCGGGGCGTGAATGTTGGCGGCCGAAATGAAGGCAATGGTACCTTCATCATGTACGGTGGCGCCATCAGCGGTAACAACTGTGTTTATGGCGATGGCGGCGGTGTGTATGTGTACGGCACATTTACTATGTACGGCGGTACCATCAAAGAAAATAAATCGACCAGTGCTAATGGCAGTGGCGGTGTGGATGCAAATTGCCGCACATTTGCCATGTACGGCGGCACTATTACCGGTAACGAAGCTGTTAACGGATGGGGCGGCGGCATCTCTTTGAATATGGGCTATAGCCATAGTGGAGTTAAAGCCATAATAAGCGGCGGTGCTATTACCAACAACAAGGCTGCTGACATGGGCGGCGGCGTACATATCGCAAATGGGACCCTTACGTTATCTGGCAATACCACCATTACCGGCAATACCTGCGGCGCTGACAGCCATGGCGGCGGTGTGAGTACATATCAAGCGACCATCGAACTTGCTTCTAAAGATGTAACCATTGAGGATAACAAAACTGGTAGCGGTGCACAGGCTAATCTCTATTTGCGGTCGGAAGCTAGCTATACCAACCCCAGTTATATTAGCGTTACCGGCGACTTGGGTAGCAAGGTGTTTACCTTGACCACAGAAAAAACGCCCACCGTAGGCACCCCCGTCACGATTTCTCAATATTGCAATGTTGACGTATTAAATGCACAGAATTTCAAATACGAAAACAACGACCAAGTTTCCATCGCCGTGATTCCGACTGGTGGTCAAGCGCTTCTCAAAGCGTGCATACATAGTTTCACTAGGACATCTACCGCTTCGAAGTATCTCAAATCCTCTGCTACCTGTACCTCTGAGGCGGTATACTACAAATCCTGTGCCTGCGGCTTAGCCAGCAGCACCGAAACCTTTACATCTGGCGCAATAGATCCTGAAAATCACGCCCTCGTTCACTACGAAGCCAAAGCCCCCACCTGCACGGCGGTAGGCTGGGAAGCCTATGACACCTGCTCCCGCTGCGGCTATACCACGAAAGTAGAAAAACAAAAGACACCCCACACCTACGGCACCCCTACCTACGTCTGGGCCGCTAACAACGACAGCTGCACAGCGACACGCACATGCACCGCTTGCCAACATGTTGAGAATGAAACCGTCAACACGCAGCAAACAGTAACGCAAAATCGCTCCTGCACGCTGAATGAGCTAAGCACATTTACCGCAACGTTTACGAACACAGCGTTTGCGCGGCAGACAAAAGAAAATGTAACGACTGCGGATATGACAGGCCACACCTATTCCGCAACCGAATGGGAGAGCAATGTGGACAACCACTGGCATGAATGCTCTGTCTGCCATACGCAGATTGACAAGGCGGAACACAACTGGAAAGACGCCACCTACACCGCCCCCAAGACCTGTACCGTCTGCGGTGCCACACAGGGCGAACCGTTGACTCGTTCTTATTACTACTACGCCCCCTCCGCAGCCGAGAATAAGAAGGACTCTCCCAAGACCGCTGACCCCGGTGTTCTCCTCTACGCCGGTCTGGCCCTCGCGTCCCTCACCGGTCTGGCCTGCACCGCCAAAAAGCGGCATTAAAAAGGTATTCCCCCGGTGTTTCTGACCCCGGCACCGGGCGAATATACAGCAAAGGCACCCCTCGTGGGTGCCTTTGCCATTTCTCCGCGCCCGCAGGCGCATAAAAAGCCCCCGCAAAAAAACAAAAGAAAAAATTACACATTTCCCCCTGAATTTGCACCTCATGTTCTGCGCCCTTTTGACACAAAGTAACCCTGTCACCGGCGACAAAACAAACCCCGTTTTCGCCCGTTCAACGGCAAAAACGGGAAACATCACAATAAAATAAGGGGTGAGACGCTTGTATGAACCACGGCATATCCCCGCCTCCCATCGTCTCTCCGCCTGGCTGCTCTCGGCGCTGTTTGCCCTCTCCCTCTGCGTGCAGCAGGCTTGGGCCGCCCCGGCGGAGCGCACCGTGATCCCCCTGGGTCAGGCGGTGGGCATCAAACTCTTTGCGGACGGCGTCCTGGTGGTGGCTCTGGCCGATGGCCCCACGCCCGCCCACGCCTGCGGCCTTCGTCAGGGCGATATCATCACCGCCATGGACGGCGCCGCTGTCGGCTCCACCGAGCAGGTCCAGGACCTTCTGGCCGATACGGCCGGCGCGCCCATTGTCCTCTCCGTCCGCCGCGGCGCAGACGCTCTGGCCCTCACCGCCTGTGCCCGCGAAAATAACGGTGTCTGGCAGCTGGGTGCCTGGATACGCGACAGCATGGCCGGCATCGGCACCCTGACCTACTACGACCCCGCCACCGGTCAGTACGGTGCCCTCGGCCACGGCATCGCCGATGTGGATACCGCCCAGCTCATGCCTCTGGCCTCCGGCGCCATCATGGAGACCACCGTCAAAGCGGTGAAAAAGGGTGCAAAGGGCGATCCCGGCGAGCTCAAGGGCGACTTCTCCGTCCAGCGCGATGTGGGCACCGTCACCGTCAACAGCAGCGGCGGCATTTTCGGCACCGTGGCCGACCCGGACTTCCTCTCCGGCGGCACGCCTGTCCCCGTGGCCGCTGCCGGCCAGATCACCACCGGCCCCGCCACCATCCTTGCCACCGTCTCCGGCAGCGATGTGCGGGAGTACCGTGTGGAGCTCGTCCGCCTCTACGGCGCGGACGAGCCCACCCGCAACCTGCTCCTCCGCATCACCGACCCCGCCCTGCTCTCCGCCACCGGCGGCATCGTTCAGGGCATGAGCGGCAGCCCCATCCTCCAGAACGGCCGCATCGTCGGCGCGGTCACCCACGTCCTGCTCAACGACCCCACCCGCGGCTACGGCATATTCATTGAGAATATGCTCGACATGGCCGGCTGACAGACCCGGCGGGGAGGGCCGGGAAGCCCTCCCCGTCCGGCCTTTCCTATAAAAACGAGAGGAGCGTTTTTCATGCAGTCCCTGCTCATTAAGGACACCACCCGCGCCCAGCGGGAGGAGATCGTCCGCCGCGCCCTCAGCGCCTGCGGCAGCCCCTGTGACGGCTGCAATGGCTGCGGCAACGCCGGCGGCGGCCGTGTAGACAGTATCTACCAACCCTATATCGACGGCGAGAAGGAGTTGGCGGAGATAAACGCCGAATATTCCGCCTCCCGCGGTCTGGTAAGATAAACGTAAAAGCGGCCCGAAAGGGCCGCTTTTCTCCGCGTGCACATATTTGTCACTTCTGCGCCTGCTCCTGTTCATAGGCCTGCTGTACCGCCACCGCCAGCTGGTCGGCGCAGGAGGTGCTCCGCGGCCCGCAGGTGTTGCCCCGCAGCAGCGCCTCGATCTGCGTCACGCTCATGCCGTCCACCAGCTTGCTCACGGCCTTCAGGTTGCCGTCGCAGCCGCCCACAAAGTGCACGTTCCGCACCTTGTCTCCGTCCAGCTCGAAGGAGATCTCCCGCGAGCAAGTGCCCTTCGTTCTGTATATATGCTCCATTTTGCCACTCCTTTGCAGAAAGATTACATTATTTTCGAATAGCTTACAGGTTTTTTCTCGTTAAAACTAACCTGATATCCCTCGCCGGGTGCCAGCAGATAGTCGTACCGCGTTCCGCCGAACCAGTGCATCATCAGTCCCGACGTCACCCCGCCGTGGATCACGCACACCGCGTCCTCCCCCGCGTCGATAACGGGCTGTATCGCGGCCAGATTTCGTGCCAGCACCTGCGGCGCACTCTCTCCATTGGGGCACATATTGTGCTCTGAGTCCTCACACCACACAATAAATTGTGGATCGTGCTCCAGATCGCCGGCGTAGGCCCGCATCTCGAAATCGCCGAAATCCATCTCCCGCAGCCCCGGCAGCACCGTGTATGCCACGTCGCCGTATATGGCCCGCAGCGTCTGTATCGTCCGCGTCATTCCGCTGACGTAGTAGTGCTCCGCCGTGGGATATACGCCGGTCAAAGCTTTCTGCTGCAAGGCCTCCAGCGATTTCGGCAGCGCCGGGATATCCGCCGCGCCATAATACAGATTTTTCTGGCTGCCCTCGGTCTCCCCGTGCCGCAAAAGTGTCAGTTTCATTTCAATTCCTCCGCTATCCCGCAGAAAACGCGCGTCACACGTTCCGATTTTTTCGCCAATTGTTGCAGAATTATTCCATAGCGCTCCCGCCATGCCCGCTCCGCACCGTCCATGGGCACAATGCCCCCGTTGACCTGTCTGGCGATGACGACTGCGTCCTCGAACAGCGGCAAAAACCTTGTGATATCGTTATTTCTGCGGCTCAGCGCCTCCAAATGCCGATAGCATTTGCAGCCTGGTACCGGATCGGATATTGCCAGATCGCATACGTCATTTTCTGTTAAGTTATATGCTTTCAGCGCGTATGCCAGCTTTCCCTGGAACGCGCCTCCAATGATCAGGATCATATTTACCTCCACAACACCAGTACCGCTGCACCACCTAACTCCGCAATGGTCAGGGCGAAGCCTGACACATCGCCGGACATACCATCCAGCTGCCGGAAAGCGTACCATGCCGCCAGCCAATAGCACACCGCCGCAGCCAACGGAGCAAAGCTGTCCCACAGTAGTACGGAGAGCCCGCACACCGCCGCCAGCACAATGGCGGCAAATACCACAGGTGCGCCGCCGCGGGTCATGGCACTGTACTGGCTGGTGGACATGGGCCGCAGTGTCAGAACGGCCAGTGCTGCACAGGCTCGTGATGCCGCAGGTATCAGTGCCAGCGGCCAAAGGGGCAGCGCCTCCGCCGACAGAAATACCGCCCATTGGCACAGGACCAGCAGCGCCAGACAGATCACCGCGAAGGCCCCGCAGTGGGAATCCTTCAGTATTCGCTGCCGTGTCTCCAGGTCCCGGCGGCTCAATACTGCGTCGCACACATCCATATAGCCGTCCAGATGCATAAAACCTGTG
>OHWR01000695.1_pt1 | contig 15223 bp, 13 predicted proteins | sample 1579771 | NCBI WGS metagenome assembly OHWR01 (sample SAMEA3882542, study PRJEB24775) | human gut metagenome | biome: human-associated habitat; feature: intestine environment; material: feces | place: Netherlands | collected 2009/2010 | reverse complement strand
TACCTGATCGAGGAGACCAAGGGCAAGTTCCCCACCTGGCTGGCTCCCGTGCAGGTCAAGGTCCTGCCTGTTTCCGAGAAGACCCTGGAGTACTCCGAGGCCATCACCGAGAAGCTGGTGGAGGCCGGTGTCCGCGTGGCTCTGGACGATGACAACCAGAAGATCGGCTACAAGATCCGTGCCGCACAGCAGGTGGACCGCGTGCCCTATATGCTGGTGCTGGGCGCCAAGGAAGCCGAGGCCGGCAACATCTCCGTGCGTGACCGCAAGGGCGAGACCACCGAGATGAGCCTTGAGGACTTCATCGCCAAGGTCACCACCGAGATCCGCACCCGCAGCCTGTAAGGTATAACTGATAAGTGCCCCGGAAACGCCTGTCGGCGTTTCCGGGGTACTTTTTTCACAGCAAAAGCCCCGCTCCCTTGTGCGCAGGAGCGGGGCTTTCGACTTACTGGTGACTCGAACGAAAAAAGGAAAAAGGAAAAAGGAAAAAGGAAAAAGGAGAACGATCTATCTGTCACGCCGGGCGGCGGGAACTGTGTCGGAGCAGCCGGACTGCCGCCGCAGCGGGAACAGCGGAGAAACTTGTGGAGCGTTACTCCACATCCTGCAGAGCGGCGTAGTCTTCCTCGCCGGTGCGGATCTTGACCACGCGGGTCACGTTGTAGACAAAGATCTTGCCATCGCCGATGTGGCCGGTGTACAGCGCCTTCTTGGCAGCTTCCACCACAGCGTCCACGCTGATGCGGGAAACGATGACTTCCACCTTGATCTTGGGCAGCAGGGTGGTATCCACCGGCACACCACGGTACTTTTCAGGGGTGCCCTTCTGGATGCCGCAGCCCATGACCTGCGTTACGGTCATGCCGGTGACGCCCAGATCATTCAGAGCGGTCTTAAGCTGATCGAACTTTGCCAGCTTTGCAATGATGGACACCTTGTGCATACCGGTGTCGTAGACACCATCGTGGATCACAGGCTCGCGCACCACCGGCACGGCAGCATCCATCTGCTTTGCCGAAGCCTTGGTGACATCGTCCTCGCCCAGATCGGTGTTCTCGTTGGGGGTCATGGCAGCGGAGTTTGCATCCGAGATGGCAAAGCCTGCATAAGCGGAAGCCAGACCGTGCTCGTGGATATCCAGACCGTCGATCTCCACCTCTGCGGGAACGCGCAGGCCGATGAACTTATCGATGAGCTTGAAGATAATGAACATCACAACGACAACGTAGATGTCAACGGTAACGAGGCCCAGCAGCTGGGTGCCCAGCTGTGCCAGACCGCCGCCGTAGAAGAGACCTGCGTGCTCAGTGTTGGCACCGGTGGAGAACAGGCCCACCGCAATGGTGCCCCATACGCCGTTTGCAAAGTGGACGGAAACTGCACCAACAGGGTCATCCACCTTGGCGATGTTATCGAAGAACTCAACGCTCAGCACAACGAGGAAGCCGGCCACAAAGCCGATGAAGAATGCGCCGAACGGAGAAACAGTATCGCAGCCTGCAGTGATCGCCACCAGACCGGCCAGAGAACCGTTCAGGGTCATGGAGACATCGGGCTTGCCGTAGCGCACCCAGGTAAAGATCATGGTCACACAGGTGGCCACCGCAGCGGCCAGGTTGGTGTTGAAGCAGACCAGACCGGTCATGGTCATGGAAGCGTCGGTGGACAGGCTCAGGGAAGAGCCGCCGTTGAAGCCGAACCAGCAGAACCACAGGATGAACACGCCCAGAGCACCGGCGGTCAGGTTGTGGCCGGGAATGGCGTGAGGCTTGCCGTTCTTGTCGTACTTGCCGATGCGGGGACCCAGCATCCATGCGCCCAGCAGAGCGATGACACCGCCCACATTGTGGACTGCTGCAGAGCCTGCAAAATCATGGAAGCCCATGCTCTGCAGCCAGCCGCCGCCCCACATCCAGTGGCCGCAGATGGGGTAGACCACCAGCGAGATGGCAGCGGAATAAACGCAGTAAGCCTTGAAGTTTGTGCGCTCGGCCATGGAGCCGGACACGATGGTGGCTGCCGTGGCACAGAACACAGTCTGGAACACGATGTACACCCACAGCGGGATATCAAGCCCCAGGTGGCTGTAATCGCCCTGAATGAACGGATCGAACCCGCCGATCAGCGCGCTTGTGCCGCCGAACATCAGGCCGAAGCCGATGACCCAGTAGCACGGTGTGCCGATGCAGAAGTCCATCATGTTTTTCATCAGGATGTTGCCGGTGTTTTTGGCGCGGGTAAAGCCCGCCTCACACAGCGCAAAACCGGCCTGCATAAAGTAGACCAGGAATGCCGCAACCAGCACCCAACAGGTGTTTATGGAACTGAACATTATAATACCTCCCCGGTTTGTAATGCGCTCCCCGCACCGAATGTGCGCGGGAGCCTTGTTCAGGAGGCCCTCTATTCCTCCTGAGCAATATCCAGCGAAAACACAAAAGGCGCTGGCGGAATCACTTCCGTCAGCGCCTTTGCTTTCGATGGCACGAGTATAGCCCCTTTGTGCAAAACTGTCAAGAGCCGGGGTGCGATTTTTACGTTTTACACAACCCAGAACCGAGAAAAAAGAGGAAAACTTTATAAGTCGTTCTTTTTCTCACCGGCGGGCGTTTCTTCCTTTTTGCGGCCGGAGCGGTGCCCGCCCTCCATCTCCCAGTGGAGCATCAGGCTCATCATGGCCCGCAGGGCAAAGGTGGCCGCCAGCGGCACCACCGATTCCAGGTTCTGCAGCAGGAAGGTCTTGGCGATCTCTGCCGACATCAGAAATTCCAGCGCGGTGGTCAGGCCGCTGCTCATTTCATGGTGGAAGTCCCGGTGGTCGTTGAAGAAGGTGGCGCGGACATAGTAGAAGGTGGCCTTGGCCAGACTGGTGATGATGATGAACAGACCCACCACCTCGGCAAGACCGGCGATCATGGGCACTGCAGTTTCCAGAAAGGCATCCAGCAGGTGGGTGAGGTTCAGGTTGAACAGGGTCAGTCCTTGCATGATCTCCTCCGCAGCTTACAGCAGGGTCTTGACGTAAGCGGCCAGCTCCTCGTCCTTGCAGGAGGCAAAGAACAGCTCAGAGAACTTGGCACCCGCCACAGCGCCCTTCAGCAGCTCCTGATCGATGCTCTTCAGGCACTCGATGAGAGGCTTGAAAGTGGCGGCGCGCACGCCGTCCAGGATCTTCTTGTTGCGCTGCTCGGGCACAACGCGCTCCTTGGGGTAGCCCTGACCGTGGCCGAAGCCGAACAGCTTCTCGAAGCAGTACTCGAGGTTCAGCTCGCCGCCCCAGCCGAAGCCCTTGGCAAAAGGCATGGCAACGGCGTTGCCGTCGTTGACGTGGGCAAAGGTGTAGGCATCCACGGGGTCCTCAACGTGGCCGCAGATGACGCCGGGGAAGCTGTTCAGGGCCAGCATAGCGCCCTCGCCGGTGCCGCAGCCGGTGATGACGTAGTCCGCAGCGCCGGAGTTCAGCAGCACAGCGGCCAGGATGCCGTTCTGAACGTAGGTCAGCTGGGCGGCATCGTCGGCGGCATACATGCCGTAGTTGACGACCTCATGGCCCATCGGCTCGACGACCTTGCGCAGGGTGGCCTCGATCAGGGCGTTCTTGGCGGCCTGGCTGTTCTCATTGATCAGAGCGATTTTCATAATAGTTTTTCTCCTTTTATCGTCAAATTCACATTACAAGCTGACGGAAATACGTGGTGTTGATACTCTTGTCGAGCTTGGCCATCTTGGCAATGCAGCCGTCCAGCGTATGGGCCACATCGTCCAGGCTGTGCCAGTTGGCGGCCTGCGGCTTGACCTCCTCCTCGAGCCAGGGGGCCACGTCGGTGTGGGAGCAGGCACCCTCGATGAGGTAGGCACCCTTGCGGGCGGCCTGGGTCTGCGGCTCGTAGCCGTCAACGCTGCCCATCATCGTCATGGTGAACACACCCTTGCGGTTGCGCCCACCCACGATGAGCCGTACGCCCACCGGCTGCACCGAGACCGTGGCGGCCTTCTCGCGCAGGATCTTGACGACCTTCTCCAGCGTCAGGTACTGGGTCTGGTACTCGTCCACCGCGTTGATGATCTGCACGGCGGCCAGCGTGTCGCCCGCAAAACCGACCACGACGTTGCGGTTGATCTTGCGGACCTTGGGCAGGTCGTTTTTGAGGATATGGGGCTTTTCACCGGTGATGGGTTCCTCGACATAGCGGCCATCGCTGACCATGGCGCAGAAGGCATCACCGCATACTGCTAAAATCGCACTCATTGTTTTTCGTCCTTTGTTTTTTAATGGTACGTCTATTGTAGCACGAAATGCCGCGGGGTGCAAGGCACGCTTGACATGGCCGCGGCAGTGGGGTATAATAACTATAGAAAAGGCGCTGTGACAAGCGGTTGGCCCTTTCAGGTGAAAGTTAAAAGCTCAAACTAATAACCGTCACCGGCCAGGGTGGCGGTTATTGCTTTTTACAACTAAGCTCAAAGTAAAGGTCTTGCGACCGATATAGAACGTAAATGTAAAACGCATGGTCTCACCTCCTTTACGGAAGTGTGGCCAACCGCCTGCCGTTGTGTGCAGCGCCTTGCCGTCTGTTGTGAAACAGGCGGCTTTTGTATTATAGCAGAAATTTCGACGGTATGCAAGCAAAGCTGCCCGCAGGAGAACCTTCCCCCGCGGACAGCTTTTTAATTTATCGAGTCTGTAGGGGCCGGGCATGCCCGGCCCTGCCGTATAAGGCAGACGAGTGCTTGCGGAAAGCCGCGGGCCGCACATGTGCGGCCCCTACAGGGCAACCCTTATTTAGTGATTCTTGTAATAATTGATGAGGCATCCATCGGCCAGGATCCGGCGCTCGGCGTCGGTCATCGCGCCGAGCTTGACGGTGAACTTCACCAGACCGCCGTCCGGCTTGACGGCCACGGCGTCCAGCTCGTCCGCGGCCTCCAGCAGAGCCTTGCGGACGCCGGGCAGGTAGACGTAATCGCCGTTGTCCAGCGCGCCGGGGTTCTCCACCAGGAACGGCAGCATGCCCCAGTTGATGCAGTTGGAGCGGTAGCGCTTTGTGGCGTACTCGCAGGCAAAGTTGGCCGCGCCGCCCAGCACGCGCTGGCAGCTGGCAGCCTGCTCACGGGCGGAGCCGTCGCCGGGCTTGTTGGCAAAAATGGCCGAGCCAATGTTGGTGTTGGCCGCGTCGGGCGCGTAGCCCAGCTTCTTCAAATCGTCGTAGACACGTGCAACCTCGGCGGGCAGCTCACCTGCCTTGCGCTGTTCGTCCAGCGCCTTCACGGCCTTGGCGTTCGGCACGTAGGCCGGATCCTTGCGGGAGAGGGTGAACTCCGCCAGCCGCAGCGGGTTGGATCGGAAGGACGACGTCTCACCCGACGGGATCAGCTCGTCCGTCGTCGTGACGGGGTCGGTGATGTAGCTGACAATTTTGACCAGCAGGTCGTCGGTCAGGGCGGGCTGCTCGGGCCAGTCCTTGATGTTCGGGCCGAATTTCAGCGCGTAGTCCGGCTCCGGATGGCCCCAGCCGTTGTAGACGCGCTTGTCGTAGACTCCCTGCTCAAAGTGGTAGTCGGGCACGGTGTACTCCACGTCGGTCAGCTCGCTGGCGGCGGTCAGGTAGCCGCCGTTGGCCGCGGTGGCCGCAATGGAGCGGGCGTCCATCAGGGCGACGGCGCTGATCTGGCCCTCGCCGGGCTTGGAGCCCTCGCGGTTCGGGAAGTTGCGGGTCGTGTGGCGGATGGAGAACTCGCCGTTGGCCGGGGTGTCGCCCGCGCCGAAGCAGGGGCCGCAGAAGCACTCGCGGAAGATGCCGCCGGCGGAGACAATGTCCGCCACCGCGCCATTTTTGACCAGCTCCAGATAGGTCGGCATGCTGTCGGGGTAGACGCTGAACTTGAACTCGCCGTTGCCGCAGCTCTTGCCTTTAATGATGTCCGCCACGGCGCAGATATTTTCATACGTGCCGCCGGAGCAGCCGGCCACAACGCCCTGGTCAACGTAGATGCGGCCATCGTCGCAGATCTTGCCGACGAGGTCCATCTCGACCTTGCCGCCCAGCTGCCTGTTGGCCTGGTCCTGCGCCGCCTGCAGGATCTCTTTGGCGTTGGCCTTCAGCTCGCGGATCGGGTAGGCGTAGCTGGGGTGCATCGGCAGCGCGATCATGCACTCGACGGTGGAGAGGTCCAGCTCAATGCAGCCGTCGTAGTAGGCCACGTCGGCGGGCTTCAATTCCTTATAAGCCTCGGGGCGGCCATGCTGCACAAAATATTTCTTCGTGGTATCGTCGGTCTGCCAGATGGAGGACCAGCAGGTCGTCTCGGTGGTCATGACGTCGATGCCGTTGCGGTAGTCGGCACTCAGGTTTGCCACGCCGGGGCCGACGAACTCCATGACCTTGTTCTTCACATAGCCGTTGGCGTAGGTCGCGGCAACCAGCGCCAGCGCGACGTCGTGCGGGCCGACGCCCGGAGCGGGCTTGCCGGTCAGGTAGATGGCAACGACCCCGGGATAGCTCATATCGTAGGTGCGGCCCACGAGCTGCTTGGCCAGCTCGCCGCCGCCCTCGCCGACGGCCATCGTGCCGAGGGCGCCGTAGCGGGTGTGGGAGTCAGAGCCCAGGATCATCCGCCCGCAGCCGGACATCATCTCGCGGTTGTAGCTGTGGATGACGGCCATGTTCGGCGGAACATAGATGCCGCCGTATTTGTGGGCAGCGGACAGGGCAAACTGATGGTCGTCCTCGTTGATGGTGCCGCCGACAGCGCAGAGGCTGTTGTGGCAGTTCGTCATGACGTAGGGCAGCGGGAACTCCGTCATGCCGGACGCGCGGGCCGTCTGGATGATGCCGACATAGGTGATGTCGTGGCTGGTCATCGAGTCGAACTTCATGCGCAGGTCCTGCATGGAGTCACCGGTATTATGGGCCTTCAAAATGCCGTAGGCGATGGTGCCTTTTTTGGCGTCTGCCTCGGTGACGCCCGCCGGGGCGGAAGTCTGAGGCACGCCGTTTACAAGGTATACGCCGGTGTCGTGCAGCTTCATGGGAAAACCTCCGTTTTTGCAAATAAGAAATAAAAAATAATAAATAATAAAGATTGTGGAGTTTTCTCCCGTTGGTCGAAAACAAAAACGTAGGGGCGGATTCCATATCCGCCCGGACACAGGCAGCCGCCTTGCGGGCGCATATAGAATGCGCCCCTACGATGCACATTTTTTTGAGCGGAGCACAGCGACGCGATCCACCGCATTTATTATTTTTTATTTATTCTTTATTATTTGAGCACCGCTCACTCTGCCAGTCGGCTGATGATTGCCTGGGTAAACTCCTTCGTTCCCGCGGTGCCGCCGATGTCGGCAGTGACGACCTTGCCCTCCTCGACCTGGGCCAGGATGGCGGCATTGAGCTTGGCGGCCTTGTCGGTCTCGCCAAGGTCGTTCAGCATCATGGCAAAGGCCATCAGGATGGCGCTGGGGTTGGCCTTGTCCTGCCCGGCAATGTCGGGGGCAGAGCCGTGGACGGCCTCATAGATGCGGGTGCTGTCGCCGATGTTGGCGCTGGGCGCAAAGCCCAGGCCGCCGACGAGACCGGCGCACAGGTCACTGATAATATCGCCGTAGAGGTTCGGCGCGACGAGCACGTCGAACTGCTCGGGCTTCTGCACCAGCTTCATGCACAAAGCGTCGATGATGCAGTCGTCCGCGGCGATCTCGGGGTACTCCGCGGCGACCTCGCGGAAGGTGCGCAGGAACAGGCCGTCGGTCAGCTTCATGATGTTGGCCTTGTGGACTGCCGTGACCTTTTTGCGCCCGTTTTTGCGGGCATAGTCAAATGCAAAGCGGCAGATCTTCTCGCACGCGGGGCGGGTGATGAGCTTGACGCCGTTGGCGATCTCGTCGTTCAGCATATACTCGATGCCCTTGTAGAGATCCTCGGTGTTCTCGCGCACGATGACAAGGTCCACATTGTCAAAGCGGGTCGGTACGCCCGGCAGCGTGTGCACCGGGCGCAGGTTTGCATAGGTGGAAAAGCGCTGGCGCAGCTGCACATTGATGCTGCGGAAGCCCTTGCCGATGGGGGTGGCGGTGGGGCCCTTGAGTGCCCAGCCGCACGCTTCAATCGCATCCAGCGTGCCGGGGGCGATCAGCTCGCCGCTCTCGGCGGCGTACTCGGCACCGGCAGCAAACTCCTGCCATTCAATGCCGGTGTTCAGTGCGGCGGATACCTCGCGGACGCTCTCGGCAATTTCACGGCCAATGCCGTCGCCCGGAATCAGAACTGCTTTCATAAATAGTACTTTTCCCCTTTCCCTGTTTTACTCTGCCTTTTCTGCGGTATACCTAACATACTACCCGGTTTAGGGCCGGTTGTCAATCCGCATTTTTACACAATAGGCACATTTTGGGCCGCTAACTTAATTTTTTAAAGCATTTTTCTGAAAAATTTAGAAAAATTTTAAGTTTTTCTTGACGAATTTGCGGAAATGCTATAAAATCAATCTATCAGGCATATTGGTAAGGGAAGCCAGCAGTGATATGCGCCTGTATAAGTATGCAAAGTATATAAAATTGGTCAAAGAGAGGGGTACGCATGATGTATTACCCGGACGTCCCGGCCCTGGAGCCGGATGAGCTTGAGCTGCTCTGCCACGAATATCTGGAGCACAACGCCACCCTTGACCCGCATCTGGCGGATCAGATGGGCGTCAAGCGCGGCCTGCGCAATCTGGACGGCACCGGCGTGCTGGCCGGCATCACGAACGTTTCCAACGTTATCGGCTATGACAAGAAGGAGGACGGCACCATCGTGCCCATTCCGGGCCGCCTGGTCTACCGCGGCATCGACATTGACACGCTGGCCGCCGAGGCCGACGCCCATGACCGTTTCATGTTTGAGGAGGTCATCTGGCTGCTGCTGTTCGGCTCCCTGCCCACGCAGGAGCAGTACGCCAAGTTCCGCAAGCTGCTGGAGCACCACCGCGAGCTGCCCCAGGGCTTTGCCGACGACATGATCTTAAATTCGCCGTCGCCGAACCTGATGAACAAGATGGCACGAAGCGTGCTGGCCATGTACAGCTACGACGAGCACGCCGAGGACAACAGTCTGCCCAACATCCTGCGCCAGAGCATCAACCTGATCGCCGAGTTGCCCACGATGATGGTCAACGCCTACCAGATCAAGCGCCGCGTCTATGACCGGTCCAGCATGTACTTCCACCTGCCCACCGAGGGCCAGAGCACGGCGGAGCATATTTTGAGCACCTACCGCGCCGACCAGAAGTTCACCCACGAGGAAGCACGTCTGCTTGACCTCTGCCTGCTCGTCCACGCGGACCACGGCGGCGGCAACTGCTCGACCTTCACCTGCCGCGTGCTGTCCAGCTCCGGCACGGACACCTATGCGGCCATCAGCTCGGCTATCGGCGCGCTGAAGGGCCCCAAGCACGGCGGCGCGAACCTGAAGGTCATGCACCAGCTGGATTACATTCTGGAAAATGTCGAGGATCCGTCCAACGACGACGAGGTCCGCGAGTTCCTGCGCAAGATCCTCCGCAAGGAGCGCGGCGACGGCAGCGGCCTGATCTACGGCATGGGCCACGCCGTCTACACGATGAGCGACCCCCGTGCGCAGATTTTGAAAACCCACGCCAAGAGCCTGGCCTACAAGAAGGGCTACGACGAGGAGTACGAGCTGCTGTGCAGCATTGAGCGCCTGGCCCCGCAGGTCTTTGCCGAGGAAAAGCACGGCCCGAAGAAGGTCTGCGCCAACGTGGACCTGTTCAGCGGCCTGATCTACCGTATGCTCGGCATCAGCGAGGACCTGTACACCCCGCTGTTTGCGATTGCCCGTGTGCCCGGCTGGTGCGCCCACCGCGTCGAGGAGGTCGAGTTCGCGAACCGCATCATCCGCCCCGCTTACAAGTACCTCGGCAAGCCGCAGGAGTACGTTCCGCTGGAGAAGCGATAAGATCGGTATTTTCCCGGTGCAAGTGTGCACCGGGATTTTTTTGCGCACAGTAGGGGCCGGGCATGCCCGGCCCGGGGCCTACCCACAAACACCCGTCCGCCGTAATCGCCCCGGAGCGGTCAAGACCGCTCCCTACAAAGCAGCCGTGAGTGTCGGTTTGTAGGGGAGGGTCTTGACTCTCCCGGGTCGTTCACGGCTGCCGCAGCGTTCACGGGAGGGATGAATCCCTCCCCTACACATGACCAGCGAAGGGGCCCCAAAATTTTCTTGCTTTTCTCCGCTGTTTTTGGTATAGTATTCTCTGTTTTTTAACCACAAGGAGATACTATTTCATGTCCGAACATGCCAATAAAAGAGAAAAGCGGCTGGCGATGCTGGTCGTGGCGGCGGTGGTGCTGTTCACGGTGCTGCTCATCGTGGAGACGTTCCGCCTGCTGCTGCCCGGGCTCTGGTCCGCGTTTTCTGCCGGGGATGAGCAGGCGCTGAGCGAATACCTGGCCAGCCAGGGGCGGCTGCGCAGCTTTCTGACGCTGTGGTTTCTGGCCGTCGTGCAGGTGCTGTCGCTCGTCATTCCGGCCATGCCGGTGCAGCTGGCGGCAGGGCTGGCCTACGGCCCGTGGATGGGCTTTCTGACGAGCTTTTCGGCCTCCGCCGTCGCCAACATGAGCGTCTACCTCATTGCACGGCGGCTCGTGCCGGTCATCCGCCGCCTTGTCGCCGACACCCCCAAGGCTGCGAAGCTGCTGGACAGCGTGCGCAGCAGCAAGGACCCCTGGTTTTACACAATTCTGGCGTTCATCACGCCGGGGCTGCCCAACGGCATCATTCCCTATGCCGCCGCCAACGCGGGGATGCGCCCGAAGCAGTTTTTAGCGGCCATCTTCATCAGTCTGCCCTTCCCCACCCTGCTGACCTGCGCGGCAGGCAGCTTTATGCTGGAGGGCAACTGGCTGTTCACCGTGCTGACCGGCATTGTGCTGTTCAGCTTTGTGGGGATTCTGTTCTTCAACCGCACAAAATTCATCGCGTGGGCACATGAGGTCAAAAACAGGCATACCCAAAAGGCCGGAGCGTAAGCTCCGGCTTTTTTTCTTGCCTCCCTCTGCGAGGGAGGTGGCCCGTAGGGCCGGAGGGAGAGAACCTTGCCACAGCCCGAAATGTTTCGGATTGCCGCTAGGTTCTCTCCCCCACCGCCTGCGGGCGGAGCCCCCTCGCAGAGGGGGCCAAGAGGTTTTGGGGACGCGCATTTTTTCTGGTTACACAAACACTGCCTGCACCAGCACCATATACAGGGCGGTGCCCACGGCAATGCTGAGCAGCGTGTTCTTCTTCCACAGGTGCAGCCCCACCACGGCGGCCCCGGCAAGCAGCTCCGGCAGGCCGTGAGTGGGGCCGAACAGGTCCACGCCGCGCAGGCAGTAGACGACGAGCATCGCCATAATGGCGCAGGGCAGCACCCCGGCCAGATACACCACAAATTTCGGCGTGGGCCGCCCGCCGCCGAACACCACAAACGGCAGGAACCGGATCAGCGCTGTCACGCCCGCCACAACGGCCACAAGCAGCGCACCGTGTACATCAAACGGCATGGTCGGCCTCCTTTTTCTGCATAAAACCGCGCAGCACCGTCAAGGCTGCTGTGATGCCCACCATGGACGGGATCAGGAAATCGCTGCTGCCGAAAACCAGCAGACAGACCAGCGACACACCCAGCCCCACCAGCGCGGGGGTATGGTCGCGGCTGGCCTTCCACTGCTCGGTCATAACGACGAGGAACAGCGCGGTCATCGAAAAGTCGATGCCCGTCGTGTCAAACGGCAGCACACTGCCCAGCAGTGCGCCCGCCACGCCGCCCGCGATCCAGTAAAGCTGGTTCAGCAGCGACACCCAGAAATAGTATTTTTTCCGGTCCACGCCCTCGGGCACGCCGCCGCTGCACACGACGGAATAGGTCTCATCGGTCAGCGCAAAAATCAGGTACGGCTTGGCCGCGCCGGTGTCTTTATAGCGTTCCAGAATCGAAATTCCGTAAAACAGATGCCGCGCGTTGACCATCAGTGTCATGATCGCCGCCGAGATCAGCGACGCGCCGCCCGCCAGCAGGTCAATTGCGACATACTGCATACTGCCCGCGTAGATCAGCCCGCTCATGACCAGCGCCCACCCCGCGCCGTAGCCCTTGCTTTGCAAAAGCACACCAAAGCCCAGCCCCAGCACGATATACCCCGCCATGATGGGCAGGGACCGCACAAAGGCGTAACGAATCGTTTTCACTTTCCTTTACCTCTTTAACCTACTAAAGTGCTATGTTGGGTAGTATAGCACAAAAAAATTCCCCGCGCAAGCGGGGAAAAGGCATTGTTCAATAGTACCGCAAACGGGCACGGGCGGATGCCTGCACCGTCCTGGGGGCCCTGCGGCTGCCGCCTCGTTTTACGCCTTCTCGCTCTCCCACCGGGCCACCAGCGGGGCGGCCACAGCGGAAAGCGCCTCCCGTGCGGTGTTGATGGCATTCACGTCCACGGGGGTCAGCTTGTCGGCCTTTTTGTGCTTCAGAACGCGCTCCAGCGTTCTTTCTGCTTCTTTGATTTTAGTACGGGTCTCGCGGTCCAGCGCCTTGCCGGCCTTGCTGCCCAGCGCGGTGTTCACGCGGTAAAGCGCGGCCTCGCCGGCGTTCAGCGCCTCCAGCGCGGCCTTGCGCTCCTTGTCCTGCCCGGCAAAGGCGGCGGCGTTCTCCTTGGCGCGTTTGATCTCGTCCTCGGTCAGGTTCGATGTGCCCGAGATCGTGATGCTCTGCTGCTTGCCGGTGTCCATGTCGCGCGCCTTGACCTTGACAATGCCGTTGGCGTCGATGTCAAACGTGACCTCGATCTTCGGCACGCCCGCCCAGGCGCGCTTGATGCCGCGCAGCGTGAAGGTGCCCAGCAGCTTATTGTCCCTGGCAAACTCGCGCTCGCCCTGCAGCACTTTAATTTGCACCGTCTTCTGGAACGGCGCGGCGGTGGTGAATACCTTGCTGAACCGCGTCGGGATCGTGGAGTTGCGCTCGATCAAATGCGTTGCCACGCCGCCGACGGTCTCGATGGAAAGGGTCAGCGGGGTCACGTCCATCAGCAGCAGATCCTCGCCGGGGCCGGAGAGCATCTCGCCGCCCAGACGTCCGGCCTGCACCGCCGCGCCCAGTGCAACGCACTCGTCGGGGTTCAGCGATTTGGACGGCTCCAGACCGGTCATCCGCACGACCTTGGCCTGCACCGCCGGGATGCGGGTCGAGCCGCCGACCAGCAAAACCTGATCCAGGTCGCTGGCCGAAAGGCGTGCGTCGCTCAGGGCGTTGCGCACGGGCAAGGCGGTGCGCTCGATCAAATCGGCGCAGAGCTCCTCAAATTTAGCGCGTGTCAGCGTAGTTTGCAGGTGCAGCGCACCGTCTGCCGCCATCGTGAGGAACGGCAGATTGATGTCAGTCTGCTTCGCGCTGGAAAGCTCTTTTTTCGCCTTTTCGGCCTCCTCGCGCAGGCGCTGCATCGCCACGCGGTCATTCGTCAGGTCCACGCCGTGTTCGGCCCTGCACCGGTCTGCCAGCCAGTTGACGATGCGCTCGTCAAAGTCGTCGCCGCCCAGAAAGTTATCGCCGCAGGTCGAGAGCACCTGCACGATGCCGTCGCCGATGCGGATGAGCGACACGTCAAATGTGCCGCCGCCGAGGTCGTAGACCATGACGGTCTGGGTGCGGCCATTGTCCAGCCCGTAGGCCAGCGCCGCGGCTGTCGGCTCGTTGATGATGCGGCGCACGTCCAGCCCGGCAATGCGCCCGGCATCCTTCGTGGCCTGGCGCTGGGCATCGTTAAAGTAGGCGGGCACGGTGATGACCGCCTCGGTGACAGGCTCACCGAGATACGCCTCGGCATCGGCCTTCAGTTTTTGCAGGATGAGGGCGCTCAGCTCCTGCGGCGTGTAGCATTTTCCGTCGATGGGCACGCGGGTCTCGCTGCCCATCAGCCGCTTGACGCTGGACACGGTGCGGGGGGCGTTCGTCACGGCCTGGCGCTTGGCGGGCTCGCCCACCAGCCGTTCTCCCACCTTGGTGAACGCGACGACAGAGGGCGTCGTGCGCTGCCCCTCGGCGTTGGGGATGACGACGGGCTTGCCGCCCTCGACCACCGCCACACAGCTGTTGGTAGTCCCCAGGTCAATTCCGATTATTTTTGCCATGGTGGTGCTTGTCCTTTCAAAAAAGACACTTTTGAATCATAATTCTATTGTAGCGCCTGCCGCCGGGAAAAGTGTTGCGATTTCGTAAATAAATTGGGGCGAATTTTATAAACCTGCGGGGCCACCTTCCCCCCCTCGGGGGAAGGCTAAGAAAATGTTGACGCACACACCCCAACGTGCTATAGTTAGTTTAAAGCACTAAAGAGGGGGATTCCTATGGCACGCACCGCAACGGTCACCCGCAATACGCGGGAGACACAGATCACGCTGACGATTGACCTGGACGGCACCGGCAGGGCCGACCTGCACACGGGCATCGGCTTTTTTGACCACATGCTGGACGGATTTGCCCGCCACGGCCTGTTTGATGTAAGCGTCACCTGCCGCGGCGACCTGGACGTAGACTGCCACCACACAATTGAGGACATCGGCATTGCGCTGGGCACGGCCATAAAAGAAGCGCTGGGCGACAAGGCCGGGCTGGTGCGGTACGGCAGCTACATGTTGCCGATGGATGAGACGCTGGCACTCTGCGCCGTCGATCTGGGCGGGCGGCCCTACTTTGTGTACGACGCCAGCTTTGCAGGCCAGAGCTGCGGCGGCATGGACACCCAGATGGCGCGGGAGTTTTTCTACGCCGTATCGTACAGCGCCATGATGAATCTGCATCTGAAGGTGCTCTACGGGGAGAATGACCACCATAAGCTGGAGGCCATGTTCAAGGCGTTTGCCAAGGCGCTGGACGCCGCGACGCGCAGAGATGCGCGGATTGACGGCGTTTTGTCCACCAAGGGGACGCTGTAAGGGAGATGCTCGGCGGCGGGAACGACGGGCGCCTATAGAATGCGCCCGCGGCCGTTTCCCGCCGTGGACAGCATATACATTAGGAGGGAAAGCAGTATGTACAAGGACATCATCGACACCATCGGCTTTGTGGAGAGCTACGACCCCGAGCTGGGCGCGGCTATGCAGCGTGAGCTGGGCCGCCAGCGGCAGAACATTGAGCTGATCGCCAGCGAGAACATCGTTTCCCCCGCCGTCATGGCGGCCATGGG